>Ga0315282_10003568_pt1 | contig 27890 bp, 23 predicted proteins | sample YL17G07_20_MG_FD_203693 | JGI IMG/M metagenome (GOLD analysis project Ga0315282, IMG submission 203693) | Sediment microbial communities from Yellowstone Lake, YNP, Wyoming, USA - YL17G07_20 | ecosystem: Environmental > Aquatic > Freshwater > Lake > Sediment | place: USA: Wyoming | collected...
CGTACGACGCGCTTCCAGCCGTCGCCGACAGCGGACCGGGGGACGTTCAGGACCGTCTCGAACTGGCCCGCGAATGACAGCTCGCTGTCCTCTCCCGACGCGCTGGAGCGCACCGCGGCCCCCTCGGTCGGCGGGATGCCACTCGACGCCCACGCCCTGTCGATGGCGTCGAGGACCGCCGGCGGCACTGCCGCCTGGTCGATCAGGCTCTGGGCCAGCTCGCAGCGCCTGCGGAAGTCGTCGGGCGCGTCGAGGCGCGCAGGCGCCAGCACGGTTCGCAGCTCGCTTCCGAGACCCTCGTTCTCCAGGAACTCACGATAGGCTTCGGTGGTGACCACGAAGGATTCCGGCACCCGCACACCGAGGTCGCACTCCAGCCGCGCGAGGTTGACCGCCTTGCCACCCACCCGGCTCGCCGTCGCAGAGGTGATCTCTTTCAGCTGGAGCGTCAGCCGTGGGTCGTCCTGCGCCTCCATCTTCGCCAGGAACTCCATCACGTCATGACGGATGCTCGACACGACGTTGGCCAGGTCGAAGTACCGATCGTCGGTGAGCTGGTTCAGCAGCCTAACCATATCGGCCGTGCCGTCGAACAAGGCGCGAATCTCCATGCGGACGCGCGGCTGACGGAATGAGGTCCACGACGACTCTTCCTCGAGCTCCGCGAGGAGGGCCAGCACCTCGTTGTTGACGCTCAGCAGATCGCGAAAGACCCGATACGTTGCCCTCAGGTCCTCGATGGCCTCGACGCGCCCGGGCCCGAACGGGTGACTGCTCATCGCCTCGCGGACCGTCCGCAGCACGATGGAGAGCACACGTGCCGTCTCGGGTCCGTGCTCGGGCGGGGCCGCCGCTTCTCCCGGACCGGCTGCCGTGCGGCCCCGGCGGACGCGTTTCCGACCGGCAGCCAGGCCGGTGCCGAGACCGGTCGCCAAAGAGACCATCACCGCCAACAGCCCAAACGCGATGCCGTGCTCATGGGCCAGCCGGAACAGGCTGGCCGGCAGCCCCACGCGCTCGAGCGTCACCTTCGTCGTCCGCGTGCTCGTGAGGGCCCCGTGGGTGAACTCGAACAGCGTGACCTCGAAGACACCGGGAGGGACGGTGGGAGGCAGCTCGACGGTGACTTCGAAGCCGCGGCTCCCCGAGCGAACGTCCTCGAGCTGAACCGCACCTGGCCGGACACGGTACAGCCCCTCCCGCTCCTTCAGGTGCAGCAGGTAGCCGACGACCGTCGTCCGGTCCATCTTCGTGCCTTCGACGCTCACCTGCTCGGCCAGCCCTTCGTAGCCGAGCATCAGCCGGGACCGTTCGGCCGCGTCCGCGACCGAACTGAGGGCGGCCGACGTGTAGAGGGCGTACACGCTCGGCGCGTGCCGGAACGTCACATGTTCCACGCCACCCCAGATGAGGCCGCCGATCTTCCCGCGCCGGTTGTAGATCTGTCGATCGGGCGGCCCTATCACCCGAACCACCAGCTGCGAGAACTCGCCCGCGGTTCCGCGCACCTCCAAGCGGGTCCCGTCGAAGAACAACCCGGCCGAGACGCGCGGCGGCTGGACCGACAAGGACGTGTCGGCGCGGGCCGACGCAGGCGCCAGGCTCCACGCCAACACAACGGTCAGCGCGAGGCGTGGCAGCGCGTGCGGATGTTCTCGATGCCTCGACATCGGTGGACCTTACTGTCCCGCGAGGTGCGACAACAGGACGCCGGGCCGTTCGAGCAGCTCCACGTTCATCGCGACGGCGACGGCGAGCACCATCAGAGCCAGCAGGATCTTCAACTGGTCGGCGCGCAGCTTGCGTCCGAGCCTGGTCCCCAGGATCGCGCCCCCCGTTGATCCGAGGGCGAGCACGAACGCCAGAACGAGATCGACCGTGAAGTTGTCGCTTGCCTGGAGCACGGTGACCACCATGCAGGTGAACAGGATCTGGAACAGGCTGGTGCCGGCGACGACGTGCATGCGCATGCCGAGCACGTACAGCATCAGCGGCACCATGACGAAGCCACCGCCGACGCCCATCATCGCTGCCAGCAAGCCGCCCAACAGCCCCATCGCCAGCGGCATCAGCAGCGACACTTCGATGCTGGACTTCGGGAACGACATTCGGAGCGGCAGCCGGTCGACCCACGTGCGTCGCGGAATCGGCTGGAACCGCCGCTCCGCCATGTAGGCGCCGCGCCGCAGCGTCCGCACCGACTCGATCAGCATGAACGCGCCGACGCCTCCGAGCAGCAGGACGTAGAGCACTCGGATGACGCTGTTGGCGGGACCGAACTGGTTGAGCCACTCGAGGAGGCGGACGCCCACGTCGCTGCCGAGGGCACCACCGGCGAACAAGACCAGCCCCATCTTGTAGTCGACCGTGCCGGCCCGGGAGTGCGCGACGGTTCCCGCCGCTGCGGAGGCCACGAACTGGGCTGAGCCCGACGCGGCGGCGACCATGGGCGAGATGCCGATGAACATCAGCAGTGGCGTGAGCAGGAACCCGCCGCCGACCCCGAACAACCCGGAGATCAGGCCGATGAGACCGCCGACGGCGACCAGCACCGGGACGCTAGCACTGGCCTCGGCGATGGGCAGGAACACATGCATCGTCGACCTTCCGTCCGCAAAGCCGGCCGCCCGGTGCGGCGCGGCGGGCAAACACAGGGTTGGCCGCCCGCGCCGTGGACGTCGAGGCGGGTACGGCCAGCCTTGCCCGGGGATCGTGCCGGCGCCACGACGTCGCTGACCTCAGTGTCCGGCGAGGTGTGACAACAGGACGTCGGGCGGTTGCACCAGATCCATGCCCACCTTGAGGGCGACCAGAAGCACCATCACGGCGAGCAGGATCTTCAACTGGTCGGCGCGCAGCTTGCGTCCGAGCCTGGTCCCCAGGATCGCGCCCCCCGTCGACCCGAGGGCGAGCACGAACGCCAGGACGAAATCGACCGTGAAGTTCTCGCTTGCCTGGAGCACGGTGACCACCATGCAGGTGAACAGGATCTGGAACAGGCTGGTGCCGGCGACGACGTGCATGCGCATGCCGAGCACGTACAGCATCAGCGGCACCATGATGAAGCCACCGCCGACGCCCATCAGGGCGGCCAGCAGCCCGCCGAACAGACCCATGCCGAGCGGCAGCAAGAACGAGACCTCGATGCCGGACTTCGGGAACGACACCCGGCACGGCAGCCGGTCGACCCACGAGCGTCGTTGAATGGGCTGAAACCGCCGCTCCGACATGTAGGCGCCGCGCCGCAGGGTCCGCACCGACTCGATCAGCATGAACGCGCCGACGCCCCCGAGCAGCAGGACGTAGAGCACTCGGATGACGCTGTTGGCGGGGCCGAACTGGTTGAGCCACTCGAGGAGGCGGACGCCCACGTCGCTGCCGAGGGCACCGCCGGCGAACAGGATCAGCCCCAGCTTGTAGTCGACCGTGCCGGCCCGGGAGTGCGCGAGCGTCCCCGCCGTCGACGAGGCGACGATCTGCGCAGAATCAGACGCGGCGGCGACCATGGGTGAGATACCGACGAACATCAGCAGCGGTGTCAGCAGGAAGCCGCCACCGACCCCGAACAGGCCGGAGACCAGGCCAACGAGGCCGCCGATGGCGACCAGCACCGGGACGCTGACACTGGCCTGCGCGATCGGCAGGAACACATGCATCGCCGCCCTCCCGTCTGCAAGGGGCGCGTGGTCGTAGTCTGAGCGGGCAGGCCGACTGCGGGCGACCTGCGGCGTCGACGTGGAGGCGATGCCGGAGGGTTTGTGAAACTCTTCACAAGCCCGCGGCGGCCCGGCCTTTGGCAGGCGCCCGTTGGCGTGCGCCGTGCGACCCGGCGGCGGGAGCCGCCTGACCGGTCCTCGCCCAGACGATAGGAGACTCAGCGCCGGCTGTCAAGCGCCGGTCGCGTCGGGCGGCGGGCCGGTCGGCGTCCCCTTGAGCTTCCGGTTCTCGACGGTCAGTCGCCGCCACTCGAGCGCCCGCTCGATCGTGATGAGCACCTGCTCCTTGCGGAACGGCTTCGTGATGTAGTCGTACGCCCCCTGCCGGATGGCCTCCTCGGCCGATTCCAGGCTCCCGTAGGCCGTGATGATCACGACCGGGACGCTCTGGTCGATCCGGTGCGCCGTCTCGATCACTTCCAGGCCGTCGCGCCCGAGCATCTTCAGATCCGAGACGATGAGCGCCGGCGCGTGGACAGCCATGAGATCTTCGAGCTCGAGCGGGTTGTTCGTCGTGACGACCTCGTGATCGGTCCTGCCGGTGAGGATCGTCCTGAGCAGCAGCAGCATGTCGAGCTCGTCGTCGAGGATGAGAATTCTCTCGCCCATCTCCGCCTTCTCCTCTCCCGCGCTCACGCCGCGTGCCCCGCATCGACCGGGCCCGGCGCGCCGTGTACAACGGGCAGCAACACGCGGAACGTGGTTCCCGAGCGTTCCGGCCCCAGGTCGCCCTGGTAGCGGCTCTCGACCGTGATCGTCCCGCCGGCCTTCTCGATGATGCCGTGACTGATTGACAACCCGAGGCCCAGGCCTTCCCCCGGCGCCTTGGTGGTGAAGAACGGGTCGAAGATCCGCTCCAGATCCTTGGGAAGAATCCCGTGCCCGGTGTCGCTCACTTCCACCTCCACCGAGTCGTCGACCCGCCGGGTCCGCAGCGTGAGCGTCCCGCCGGATTTCATCGCCGAACGCGCATTCGTGATGAGATTGAGCAGCACCTGCTGGATCCCCTGCGGATCCCCGCGCGCCAGCGGCAGGCCGTCTTCGAGGGCGGCTGTGCACCGGATCTTCTCGGTCAGCAGCGTGTTCCGGACGATGGCCAGCACGCGCTGCAGCTCGGCGTTGACGTCCACCGTCTCGTCTCTCTGCACCGGCCCCCGCGCGAAGCTGCCGAGGTTCTCGACGATCTTCTTGCAGGCCATCGCCTGCTTCTCGATGATCTTCAACTGCTCGTGTGCCTCGGTCCCCGGCGGGGTCTTCTCGAGCAGCAGGTCGGCGAAGCCGAGCACGATCGCGATCGGGTTGTTGACCTCGTGGGCGACGCCGGCGGCAAGCGTGCCGAGCGCGGCCAGACGCGAGCTGAGATTGATCTCGCGCTCCTTTTCCTTCCGCAGGTTCGACCAGTACCGCTCCATGCGCAGCAGCGAGATGCTGCCCGCGAGAATGGCCAGGACGATGGCCGACTGCACGAAGAGCTGACCGAGGAAGAGAGAGCGGACCATTCCCTGGACCTCGCTGGTCGGCGCCACGACCGCGACCGACCAGACCGGACCCGGCCGGTCCGGGTCCACCCGGATCGGGCAGTATCCGATCAGTTTCCGGACCGGGCCCACCATCTCCCGGTGCCAGCCCGACTCGTACTCGCCGACGCCTTCCTGGCCGCGCAGCATGAAGTCGCGCATGATGGCGTTGATGCCTTCAAAGCCCAGGTGGGGGTCCTTCTCGTGCCGCGCCGTGAACGCGTTCTTGCCGATGAAATCGGCCATCGGGTGGGCCAGGAACGCGCCCGTGTCGTCGATCACCCAGGCATAGCCGGTCGTCCCCGATCGCGCGTCCGCCGTGAAACGCCTGGCGAGCGCCGAGGCGTCGACCACAAACACAAGAGCCCCCTCGAACTCGGGCGCCGGCGCGGTTGTGGTCGCCAGCTGCCGGACACTGAGATGCGGGGTCACCATGAGCAGCGTGAGCGCGTTCCGCTGGACGTCGAGCGGCTGCCGCGCCGCGCTCACGAGCACCTTCCCGCGATTCTCCGGTCGCGCGGCCCACTCGAACGCCACCGTCGCGCGCACGCCCGCCGCTTCGACGCGTTCGGCTCCCGACGCGGTCATGATCTGCGTGGAGGCGCCCTCCGCGTCGATGTAGCGCACCTCCAGCAGCTCACCACCCTCCACGGAGGCGAGGGCGATCTTCATACGGTTCCGCCACGCCTCTGGCGTGACCGGATCGAGAAACGGCGACTGGTTCAGGACGAGCAGCTCGCGCCTCAGGAAGTCGAGGTCCTGCCGGATGAGCGTTGCCAGGTTCCTGGCGAGCACGAGCTGCTGCGCGTTGAACTCTTCGGCGACCACCTGGCGCATCTTGCCGAACGACACCAGGCCGAGGATGAAGGCGGCGACGAGCAGCAATGCCGCCGCGACCATGCCGACCAGGGACACGAGATGTCGGTTGCGGTACCAGCGCATCGTCACCAGCTCCTCATGGCGCGTCACGTCCCAGCCCGAGCGTGTAGTCACCCGATCGAAATGCCGCGATCGCCCGGGCGGTGGCTGCATCGTCCCCGAGAAGCGTGTCGATCTGCCGCGTGAGGACGAGCAGGCGACCGACGACTTCCAGCTCACGGGCCAGATCCGCCTCGGGAAGCGCTTCTATCCTGGCGAAGAGGGCGTCGTCCCGCCGGGCGATACGCCAGTGGCGGGTCTCGAGGATCCCGCCGAGGAAGTCGAGGCGACGCGATCGCCCGCGGGCGTCGGCCGCGCCGCCATGGAAGATCACGCTGGCATAGTTCTCCCGGAAACCCGGCGAGAGGTATGCGTCCACGCGCGAGAAGTGGAAGCCAAACCGGAAGGTGATGTTCACGTAGGCGTCGGTCACCAGCACGAAGTTGGGCTCCGTCGTGCCTGCCGCCGCGTCGCGCGACGAAAGCGCCGTCATGATGACCGAGCCGAGACCCGATCGCCCCGCGGCCGGTTCCGTGCTCCAGGGAACATCGCGCAGTCCGGCCCACAGCGCGACGAGCGGCCGTGACCGGAACTGCTCCGGCCTCACGACGGTCGCCGCGCCGGCGACGTCGAGGCCGCCACCGAGGTCGATGAAGTAGAAATCCACCGGCAGGCTGCTCTCGAGCCGCAACGACGTTCCGGGGCCGCCGAGGTCGCCGCCGGCGAGGAACATCTCCTGCACCCCGACCTCGTGCGCGTAGCGGAGGATGTCGTGCAGCGTCCGGCAGCCGGACGGCCGGAACTGGCGGCTGCGCGGGTCGGTGAGGCTCAGCGGGGTCAGCAGGCGCGCGACGGCGCGCAGGCTGCGGAACAGCGGGCTCTGCAGCAGCTCGTCGTCCTGGCCCCGCGTTGCCGCCAGCTCGAGCAGACTCTCGATTCGGCCGGCGTACACGTTGCCCATCTCCGCATCGACGGTCACGACCTGGCGATCCTTCAGCACGGCGAGCGCCCCTTCGGCGTTGAAGATCGCTGGTATCCGGAACTCACGCGCGACCGTCGCCAGGTGGCTGGCCGCCGACCCTACCTCCGTCACGATGGCCGAGGCGCGGTCGATGTTCGCCGCCAGGGCAGGAGCGGCCGTTCGGGCGACGATCACCGCGCCCCGGGGGACGTCAGGCATGCCCGCTTCCCGAACGATGGAGACCTCGCCGGCCGCGATGCCAGGGGACGCGACGACCCCGCCGCCGAGCAACAGGGGCAGTCCTCTGCGGACGGCCAGTGATTGCGTCCGCGGCGGGCCGGCCCGCATGCGGAGCGGGCGCGACTGCAGCACGACGATGTTCTCTGCGCCGTCCAGCGCCCATTCCACGTCCTGAGGCGCGCCGTAGTGCTGTTCGAGCCGGGCGCCGTAGGATGCGAGAAGGCCGATCTGGTCTCTCGTCAGGCACGGTTGTCCGCGCATCCAGCCCGGCACCTCCACCTCGACGAGACCGCCGCCCTCGCGGCCCAGCAGCATCCGGTCCTTGACGGCGATCTGGGACTCGACGATGTCGTGCCGCCCGTCTCTCGAGATCCGAAAGACGTCCGGGGTGACGGCACCGTCTGCCGTGGAGGGGCCAAGGCCCCACGTGCCGCTCAGGACCATCGTCTCGTCGTCGGGCGCCTCGGGCGACCGCGTGTACAGCACGCCGCTGGCCCGGGCGTCGACCATGACGATGACGCCGACGGCCATGGGGAGCAACGCGCCTTCGAGGCCCCTGGCCTTGTAGTACACGACGGCTCTCGGGCCGAACTGGCTCGCCATCACCTCCTTGCACGCCTCGAGGAGTCGTTCCCGGTCGACGTTGAGGAGCGACACGTACTGGCCGGCGAAGCTGAAGTCGCCGTCCTCGCCGACCGCGCTCGACCGGACCGACACCAGCGCGCCCGGTCTTCCCGCGCGCCTCAGGAGGGCGTCGAACGCGTTCAGGATCACGGCCGCGATGTCCGGCGGCCACGGTGTGCCGAGGATCCTGGACCTGATGTCCTCGCTGGCCCGGGCAAGGCCCTCCTTGTCAATTAGCGTCAGTTCTCCGACGATGCGCTGAATCGACGCCCACAAGCCTTCCTGGGCGAGCGTGCGGTGACAGGCCGCGCTCGTCACGGCGAACCCGTCCGGCACGGGGACGCCGACGTCCTCCCGGATCTCCGACAGGCGCCGAATCTTGGCGCCCACCAGCTCCAGCGGTGCCGACTTCAACTGGCCGAGTTCGAGGACGAGCGGACCGGCGGGGATGGCCGCCCGCTCGGTCAGAACGGTCTCCACCTCGGCCGAGATGCGGTCGAGCACGGCGAAGAGCCGTTGTTCCCGCCTGTCGGTTAGCACCTCCAGCGCGTCGACGACGTCGCGGCCGAGTGCGAGCGCCCGGCCCGCAGTGTCGCGGATGTACTTGGCGTCGAACAGGAATTCGCCCGTCGCCGTTCGCTGGAGATCGGCGAGGACCTCGAGGGCGGCGTTGTTGGCAGAGGTCAACCTCCGCAGCGATCCGTACTTCAGACGCAGGCGAGAGGTCGCCTCCTCGGCGGAGACCGGCCGGAAGCGCGCTGCGAGCTTGTTCAACATCACGTCGAGCTTCATGGCTCGGGCTCTTCGGTCTCTGCGGGAGACCGGGCCTCCGGCTCGAACAGGTAGTTCCCAGCGAAGAACGCCTGCACGAACCACTCGACCGGCGGTCCGGGGCCCATGCGCATGTCGAGCTGCCGGGTGGCGACGACCAGCCGCCCGAGCTGGTCGAGCCTGGCGAGGATCGCCTCCTTGGGGAACTTGCGGAGCCGCGCGTTGATCAGGTCGCCGCTTCGCTCGATCTGGAAGTCGAGGCGTCTCAGGATCTCCCCGATCAGCTCGCAGCGTCTCGCCCGGCGCACGTCGTCGGCCGCGCCCCCCTTGAAGCGGAAGCTCACGTAGTTCCGGGTCAGGGAATCGGAGCAGTAGGCGTCGACGGCGGCGAAGTGATAGCCGATCCGCGAGCTGAAATTGCAGTAGGCCTCCGCCACGATCGCGTAGCTTCGGTCCCCCAGCCGCCGCTGGCCGCCGTCGTACTGCGGGTTCATCATTAGTTCGGTGGCCACCGCGAAAAACCCCGAGAGCGAAATGCCCCGCGGCTCCCACCACCGCAGCGCCGGGTTGGTCATGCCCGCCAGCAGCGTGCGCATCGGCTCGGAGACAATGTCGCCGGCGTGGACGTGGTCGGTCGCCTCGGAGCGCCGCAGGCCGCCGCCGATGTCGATCAGATAGAGTTCGTACGGCAGCTTCTCGTCGAGCCTGACCGCCTTGTGGGTGAGGTCGGCCACCCGGTCGCTCATCCGGAACATCTCCTCGAACGCCTTCTCGTGCGCGAACCGGGCGATGTCGTGAAACGTGCGGCAGGCGCCCGGGTGGAACCCGGGGCTTCCCGGGTCGGTCAGGTTCAACGGGACGATCCGGTCGGCGACCTGCCGCAGGATCCCGTACACCGGCGTGCCTTTCATCGTCCTCTGCGGCGCCGCCGAGGGCGCCGACAGCAGACTGGCCACGCGGCCGTCGTACACCACTCCCTGATTGGCGTCGACCGTGACGATCTGGTTCCGGGCGAGCGTCCAGGTGGCCGTTCTCGTGTCCAGCACGGCGGGCACGCCGAACTCCCTGGCCAGCGACGCCATGTGGCCGGTCGTGGCTCCGATATCGGTGACGATCGCGGCCGCCCGTCCCATGACCTTCACGTACTGCGGCGAGGAATGCCTGGCGACCAGCACGGCGCCGACCGGGAACGACGCGGCATCCTCGGATTCCGAGAGATGAAAGACCGGGCCGCTCGCGCACCCGGCCGACGCCGGCACGCCGGTGAGCAGAACCGGGTACCCGTCCGCGGGGGCGGGCCGCTCGGACCGCAGCGACGGCACCTGCCTCGCAAGGCGCAGCCGCCGGGATTGCAGGACGAAGAAGCGTCCCTCGCGGTCGAGCGCCCACTCGACTTCCTGCGGCCTGCCGTAGTGCGCCTCGACGGCCAGCACCAGGCGGGCGAGCTCGATGACCTGCGGGTCGGAGAGGCAGAAGGCCGACGCGGACGCCGCTGGCTCCGCAACCGACTCCACGCCTCCGCCGGGTCTCGCTCTCACGCGGGTCTCCTTCCGGCCCGGGCGCGCCCGCAGGATCAGCTGGTCGTTCCTCGACACGTCCCACCCGTCCGGGCTCACCGCCCCGCTGACGGTGGCGAGGCCCAGGCCCCACGCTCCCGTGATCAGCAGCGTGCCGGACTCGGGGTGGCCGGGATCGACCGAGCAGGCGATGCCGCTCGCGGCGGCCTCCACCAGGACCATGCACATCACGGCCATCGGCACATCCTCGTCCGGGACGCCGTGCATGCTGCGGTAGACGAGGGCGCGCGGGGAATAGAGTCCGGCGATCACTTCCCGGTAGGCGTCGATCAGGCCCTCCCGAGGGACATTGAGCACGGTCACATAAAGCCCGGCGAAGGAGATCTCCCCGTCCTCGCCCACGGCGCTCGACCGCATCGAGACGCGGGGCTCGCCTCCGAGGCGTCGCGCCAGCTCGTCGTAGCCTGCGAGTATGGCGTCGATGACCGGCGGCGGAACCGGGCTCGCCGTGATCAGCCTCTGCACGTTCTGGCTGATCTCGTTCACGCTTTCCAGATTGCCGGGGTCGAGACTGATCTGGAGCGCGCGGATGTCTTCGCCGAGCTGGCCCCTCGAAAGGAACGCCCTGAACGCGTCGGTCGAGATGACGAAGGCGTCGGGCACCGGCAGGTGCGCGCAGTTGCGGACCTCGCCGACGTTGGCCGCCTTGCCACCCACCTTCTCGGCGAGCGTCGCATCGACGGCCGAGAGCGGGTAGGTGAACGGTCCCGCGGTGGCAGCCACATGCGTGCGACTGAGAACCGCCTCGATCGCCCGCTGGATGGAGCTGAACACGAGGTGCAGCTCCTGGTACCGGCGCGACGACAGCTTGTCGAGGCACATGATCATCCGGTACGCGCGGGTGGCGCACGCCACCGCGCGGAACCGCACGTACATCATGCTGAATTGGGTGTGTCCCTCCAGCTTCTGCTCGATGTCCGCGATGACTTCGAGTAGCTCGTCGTTGCCGGTGATGAGATCCTTGAAGGCGAGGTACCGCAGCGTGAGCGCCGCCCTGGTGTCCGGCCGGGCCACCGCGGGCCGCCACCGGTTGCCGCTGAACAGCTTGCGCACCAGATCGCCGATCCCCACGCGACCAGCCCTCACGTCTCTCGTTTCTCGCCCGCCTGTTCCTCTTCGAGCCGCTTCTTCTCGAAAGCGGCATCCACCTTCGCCAGGATGTCGTCGAGGTCCGCCGGCTTGAGCAGGTAGTCGACCGCCCCCAGCCGCATCCCCTCGACCGCGGCATTGATCGAGGCGGCGCCGCTCAGGAGGATGACCTTGACCAGCGGCTGGAGCTTGCGCATCGCCTGCAGGGTTTCAAGACCGTCCATGCCGGGCATGCGGACATCGAGCAGGACGACATCGAAGGGCCTGCTGGCAACGAGCTCGAGCGCCTGCTGGCCCGAGTACGCCCCCTCCACATAGAACCCCCGCGCCGCCAGCCGTTTGGAGAGGGTCTCCACGAATCTGGTCTCGTCATCCACGAGCAGCAGCCGGACGATCCTCATGCGTCCCTCCGACCGGAGCGGCCGCCGCCCGCGGTGCGGTGGCCGCGCGCAGCGTCACGCGAAACATTGTGCCTTCGCCGACGACACTCTCGACCTCGATTCGCCCGCCTGCCCGCTCCACGATCCAGGCGCTGATCGGCAGGCCGAGACCGCTGCCGTACCCTTCGGGCTTCGTCGTGAAGAACGGCTCGAAGATCCGGCCGAGGATCTCTGGCGGGATGCCGGTGCCCGTGTCGGCGACGCTGGCGCGCACCGCGCCGCCCGCGACCTCGGTCGAGATGGTGAGCGTGCCTCCGGCGCCTTTCATCGCGTCGAGGGCGTTCTTCATCAGGTGCAGGAACACCTGCCTGAGCTCCGCCTCGTTGCCGGCGACCCCTGGCAGGCCGGGATCGAGGCGCTTGACGACGGTGACGCCGGCCTCGGCGAGCTCGTTCTCGACGAGATAGAGGGTTTTGGAGAGCAGCAGGTTCAAGTCGAGCGGGCCGCCGACCCGGTCCGCGTCCCGGGTCCAGCTGAGCAGCCGTCGGGTGAACTCGCTCGCGCGCTTGATCTGAACCCGGATCTGCGCGACCGAGCTCTCGAACTCCCGCCGCACCGGTTCCTGATCGAGTTCCCTGCCCTCCAACAGATCGAGCAACCAGCCGGCCTCCTCGTTGATGATTGCCAGCGGGTTGTTCAGATCGTGCGCGATGCTGGAGGAAATCTCCCCGAGCGAGGCGGCCTTCGACAGCCGTGCCATCTCCTGGTAGAAGGCGTCCCGCTGGCGCTCCAGCGCGGCCAGGCTCCGCGTCATCCCTGCGGCCACGGCCGCCGCAACCAGGCACGACGCGGCGAGGCCGCCAGCGGCGACGATCGCGACGATCCACCGCGGCGCCAGCGGGGAGCCGGCGACGATCGCCAGGGCGACCAGGAGCGGGATCGGCGAGCACGCCGCCACGGCGACCAGAATGCGGCCCGGAAGCCGCGCCGGCCTCCGGCTGACGCGCGCGGGATCGTCCAACCGAAGAATAGGTGCGCCTCCGTGCCGCAACATTAGCACGCTGAACATCGGCGAGAAAAGGTGCGTGTCTCCCACCCGCCTCCCACCCGTCGCCCACCCCGGTCTTGCGGACACGAGACAGTTGGCTGGGTGCGGAGGATGTCGCGAACGCGAGCCATGCACACCTCTCACCACCTCTCACCCCTTGACAGGCTCCGGGAAGCCTCGTACTGTCTGCCACGCTCGCCTCCCCGGGGTCGGCCCGCGCGGCGACGCCGGCGCATGTTCCGGATTCCGTGGCCCATCCGTGCTCGCGAAACCTCTCACGAACGGAGGCATGCCGATGAAGCGTTCTCCCGCCGCGCGGCTGGCGTGGACGGTGGTCGCCCTCGTGTTCTGGCTGCTGCCCGTCGTCGCCCGCGCCGCGCCCGCCGAAGACGAGGGCAAGCTCGTGCACGTCGCTGACACGCGACACCTCACCGGCTTCAACCTGTTCGTCGCCAACCTCTACAACACGGACCGCCTGCTGTTCACGCTCCTGGCCGTCGGCCTGACAGCCGCCCTCGGGCTCGCGCTCGGGCTGCTGATGGACGGGGTCGTGGCCGCGATCGGCCTCAATCTGGAACGGCACGAAACCCGAGAATAGCAGCGAGCCGAGGGCGCACCATGCTGGACTTCTTCACCGTGACCCTTCCGATCTCCGGCGTTCCCGTGAACGTGTTGCTCCTGGTCCTGCTCGGGGTCGCTGTGGGCGTGCTCGGGGGCTTCTTCGGCATGGGCGGCGCGTGGATGGTCACCCCCGCCCTCAACATCTTCGGCTTCCCGATGCCGTTCGCCGTCGGCACTGACCTCTGTCACATGGCGGGCAAGTCGATCATCTCGACCAGGCGCCACGCCAAGTTCGGCAATGTCGACGCGAGGTTGGGGCTGACGATGCTGGCGTTCGACGTGGTCGGCATCGAGATCGGCGCGCGGCTGGTGATGTTCCTCGAGCGCCGAGGCCTGGCCGGGCCGGTGATCCGGTGGGTCTACGTGGTGTTCTTGTTCCTCATCGGCGCCCTCGTCTTCTACGACTACTTCAAGAAGCGCGCGCTCGACCGGCGCGGCGGCGTCGTCGCCGACGGGCAGTCGGCGGTCCGGTGGCACCTGACGCTGCACCGCATCAACCTGCCGCCCATCGTGCACTTCAGGGTGGCGCAGGTCCGCTGCTCGATGTGGCTGCCGGCGGCGGTGGGCCTGGCGGTCGGCGTGCTCGCGGGGTTCCTGGGCATCGGGGGCGGCCTGCTGATGATGCCCGCGCTGGTCTACCTGATTGGGTGTCCCACCTACGTCGCCGTCGGCACGGACCTCTTCACGGTGATGCTCTCGGGCTTCTACGGCGCGTTCACCTACGGCCTGAAGGGCCGCCTCGAGCTCCTCGCGGTGCTCTTCATGCTCCTGGGCGCGGCCCCTGGCGCCCAGATCGGGACCATTGCCACCAAGTACATCCGCGGCTACGGCATCCGCCTGATGTTCGGCGTCACCGTTGTCTGCGCGATGATCTCGGTCGTGCTCAAGCAGCTCCAGATGGGTACGCTCGCCTCCTGGTTCGTGATGACCGGCGTCAGCGCGATGACCCTGATCGTGGTGATCGGTATGGTGAGGGGGGCCGCCCGCGAGCTTCGGACACGGTACGAGCCGGTGATCTAGCGAACGCGAGATGCCTCTCAGCGAGGGATCGGCCATGAACGGATGGAACGTGATCGCACCGGTCCAGCGGGGAGTGACCGGGCTTGTCGCCTTGCTCGTCGTCACGGCCGCCGCCTGTGCCCCGCCGGCCCCGGTCATCCAGGGCAGGGTCGTGTCTGTCGACCCGACGAAGCGCCAGGTCGCCGTGCAGGACGAGACCCGACCCAACAGCCCGCCGGTCGCGATCGACATCTCCACGGCGGAGATCGGCAACCGGCCGGTGGTCGGCGACATGGTGCGGATCGTGTACCGGGAGGAAGGACGATCCTGCCGGGCCCTGGCGGTCATGAACCTGACACGGCAGCAGCGCACCGAGGGTACCGGCCGCTAGCCGTGGCAAGCGGCCTCGATAGTCGACCCACTCTATCGACCATACCGATCAGCTCGTAAGTATAAGTAAACACTTGACATAGCGTCCCCAACACCGTACTCTCCGCGGTGTGGGTGGTTCGCCGGTCTCCCCCCGGGGTGGTCAGCACCCAGCGCCTCCCACACGGCCCCCGTTTCCGGAGTCCAGTCCCGAGCCGCTGGCGGCGCGCGCAACTCCGGGCTGAATCGTTCGCGTGCGCCGTGGACGGGGCGAAAGTACCGAGATTGTGAAATCTTTCACAAGTAGTTTGTGAAATGTTTCACAGCACGCCGGCAGCGGGGTGGGGCTGTGAGCATCTTCCTACCGGTGGCGGGCGTCAGCATCAACCTCTTCCTGCTGGTGGGGGCCGGGGCTGTGGTGGGCTTTCTCTCGGGACTGCTCGGCGTCGGCGGCGGCTTCCTGCTGACACCGGTCCTGATGATGATCGGCGTGCCGCCGACCGTCGCCGCGGCGTCCGACACCAACGCCATCGTTGCGACCTCCTCCTCCGGCATGGCGGCGCACTTCCGCCTGGGCAACGTCGACCTCAAGCTCGGCAGCGTGCTCCTGCTGGGCGGCCTCGTCGGCGCGGCCGCCGGCGTGCAGATCATCAAGGTCTTCCGGCTGCTCGGCAACGCCGACTTCGTCATCACGATCACCTACATCGTCGTCCTCGGCGGCATCGGCGGCTACATGCTCGTCGAGAGCCTGCAGAGCCTGCGCCGCGGCGCCCTGGCGCCGAAGGCCTACCGGCGTCATCGGCCCGGCCGATTCCTCGGCCGCCTGCCGCTGCAGATGCGCTTTCCGCGTTCGGGCATCCAGCACTCGGCATTCGTGCCCTTCGTGCTGTGCGCCCTGGTGGGCATCCTCGCGGCCGTCATGGGCGTCGGCGGCGGCTTCATCATGGTCCCGATGATGGTGTACCTGCTGCGGATGCCGATGCACGTCGCCATCGGGACCGACCTGTTCCAGATCCTGTTCACGTGCGCCGGCCTGACCGTCATGCAAGCGGTGACCAATCACACGGTGGATCTCCTCCTCGCGCTCATCCTGGCCGCCGGCTCCACGATCGGCGCCCAGATCGGCGCCCGCGTCGGCCGGCTGCTGCGTGGCGACCAGCTCAAGATCGTGCTCGCCGTCATCGTCCTGGCCGTGATGCTCAAGATGGCTGTCGGACTCATGCTGACGCCGTCCAATCTCCTGTCGTACGCGAAAGGACACTGACGTGAGCCGGGAAGCGTCGCGCCCGCTTGCGCTCGGGATCGTTGTGGCAGCAGCCGTCTGCCTGGGGGCCGCACGCGCCGAGGGCCAGGACCTCTCGATCCGGCTGACGCCAGAGGTCATCCAGATGGGGACCTTCGCGAGCGGGGCCCGGCTGCGCATCGAGGGGACCGTCGCCGCAAACGCGCAGGCTGTCGTCGTGATCACCGGCAGGGACACCGACGAGATCTTCAACCGCAAAGGCCGGGTCGGCCCGATCTGGGTCAACTCCGGGAAGGTCCAGGTCGCGGGCGTCCCCTCCCTCTTTCTGGCCTTCAGCCCGGCGCCGCTCGGGGCTTTCCTGGGCCGCGAGGCGATCGAGCGGTGGCAGCTCGACGAGGCGGCAATCAAACGCCGGGTGCGGGTGAGGCCCGCCGCCGCCGATCGGCCTGCGGTTCGCGACGGCTACGTGGCGTTGAAGGTCGAGGAGGGCAGCTATCGGGCCGTCACCGACGCGGTCCGCATGGAAAAGGGGGCAGGCGGTGCCGCGACGTACGCGGTTGAACTGCTGTGGCCCAAGACGGCGCCGCCCGGCAGCTATCAGGCGACCGTGTACGAATGCCGGGACAAAGCGGTGACGCGCGCGGTGTCGACGAGCGTGGAGGTCCGCGAGGTCGGCCTCGCCGCCGGCATGCGGCACCTGGCCGACGATCACGCCCCGCTCTACGGGGCGATTGCCGTGGTCGTGATGATGGCGCTCGGATTCGGAATCGACTTTCTCGTCGCCTGGTTCCGGCACTCGCGTCCACGCCGTCCCGGCCGGCCGGCGGACGCGCTCGCGCACAAGGATGTGGCCGTTCATTGACGGGTGCAGGTCTGCATTACTGGAGGAGGTAGCCGAATGCCAAGTTACGTGATTCCCGACAAGTGTGACGGGTGCAAAGCACTGGACAAGACTGCGTGCCAGTACATTTGCCCCAACGACCTGATGGTGCTCGACAAGGAGAAGATGAAGGCCCACAACCGCGACGTCTCGATGTGCTGGGAATGCTACAACTGCGTCAAGATCTGCCCGACGCAGGCCGTCGAGATTCGCGGCTACGCCGACTTCGTCCCGATGGGTGCCTCGGTGACCCCCCTGCGCTCGACCGATTCCATTATGTGGACGGTCAAGTTCCGCAACGGCACCCTCAAGCGCTTCAAGTTCCCGATCCGGACCACGCCGGAGGGAGCGGCGGTGCCGAACGGCGGCTTCCCCACCCACAGCGACCTGAGCAGTCCCGCGCTCGCGACCGAGCCGGCCTCGCTGGGGTTGTCCGAGGTGTTCACCTTGAAGCGATAGGGAGGATGCAGATGGCGAACTTTGAGAACGTCGTGGTCGAAACCGACGTACTGATCCTCGGCGGCGGCATGGCCGCCTGCGGAGCGGCTGTCGAAGCGGCCCATTGGGCGAAGCAGCACGGCTTGAAAGTGACCCTCGTGGACAAGGCGGCGGTCGACCGCTCGGGGGCGGTGGCGATGGGGCTGTCGGCGATCAACCAGTACGTCGGGCTCAAGGACGGCGCGAACACGGTCAAGGACTACGTCGATTACGTCCGCAACGACTTGATGGGCGTCACCCGGGAGGACCTGGTGGCGAACATCGCACGGCACGTCGATTCGACGGTTCACCTGTACGAGCAGTGGGGCCTGCCGATCTGGAAGGACGAGAACGGCGCCTACGTGCACGAAGGCCGCTGGCAGTTGATGATCAACGGCGAATCCTACAAGGTCGTTGTCGCCGAAGCAGCCAAGAACGCGCTGCTCCAGAGCGGCGTCGGCGAGATCTACGAGCGCGTCTTCATCGTTGGGCCGTTGATGGACGGCGACCGGTGCGCGGGCGCCGTCGGCTTCTCGGTGCGCGAGAACAAGTTCTACGTCTTCAAGGCGAAAGCGACGCTGGTCGCCATGGGCGGCGCCGTTCACGTCTTCAAGCCGCGCAGCTCGGGCGAGGGCATGGGCCGCGCCTGGTATCCGCCGTGGAACTCCGGCTCGTCGGCGTTCTTCACGATCAAGGCGGGCGCCGAGATGACCTGCCAGGAGGTGCGCTTCATCCCGGTCCGCTTCAAGGACGCCTATGGACCGGTGGGCGCGTGGTTCCTCCTCTTCAAGTCGCGCGCGACCAACTCGGAGGGTGGCGACTACATGGTGGAGCGCAAGGCCGAGCTCGAGAAGTGGGGACCGTACGGGCGCGTCAAACCGGTCCCGGCCAACCTGCGCAACTACCTGGGCATGCTGGACGTCATCGAAGGCAAGGGTCCGGTCTCCATGCGGACCGAGGAAGCGATCCAGAAGATCGCCGAAGCCTACAAGGACGACCCCAAGGCCCACAAGAAGAAGATGAAGGAGCTCGAGTCGGAGGCCTGGGAGGACTTCCTCGACATGACCATTTCCCAGGCGATCCTCTGGGCGGCGACCAACGTCGAGCCCGAGGTCAAGAGCTCCGAGATCGCCGCAGCGGAGCCGTACTTCATCGGCTCCCATTCAGGTGCATCGGGTGCCTGGGTCAGCGGTCCCGACGACTTGCAGACCGACCAGTCGAGAAAGGAGTACTTCTGGGGCTACTGCAACATGTCAACGGTCAAGGGCCTCTTCTGCGCCGGTGACGCGTCGGGCGCCTCGAGCCACAAGTTCTCCTCGGGCTCGCACGCCGAGGGCCGCATCGCGGCCAAGGCGGCGGTCAAGTTCGTCGTCGAGAACAACACACCGCCGAAGGTCGACATGGCGGAGGTCGAAGCCCTCAAGGCGGAGATCCTTCTCCCGCTCGACGTGCACGAGCAGCACAAGAACGAGACAACGGACCCTGAGATCAATCCGAACTACATCAAACCGAAGATGTTCATGTTCCGCCTGCAGAAGATCATGGACGAGTATGCGGGCGGCGTGACGGCGCAGTTCACCACCAACAAGGCGCTGCTCGGGAAAGGGCTGGAGCTGCTCGGCTTCCTGAAGGAGGACGCCAAGAACCTGGCGGCAGCCAACCATCACGAGCTGATGCGCTGCTGGGAGAACGTCCACCGCATGTGGCAGGCCGAGGCGCACGTGCGCACGGTGCTGTTCCGCGAGGAGACGCGGTGGCCCGGGTACTACTTCCGCGCGGACGCGCCGAAGATCGACGAGGAGAAGTGGCACGTGTTCGCCAACTGCCGCTTTGATCCGAAGACCGCCGCGTGGGAGTTGAAGACGCGGCCGATCCTGAGCGTGATCGGGTAACCGGCCAGCGACGAGGGAGAGCCACACGGTTCGCCCCGCCCCCGAAGGCCCCCATGGAGGTCCCGAGCCCCCGGGACCTCCTCACCTTCCGACTGACGAATGAAGAATCGTGATGAGCACCGAACCGCACACATCAGGCACCAGGCACGAGGAACCGATTCCGACCTGTCCGCATTGTGGCGGTCGAATGGCGCGGTGGGCCACGCCGCAACAGGGAACGTGGTCCGCTGCGTTCCTGTGGGTCTGCTTCAATGACGCCTGTCCCTACTTCATCCGCGGCTGGAGTTGGATGCGCGAGCGCTTCAATGTGCGGGCGTCCTACAGGTTCCGCGCCGATCCGGTCAGTGGCGAGACCGGTCCGCTGCCCGTCTGGTCGAAAGACGCGCTCAAGAGCAGCATCCTGCCTGACAAGGAGTCCCTTGATGCCTGAGACGCCGCCCGCCATCGACTCGCTGCTGGGCGATGTGCCGCGCCTTGGCCCGGACGACACGTTTCAGTTTGCCTGCCGTCAGGATCTCGACTGCTTCACCAGGTGTTGCCACGACGTCTCGATCGTGCTCACGCCGTACGATGTGCTGCGCCTGAAGAACGCTCTCGGCATCAGCTCGTCGGAACTCCTGGCGCGCCACACGATTTCGCCGGTCGCCGGCGATCAGCCGGTACCCGTCGTCCTGCTGCGCATGGATCCGGAGACGAAGCGATGCCCGTTTGTCTGCGAGAGCGGCTGCCGGGTGTACCGCGACCGGCCATGGGCGTGCCGCATGTATCCGCTGGGCCTGGCCGAGCCGCAGAGGGCGACGCTGGCGGGCACGCCTTTCCACTTCCTCGTTCGCGAGGACCTGTGCCAGGGTCACGCCGTGCCGCAGCAGTGCAGCGTCCGCGAGTGGATCGTCCAGCAGGGGATCGAGGAGTACGACGCGAACAACGCCTCCTTCACGGCGCTCATGCTCGATGGCTTCTGGGATCGCAAGGCCTCGCTGACCCAGGCGCAGCTCGACATGCTCTTCATGGCGTGGTACGACCTCGATCGGTTCCGCCGCTTCGTCCTCGAGACCAGCTTCCTGGCCCGCTTCGACGTCGACGAGACCCGCGTGGAAGCGATGCGGACCGATGAAGCCGAGCTGCTCGAGTTCGCGATGCAGTGGGTGCGCTTCTGCGTGCTGGGCCAGAAGACGATGCGGGTGAAGCCGACAGTCGTGGCGGCGGCCGCCGACAATCGAGCGAACCGCGCGAGCGTGTGAGGAGGGCGATGACAACAATCCAGGTTCCTGATCGCGCAGACGTGCTCGTGATCGGCGGTGGCATCGCCGGCATCTCCGCCTCCGTCGAAGCGGCGGAGGCCGGGTGCGACGTTGTGCTGATCGAGAAGAACGCGCATCTCGGCGGCCGCGTCGCCCGGATGCACCTGTACTTCCCGAAGCTGTGCCCGCCCGGCTGCGGTCTCGAGATCAACTTCCGGCGTCTCAAGCAGAGTCGCCGCATCCGTGTTTTCACGGGGACGCGCCTCGAATCGATCGGTGGCTCCGCCGGTGCCTATACGGTCGTCCTGACAACAAGTCCCAGGTTCGTGACCGATGCCTGCACGAGTTGTGGCGAGTGCCTGGCCGTCTGCCCGGCGGATCGTCCCGACGATGTCAACTACGGGCTGTCGAAGACGAAGGCGATTTTCCACGGAGGCCCGCAGTCGTACCCCGCGCGGTATGCGATTGATCGTGCGGCATGTCCGGCGGACTGCGACGCCTGCGCGCGCGCGTGCAAGTACGGCGCGATCGATCTTGGGCAGCAGCCTCGTACCCAGACGCTGCAGGTCGCTTCGGTGATTGCGGCGACGGGATGGAAGCCGTACGACGCCACGCGAATCGACAACCTGGGATTCGGCCGCGCGGCGAACGTGATCACCAACGTGATGCTGGAGCGGTTGGCCGCCGTTGACGGCCCCACCACGGGCCGCATCCTCAGGCCCTCCGACGGCAAGCCTCCCGCATCTGTGGCCTTTGTCCAGTGCGCTGGCTCGCGCGACGAGAACCACCTCCCGTACTGTTCCGCCGTCTGCTGTTCCGCCTCCCTCAAGCACGCCACCTACGTGCGGACCTCCTGCCCCGACGCGGCCGTGACCGTCTTCTACATCGACCTGCGGACGCCAGGCCGCCTCGAGGACTTCCTCACCAAGGTCTCGGCCGATCCCCGCGTCCGTCTGGTCAAGGGCAAGGTGGCCAGCGCCGAGGAGGATCCGGAAACGGGCGACGTCGTGGTCGAGGTCGAGGACGTGTTCCAGGGCCGGAAGTCAAGGGAGCGGTTCGGTCTCGTCGTGCTCGCCACCGGTCTCGTGCCGCAGTCCGAGGATCTGCCCGAGGCTTTCCCCAGAGATGAGTTCGGGTTCCTCCTGAACCCCAGCAACGGGGGTGCGCTCTACGCCGCCGGCTGCGCGCGCCACCCGGAGGAGGTCTCTGCGAGCGTCCAGGATGCGACAGGCGCCGCGCTTCGTGCCCTGCAGACCGCGGTGAGGAGCGCTCGTCATGGCTAAGAAGGTCGGCGTCTACATCTGCACGGGCTGCACGATTGGCGAGTCGCTCGACGTGCCGGCGCTGGTGGAGGTGGCCCAGAAAGAATACAAGGCGTCCGTGTGCCGGACGCACGCGTGCCTGTGCGCGTCTGACGGCGTCGAGACGATTCGGCATGATCTGGGTGACGGCGCGGTCGACGGCGTCGTGATTGCAGCCTGCTCCTCGCGCGCGAAGACCGACGCGTTCGCCTTCGACGGCATGAGCATTGTCGAGCGCGTGAACCTGCGGGAGCACGTGGCGTGGTGCCAGCCGGCCCGCCACGAGGACACGCAGGCGCTCGCCGAGGACTACCTGCGCATGGGCATCGTGAAGGCGCAGAAACGCGACCCGGTCGAGCCGGTCACCGGCGAGGTGAATCAGAGCGTGCTCGTCGTTGGCGGTGGCATCGCGGGAATCACGGCCGCGCTCGAGACCGCCGAGGCTGGTCACGACGTCGTGTTGGTGGAGAAGGAGGCGCAGCTCGGCGGGTTTCTCAGGACCACGGCGCGACGGTTCGTGCTGCAGCCGCCGTACACCGAGCTCGCCGAGAACACGCTGCCCGAGAAGATCCAGGCGGTCTGTTCTCACCCGCGCGTGCGCGTCCATACGTCCACATCGATCGCGAAGATCGAGGGCCAGCCGGGAGCGTTCGACGTGACGCTTCGAAACGGCGGCGATCCAATGGCGTACCGTGTGGGCGCCATCGTGATGGCGACCGGCTGGCGGCCGTACGACGCAACGCGGCTGGCGCACCTCGGCTACGGTACCAGTCCCGATATCGTCACCAACGTAGAGCTCGAGGAGATGCTGGCGCGTGGTCCGGTCGTGCGGCCTTCCGATGGCAAGCGGCTCGAGAGCGTCGCCTTCATTCAGTGCGCCGGCTCGCGCGACCCGGCGCACCTGCCGTACTGTTCGTCGGCCTGTTGCCTGGCCACCTTGAAACACGCGTCATTGCTGCATCAGCAGGACGCCGAGCTGAAGGTGTTCATCGTCTACAAGGACGTGCGGACGCCGGGACAGTACGAGCGGTTCTACCGGGCCGCCCAGGACCATCCGTTGAACTTCCTGACCAAGGGAGAAGTGACGCGCGTCGAAGGGGACCCGTCCGGCCGCGTCCGGGTGCACGCGAAGGACACGTTCCTCGGCGAGCGGATCGAGATCGGCGCCGACCTCGTCGTGCTGGCGACCGGCATGGTGCCCAATGCCGCCGACGGCGAAGCGATCCGCGCGCTCGAGGACGCCAAGCTGAGGGTGCTCAAGGGTGAATCGGAGACGCAGCGGGCCGAGGCCGCCCGGCGTGTCGAGACGTTGAAGGTGCACGAGGGAACGGAGATCCTGCACCTCACCTACCGTCAAGGGTCGGATCTGCCGGTGTTGCAGTACGGCTTCCCCGATTCGCACTTCATCTGTTTCCCTTATGAGACGCGGCGCAGCGGGATCTACGCAGCGGGTGCCGTCCGTGCGCCGATGGATGGCACACGGGCCGAGGAAGACGCACTCGGCGCGGCGCTGAAGGCTATTCAGTGCGTGAAGCTGGCCACCGAGGGCGCCTCGGTGCATCCACGCTCCGGCGATCTGTCCTACCCGAGTTTCTTCCTGCAGCGCTGCACACAGTGCAAGCGGTGCACGGAGGAATGCCCGTTCGGGACGCTCGACGAAGACGAGAAGGGCACGCCGAAACCGAATCCCTACCGCTGCCGCCGCTGCGGCGTCTGCATGGGCGCGTGTCCCGAACGGATCATATCCTTCAAAGACTACTCGGTCGACATGATCGCCTCGATGATCAAGGCCATCGAGGTGCCCGGTGAGGACGAAGAGAAGCCGCGCGTGCTCCTCCTGATGTGTGAGAACGACGCGTACCCGGCCCTCGATATCGTCGGGACCAACCATCAGCACTACGACCCGAGCGTGCGGGTGATCCCGCTGCGCTGCCTGGGATCGACCAACATCGTCTGGATTGCGGACGCGCTGTCTCGGGGCTTCGACGGCGTGATGCTCGTCGGCTGCAAGTACGGCGACGACTACCAGTGTCACTTCGTGAAGGGAAGCGAGCTGGCCAACCGCAGGCTCGAGAACGTGAAAGAGACGCTGCAACGGCTGCGGTTGGAGTCGGAGCGGATCGAGCTGGTGCAACTGGCTCTCAACGAGCACCAGCGGTTGCCGGCGCTCATCGACGCGTTCGTCGGGCGCATTCGCGAAATCGGCCCGAACCCGTACAAGGACCTGTGAAGGCGGAGGGAGGGACAACGACAGTGGACGCTGGCGGGAAGACTTCACGAGAGAAGCTGGAGACGGGAGCGCAATCGAGCCCGCAGCCCTCACCCGCACCTTCGGGAGATGGCCAGGCGGTCTGGGTCGAGCCGGACGTGGATTTCATCCGAGCCCTGAACAGAGAGGCCGGGGACTCTCTCAAGAAGTGCTTCCAGTGTGGCACCTGTTCCGCAACGTGCGCGCTCTCACCGGATCGAGACCCCTTTCCACGCAAGGAAATGGTCTGGGCCTCCTGGGGCCTGAAAGATCGACTGCTGGGAGATCCGGACATCTGGCTGTGTCACCAATGCAACGACTGCTCGACGAGATGCCCTCGCGGCGCCAGGCCGGGCGATGTGCTGGCGGCGATCCGGCAGCAGGCCGTGCTGCACTACGCTGCGCCCCGATTCCTCGGCCGCTGGCTCAGCCAGCCCCAGTCGATTCCGCTCGTGCTGGGCATACCGGCGGCGCTGCTCACCTTGGCCCTCCTCGCGAGGGACCCCGTCGCAAACGCCCTGGGCCTCTCCGTGCAAAGGACCGGGAGGATAGTCTTCGCGTATTCCAGCATGTTCCCTCGCTGGATGCTGAATGGCTTCTTCGGGTTCTTCACTCTCCTCGCCCTCGTCGCGATGCTTGCTGGCGTCTTCCGCTTCTGGGGAGCCCTGAAGGTCGCCGTCCCACCAGATCGCTACGGCGGGGCTGCTGCGGGGCTGATCCCGAGCATTGTGTCGACTCTTGCGCGCGTCGTCGCGCACCGGGACTTCGCTTCCTGCACCGCGGCGCGCTCCAGGTTCATCTCCCACGTGTGCACTTTTTTTGGCTTTCTCGCCCTGTCCGTGGTCAGCCTGTGGGTGATCACCGTGCAGTACAATCCGCTGGTCCAAGGCGACTTCCTCTATCCCTTCAGCTTCTGGAGTCCCTGGAAGATGCTTGCCAACGTGGGTGGCGCCGCCCTGTTGGCCGGCTGTTTCCTCATGATTCGCGATCGTCTCCGCGAGACCAGGTCCGTCAGCGTGTCCGCTTACTTCGACTGGGCTCTCATCTCCACGTTGCTTCTCGTGACCATCACGGGTTTCTTCACCGAAATTCTCCACTTCCTGCGGCTGGAGCCCCACAGACATCTTGCCTACTTCGTGCATCTGGTCTTCGTGTTCACGGCCTTGATGTATTTGCCCCATACGAAGCTCGCCCATCTGGTCTACCGCGGCGCCGCCATGGTTTTCAGCGAACATGTCGGCCGCAACCATGAGGCGTCCTCAACGGCGGCAGCCAGCCGGCAAGACCCTCAGCGAGAGGGCTAAGGATCATGTCGAAGACACCACTACAGAGCAGCCGAGCCGGCCTCCTGATAGCGATCGCGGTACTCGTCATCCTGTTTCCCTTCGGCTACAGTGCCGTATCCCGGGTCGTCGTGCAAGACAACGCAGCCCCTCAACCGTTTCTCGAGAAGCCCGATCCCAGATACGACCGCTGTATCAGGGACACGACATACATGCGCTTTCATCATTGGGAGCTGATCAAGACCGTCAGAGACGAAACCGTGCGGGATGGACATCCGGGGGACATCACGTTGGAGAAGTGCAGGCAATGTCATGCCAACAGAGAGCGCTTCTGCGATAGATGCCACACCGCCGTGAGCCTCCAGCCCGACTGCTGGGGGTGTCACTATTATCCGTAGGCAGGTCGGCCGCATTGCTCGAGGGGCATCGCCGCCAGGCGGTGCCGGTGCCACAGGCGACGGCGGGACCAGGCGGCCGACGCCGCATTGGAGGGGCAGGCGGAGGATGGACAGGCGAGACTTCTTGAAGACCGCGGGCGGCGGATTGCTGCTGGGCGGCTCCTGTGCGTATGCCTTCCGTTTGTTGACGGCGTCCGGCACGGCCACACCAGCGACGGCGGCAGCGTCGAAGCGCCGATGGGGGATGCTCATCGATCTCAACAAATGCCGGCCGGATTGTACGGTGTGTCTGGAGGCCTGCAGGGAAGAGAACAACGTCGCCCATCACACCGACGAGCGGTGGGACGTGCACTGGATCAGGAAGGTGGCACTCCACGACACGAGTGGCCGGCCTGGCGTCGACAAGCGGGTGCTGCTGCTCTGCAATCACTGCGACGAGCCACCCTGCGCACAGGTGTGTCCCGTCCAGGCCACCTACAAGCGCGATGACGGCATCGTGATCGTCGATCCTCATCGGTGCATCGGTTGCAGGTACTGCATGATTGCCTGCCCGTACGATGCCCGGGTGTTCGATTTCAAGGAGAGCGACGACTGGCCCAACAAGGATCTCCCGAAGAGATCGCACGGGGTGGCGGAGGCGTGTACCCTCTGCGCCCATCGCTTGGATCGCTCCGAGAAACCGGCATGTGTCGAGGCGTGCGACAAGATCAACGTCGGGGCCCTGCTGGTGGGCGACCTGAACGACCCCGACAGTGAGATTTCGAGGGTCATCTCCAGCAACTCCGTCAAGCGAATCAGGGAGGATCTCGGCACCAAGCCGAAGGTCTGCTACATCGGGCTCTAGTCGCGCGGCTGAGGGGGCGGGCATGGAAACGAGGTTTGAGAAGATCGACGGAACGTCGGCGCAGTACTATCTGGCGCTGTCCGTCCTGGCCGCACTCGCTGTCGCGGGATTCGCCTGCACCTTGTGGGTGTCACAGCAGGGACTCTGGAGGACCGGGATGAACAACCGGGTCCCCTGGGGTGTGCAGATCGTGATGGCCATCTACTACATCGGGTTGTCGGCGGGGTCCCTCGTGATTTCCGGGTTGTATGGCGTGTTCGGAAAGGTCGAGTACAAGCCCTTTGCCAGGATCGCCGTCTACGCCGCGATGCTGCTCTTGATAGCAGGCCTCTTGTCGATCGCCACGGACCAGGGACGGATAGACAGGTTCTTCGTGCAGCCCTTCGTGCATCTCAATCCGCGATCGCTGTTCTCGATCAACCCGGCGTTGTACGTCGGGTACATCTTGATCTGCATGGTCTACCTCTGGGCGCTGTTGACGGAAAGGAGCTGGCTGGCGCCTGGGCTGGCGACGTTGGCCCTCGCGTGGGCCGTCGGTGTTCACAGTGGCACCGGAGCGATCTTCGGGTTCAACGCGAGGATGCTGTACGAGTCGCCCCTGCTGCCGGCGAGCTTCGTGGTGGCGGCAATGGCGTCTGGCACTGCGCTGATGATCGTGCTGATAGTGGCGCTCTTCAAGCTGACGAAGCGGCACGTGGATGATGATCTCGTGCTGTGGCTGGGACGGTTCCTGCGTGCGTGCCTCCTGGTGGTTCTTTATTTCATGGTTGCAGAGAACGCATTCCGGCTGTATGTCGTCCAGGGGCGCGAGGCCGGCCTTTACTATCTCTTTGAGGGGTTTCACAGTACGGTCTTCTGGGGCGGCCTCATCTTCTTGGGTTGTTGCGTGCCGTTGCTGATTCTTTTCAATCGGAGAACCGGAGGATCGGTCCGGTGGGTGGTGTTCGCGTCCGTCTTGGTGATCGGCGGCGTTTTGTGTGAGCGATATGTGATCGTTCTCCCAGGACTGACATACTCGCCGGACCTGTTCCCGGGCATGCAAGTTGTGGGATTGCGGTCCCAAGAGGGAATCACCAGCTATTCGATCAGTGTCGTCGAGGTGTTCCAGGTGCTGGGGGTGTTGGGAACGATCGGGTTCCTGTTCTTGTGGGGGCTGAAGGCATTCAGGCTGATGCCGACAGAGGCGAGGATCGATCGGCCGCAGGCCAATTTCGGCCGCGGGTTCTCGGGTCAGGCGGCCCGGTAACGGCGGA
>Ga0315282_10003569_pt1 | contig 27882 bp, 19 predicted proteins | sample YL17G07_20_MG_FD_203693 | JGI IMG/M metagenome (GOLD analysis project Ga0315282, IMG submission 203693) | Sediment microbial communities from Yellowstone Lake, YNP, Wyoming, USA - YL17G07_20 | ecosystem: Environmental > Aquatic > Freshwater > Lake > Sediment | place: USA: Wyoming | collected...
CTCGGCGCTCGGGGTGAAGAGGTCTCCGTCGCGGACGAAGAAGATGTTCGAGGTGGCGCACTCGACGACGAACCCTGTCTCGTCGAGAAAAAGCGTTTCGTCGAACCCCGACCTCTTCGCCGCGTCGCGCTCGATCAGGTTCTCGAGGTAGTTGAGCGTCTTGAGGCGGCCGACGGACGACTTCGTGTCCCGAACGCTCTCCGCCAGCGTCAGCCTCATCCCCCTTGCGTAAAGCTCCCCGGGGTAGCCGTGGTACTCACGGGCGTTCATGACGAGCGTGGGAGTCTCGCCCGTGTCGAGCCCGAGTTCTCCGGTGTGCCGGCCGCGACTCAGCGTGATGCGGACGTAGGCGTCGCCGAGACCGTTCACGGCGAGCAATCTCGCGACGGCCGCTTCAAGTTCGGCACGCGGGACCGCCCGGGCGATGCGCAGCGCCCGGGCGGAATCCGCAAGCCGCCCGAGGTGCTCTCGGAGCCGAAACACCCTCCCGGAGTAGGCCCGCATCGTCTCGAAGAGTCCGTCGCCGTAGAGGAACCCGCGGTCGAGCGCCGATACGAGCGCCTTCTTCTCGTCAACGAACTTTCCGTTGAGATAGACCTTGCTCACTTTCTAGCCCTTGTGCCCTTGGTGTCCCGGCGGTGAGAAACAAGTCGCTGAGCTATCATAAGTCAACAGGTCGCAAGTCGACAAGTCAACAAGTCGCGGAGTCGCTGAGTCTGGTCTCTGGCCCGCGTTCATCTGCGTTCATCCGCGGTTCCAATCGTTCCTTGCTGTTTCTCCCTCGGCCTTCGACCCTCGGCCTTAGACCTTTCCGTTTCCTCTGCGGTGAAATTACCTCCATTCGGGGGCGCCGAGTGCCCGTATGAGTGCCCGGGCCTTGTCCACGGTTTCCTCGTATTCGGCCTCTGGGTCACTGTCGGCGACGATCCCGCCCCCGGCCTGAAAATACACGTCCTGGCCCGTCTTCACCATGGTGCGGATGGCGATGTTGAAGTCCGCACGTCCGCTGAAATCGACGTACCCGATGCTTCCCGTGTAGAGGTTGCGCGCGGTCGGCTCCAGCTCGTCGATGATCTGCATCGCCCGGATCTTCGGCGCCCCCGTGATGCTCCCGCCCGGGAAGGTGGCCCGCACGAGGTCCACCAGGTCATGCTCGGGATGGAGCGTCCCCTCGATCGTGGCGACCAGGTGGAAGACGGTCGGATAGGTCTCGAGGACACGGGGCTCCGTAACGCGCACGCTCCCGTATTCGCACACCCGTCCCAGGTCGTTCCGTTCGAGGTCCACGATCATGGCGAGTTCGGCGTTGTCCTTTTCGCTGGCGAGGAGTTCAGCGGAGGCCCTCCGGTCGGACTCCGCTTCCCCGGTGCGTCGGCGCGTGCCCTTGATGGGACGGGTCTCGACGTGCCGCCCGGTCAGCTTGAGGAACCGCTCGGGACTGCTCGACAACACCGTCCCGCCCGGGAAATGGAAACAGGCGGCGAACGGCGCCGGGTTCACCTCGCGCAGGGCGCGGTAGAGCTCCGCGAATGCGCCCTTCCACCGCGTGTGGAACCGCTGGGAGATGTTCGCCTGGAAGATGTCGCCGGCCGCGATGTACTCCTTCGTCCTCTGGAGCGTCCTCACGTAGTCCGCACGGGTGAAGTTGCTCTCGATGGTTCCGCGGAATGCGCTTTCGCCCTCGATCATCCCGGGGACCCGGGACGGACCCTTGAGAATCCCGAGGAGCCGCGACGAGGCGTCGAGCCCCCTCCGCTTCCTCGCCCTCCGGCTCTGGCCGTGTCCGGACGATGTCAGGTAGACGCGGTCGTGCTCGTGGTCGAATGCGAGGACCGCGTCATAGAACGCGAAGTGGAGTTCGGGGACATCGAGGTCCCGTCGGGCGTTCGACGGGAGCCGCTCGATGAAGTTCTTGAGATCGTAGCTGAGAAACCCCACGGCGCCCGAGGCGAACGGAACCGGAAGCTCCTCCCGCTCCGCCCTGAAGTCCGAGAGCACCTTCCGGAGGCCCGTGAGCGGGTCTCCCTGGCGCGTCCGCTGGTGACCGTTCCGCGTGAGGCGCGACGTGCGCCCCCGCGCGCTCAGCGTCAGAAAAGGGTCCACGCCGAGGAAGGAGAACCGTCCGAGCCGGCCGAACCCCGGACCGCTGTCGAGGAAGAAGACGCCCGGCTCGTGCGAAAGACGCTCGAAGCACTCCGCGGCCGAAAAGGGCAGCCGCACTTCCTCGCAGGCGACAAGTTGAAGCATCGTCGAGCGGCTCACCGGCATTCCATGCCTCCCGAAAAGCGCCCTATGATACCCGCCGACCCCTTCGCGGTCAAGAAAACGCCTGCCCCGACCGTTCGGCGTGTCACCCGTCACATTCGCTCCATCTCAAGAAAACCCGCCCATTTCCCGATAAACAGTATATCGGGGGAAGTCCCACGCGGACCATCGGAGCACGTCTTGACACGTTCATGGGTTGCCCGAGTCGCGTTTGTTCTCGTCCTCTTTGGGGGAGCGGCCCTCGCCGCCGCTAGCGGTCAGCCGGAGTCCGCCGAGCCCATGAAGAACCTCTCGCTCCGCTTCGACTTCGAGCAGGACATCGACGGGAACGGTTTCCCGGACGAGTGGGTGCTCCTAGCGGGCCGGCGACACCCACAGAACATCCGGGTGAAGCTCGAAGCGGCGGAGCATCACCGCGGCGAGCACGCACTCCTCGTGGAACTCGACGGCGCCCTGACCGTCTGCGAGACGACGCTAGCGTACCCGTTCGACCCGAGACTCTCGTACCGTCTGAGCGGCTTCATCAAGACCCAGGAGGTGCCTTCGAGCGGGCTCCGAGCGACCTCCGCGAGACTCGAATGTGTCGGGCTGGCGCACGACGGCGAAACGGTCGTCTTCTCCGCGCGGACGAAGGGCGTGACGGGGACGTCGGACTGGACGTGCGTGAGTCTCGACATCCCGCGCGAGACCGCTCGCCCCGTTCGATGGGTCCGCATCCGCTGCGTCGTCGCGGGCGTCGCACTTCAGGGCAAGGTCTGGTTCGACGAGATCACGCTCAGTCCGGTCCCGACCCTGCACGTCCTAGCGGGCGACCCGGACGGTTTCTTCTCCCCGGGCGACGCACCCCGTGTGCGCATCTCGCTCGACACGCTCATCCCGTGTGCGGGGCGGGACTACAAGCTGTCCGCGAAGCTCCTTGCCCCCGGCGGCGCCACGGTGATGAGCCGCACCATCGACATCGCGCCGAGCGACGATTTCCTCGCGGACACCGAGTTCGAGCTGCCGCTCAACACGTTCGGCGTTTACCGCCTCTGCGTGGATCTGACCTCGGACGGCATCCCGGTCTCGTCGTCGACCCGCTCGCCCCTTCATTGGCCGGGAGCCGATAGCGCCAGAGACGTCTCGCCGGACTTCGGCGTCTACGCCGGGGAACTTGACCGACTTACTCCCCGCCTGACCGCCATGCTGCTCGAATCGCGGTTCGGCACCGTTGCGTTCGATCCGGTCGGCAAGAGCGAAAACCCGGACAACGTCCCAGCACCCGCACGCACCGCGGTCTCCGCTTTCGCACTCCTGCGGGCCCGGATGGTCCAGCCGGTGATCGTCCTGGAGCACGTCCCGGAAACCCTCGTAAATAAACTCTTCCAGGAGAGGCAGCTTCCCGGCACGGGCGAGGTGTCCTGGGCCAGAGTGCTCTGTCTCGACCCGAAGTACTGGACGTCGGAACTCGCCGCCGCAATCTCGCCGCTCGCCGGCCGGACCGCATACTGGCAAATCGGACCCGTCAGCGGTTCGGCCGTGTCGGCGGATGACCTCACTCGAGCCGTCAGGCAATTGAGGCGCGCACTCGCCCCCTTGAGTTACCACCCGAAGATCGGCGTCACGCTCGACGGGACGGAAGCCGACGAGTTCCTCGCCGCGCTCAAAGGGTGCGATTTCGCGGCAGTCGAAGGCGCCCCACGCACGGAAACCGAGCGCGAGCTCAGCGCGAGGATCGCGCGGCTCAAGTCGGTCGCACGCGAGGTCTGGGTGACGGTGCCGGTCCCCGGCGAGGAAGGCAAGCCGGGGAGTGCGGCGGCGGAGCTCATCCGGCGTGCGATTCGAGCGAGGGCCTCGGGTGCGGACCGGGTGATGTTCCGGCCGCTCGTCGGCGGGCTCCTGGATGCGGCCGAGGGTGGGCGCGAGACGATGTCGGCGGCGGCGACCCTCGTGCGCGAACTCGGCGGAAAGGAATTCGTCGGCACGCTCGCCAATAATCCGCATCTCTTTCTCTTCCTCGGTGCGAGCGGGGCCCGTCTCGCCGCGATTCCCTCGCCCGACGGAGTCCCCGACATCGCCTACCTCGGGAAGACCCCCGTCCGCATCGACCTCGACGGCAACGTCACCCGCATCCTCACGGGCGCCGGTCTCGCCGTCATCCTGAACGACGGACGACCGTACTTCGTCGACGGCCTCGACGTCGAGACCCTTCTCAAGAAGCTTCCGCCGAAGTCCCCGCGTTCCTGAGAACGTCTGCCGAGCGGAAGGCCCCGCACCCATCCCCACCCCGTGCGGTTTTTGACATTCGGCCCCCAGCGGCTATAATCTGGAGGAAGCGTTTGCCAACGAATCCACTCGGAGGTCCCGGATGAAGATCGGCAGGAAAGCGTCCTTCCTATGCTGCACGCTCATGGTTCTCTTTCTCGCAGATTCCGCATCCCGGGCACAGATGCCCATCGCCGAGATGCGGGAGAAGATCAACCGAGGGGTGGACTACCTCGTCTCGCTTCAGAAGGAGAACGGCTCGTGGCCTTACCAGAGAACCACGGAAAGGTATGACGTGGGGATGAGCGCTCTAGCGACACTCGCACTCGTCCACACGCGTCTTGCGAAGGCGGCGGACCCCGCCCACAAGGGTCTCTCGTTCGTCACGCAGCAGTCGCCGGAGCCGAAGACCTACACCGCCGGACTCATGGAGATGCTTCTCTTCGAGAGCGGGGCCGCGCAGTACAACAAGCTCATCAACAAGTATGCGTGGATGCTGGTGATGGGACAGAAGCGCGAGGGTCCGACGGAGGGCGCCTGGTTCTACTTCCTCCCCGAATGGGTGGAGAACCAGAAGCCCGACTTCGTTCCCCCGCAGGCCGGGAACTCCGCCGACCATTCCAACACCCAGTTCGGGGTTCTCGGCATCTGGTACGCCCAGCGGGCCGGGTTCCAGGTCCCGCTCAAGTGCTGGCAGCGGGTCAAGAGACATTACGAGCTGACGCAGCAAGCCGACGGCGGCTGGGCCTACCAGGCGGAGCCCGGCGGCGCCTCCAGCACCTCCATGACCCCGGCAAGCACCGTCAGTCTCTTTCTCGCCGACGAGGCACTCACCTCCAAAAAGCACAACCAGTGCAAGATGACCCCCGAAAACCCCGCCGTCGAGAAGGGAATGAAGGCCGTCGGGGAAAAGCCCCTCGGGGGAACCGCGTACGCCTGGTATGCCTACGAGCGGCTCGGGATCATGACGGGACGAAGCGAATTCAGCGGGCAGAACTGGATGGAGCTCGGGGCGCGTGAGCTCGTCAAGGAGGGCTGGGGGGTCGGCGGCGGCGACGACGAGTCCAACAGCGCCTTCGTCGTGCTCTTCCTCGCTCGCGCCCTCGAACCCGTCATCATCAACAAACTCAAGCACAAAGGCGACTGGAACGACGATCCCTACGATATCAAGCATCTCATCGAGTACACCAGTGAGAAGTTCCAGTACCCGAAGCAGTGGCGGGTCGTCACGCTCGATGCATCCGTGGACGAGCTGCTCAAGGTGCCCATCCTCTACCTGAGCGGACACGAGGCGTTGGAGTTCACCGACGCCGAGAAGGCGAAACTCAAGGAGTACGTGAACCGCGGGGGGACCCTTTTCGGCATGGCCTGCTGTGCGAAGAAGGAGTTCGACCGGTCCTTCCGGGCGCTGGTCGCGGAACTCTGGCCGGAAGACAAGCTCTCGCCCCTCCCGAAGGAGCACACCATCTACACCTCTCCGCGGCCGCTGGCTGCCAAACCCGCGCTCGAAGCCCTGGCACTCGCCGGCGGACAGGGACGCCTCGGCGTCATCTATTCCCCCACCGACCTGTGCTGTCGCTGGCACATGGGCGGCCCGGATGCCAAGGCTGTCCTGGACGTCGGGGCCAACATCTATTTCTACGTCTCGACCACCGGGGTGAAACGCGGAGGCGTCCGCGAGGCGCAACCGCTCGACACCGCGAAAGAGAAGTAACTGTCTATCCGGATGACCTGGTTGCACCCGGGTGTGAGCAAAGGCATGCTTCTCCGTCCCGACGTGTCAGGGGCCTGCTCCTGCAACGATAGTGCTCCCCAGGAACCGGGCCGGTGATCGAGATAGTCTCGAGGATCCGAGCGGAGGGATCGGAGGCGGCGGCATGAACGCGGCGTGGAAGAGCAAGGCGGGGCTGATTGTGCTCGCGGCGGCATGGTGCGTGGCGGGCCGCGCGGCGGCGCAGGGGACGGGAAACGAACAGGCCCAGGCGGCAATGGCGAAGGCCCGCGAGGCGTGGCAGGCGGCCGTCGCGGAGTCGGATGAGACCCTGCTCCGGCAGTACGCCCCCGTCGAATGGGAGGCGGCCCGGAAGATGGCGGAAGAGGCCGAGGCCGCCGCCAAGGCCGGCAGGTCGGGGGCATGGGGCCTCGGGGCCGCCGCTAGAAGCCTCCGGAGTGCCTCAGCCCTGGCCCGGGAGAACGCGGCCAAGGCCCCCCCGGTCCTCGAAGCCCTCGCGAACACGAAGGACAAGTTCGAAGGGACGCGGCTCCTGGGACAACTCGAGAAGCTGATGCCGGGGAGCGCGAAGGGCGCCCAGCTGAGGGCGAAGGTGGAGGCGCTTCCGGGACCCGCGCTCCAGCTTCTGCTCGACCTCGGGGGAGGCGTGACGCTCCAAGCGGCCCTCATTCCCCCCGGCAAGTTCCTGATGGGGTCGCCCGAGAGCGAAACGAGCTTCCTACCCGGCTTCGCCCTCGAGGACGAGTTCCCCCGGCACCAGGTCGTCATGTCGAAACCCTTCTACATGGGCGTATACGAGGTGACACAGGAGCAGTACCGGCAGGTCATGGGGGCCGACCCGAGCGCAGACAAGAAGCCCATGCACCCGGTGGACAGCGTCACGTGGTATGAGGCGCTCGAGTTCTGCACGAGGCTGTCGGCGAAGACGAGCCGGGCGGTGCGTCTCCCGACGGAGGCGGAATGGGAATACGCCTGCCGCGCCGGGAGCACGACGCGCTTCTGCTTCGGCGACGACCCGGCGGGACTGAAACGCTACGCGTCCTTCAACTTCACGTCGCGGCACTACGCGGTCGGACCCCCGAAGCTGCCGAACGTCTACGGCCTCTACGACATGCACGGGAACGTCTTCGAGTGGTGTGCCGACTGGTATGGGAAGGGCTATTACCGGGACTCGGAGGCGTCGGACCCACCGGGGCCGAAGTCGGGCCGCGCACGGGTGATCCGCGGGGGACTCTACGGCGCGGACGTCCCGGCACAGTTCTGCCGCTCGGCCTACCGAAGCTTCAACCACCCGGCGTACGGGTTCATCGACATCGGGTTCCGCGTGGCGGTGGAGGTGGACAGGACCGCGGAGGCGTTAGGCGAGCGAGAACTAGCGAGGGCCCGCGCGGACCTCGAAGCGGCCCGGGCCGCAGCCGGGGCCAACGACGCCCCGCTCACGAGACGTGCCCCGGCCCCGCGCGAAGCCGCTCTCAAGAAGGCCGCCCAAGCCGAGGCGAAGGTGAAGACGCCGGACGCCGCGGCGACTGCGGCGTATCACGCGGCGGCCGATGCGCTCCGCGACGCCGTCGAGACGGCCGGGAGGAACGAGAAGAACGCGACGCGGGCGGCCGAGCTCCGCGCCGAACTCGATAGGACTGCCGACAAGTTCCAGGCACTCCGACTCTACGCGCAGATTGCGGGCTGCACTCCCGACGACCCGGGTCTCGCGGAGCTCCGGCGCAAGGTGGACGCCCGCCCGGGGCCCCCGCTCGACCTCGCACTCCCCCTCGGTAACAACGTCCTCCTCAAGGCGGTGCTCATCCCCGCCGGACAATTCACCATGAGCTCGCCGCCCGACGAGAAGGACCGGTACGGCTACGACCATCCGCAGCACGAGGTCATCATCTCGAAGCCCTTCTACATCGGCGTCACCAAGGTGACCCAGGAGCAATACGCCGAGGTGGTCGGGGCGGACGAGGCCGAGCGGAAGGAGGAGAATCGCGGCCCCGCCATCCCGGTGGGTTCTTCACGGGAGAGTGCGTTCAAGTTCTGCGAGAAATTGACGCAAACCTCGGGCCGCAAGGTGCGCCTGCCGACCGAAGCCGAATGGGAATACGCCTGCCGCGCCGGGAGCACCACCAAGTTCTACTTCGGAGACGACGACTGGGAGCTGGGCGACTACGCCTGGCACGCCCGCAACAGCGGGCTCGCCAAGCATCCCGTCGGACTGAAGAAACCCAACGCCTATGGGCTCTACGACCTAGCCGGGAACGCCTGGGAGCGGTGCAGCGACTGGTGGCACAAGTGGGATCCGAAGAAGGACCCCAAGACCAGCATCGATCCGCAAGGTCCCGCCAATCCGCACGACGGGTGGAGCGTGGTTCGCGGCGGCAATCTTCGGACGGCGCCCTATCTGTGTCGAAGCTCGTATCGCGATTTCGGGATGTCGGCATGGTACGGGTTTTACGGCTTTCGCGTGGTGATCGAGCTTTCCGCACAGAAGAACTGAGACCCCGTGACCGCCCAAGTGGAGAGGGCGTGAAGCGGTGGGAAGACCCTGTTCTTGCAGGGAAGCTCCAACCCCTGAATCCCGGTTCCAAGCGGGATTTTTCCTCGTCAGATTCATACCGGGGGCGACATAACCTAAAGGAGGGAGGAGGGCCAGCCATCAGAGCCGACGCAAGCACGCTGATCCAGGCACAGGCGATGCTCCTTCGGTTCGGCCTCTACCTGACCGGAGACGTGGAATTGGCACGGGAGATGGCCCAGGACACCATCCGTGTGGCGCTTTCGAAGGATTGGCCCGAGGGGATGGACGGCGGCGGGGATGTCCCGGGCAGAGCGGATAGCGGGAGAGGCGGCGGGGTGGGCAAATGGCTGAGGGGTATTCTCCACAACCTGTTGAGGAACCGGCGGCGGAAGGAACACCGGTCGCGACTTCTGTTCGACAGTGAAATGGTGGTTGCGGCCGAGCGACGGTTCGTGGAGGCCAAGGCCGACCGGGACGAGGTCTGGCAGGCACGCAAGCTTGCACTGGAAGACTGCCTGGAGCGGCTGCCCGCGGATCAGCGGGAACTGCTGCGAGAGCGGTATGAGATGGGACGTTCGGTCAAGAACGTGGCGGAGCTGCGACGATTGGCCGCCAACGCCCTGAGCAAGAGACTCGAGCGGGTAAGGCACATGCTGCGGGAGTGCGTGGAGCGGCGCCGGAAGGAAGAGACCCATGAGTGAAGCCGGGACGGCAGGATGGGATCTGAGGACGCACGTGGACCTCGGGAGCACTCCGGAGGAACTGACACGGGCATGGAGGGAGGCCGGAGAGGTTCAGAGAGGGGAGTTCCTGGACGACCTGCTGATGGAGACGTTGCTGACGGATGTGCTGGCCGGGAAAGGGAGGACGTGGCGACGGAGCAAGTGGGCGTGGCGGGTGGCGGCAGCGGCCGCGGTCGTGCTGGTGATTGCGGGCGGGATGGGATGGAGGTTGTGGAGCGAGGGACGATATCCCCACCCGGACTTGAGCGGGGAGTTCGTGGTCACGACGGCGGACGGAACGAGGGTGGGGGCCGGGGAGATCCGGCGCGGGTGCCAGGTGATGGCAGGAAAGGAGGGGGCGAAGTTCGGACTGAAGGGGCGTTGCGAGCTGACGCTGGAAGCGGGAACTCGGATCGTATGGAAGGGACGGGAGAAAGAGGAAGTAATCGGCCTGGACGAAGGCCGGATGCGGAGCGTGGTGGAGCCGAAGCAGGGGACGTTCACCGTGGTGACGCCTCGCGGAAGCCTGAAAGCGCTGGGAACGGATTTCGTCACGGAAGTGCGGTATGAAACCCTTTCGAAGGAGGATGGGACGATGAAGATGAACAAGGTGGCGGTTGTGAGTGTGATGGTAACGGCCGGGGCGGTGGCCTGCGTGTTCGATAACTACACCGGCGTGCTGAGTGCCGGGATGAGCAGAACCTTTGCGGCCGAAGCGGAGCGTCAGACCGGGGAACTGAACGGAACGGTGGTCGGGGTCGAGGCCGTGAAGGCCGACAACGGCGTGCTTCGGCTCGCACTGACGATCACCACGGAGGAAGGAGGCAAGGAGACGTTCATCGTGGGGCCGGGGAACCCACAGGCCTATGCCACGGTGGGAGGCCTCAAGGCCGGTGACAGGGTAAGGCTCGCCTGGGTGATGGAAGGCGGCAACCAGAAGTGGATCAAGGGCATCCGGAAGCTGGAAGGGGGCGGAGAAAAAAAGGAGTAGTCCGCCGAGAAGGAAGGCGTGCTGAAGACGAGATGGGTGGATGACGGAAGAGGCGCCGGGTGAGTCGAATCCCGGCGTCGATGTGAGGAACCTGCCCCATCCCGAGTGAATCGGGATGGGGCAGTTGCGTGAACGGGAAGGCCGCGAACACCCGACAATAGCCGCAGGCTTGCGAGCGGGCCCCGTCGGTCCTCCTCTTCTCCGGACGGCGTCCGCGGAGCGGTTCGATATCGCGCCTCAAGTCCGCTACGGCCTCGGCCCCGGCGTCGCGGGACCCGCCTCGACCACGATCCGGAATATCCCCACCCATTGATCCCCATTGGAGCCGTCGCAACCGTCCTCCGTGTACCGGTCATGGCTGCCGGGACGGGATTTCATCCCGCCGCCGAGGACGGCTTTGTGAATCGCCGGCAGGCCCCTTCTCATGATCATGTTTGCCACCGGCTTCTTGGGTTTCAGGACGGACTTGATGATGATGCTCTCCTCGAGACGCACGCCCTGGGGATCCACCTCCTCGTTTGGAGTGTTGTAGGCTTTCCAATCGCTGACGGCCACTTTTGCCTCGGTAAACACATCATACAGACCCCAGGCATTGGGCGGCTTTGTCTTGACCGGCGCGGCCTGGGCTTTCCAGACGAGCGGCGGACCGATCAGCACCCACCTGTCCCTGTTCTTCTCCGGAAACTCCGGGTTCGATGTCCCAAGCCTCGCCGCGTATTCCATCTCTGCCGCCGTGGGCAGCCGCACGGCCCGCCCGTTCCTCTCCAACAGAATCTTGCAGAACTCCCGGATGTCGGGAAACGGCGCAAACTCCACCGGAAGCTGCGGGCCCCGGTTATCGCTCACGTTCTTGTCCGCCCCCATCACCGCCTCCCACATCTCCTGCGTGATCGGGATCTCCGATATGTAGTAGAGTTTCGTCAGCGTCACCTTGTGCGGGCATTCGTCCTGGTAGCGGGGCTTCTGGTAGAAGGGCGTCCCCATGATGAAGGTGCCCGGCGGAATCGGCACACACTTGAGCGTCAACTTGTCGTCGATCTTCAGAACAATCGGATCCTCGTTCGGCATGACGAACGGCTTGTTCGGCCTGAGCATGCAGTCCGGGGGATACTGGAAATCGGGCCTGTTGTTCTGCGGCGTGATCTTCGCGTTCACAAGCCACTTCTTCCCGTCCTTTTCCTGGAAGGTGCCCGTCGCTGAAGCAAGCCACTCGGCGTAGTCGACCTGCTTCGACGAAAAATCCTTGGCGTCCACGTAGTACTTCAACCTGGCGTCAAACTGTTTCTCCAGCTCCAGGGCGTGTTCCGCGTCGAGGCCCCCTTCCTTCGGATAGTACTTGTCGAGCACTTCCTGCAGGGTCGCCTTGACCTCCGGCGGCCCGTCGAACGCATACATCACGAGGATGCTCGGCTTGTGGGCCTCCGCCTCCGGGCCCTTGAAATGAAACGTGCTGAGCAGGGGTCCCTTGATCGTCACCTCTTTTTCCGGGGCTTTCACGTCCTCTTGTGCGCACGCCGAGCCGGCCGCCAGGAACACGAGGACCGCCGCCGTCGCCGTCACGCCGCGCATTCGCATCGTTCAGCCCTCCTTTCAAGGTCGATTCCGTCAATTCTTCCCGAGCGCCTTCGCCGCTTCGGCGGCGAGGTCGTAGAGTCGTCGCGATTCCTGCTGCCAGCTCTCCGCGTTGAAGAGGTAGTGGGCGTTGTGGACGGAGGCGGCGGCCTTGCCGAATCCCGTGACGGTGTATTCGGAGAGGTGTCGAAGGGCGCGGGTGCGTTCGTCGCAGAGGTCCGTGCAGCGTCCGGCGAGGTCGACGCCCAGCCGCGTTTTCGCCGTTTCGTCGAGCACGGCGTTCTGGACGAAGACGCGCGCCTCGGCCTCCTGAAGCCCCTCGCACAGGACCTCCGCGCGGACGGTGGACACGGGACCGTCCGCCCCTTCGCCCACGATGTACGTCACCTGGTAGTTGTTCAACTGCACCGTGCTCCAACTGCTCCGCGGGTCCCAGCGTCCGGCGTCGGGGTCGTTGTACCGCGCGATGATGTCATGCCAGTCCCTTCCCTCCCGGGCACTCAGCACGGGCCAGAAATCCGCGCCCCAGGGGGCGAAACCCCGCGCGCCGAGGAACGTCTCGCGACCGATCATCCCGGCGAGGTCGCACGTCCACCACCCCGCCGACGCCTGTCGCTGTCCGCTCAGCAGGATCGCCTCCGGACACACCCGGTAGTCCCTGAGCGGCGACCCCGGATGAAACACCCCGCGCGTGTACGCCGTCACCACGTACGGGTTCTGCCAGCCGTAGATGGGCTTGTCCGTCCCGGGGGTCCAGTAGACGCCGTAGTTCGCGACAAGCGCGACGCGCGCCCACGGGTTCCCGTTCGGTCCCCGCTCGAGGAAGTCGTGTCCCGCCGACCAGTAGTGTCCGAGACGCACCCACCGCGCCTCCGGGACAACCTCCTTGAGATCCTCGATGCACTCCTGTGCCGCCACCGGACCGTTGCCCCCGGCGGCGTGATATCCGAGACACAGGGACTTCTCCATCCCGTGGGCGGCGAGGATCTTCCGGAACCCCTCAAACGCCGGCTTCCAGAAGGTCCGCGCCTCCTCGCTCCCCCACCGCGGACCCCGCTCCTCCTTCAACTCCCCCGTCCGCGGATCGAACTCCGTGATCCACGGGATCGTCTTCTCCTCCTCGCCCTCCGAAACGTAGAAGATAACGACGGGCACCTTCCCGAGGTGCTTCGCGGCGAGCGTGATGTACCGCTCCACGATCCGGAAGTCCGGACGAAGCGTCCCGCCGTCTTCCCGCACCCACCAGAGCATCGCGTGCTCGTTGCCGAAGTGGGTCCGTCGGACGAGCGGGATCGTCAGTTCGCGCGTCGCGATCCGTCCCAGCGTCTCGAACGACCGCTCGATGAGTCTCCAGTGCTCCTTGGACCACATGGGCACCCCGTACCGGAGCGCGACGCTGTCGGGGGACTGCACGAACCCCATGTGCGTGACGAAGTCCTGCGGGTCCGGGAGCGTCCAGTCGGCCACGTGTAGTTCGACAGGCACGACGACGGGATCGAGTCCTTCCGCGTGCACGGTCAGACTCCCCGAGTAGTCGCCGGGCTTTGCGTCGCGCGGGACGTGGACCGTCACCCACACGGGCTGCATCGCGGTGTTCTGGACGACCTGGGGCGGAAGCAGCGGGACCTCGGCGGGCGGCGAGGACTCGAGCGGATCGAACCCCGCCGACGGGTTCTTCCTGTAAAAACTCGGGAAGCGGACCTGGATGCCGGACGCCGGGATGGACTTGTCCCCGGGCGCACGCAGGACGGTCACCTCCGCCTCGAGACCGCGGATCGGCGAGTCGGACCCGACGACGACCTGTCCGGCGAAGACCCCGTTCCGCGCCCCGCACAGCCTGATCGCGTGCAGCCGCTCGCTCGGGTCTCCGTAGAGTCTCGGGTCCACGCGTTCCCACGCCGGCCAGTTCCATACCTGGACGCCCTTGGGCCGGCGGGTGTTCCCCACGACCGCCCCCTCGACCCCTTTCGCGACGAGGTTCAACCCCTCCAGCGACGCGCGGTTCCACCAGCACGTCCGCTGCTCCACCACGTTGTAGCCCATCTCTTTCGGATCGACGTATGTGAACATCACCTCGCGGGCCGGCGAGCGGTGGACCTCCACCGCCAGCACGTTGGTCCCCTTGCGCAGGACCGAAGATGGCACCTTCACGCTGTACTGCCGCAGACGGTTCTGGTACCGTTTCTGCCGCTCCGGGTCCTGGACGTCGCGACGGAGTTCGTAGTCGTTCGTGAACCAGCGGAGCAGCGTCCCGGAGGGTCCGACGAACGTCTCTTTCGGATAGTCTTCCGCGAGGGTCTCGAAATCCAGTTTCCCGTCCGGGAGGAAGGCCCGGCCGACCTCGCGTCCGTTCAGGTAGAAGATGGCCCCTCCGTGGAGGGATCCGTCGAGTGCGAGTTCCGCGACCTTCGCCGGGTCCTTCACTTCAAACTTCCCCCGCAGACACACGAGCGCCAGCGCGCGATAGTTGCTCCCCATGGGCGTAGCCGTGCGCACCCAGGAGGCGTCGTCGAAGTCGGGACTCGTCCAGTCGACGGGCGGAAACGCCGACCCCGTCACCTCCGCCGCCTCCTGCACCGGGAACTGGAGCTCCTTCGACTTCCGTCCGCCCTCCTGCTCCTGCCAGATCTTCGCCGGGGAATACTCCACCCGCGGACAATACGGGTCCACCCGCACCAGCCTCCCCGAATCCAGTCTCGCCACGTCCGTCCGCCAGGTCTCGTAGTAGCGCCAGATGGTGCCCGACGCCGTGTCCGCGCTGCGTGGGCTCGCCAGGACGACGACCGCCTTGGCCGGCTGCGTCTCCTGTCCGCCCGCCAAGCCCATGACAAACAACAACACCCCGCACACAACTGCAAATCCAACCCGCCTCATGCGCCAGCCTTTCATCTTGGCTTCCCGCCACTGCCCGTTTCGATCTCACCGACGCCAAACGAACAGCCACGACAGTCTATTTGAGTTCCCGCTCCGCGATCGCTCGCCAACCGTCGTAAGCATACGGCACATCTGCACCTGCTTCAAGGTCTTTTCTGATGCGGCGGCTCATGCCGACCGAGGTCGTCGGGCCGAGAAACCACCTTTGCGCCATCGGAGCGGACGCCGTCCCTCTTCCGCCTCCAACCCTCAGCCTTCAGCCTTGTGCCTTCGACCCCGCCCGAGGCGGGCAAGCTTCGGCCCCTCTCCTTCGACCTTCGGCCTTGAGCCTTTGGTCTTCAGCCTCTGGATGTTGTATACTATAGGGAGAGAGAGGACCGATTGGGCTTGTGGCAACGGAAGTGCATCGGCTCGAAAGGAGAAGTCCGATGTGGAAATACACGATTCCAGTGATGATATTGCTGGCGCTCATCACCTTCGCTGCGGCCGGCTGCTCAAGCACGGGAACCACGTCGGCGGGAGTCTACTATCCGACCTACGCCTATCCGACGTACTACGACTACGGCTACCCGTCGGGATACTACTACGACTACGGCCCGTACTGGTACGGCTATGACCCGTGGCCAAGCGTGTGGTTCAGCGGCAGTTTTCATCACGAAGGACATGAACATCACGGCGGGTTCGAGCACCGCGGTGGCGGGTTCGAGCACCACGGCGCCATGGCGCATGCCGGCGGCGTTGCCCACCACCGATGAGCCGCGGTGAGCGAGGTGCGGGGAACGAGGGGGACATTCTTGCTCTGTTGAAAACACACTTTGTGACCGCTGCCGCTGTTTCCTCTCCCTCCACCGGGGGGAGAGGATTAAAGGTGAGGGGCGGATTTCTTCGCATGCCGGCCGCGTCCACCCCTCACCCCGCCCTCTCCCCCCGGAGGAGGGAGAGGGGTGAAGCAGCAAGACGGATGTTTTCTACAGAGCAGGACATTTTACTTTTCCGAGACAAATCGAGTTGTTGCGCGTTCTTGACCCCCGCGCCCTCCGCATCCTGAGACACAATCAGGCAAAAGGCAGAATGTCCCTGTTTCTGCGCCCACTTCTGCGTTTCTGCCTTGTTGAGGCTACTTCTCCGGGGCGGCCGGAGGAGCGGTTGTCCCGCCGGCCTTGCCCATCTTCACGTTGTCGATCATGATGTAGCCGCCCTCCCCCACTGCCTCGATCGAGCTGAAGCCGAACTTGGTATACTCCAGCTCCGGAAACGCCTTGGCCTTGCCTCCCTCCGCCATGCCAGGGAGGTCCAATAGCTTCGCCTCCACGTGGTGCCACGCGTCCGGCTCGACCCTCCGGATCATCAGGTTGCCGTACGCCCCGTACTTCTTCTGGTTTTCTGCCCCTGCCACCCGGAGACGCAGGCGGGTCGTGGGGGTCCCGTGCACGTAGTAGTCGAACGAGATCACGTTCTCGTCGCACTTGAAGTTGACCGTCGCACTGTCGGCGCTCGCGTGATCGCCCGACATCTTCATGCACCCGGCGGAGTTCCCCGCCCCCCCTTCCTTCCACTCCAGCTTCGACTCCCCGTTCGCGGCCCACCCTTCGATGCCGTCCTTCGTGTCGAACTTGTACTCGAAGCTGTCCACGAACTCGGCGGCGGCACACAACCCGACGCAGACCAGACACAGGACCGAGATTGCGATCATCATGCGCTGCACCATGGCGTAATTACTCCTTTCCTCACGTGTACGTGTTAAGCCTCCCCGGTCCCGCGCGGGGCCTGACGAGGGGCGCCCGACTTGGATTATCTTCGTACCTTCAGCCTTCCGCCCCGCCATAGGCGGGTAAACTTCGGCCTTGTACCTTCAGCCTTCGGTCTTCGGCCTTGTACCTTCAGCCTTCGGTCTTCAGCCTCGTACTCTCCGCCTTCGGCCTTCTGCCTTTGGCCGTCCACTTTCCACTCTCCACCTTCTAACCTTCCCCCCCACCGGCGTCAAGACTTTTTTCGCCGTCAAAACGGGGACACTGGAAACGTTCCGGCCAGTTGGCATCAACACCCCAAGAGAAGAACCAGAAAAGTAGAAGATCCCCATTTCCTTGTCCCCATTTCCCATTTCCTCCTCCCCATTTCCCAGACAGTTCGCAGCGGAAGCGCCGGGCGCAACGTCTCAGGTGCCCGGCCTCACGTCCATGAACCGCAGCGGGTGCCAGTCGTCCTTGTCGATCTCCTTGACGGCGAATCTCACGACGGGACGGTTCGTGTTGGGGTCCACGATGGCCATGTCCACCTTGACGACGCCCGGCTTGAACTTCGCCGGGAACGGGAGCTTCTCCGAGAACCAGACCTGGCCCGGCAGCCACGTCCGGATGTCGTTCCGGAACGGGACCACCTCGACGGAGCCGCCCTGGGTAAACCGGAGGGCAAGCTTGTAGGGGCGGTAGATGGGGGCGCAGCCGACGTTGTCGAGATACACGTCGAACTGGACCGGCGCGCCGGGCTTCGCCTCCAGCGGGAAGGTCACCTGTCGCAGGACGAAGCGGTAGCCGATGCGGTTGGAGAAGTCCTCGATCTTCTGACGCCAGTCCTCGGGGATGGCACAGGACTTGGGCATGAAGACGGAGCAGTGGTTGCGCAGTCCCCACTCGAGGATGAAATCGATGTCGAAGCCCCTGCGGCGCCAGGAACCGTCCGTTCCACCGGTCTCCAGGATGACGGGGCCGGTCTTCCAGGCCTCCCCGGCTCCCGCCTCGAGGATCTGGCGGGGGTAGTCCTCGTACATGTGGTTCCATCCCAGGCCCTTGGGGACGTCGGGAGAGTTGCCGCCGGTGCGGAGATCGCCGAAGGAGTCGGCACGCCAGCCGATGTCCTTGCGCTTCGCCAGCGCATAGGCGGCCCCGTGCGTGCCCAGCATGGCCACGAGCTGCGTCCGCCGGAAACCTCCGAGGTAGACGTCCATGAGCTTCTCGGCCGTCGCATCGGTCGTGTTGCCGCCGCCCTCCCCGCAGAGCCCGGCGTAAGCCATGTCGAAGCTCTCGAGGTCCCGGTGACCGTCGAACCGCGCGGCAAAGGCCCGGATCAGTTCCGACCAGTGCTTCACGTAGGCTTCACAGTTGTAGTCCGGTTCATCGGGCACGTCTTTCTGGCGGACGGCCCCGGTCTTCCAGAACCAGTCGGGAAATCCGGACCTGCCCGCACAGGGCTGCAATCTCACCTGGAGCGTCTGGCCGCGCTCCCGTGCCGCCTTCAGCGCCCCGTCAAGGATGTCCCAGCGATACTGTCCCTTCTCCGGCTCCAGGACCGACCAGATCCACCGGCAATAGGCGACCGTCGTACTGGGGTAGGGCCCGTTGGAGAGGTCCTTCGGGATGCCGCTGAAGGGAGGGAACTGCGTCGGGCCCGCGGCATCGTCCCAGCGGTTGCCGGGATAGAGGGGATCGCCGTTGAAGCGCTGGAAGGTCGCGGCGCCGCGATGGGGGTTGGCGAGGAAGCCCGTGAACTCGGTCGGGCGGACGCGCTGGACGACCTCCAGGGGGCCGAAAGCGGCCCGCCAGTTCTTCCCGTCCGCCTCCGGCGGCTCCTGGGCGCAGAGGCAGAGCCGAAAGGCCAGAAGCCCTGCCGCGGCCGACACCGCCGCGGCCAACAGAATGCTCCTCTTTTTCATATGATATCCATTATTATATCACCCGCCTCCGGTCTTCAGTCTTCAGTCTTCAGTCTTCAGTCTTCAGTCTTGTACCTTCAGCCTTCAGTCTTCAGCCTTGTATCTTCAGCCTTCAGCCTTCGGCCGTCCGCCGTCACGCCTGCTTCTCGTCCTCCGCCCTCCTCATCCTGAAGGACAATCAGGGAAGAAGTAGAACGCCCCCGTTTCTTCCCGTTTCTTCCTGTCCCCGTTTCTTCCCCACCCAAACGAAACCGCCAATCTTCAAGAAAGCCGAGAATTACCAACGCCGTAACCTCTTGTATCACAATGTATTGCGTCGCCCATCTCTTCAACGCTCTTGATTCTATTTGACAATCCTCTGATCGTAGACGATATTATTATCAGCGCAGGTGTGCGCGGGAACTACCACTGGTCGCCCGATAAGGGCGGCAGCGCCTATGGCGTGGGATCCTGTGGCCCGGGACCTGCGTTTTTCATTTCATAGTGCTCCCGGACCCACCCCAGTTGGTCTGCCGTCCGGACTAACTCGTCCGTCTCTCGCGGCCAGAACTTCAGCCCATACCCCAACGCCCGCCCCTTATAGGCGTACGTGATCGGCCGCATCATCTCAGCGTAACGCGGCTCGGTGTAGCCAAACCGATTCGGCTGCAGACCCGCATAGTATCCACTAGCGACGGCGTCCGCAATCTGGAGTCCCATCCGACTGGTTGCCCCATAGACGCTGAACTGCTCCCCTTTCACCACGTTCCAATCGATACGCACGTCCAACGGGCCGCTCAGCCTCTTCAGATAGCCAAGGTACTCCTTCAACCCGGCGTAAGGCGTCATCGAACGGTTCGAGAAAACCAGTTCAACCGTCCCGTCGCCCGTTTTCGCTTCATGCCTGTGGTCCCGGCAGCACCACGAAACCCGTTCGAGCAGATACCGCACCATGTAGAAATAGAGTCGACTTTCCTTCACGAAAACCTCGGGCTCCTTCAGACTCGGTTTGTGGCAGCACACCGTGACGTGCCGCACGTGACTCTTCGCGATCTCGCCGATGAAGAAGACGCAGTGGTCGTGCTTCAGGTCGCGGAAATGGAGCGGCTTCTTGGGCGACTTGCCGATGGCCCGGCGGACGGTGTCCACCAACTTCCCCGTATCAAGGTCCGCTTCCCGTCGGATGATGACGGCAGACAGGACGAACCACAGGCTGCTCCCAGCATTGAACCGGAATCCCTCGTCACCGGCTTCGTCGATGTACGCAAGAAACGAGGAAGACACCAATCATGCCCCCCATAACTGACCCAGCACAGTCACCGTTTACTTGAGTCGCGTGTCTCCGTCGCCGTTGTTTCCTCTCCCTCCGCCGGAGTTGAGCAGATGACCAGTTGAGCAGGTAACCACAGGTGAGCTCTGCATCAGGTCGTCACAGGTGCTTCCCGTTTTCACCTGTTCAACTGCTCTGTTGCTCACCTGCTCTGCGGCGCAATTGCGCCGCTGCCCCGCCCTCCGCATCCAGAGGGACAATCAGGGAAAAAGTAGAATGCCCAGGTTTCCCTATTATTAGGAAGCGCATGCATGCATTTGAAGGAGATGCCAAATGACATAGGCAACAGCGCCCGCGAAGAAGAGATACAACTGTGCCTTGGCGAGAGTGTTTGCGCGTTCCGAGTTATACTCGATGGCGGAGCGAATGCCCTCCGACGCCGCACTGATGATGTCTGGATGAGGACCCACCGTGGGGTCCTGACCGCGTTGGATTTTGAGGAGTTGTACGTTGGCGAACAACGTGGAACAAACGTAGCGTAGGTGCTGGCAACCACACAAGAAACTCAAGTCCCACAGAAGCAGCGCGATACCCCAGGGCACCAATCGGGGACTGAGTGGGAGGCATTCAGTACGTACCAGTGCGAACGCCACGGCTGAGGCCGCTGCTGCCAGGATGAAGTAGATGTACTTCTCCTGGCTGGTTCTGAGTTGACGATAGATCTCGAGCAGTTGTTCGGACGCCATCAAAGACCTCCTATTTCCACCTAATGTTGTCTTTACTCATTGCCCTATTGGGGTCGGTTGGGTGCAGGGCGTTGTTCGGTGCCATTAAGATTATCGCTATCTTGTCGTGCACGTGCGAGCGCCTTCTGGATGCGCTTCGTGATGCGTTGAAACGCGGGTTTATATTGGTCCCGTCGATACGTTGTGATGTAGTTAGCGACACGTTGAACCGCTTCTTCCGCCCTTCCTAATTTGGTCAGGCACATCGTGAGGCGGTCAAGTGCCTCAATCTCCCCACTTCTTCCGAATTCCTCAATGTTCTCGTCGAGCAACTGGCCAATTAACCCCTTTTCGCAGTTGATGAATGCGTACTCGCGAATCGCTTGAATGGCGTTGACGTATAATGTCACCGCTTTCTCCAGGTCAACTTTCTCCATCGACTTGGCCTGTTGAATTAGAACTCGATTGGCATTTCTCAGTTTGTACACTTGGTCGCAAGCCTCAAAATCTGTGGCCCGTCCCATGTTGATGCAGTTTACGATATCCTGCGAACATTGAGCGATCCACTCCGCCTCAACTTCTTCCGCTTCTTCCGCGGACAGGTTGTCTTGAATAATCAGCACCCCATAGTTGCCATTTAGATGCTTCTCCACGTACTGGTGCCAAAACATATGGCGCTCACGCGACCAAGCGCGCTTTCCCTCTCCTTTTCCCACATAGAAGATTTTTCCGGTACTATCGACGTGCGCGTATACATAATTCCGTCGCGGATTGTTCTGGTCCGCGTTCGGAGAGGGTTTGAGGGGTATTGGGCCATTTCCCTCGTGAACGGAGAGTTCCAATCCCATATTTGTCAACCTCGCTGTGAACTTCAAGTTTCCCTTCTTCTGTTCCCTTGGTGGCTGAATCTGCGGAGAATGGGGCGATTCCTGATTATTCGTCCCCTTCGCGGTCGCCTCACCGGATACAATGTGAATTGCATCTTGGGGGTCGCGCTTTCCATCACCTTTTCCTCTCGGGTCATTTCAGACTAGTGACGGAAACTTGGTTGTCGTCCGACCGGACTTGTGCGTTGGCGAGGGTATCATAACGTACCAAGCCAGTGTGTGAATTCATCTCGCGGAATTGGGTCATCCATCCATGACGTATCCGGCTCGGGCAAAAGCATTGCCTCGCGGACCATTAACCAACCATGGGGCAAATTAATCGAACTCGGATTCCCCCGGCGCGTTATCCATTTGAATTGGCGGACACCCTCGCACATGAGAGCGATCCGAAGGGTCGTGGTCACGTCTTGCGCCACGTATTGGCGTACTTCTTCATGGCGCCCTTGAGCCCAAAGCACAGGAGCCAACACCCCGGACATTCCTGGTGGCTTTCCGGGGAATCCCCAGGCTTGGGCAGCCTTGTCGAGCGCCACAGGAAATCCGCGGTCGCAAAACACGTGAAACATCATGTCCACGTGGTCCAAAGCCAATTTCTTGCAGACCTCGTGCAGCCCGGATTCTTCGGCAAGTATGTCCCAGTCAAACCCCAAACCGTTCCATGTCAGCAAGGTGTAGCCGCTCTCGACAAGTCTCACGAGTTCACGCAAGACCTCCCTCAACTCGGCCTGAGACATTCTTTCAGCCGGCGTCCCATCACTCTTGCTCCCCTGCCAGACGATCACATCTTTCGAATCGCATCGCAGTCCGGCAGCACATGTAATACCCAGGGGACGCTAAGGCCTCCAGTTGAAATCGGGGTCCAGCAGCTCCTTTGCCGTCTCAATATCGAATGCAAGATACATTCGCGTCATGAAGATCACCCACATTCCCCTGGACACAACAAAAGGGGGACATGCTGCTTCTTCTGCCCCCAAGTCCACGCAGGGGCTACTATACATGCGCGGATGCATCGGGGCAAGGGGATTCTAGATACTAGAGACTAGAAACTAGAGACTAGAAACTCGAGACCGGAGACTGGAAACTGGAGACTAGAAACTCGACACTGGAGACTGGAAACCAGACACCGGAAACTAGAGACTCGAAACTAGAGACTAGAAAATCGAAACTAGACACGGCCAAGAAGAAAACAGGCAACCGCAGACTGGATCGTCCCGCCATCGTCGGGACTGACTCGAGACTGAAAGAACCCGTTAGAATCCAGTTTCCAGTGAGCCCCGATGGAATCGGGGCGGTCCAGTTTCTAGTCTCCGGTGCCCGGCTTCTAGTGAGGTCCCGATGTCATCGGGACCGGTCTAGTTTCCAGTCTCTATGCCTGCATTCACCGCTTCGATGAGTTTGAGGCCTTCGGCTTCGCCGAGGACGCTGACGGCGGTGGCGAGGGCGTCGCACATCGTGCCGTCGGGGCCGACGACCGTCACCGACGGAAGCGCCTCGATGGACTCGCCCGTCCTGGGGTCGATGATGTGACTGTACCGCCGGCCGCCGATCATGGTGAATTGTCGATAGTTGCCCGAAGTCGAGACGCTGACGCTACGGAGGAGGAGCACGAAGCGGATGGAATCGGGGGCCCCGGGTCTGGGGTCGTCGATCCCGACGCGGAAGGGCTCTCCCCCCGGACGGCTGCCGATGAGCTTCAGCTCGCCGCCACACGTGACGATGGCGGAGCGCACCCCGCGGCGCACGAGCACCTTGGCCGCTTCCTCGGCGGCGAACCCTTTGGCGATGCCGCCGAAGTCGAACGACATCCCCTCGCGCGCGAAGTATACCGAGGGGGATTCCCCGAGCCGGACCTTCTCGCGGCCGACCAGTTCCCGCGCGCGCTTCACCTCATCTGCGGGCGGGAGCTTCCCGTCGGCGCGGTACTTGCGCCAGAGGGAAGTCAGCGGACCGACGGTCACGTCGAAGGCGCCCGCGGAGAGCCGGCTGACCTCGAAGGAGGTGCGGATGAGCCGGTCGACGTCCGAGTCGATGGGCGCCGCCTCGCGGAACGCCTCGCGGTTGATCCGGCTCACGTCGCTCTTCGGGTCGAAGATGTTGAGCTTTCTGGAGAGCTCGGCGATGCGTGCGAGTGCGGCTTGTGCGGCGGCATCCGCGCGCCGGGCATCGAGATCGTAGACGGCGACGCGCACCGTGGTCCCGAGGAGCTGCGCTTCGCGGCTCGCCGCATGCGGAGCGCCGGGACGCTCCTCCTCCAGGATATCCGGAGTGAAATACTCCGGAAAACCGGTCGAGGTGACCACGTCGTCCTTGCCGGTGAGGTTGCGGATGATGAGACAGTCGTAACGGGAGCGAGCGGGAACCGGCGATAGGTCACTCGCGCGACCGGAACAGCCCAGGCAGGCGGCGACGCTCGCCTGCACAAGAGCCATACAGAAGACCCACCACTTTGACCCAGACATGGACCCCTCCAGACACCACTCTTCGACCAGGTGCCGCCCACGTTGAGCACCATCATCTGCACAGGGAGACGACGTTTTGCGTATACTGGCGGCTCCTCCGGGCGCCCTTCTTGGACTAGGTGCCACCCACGCTGAGTAGCATGGTTGCACAGGGAGACGACGTTCCGCGTATGCTGGCCGCTCTTCCGAGCGCCCTTCCTGGACTAGGTGCCACCCACGCTGAGCAGCATGGTTGCACAGGGAGACGACGTTTTGCGTATGCCGACCGCTCCTCCGGGAGCCCTTCCCAGGCTAGGTACCGCCCACGTTGAGCAGCATAGTGGCACAGGGAGGCGGCGGTCCGCATCGGCCATCTTACCAGAGCGGCGACACAATTCAACACTTGGCCTGCGGAGCCGGGCGACTGCACAAAATGTGACATCGCGAGGTGACCACTGGTAGCCCGCGAGGGATTCCACCACAAGCTGATGCGCTCGCGGCCGGAGGAGGCAGTCGGCTGCCTATGTTGAGCCTTCGGGAGCCTTCGGGCGGAAGTCAACCCTTCGACCCCCCGGCCCGAGGGCGGGGCCGGAGGGCCGGGGTCGGGATCTGCTCAAGGTTGACCCTGAGCGTTGTCCGGGACCCTCCTCCGCCGGGGTAAGGCCTGGACCAGGGCCGAATGGGTCAAGATTCGCCCCAAGTCGAATAAAAGCCAAATGGTTAAAGTCAGCGCGTCGAGGAAGTCGATACCGCTAAGTGTGGGTCCGCGCGCCATGGGGCAAGCGTGGGCACAAGTCGCACCGCGGAGGAGGAAGTGAACACCGCAGAGGCATGAGCGGACAAAGAGGAACACCAGGGGACGTCATGGGCCGACGAAAGGAAAAACTGATGGTCCGGGAAATGGACTTCATCATACTGGTGAAGGGCGAGCACCGCTATATCTTCCTCTTTGAAGTGGGGTGCGAAGAGCAGGTGCAGTCCGCGCTCATGGATTGCGCCGAATCCGAAGATTGCAATCTGGACTGGCCGGACATCCTCTGTATCATCAAGGAAATGCAGCAGTTGGCCCAGAAGAAGCAGAACTCCTGAGACAGGCTGCATGACAGGTTTGGCAGAGCACAGTGAAGCCCCGTGCGGCCGTTTCCGAGCAGATTCCGCTGATACTCTGCAGTAAAGCGCATTCACTCCCCTACGGAAGAGCGGCGACAGCAGGCTTCTCCCGAGGAACTCTCAAGTGGAGAACGCGGCAAAAGGAAGCGTCTCGGTCGCCTCGGCGCGATGCATCCGCAGAGGAGATCGGCCCGAACCGGGAGCCCACATTCCCCCAAGAACTCATTGCGCGACGCGCAGGTGGAGGCATGAGCCGACCGCCGTCTGACCGCCGCTCGGAAGACGTCCCCAAGACCTCGGGTCGCGAGGTCGAGATGTTCCTTTCCGAGATCGCGCACGCCAGGAACTACTCCGCACACACCCTCCGGGCGTACAGGCAGGACCTCTCTGAATTCCTCCGGTTCCTGGGACAGCACGACGTTCCGCTAGCGGAGGCAAGAACAATCGAGGTGCGTTCCTTCCTAGCGGGGCTCCGGGAGAGGGAGCTTTCGCGCGCGAGCATCGCACGCAAATTGGCCGGCATCAAGAGCTTGTACAAATTCCTGACTGCCCGCGGACGCTGCCCTTTGAACCCCATGCTGCCGCTTCGCTCACCCCGACTCCACCGCAGACTGCCGAGGTTCCTTGACGAGGAGGAGGTCCGTCGGCTCGTGGAATCTCCCGACCCCGAGACACTCCCCGGACTGCGCGACCGCGTCATCCTCGAGACACTCTACTCCACCGGCATGCGTGTCAGCGAGCTGGTGCAGACGAACGTCGGCGACATCGACCTGCTGGCGGAAGCCATCCGCACACTTGGCAAAGGAAACAAGGAGCGACTGGTTCCCGTCGGTCGCGTGGCGGTCGCGGTGATGGACGAGTACCTCGATCGCCGACGGCTCGCCGAGAAAACCAAACTCGGACACAACACGCCGCTTCTGGTCAACAGGCTGGGGACGAGACTGACGGCGCGGAGCGTCAACCGAGTCCTCAAGAAGTACATCCTGAAGATCGGCCTCAAGGGAAAGATCACGCCTCACACCCTCCGGCACACGTTCGCAACGCACTTGCTCAACCGTGGTGCGGACCTCCGCAGCGTGCAGGAACTCCTCGGCCACGAGCACTTGAGCACCACGCAGATCTATACGCACGTGACGACGGAGAGGATGAAGGAAGTCTACAAGCGCGCCCACCCGCGGGCCTGATCCCGGTTCCCGCGCGTCCTGCAGGCGCGCCGCGTCGCGCACCCTGTCTCAAAATGCGACTCCCATCGAACGTCACGACGCCGGCGTCTTCGGAACGACACCGCAAGCGCCCGTGCGAAGGACTTCCTCAGCGAAAAAATAAGAAAAATTTCGCAGAGTCGCTTGGCACGCCGCAATCCATGTGGTATGTAGTGAAGTGGCCGACGAGTGCGGTGATCATCGAAGAGAGAGACTTCGCAGATGAAGCGGAAGTTCCTCAGAGTTCGATGACAGCGCACCGGGCCGAAGTGAGGAGGATCCCCCTCGTCCCGGCGAACTGTTCTGTCTGGCCGAACACCTCCATAAATCATGGGAATTCGGACACGTCCAGGGGACTTTCGTCGGTACTGCTGTCCACGATCGAGAAGTTGGGGTCGATGACAGCACGAGGGGGGTTCCTTTTTGTACGCACGCACGACATGTTCGCTCGTGAAGTGATGCCGGCCGACGAGCGTCAGTGCACCGAGCGCTGAACGTCGCCTTGCAACCCGTTGAAAGAATCCACCAAGCAGTTTGATGTGACACCGGCGCCCTCGCCCGTGCGTTCTTCTGCCCAGCCGAGGGCGGCTGGGCCACATTTCCAACGGACTGCTAGCCGCCGTGCGCCTCTAGAATCAGCCGGTCTGCTCCCGTCGCCTCGAGACAAGATGCGCCCTCGAACACCCGCGGCGGACCAGATGCGCCCGGCATGAAACTCCCTCCAGGGACAATCGAGACAAGCTCGCCGTAACTCGCTTTCCCACGTAAGTTGCGTCGAAGTTTGCCTGCCGGAGAAGAGTCGGAACGCCGCAAGTAAAGCTTCTTCGTCCGGACAGGCAGGGTTCCTGCCCAGGAAGATGCGAAACCCGCCGGAGCATCCGTTCTATGTAGCCGGGGGCGCAAGGAACCAGCCCTTCCTCCGCGTCCCAAGTCGCGGAGTTTCCGGGCGAAGGCGGGTCGAAGCACGCCCCCGGAGAGTCCCAAGAAACTATCTTGTCACCATGCGGCGAGCCGCTTTGGGACGGATCTCAGGCGGGATCCGATACTGATTCTTCGAGTTTAGACTGGGAAGAGGTCGAACTGGAGACGCTTGCCGACGTAATGGCGTAGCCGGGGGCCGCCCGTCTCCCTCTATGCCCACCCGCGGCGGACGAACAGGGGACACAGGCGGCCCTCTCCTCTGCGCCATGTTTCCCCTCTCGCCAGCGGACTCTCAATCATAAAGGGACAGCTCTGAGACCCGCCACTTGCCGTCGAGTTTCCTGAACCGCAACACATCGGACACCCGCCCCTTTGTCGTGAAGAAGATACCTCTCTTTGTCTCAGAATACCCGAACTGCGTCGGGCTCTCGTCCTGTTGCCGTCTCGGGAGGTCCTTCGCGTGCATCAGCTTAGCGAAAGCGTCCACGCTGAATGTCCTCCACACCAAAGGCTGTAGACGAAGACACACATGGACTTCCGGGCAGGCCACTTCGGCAAGGTCCTTGTCGCTCTTCGCGTACATGAAAGCCCGTGCAACGCGTGACATTTCGTCGATGTCCTCCTTTGCGGGCATCAAGACCATGAATTTCACGCTGCCCAGCTCGCGCGGAAATGCCGCGCCTTGTTCGCCGGGCGCAACTTGCGAACGGTCTCCTTCCGGCTTCGAAGCGAACAGCCTCACCTTCAGCGACTGCCAGCCGAGGGTGAAGCCCTCGGGCGGGTAGAGGA
>Ga0315282_10003570_pt1 | contig 27879 bp, 32 predicted proteins | sample YL17G07_20_MG_FD_203693 | JGI IMG/M metagenome (GOLD analysis project Ga0315282, IMG submission 203693) | Sediment microbial communities from Yellowstone Lake, YNP, Wyoming, USA - YL17G07_20 | ecosystem: Environmental > Aquatic > Freshwater > Lake > Sediment | place: USA: Wyoming | collected...
GCTGGACACGCGAGCGGCAGATCCCAGTCCTCTTCGGTTCCGGGGTCGGGTTCGAACTTCGAGATGTCTCCATGAAGCAGCCCGAGCGTCAGCTTTCGCGGCAGTTTCTTGTTCAAATGGAACAGTATCTCGATGTATCTGCTGGTCTGGTCGTTCGCCAGCGCCTTCGTTGGATAGAAGACGAGGGCCTTGGTGCCCTTCGCCCCGATGTTCTCGATACAGTATTGCAGGATCGGGATGAGGAATGCCTCGGTTTTTCCGCCGGCGGTTCGTGCGGAGATGACTACGACGGGTCGGTGCTGTCCGCTCCTAGCCGCCTCAAGAATCTTGGAGATCGACTCCGACTGGAACTTCCACAGGGTGTCGATTCCCATGTCTTGCGAGAAGGTCTCTGCGAGAGCCCGGTCTACCCCCTGGCGCTGAAAGAACTCCGAGACCCGGGGACCGGGCGCCATGAGGGGAACCCGCTCAAGGAATTCCGTGTGGTCCCTGAACGTGACACGGCCTATGTAGAGGCCACCGTCCTTCGACAGCTCGCGGTCGTCCATCACCGCGTTCACCGTGCGCGCCGCATCTGGATCCGAGTAGGGAAACCTCTTTGACTTGACACCCTCGGATACTTCCAGCTCCATAAGGTAGCCGTACCTGTTGCCTTCGGCGTTGTTCACGTTCTTCTCGACCTTGAAGAACCGTGGAAGGTAGTCGGCCCACAAACTAGTTTCTCCCACCGCCTCCTTGAGCCGATTCAGGGCATCAGGTTCAGACTCTATGGCCCCACTCGCGTCGTCTTTCTTCCTCACAGGAATCACCGACCGCTGGGTTCGGGGGCTCAGGTTTCTGATCTCAAAGTAGGACTTGACGACTCCGTCAGACGTCGCCGTGCGCTTAATGATCTTGACGTGGTACGACTGACGCGTGAGACGAGGCTGGCCTTCTTCGTAGTAGAGAAAGACGTCGCCGGCGTGCCGCAGCTCGATGTCCACTTGATGCTCCGAGTCACTCGAGTGGACGGAAACCTTGCTTGTGGTGTCCGGGCGGTCATCGCGCAGGACTTCCACTTCGGGAGGTTTCTCGCGCGACGGATCAATCTTGATCGCAACGTCGTATCGTGCGAAGCACGCGAGAAGCTCGTCCTTCGTCAGGCAGTACTCCTTCGGCCTGTCGCCCATCTCCGCGCCGACGTCTCCGTCACAGCCCTCACGCAGTCGAATGTAGAACGTGGCCTTGGTGATTAGGGGCTCGCGGCCTTCAGGTTCAATGGTGAGCTGGTAAGCGAGCTTGTTCGGCACGAACTTCCAGTCGGGATAGGCGCTCTCGCCTTCCTCACTGTCCGTTGGAATCGTGACCTCGTCCTCTTCGATGTCGACCGGTTCGTCGGGTTCGATTCGTGCCAGGTATTCTTTGCTGACCGTGCCCAAGACTCCGATGTGCGGGAGTCCCGCCATCGTTCTGGCTTTCAGGTGTCGCACTAGGTCGATTGAGGCAAGTTCAGCCCATTCTGGAGGAAGCGCGGCCACCTGTCCAACGCTCATAGGAACATTTAGGCGAGCGAGACATTTCTTCTTTACTAGCGGTGTCTCGTGCCTTGCAGGCGCAGCGCAAATTCAGGGTAATCGCCGACATCATCGAAAGAATCGATTCCGGTCGCGTGACGCCGGAGGACTTGAAGAAGGCGATGACAAGTGGAGGGGAACTGACGACGAGCGAGCTGGAGTCGCTCGCGCTTCTTGCCCGGGAGTTGGGGTTCCTTGAGGTGGACGAGCGGGAGCGGTACAGCACGACAAGGAGCGGCCGCTCATTCGAGCGCTACATGACCGAACTCGACAAGGCAGAATTTGACGGTGAGCCGAACATTGACCGTGGCACGGCGCTCAAACTATGCGTGACCGTCCCACCGATGTGGGCCCGGCACATCCGGGAAGCCTTCTTGGACACGATCACGGACACGGTCGCGGCACAAAGAACCGTGGCCGAAGGCGCGAAGAAGGAGCTGCTGATTATCTCCCCGTTCATTGATGTCGCGGTATTCCAGCTTGCCCTCAAGGACGTTCAGAAGAAGGAAGTCGACTTGACCATAATCACGAGCGAGCCCGCGCTGAAAAAGCAGTATGCAGGCGGAACCAACTACGAACTCAAGAAACTCGAGGGTCTCATCAGAAGCAGGTTTCGGTCAGGACACGTGTACTTTCTCCGAGCCGAGACAACCATTGCCCACGCCAAAGTCTGGTGCTCAGACCGCTCCGTCCTCGTGACCTCCGCCAACATCAAGTCGGACAGCACAACCGACAACCTCGAGGTGGGAATCTACACGGACGATCCCGAGCTACTCACCGTGACAAGAGAATTCGCCTCGCGGCTCTTCAAGTTGGGTGGTCTCAACTGCATCCTCACCGTCACGTAGACCAACGCGAATTCCTCCGTGCGGAATATCCTAGGTTCCACATGGTCCTCTACGACGCAGTCTGCACGTCGGACGAGGCGAGGGAACTGCTCCCCCGCGTGGCCGCCAAGGTCGCGGAAGACATGCAGTCAGCCGACGCGATCGTCGATGCCGAACAGCCACAAGCAACCAAAACGATTTCGAAGCGCGCCCTCGGACTGCTCAAACTTCTTGGACGAAGGCGGTGTGGAAACATAATACGCCAGCTCGCGGCCCCCGATGTGTCTGCCAGGCTTTCCGCAGACTTTGACGGCATCGTGCTGCAGCTAATTGAGAGCGGGCGGTGGGAGAAAAAGTTCGGAAGGACGCGGGTCTTCGACATGGTGATCGCGGCTCCCGAGTTCATGAAGACCATTGCGCTCAGCACGACGGAGATCGAGACCACTGTACCCGTTGACCGGTTTCAGATCTATGACCGGCTCACGCTGTCGAATTTTCACGTATACCCCTTCTTCAACCGGGCGCACGCGGTCAGGGGCCGCGAGGCAAGTCGCGTGGACGTCGGGACACGCCTGCAGGATCTCGGAAGACTCAGGTTCCTGCTCCGTACGAGCCTCCACGCCAAGAAAATAGGCACAAGCCGCCGACTCTGCATGTTCACGCCCCTCGATACGCTCGAAGGATTCAGACTGGGATTCTACTTCGCGATAGTCTGCAGGCCGCTCAAGGTCAGCAGTGTTCGAGGCGCGGGCGGATACGGCTATGACTTGAGCCAAGCGGAAGTATCCTTTGAGGACGAGTACGGAACACTCGAAGCAAGGATGAGCGTCGAAGTCTTCAGAAGAAGCGTGGAGGATCCGCTTCAGAAAGCCTATACGGCCGGGATGAGCGACCTCCTCGACCTCGAGGGTTACAAGGGCTGGATGCTCATCGTCGCGGTCTGGTTTTTCGCCGACGCACTACCCTACGTGGCTTTTGCCGGATTCTTGGGCAACGACCCGGCGATCCGCCGGTACTCTGCCCTCGCGTACATCAACAGCGTGAGAAAGGTCGAAGCGTCGGAGTATCGGTCTCGGTTTGCCTCTCTTCAGCCGCCGCTCGCCAACGTAGTTGGCATCGGCGAACACTTCTACTACAAAGAAGACCGGTGGCCTGACAAACCGTTCAAAATACTGATCGAGACCAACATGAAAAATCTGAGCTTCAGCGAGACCCTTCGCCTCGGAATCACGCTGAACGAATACCAAGAGTTCTGCGTCAAAATGAGGGGCCTGTTCAACATGCGCGCAGACCTTGAGGCGCTATACTTCTCACCGAACCCTGAAGACGACTTCTCGAGGTTCTTTGCCGAGGAAACTGCATGACGCTGTCCCCTGCCATACTCAAGGCAGCCCGTGCTCGCGGCCCCGCGCTCGGCAAGAAGCTTCGAACGTGGGCGCGGAGGAATCCGCGTTCGTTCCCTTGGCGAACGAACAAGACGCCATATTCCGTTCTCCTCAGCGAAGTTCTGCTGAAGAGAACAACCTCCGCCGCAGCGGCCTCAGTCTACCTCGAGTTCCTTACAGCGTTTCCAAATATCAAGCTGCTCTCCCGAGCCGACGAGTCGACACTGCAGCGGATGCTCACGAAAATCGGACTCCAATACCAGCGGGCCAACGCCCTAATCGAGATGGCACGCCACATCATGCAGGACTTCGAGGGAACGATACCGAGTTCTAGCGAGGATCTGCAAGAGATACCACACGTCGGAAGCTACACTGCAGCCGCGGTGAGATCGTTCGGATTCGGCCTGCCAGACGCCGTAGTCGATTCCAATGTCATGCGAATCCTTCGCAGACTGTTCGCGAAGCACACGGGAATGAGGAAGCTACCCCTCTCCGACTACGAGACCCTCGCCGCGATACTTCTGCCACGGGACCATCAAACTCACAATTTCGCCATGGTCGACTTAGGCGCGCTCATTTGCAGGTATGACTATCCGCGCTGCCGGATTTGTCCGCTCCGCAGACTCTGCGACACTGGCAAACGTACCACAAGGACCTAATAGTCGCATAGCCGTCTCCTCGTTTGAATCGCCGTGCAACGGTTCACGAACATCTCCTTGTTCTCGGGCGCGCTGGGGCTTGACCTAGGGCTCGAAAAGGCAGGTTTCACAACAGTCCTCGCCGTTGATGTGTCCCGCGTCGCGTGCGATACGATACGCGCCAACCGGCTTCACCCCAGAGTATTGCACGCCGACATAAGATCGCTCACCGCACAAGACATTTTGCGTGAGGCTGGGATGATCCGGGGGGAACCCGACCTCGTCTCCGGCGGGCCAGCGTGTCAAGCATTTACTACCATCGGCAAAAGACAATCCCTCAAAGACCCTCGTGGTCGTCTCGTGAAGGATTTCGTGAGGATTGTGGCTGGCGTGAGGCCGAAATTCTTTCTCATGGAAAATGTTCGCGGCATTCTTTCGGCACCGTCGTTCCCGAAGGAAAGAAAAGGCGGCGGGAAAAAGTCGAGGACCCTCTTCGAATCGCTTTTGCGGGACTTCGAGAGGTTTGGTTACCGTTGCAGCTGGGCGTTGCTCAACTCTTCTGACTTTGGCGTTGCCCAAACAAGGAAGCGCGTCTTCGTCGTCGGGAACCGTGCTGGCCTGCCCTTCCGGTTTCCGAAACCGACGCATTCACCTTTCGGAAAGAGGAAATGGAAGACCCTCCGTGATGCGCTCGAAGGGCTTGATGATCGGGCCAACTTGTGCGGGAAGTACACGCCTCGCAAAGCTAGATACCTTCGTCTTATACCGGCCGGCGGCGGATGGCGCTCGCTGCCGCCCCGTCTCCAGAGGGCCGCGATGGGCAAGGCTTTCTACGCTCACGGCGGCCGAACGGCTTTCTTCCGGAGACTCTCATTCGACAAGCCGTGCCCTACGCTGCTGTGCGACCCGATGACAAAGGCGTGTTCGTTCTGTCATCCTACCGAACTCAGACCACTCTCTGTCGCCGAGTATGCTCGAGTACAACAATTCCCCGATACCTGGCGGTTCTGTGGCAGCGTTTCACAGCGCTATGCCCTTGTCGCAAATGCGGTCCCAGTAGGCCTCGCAAGGGCCGTCGGTGTCTCTATCCACAAAGCGCTCCTGGGCGCAGATTAGTGATTTGTGAAGACTCGTCCCAAGTATCGGTCGCCTAATTCTCTAATCTAGCTTTTCCCGCGGTCAACTACGTCAGTGACGCCCACTCCTCCCTGGCTCAGAAACAGGAACCGATTCAGAAGAGACTGCATCTGAGTGAGTAGCAGGAAAAGCTTCCCGTTTCTCGCACCATTATTGCTCAATCTGTCGCCACGCCCTCAACATAAGCGCATCTCTCTGTAAGTCAAATAAGATACCTACCTCCCAATGGCTCTGGCGACCCCTTGTGGCGGCAGAAGGCAAAGTTAGTCCGGAACTGATCGATGAGCTGCAGCGGAGCGGGCGGATGGTGTTCCTGCAAATGGCCGGATACACAACGGCACAGATTGCCGGATTCGGCGACTTAGTCAAGCTTCCGGAAGAAAAGATGCAAGAACTCCTCCGCAACAAGACGGAGTTAGAAATAGCATACCTACTAGGAGAAGGCGTGGAGAAGCATCCCCGTCGAATCAAAAAACTCCATGGAAAGAAAGGAAAGAAGAGCAGGTGAGCGATTTGCCACGTATGGGAAGCATGGCGCCCGCCTACCAATGGGTGAAGAAGTATCGGCACCTGTTCCCGGACAACGAGCTATTCCCGACCATCCTGCGCGAGGAGGAAACACAGCTAGCGGTCGTTGTCGATGCAAAACTGCAGGCCTACGAGGGAATGCTCGACCAGAAGCTCAAGCGTCTACGCGGTGAGACACAACCGCCTGATCAATACTAGGCACAGCCTGAACCAGCTCCCACCCAGCATCAATCCACGTCGCTAGCTCTTTGAGCGGAATGACCTTCTGTTTTCGCGTAATGCCATCAGGCTGCCCGCCATCCATAGCAGTCTCCCGTGTCCTTTCTGCTATACGCCTGTTCACCTCCTCAGCACTCAACTCCTTCATCGCCTCCTGCTCCTGCAGAGTGAAGCCTGCGGCAGTCATGCGCATACGTGTAAACTCTTCACGAGCTGCCTTCCTCGCCTCATCCAGACTACTCCTTAGTCCCGAGGGGTTTGACAGAATATTCAAGTGCGGCTCCACTTTGCGGTATTCCCGGCGAAAGAATCCCTCATCATATTTCGGACTCTTCTCGTAGCTACTGATCGAGTGCCCTAGAAAGAACTCTGATGCAACATCTGTGACCCCATGCAGTGTTGACAAGGACTTCGCCAAGTCACGAAATTCATGACCATGCACATGGTAACGAGTAGCTGGAGACAGCTCCTCCTTGGGAGGTTCCTCGATCAGGTGGATTCGCTTGGCGGTTCTAGTGATCTCCTGACCTATCAGGCGAGGCGTGATTGGCACCCAACCCCGTCCTTTAGTTCCCTTCTTGCCCTTACTTACGGTCAGGAGAAGATGTGGATACTTGGTCTCCGGTCTGATCTTCAATCAGTCGCAGATAGCTTTCTTGGCGTCAGTCGATAGGAAGGTGTAATACTTGCTGACTTTTCCGTCCCGACTGGTCTTAGTCCGGTACATGTTCACCCGAAGCAGCCCCGACTTCTCGAACTTCTCTTGTGGAATGTTGCGCCACGCCCGCCAATTGAACTGGTTAAACTCGGCCAACCCCATGAATCCCTGAAACATGACCGTCAGAGCTACATCGTAGGGCACGGGTATCTTCGCAATCAAACGCTCAACCTCCTCGAGACTCAGCTGACCTTGCTCCAGCGCCAGATCGGAATCCGACTCACTCGTGGCGAACAGTTTGTGCCTATCCTTCTTGTTGAGCGGGGGCAGGCCCTTTTCGTGATAGTCGAAGAAGTCCGCTATCGCTGACCAACAGTTTCGCCTATCAGAAATCCCCGGCACCTTGCCCTTCGTGGTACGTCTTGAGAGAAGGTACCGTTGAACCGTCTTCGGAATGACCTTAACCTTCTCTTCATCCTCCGACTTCCGCACCTTACCCCACTCACTCAGCAAATCCGCCGCAGTCGGCCAGATACCGTTCTGCCGAAACCAGTTATAGAACCCGAGGAAGTAGTAGCCGTAGTTCACCGTGTTAGGATTCAACTGCTCGAGCCATTCCTTAACGCAAGGCTCCTCAACCTTCCGCAACAACATCTCAATCGTATACGGCACAGCAAACCACAAGCCACCGTAAGGCCAAACCGAGCGAAAAATGCTTCGAACCCTCAAAATGGTGGGCCCGGAGGGACCGACCAAGTTCAGAACGTGGCGGGTCCACATGTTTCCCGCCGCGCATAGTGCTTCGCCCCTCATAATCGGACTCGTTGAATTTACGCGTTGTGGGAACTTTCAAGGTTTAGACTGGGACGGGCACGCGGGGACTCGCTCGGTCGTCCCCGTGCATTATGCGAATTTCTTGTATCCACCAAAATCGGATCAGGGCAGGACTCGTGCGGGGGAGGGGATTCTCACCCCAATTTACTGGTACATATAAGCCGCATTCCGGTTGGAAAGTGAAAAGAACAGGCCTCGCGAAGTTCTTCGAGGACCAACTTGAACCGCCGTCGTTTTCTGAAATATGCTGGTGCAGCCGCCACAGTTCTTGGAGCATCAGCACTTGGAATTGACTATTTCAATGGTTCAAATCCCAAGGTGGCCCCCCGGTGGTCCCGGTGGAATGCCGGGAGGAATGCATGATGTAAACGCCTTATCCTGATATGCCGAAGACCGCGAAAACGCAAGCGGGATCCGATGGCATCAGCTTGCGGACCGGGATGCCCTTAGAACTTCTACTTTGGCCTTTTTACGGAGCCTCCGCAATCGAACATAGGATTTTCTATCGTGCAGGTCCGGAGGGTGAATCAATTACGGTTTAAATCCTCCTCGCTCCTCGTCATAAGCATATTTGATGCAATATCAGCATTCTGAAATAGCTATTCTTGATACGTTTGGGCCCCTCGGACTAATTACTCCTATAGATAATGACGGTATTCAACGAATTCCCGCTCCCGGACGGACCTGACGCATGTGAAGTAATGGAGAATTAGCGCATTTTGGATTTTGACGTCGGTCATTATGCGCCCTTTAGGTTCGAATTAGAAGAGGCAGTTTTCGAACGAATCACAGATGGGAACTCAGATGAGGCTGTCGGAATCACTGAGGTCGTGTCGAAAGTGATCAAGCATTACATTGGCGTGAAGGAACATACTCGATTTGAGAAAAAGCCCAGCTACATCCAAGAATACGCATGGGGAAATGTCGAGCTAGTGGTACCACTGGATCCCAAGGTCTATTCAAAGCTGCATAACAGACTTGGAGACATCAATTCCGAGAGGCGACTCGTCGTCGAGTTGATCGAAAATTACCTGAAAGAGAATAAACTATAGGCTATTCACTTTTTGCTTGGTTTTTCGAGAATATTCAGCATGTCTTTCGCCCTCGAAAGAAAGCGTTGAGGTATCCTGACTCTGCCTATGTGGGTTATCAATACCCCAGGAGTGACTGAAGACCCGATGGTCTTCTTGACTTCCGTCAAGAGGACGGTAAGTTGAACGGCATTAACTATCCACCAAGGATATGCTTCGCACGATCGTAGGTATGCCATAAGATGAAGAGAACTGTTTATGATCTTGAAATCCAGAACACAGAAGCGCGGGAATGGATAGTCTTCGTTTCTACGCATTCTTTTGCATTCGAGTTCGGGAGAAACAAGGATCGCAACCGTTCGTTCGTTATGTGGATCGAGACGCAGAGTTTCTGCAATATCAAGTAACTGATCAAACGTTTCCTCAGACTTCACGCTAGCAACAGCTTCTTGGGACGGAATCTTGGAAAGTTGCGGTTGCGTCTTTTTCGTAGGCCGTAGCGGCCACAACCTTAGCCAGCTTCCCGCTGGAAAAGACATAGTTGGCTTGATGAGAAGATTTTCCGGAGAAGGATACGCCTCCCGTCCTATGTCATCAAGAACAACAGGAGGTAGCTTAGTCTCCACAGTAAGCGGCTTCTGTGTAACAGTCGTTATTCCCAGTAGGTCTCTGTACTTGACAGAGAGTGAGAGCAGTTCGGTCCATGTCTGCATCACAGTCGTTCCACTAATGGTCCTGTCTGGAATCGTTGCACCCTCTGCTTGCATTGGCAAAGATTACTGAAACTCCGCAGAAGGATGTCTTATTCCAGTTTCATGTGAGCAGATCAAGCTCGGAGTGAACGGTGGAATAAGGAAGTCCGCAAGTTCGACCTCAGCACCTTCATACTTGACCAATCCGGCTGTCTTCATCCGCTTGATATGTTCCTGAAAAGTCGGAATTGGCCAACGCAGAGACTTCAGAACCGAATCACGTGACATGCGTCTTCCAGTGGCTTCGTGAAGAGCCGCTACCAATTGTCTTGATTTGTCGAATTTCGCAATCACAATGGCTTGCTTCAATGCAATAGCAAAGTCCTTTTCGGACAGAGTAATTTCTGCAGCTTTGCCTGGGGGGCAGAGGTGACGCCTGCAGTACGGACATTCAAAGTACGCCGAATTCTCCTTTTTCTCCTGCATTGTCATCTTCTCTGTTCTTGATAAGTCAGAACTGGCTTACACATAATAAAAGACTTTGAAGCTTTGAGATTGAGAATTGAGATTGACAATTATCAGCGCTGCATATCTGATAAATTGAGCTCAAATCACTTGTTATGACCTAAGAAGCCACTAGATTACCCAGAACAGCCCAAAACGAGCTTTATTAGAGCGCTTAGCCTCCAATAACGACACGTGAACAACCATGTGCAAGTCGATCGAATGGTTCGGGTGTGGCAGATGAAGGGATTAGAGGAATGGCTGGTCGGTGTAGGGGGCATATACATCGGTTTTGTTATTATTATGATCATTATCGGGCTAACTGAATTCACCCGAAGCATAGCGAGACGGGCGGGAGAAATCTTCGGAGACGAACTCGCAACAAAAATAGAAAGAGTACTAAAAAGAAAAAAAACTCAGCTTGTGGCTTTTGTCATCAACACGCCTCTCCACCTCGCTCCTAGGTCGGAATTCTTGCGCAAAGGGGGTTTATCGCGGTGCTGACGTTGCGAACTCATGCAATCGACTTCGTATGCGAAGTTTGCGGGAAACCAATAGCGACTGAACACTATGTTCCTCCAAGGAAGGCGCTCGAAATGGTAGAGGACGTATGCGAATGCGTTTGCGGTTGTGAATACCACATCGCTTCCGTCTGGCGAGATGGGCGTCTTAGCGTTAGATGGTACCGTGTTTCTCAAGTCGATCCGATCAATTACCCGCACAATCCGGTAGTAGTCAGGAGAGTGACAGTAAGTGTCCAAGACGAAGCTTGAGCAGATTGAAGCTGAACAAGCTTCACGACCGTCTGTCTATGCGGACTTAAGAAAAGTTTCAATTGTCAAGATAACTCACGAGCTATTGAAGTCGGGAAGAGAATATCTAGATCGAAACGGCTTCATCGATGTTACTCCGACAATGCCGCACATAACGCGTGCTACTGGTTCATGCGAAAACTTGGACACAACGTTTGTCTTGGAATTCTATGGTTCACAAGCGTATTTGGCTCAAACAGAACAACTTTACTTGGAGCCGCTTGTACCGCTATTCAATAAAGTCTGGTGTATTGGTTCAAGTTCCAGAGCGGAGTCTAAACCCGACCGGAGACACCTCTCCGAATTCTGCTTGCTGGAGTTCGAGGAGAGCAAAGACCCGAGACAAGATAACATATTTCAACAGTTGCTTACGGATATCGAGACACTCATTCAGGAGATGGTAAAAGGCGTAATTGAACGAGCTGTAGCGGAACTTTGGATCTTGGGTGTCGATAAGTCGAGGTTGGAGTTGGCTACGCATAAGTTCCCGAGAATTTCCTACGATGAAGCAATTCAGATTGTCGGGTTATCGTGGGGAGATGATCTGAAAAGTGAGCACGAACAGCGAATAATCGAAACTCTAGGCAACGTCCCTGTTTTCATAACCCATTTTCCGGGGAAAATCAAGTTCTTCAACATGCGTGATAATCCGCTAAACCCCAAAGTGGTGAATTCGGCCGACCTTATTTTGCCACTTGCGGGTGAAACGGTAGGAGCAGCCGAAAGAGAGTACGATTATTCCAAAGTCCTTTACAAACTCAAGCACTCAAGAATGTTCGCTCAGCATCAACAGAGAGGCGGAACCATTGACGATTTCAATTACTACCTAGAGAACCTCAGGTTGAACGGAAGCATTCCGCACGCTGGTTGCGGTATAGGACTCAACCGACTCGTACAATTCGTGTGCCAAATCTCCGACATTCGCCTAACGACTCTGTATCCAATCTACATGGGGTCACTCTATTGAGCACGGATTTGGCGTTCAAGAATGACGGCCGCGAAAAAGTTGGAGTATTCGTAGACTTCAAGAACATGTTGGGGGTCGACCTAGATGATATCGGTAGATTTGCTTCAAGGTTCGGCAGGATCACCGTCAAAAGGGTGTACATGCCGGGGTATGATTGGAAACTGGCCAAACAAGTAAGGATACTTGGTTATCAACCGGTTCTGGTAGCAGGTACGAGAAAGGAGAGCGCAGTAGACGCTGAAATGATGACTGACATGATGATAGAGGCGCTGCAAGATCATGTCTCAATAATCATCGTAGCCAGCGGAGACGCTGATTTTCTAGCAGCAATTCGAAAACTTAGAGAAATAGGAAAGTACGTGGCAGTATATTCTGAGGCAGAGTCTCTTAGCCGTAGTTTACTCTCAAGTGCTGATCACGTCGAGATACGTGGAGCAGAATCCAGATCCCAAGCAAGCGGTGGGAGGCACCACTCGGGTGCGGGATCGGAGATCAACTTTGGGTAAAGGTAGCTCGAAGAATGATAGAAAACTTCCTGCAGGCGTATTCGTCTCTACCTTCGTGGGAACCCTACTGACTCAACTTGCTACAGTGCTAACACCAACTACACCAGTAGGGACAGTCTTCCAAGCGTTCTATCTTGCTCTCGCAATGGGTCTAGCCGCCGCGGGCGTGGCAAAGGTTGCGATTAAAGTGATCTAACTTGAGGAGAAATGGAAATTGGCGATAAGAGTTCAATACCTAATGCACGACATTACGACATTCATTGAAGCATCAAAGACGGCTTCTGCTGGCGCTATGAAAATGTATGCTGTAGAGAATGAAAAGTACGCTACTGCTGGTTGCGCCGATGATTTTTCGGTTCATGTCGTCCAATTCATAATGACGCAAGAGATTGAGGGATTACTGAGAGAGTTGGGATTCATTAAGGTCAAGAGGTTCGTATTATGAGACGGGCAGAATCCGAAGTCCAAATCCAAAAACCTACGGACCGGAAAGAAATCAAAGATAGAATGCCAAATCGCTTCTCTTTTGTCGCCACTAGGAAATAATCAGTCTTGTCGGATAGCTGGGCTCACACTCTCCCGTGTTCACGTCACTAAGAACTTGTGCTTTATCCAGCGGCTTCAGCCTGATCCATCTGACCTGTTACTCCCACTCCGTCGAGTATCGCTACATATTATCGCTTCCTCGGCGAGCGTTCCAACGAGTTTGTAGGTATTGACGTTGAACCGAGTACTCAAACCTGGTATCACGATGTCATGGTCTCTGCAGAGCAACTCAGTAGGCGGACTGAGCGGTTCCGCGACGGCAGGTGGTGCAATGGGCACCACAACCTCATTGCGTTGTTCCCTTGGATTCTCACAGATCCAGAACTCGAAAATCACAAAAGCGGTACTTGGCAATGTCTCATCGTCATGCAACTGGGTTATTACGAAAATAGCTCCCTCACGGGCCATCATTGCTAACTCCGCCCTGCGCTTTGAATCGGAGGATGTTACAGGAAATGGACCTAAAGTCAGAGTTGCAGGAGCAACTTCCAAGATTGTCGGGTTCCTTACACAAAGAGCGAACCAGAATATCAGGTCTTTCCCAACTTGGCGAGTTCGCTGACTTGGGATTCGGGTTCTTTTTGCCCCATGTGTTGTTAGTACCGTGGCATGCCATCTGCCAAAATCGCTGTCGAGAGTAATGTGGTCGAGTAGCTTACTTGTTGATGTCGCCACAGGGACTAGCTTGTTACCTTGCGAAAACCAACGCACCGAGCGCGTGGTCAAACCAGGATAGAACACAACTCGGCCGCCTTGGGAGTAGCATAGTGATCCGAGAGTTCTAAGTGCCCCCTGCGGAGGCTGGAAGTAAATGTATGTCAGCTTTTCAATCGGTTTTCCGCTTTCGAACAGTCTCTTGAATGGTCGCCCCAATGCGGAAGAAACAGCCACTTTGCCTTCGGAAAGCCCAGTTCCAAGAGGGTTTGTGAACTTGATCTCTACTGTGTCACCTTCCACTGCTATCTACCTCTTCATCTTTGACCTCGGTTCTGATCTGACTTCGTTTGCTCCCGAGATTGTACGCGCCCTTGTCCAACCCAACTGCATTCCCTTTAGCGCCCTTGTGTTCCATCGCTTTCTATTCTGAGACCAATGCACTGATCCTATCAACTGCAGACAGTGAATCTGCACCGAAACGCAGTGCTGAGACCCTATATCGAGTAGCCGGCGAGGAGCATCTGCCGGCATGAATAAGCGGATACTTGGGCAATTTCCCAAGGACTAAATAGCAAACTTCCCGCAATCCAGACTATGGCAGTTAGTCTCGTGACTCACAAGCCAAAATTCGAAAGTGTTCTCACGGAAATCGATTACATCCAAGACAGAAAAAATATCAAACAGGATTATCACGCCTTCGTCTACTGGTTCATCGCTACGCTCTACGGAAAAGATGAACGCGCAATCAAGTACGCTTTATGCGACGGCACGCATGATAAGGGCATTGATGCTGTTCTAATCGACAAGGTAGAAAGGACAGTCTCGGTGTTCCAATCGAAATACGAGCGAGCAGGAAACAAAACCCAACTCAAAGAGAATGAAGTAAAACTCCTTGCGAGCGTCAGAGACTACTTTAAATCAAGAAAGGCCCTAGCGGCGGCCACTCACAAGGCGAATTCCGCTACTCAACGCTTACTCGATGAACCGTTTCAGGCGCTATCTACTACATCTAATCCTTTTACGCTCGAACTCATATTCATAACGACCCACAAAGTGAACCCGGCTGTAGAGCCGCTCTTAAGAGACACATTTCAGTTTACGCCGGATCAATTCAGAGTCTTTTGCTACGATAGCGTTTTGGCGATAATGGCGGATAAGAGTCGCGACTTTCTACCCGCAAATGCCCCTTACAACCTTCCATTCAAATCCACGGACGGCGCAATAGTCAGAACTTCCAAATACAATTCCTGGATATTGACAGTTGACGCAAATGCTTTGCGTGATATGGCCATCAACTATCCAGATCATCTTCTCTTTCGCAAGAATGTAAGGGATTTCATTAGCAAGAGAAGTGAGACTAACAGGAGAATGATGGAGACACTCAAAGATTCAGATGAACAAAGGAACTTCTGGTTTTACAATAACGGTATCACAATTCTGTGTAATTCGGCTTCACTCAACATGGAACAAAAATACATTCACTTGCTGGATCCTGAAGTGATAAATGGCTGCCAGACGGTGGTTACGATTAGGAAATTCAAGGAAGAATCGAGTGCGGAAGTCTTGGTTAGGGTCGTGGCAAGCCAAGACCAAGGATTCATGGACAGTATGATCCTTTATCAGAATAGTTCCAATCCAGTGCTTAAACGTGATCTGAAATCCAACGATCCCGTCCAAGTTCGACTTCACCACGAGTTCTTCAAGAGAGGATGGTTCTACGAGGTTAAGAGAGGACAAGATTTTGAGACACGTGCTAATGAAGACAGAAACATTCGAGACCAGTGCAGATTTGAAGGGATCAGTAGCAGCGAAGTCGCGAAGGTGTTGTCGGCGGTCAAACTGCACCCGTCGATCGCTGCGTCAAAAGGGGACGATTATTTCTTCGGGGAAGCGTATCAGGATATTTTCACTCCAGATTTGTCCACATTTAACTGTCTCGCGCCACTCCTGCTGAAATGGGTGATAAATGATTCTTACGCGAGCGCACACTTCCATGGATTCGAAAAAGAATGGGTATTCAAGAATTCCGCAACATATTTCGTTCTCAAAACCCTCTTCGACTGCTTGAGCCATTCACAGGATTCGCAAAAGGACTGGGTTGCCTTTTGGGAGAACAATTATCCGGAAAGCAAGGGTTGGAAAGCATTCGAGAGACAAATCGATCGAGTGATAGACTCTCTATTCGAAGTAGCCTATGATACATGGAGAGAAGCGTTCAAGAACACTGAGATTGACCATAACGGTTTCTTCAAGAATCAGGGAGAGATTGACACGATTCTGAAAAGGAAAGCCACCCTGTCAGCTCGCGGCAAGGCTTTAAGGATTTTCGAAAACGCAATCTCAACGTGACTTAACGAGAAATTCCTTGAATTGACTCCAAATCAGTAGGCCGACAATCTGGTGAATTATCCGCCTTTCTGCCTGATTTTCAGTGACTGTCACATCACAGACTATTTCCAATGAGAGCCGTATATGTTGTGATTTCGCATTCCTAGTCTGAAAGGTGCGCGAACCGAGTTTCGCCGTTCAGTTCGTCGAAGACATTTTTGTGCCGTCCGTTGCACGTACATTGCGGAGTCGGAAGTCGCTTACGGTGGTCAATTACCTTCAAAGTGCCTTTGAGGTCTGCGAAGACGAAGTTGTCATTGTAGGGATAGTGGTCGAGCTGAAGCTTCAGGAGCTCGGCTACTATCATCGTCGCTGAGAATAGGGGTACAAAGGGTAATGCCACGCTGACCGTGGTCTTCCGGTTTTGGATGGTTATCGTGCCTTCACCGCAAGGCATTTTCGGTTGAATCAATTGCGGAGGGTAGCGGCATAGAAGGCAGTCTTCCTTGAATGGAATGTGGCGTCCAAAGTTCGCCCCCCAGTCACTTGTTGTAGCTCCATAGATCATCATAGGTGGATAGTTATTTTCAATCGTCCTTCTGACTTCATACTCATCGGCTAGGGGAAACAACAGATCTGTTTGGTTGGAGGGACGTCCTCGCTCCTTCAGATAGTTGTCGTATGTTCCCGCGTACGCCCCAACCCGTAGCCCCGCTGATTGAAGGTATTGCATTCCCACCTCAGGTTTGGGCAAACCTTGCATGTCGTAGCGCAACATGGGTGAGCGGTTGAGGTTTTCGATTTTGACCAGGTCGTGGTCTACCAGCTCTAAGCAACCTGTTAGCGACAGCATGCGAAGAACGTAGAGGGCGGACGAACCTATCATTCCAACGCCAACCATTAGCGAACGGGCAAGGTCTACGGTGCCTGCGGGGTCTGTATGAGGCTCCCCCGCATCAATTGATATCGTCGAGCTGAAGTTGAAGAATGAGAACCGAAGAGATGAAATCCAGAGGTCTTGCGGTTGATGGGTTACCCTCTTGAAAAGCTCGGCGACTCCAACTGAGGCCGCACCAACGGGGCCACACGGATTCAAACTCCGATGCGGCATGTTAAACGAGCAATCTCCTGAAGCTACCAAGAGATCCCATCCTTCACTATCAATTGTACAATCGACTTTGCACGGGCATGAGCCGCCTCCAATCTTGACGGCGGCATCGTATCCAGATCGAGGTTTGGTAACGCAGGAAAATCTACCAAAAGGGTCGGCGCCGTGCATTTCGTCCAAGACCCGTTCAAGAAGCCGCGTGTATCCTAGAATGCGCAAACGCGGGTGCAGCGGAGCATCCCAGACAATGATATCCACATTTCGGCACCACCTACTAAGAAGATTCGTGGTGGCGAGAACCATAACTTGCCCGGCGAAGCTCTCGACATTTTCTTGGCTAGTCACGACTAGGCAACAGCTCCGCTGGTAAGCCGGGTCTACTCCAGTCCGCATAGTCCGGTCTTCCTTCAGGCGATAGAACTCGTCAGCAGAAAGCTGGGGGTAAGCCTGACTCAACGGAGATCCGCTACAGAGGGAATCAAATGCATGTTTCTTTGAAGTTGGGTCTTGCTTAACCGAACAAAACTCCCGTTATGGTAGACGTGGACGCCGCACAGTTCCTCGAGCGGCAGCATTCCGCGCCTTGCATACCTTCCAACTACGATTGAAAAAAAGCCCTCATAAGGCATGAATGCGCCTCGAATATCTCCCAGCGAATGATCGACCCATGTGCCTGGGTGTGAATGAGTCTGCCCTATGAGTTGGATGTGATGACGATTCACTAAGGAGATTACTTCGGCGTTGGCTAGTGCCGAAGTCTGGTACGAGCCTTGAGTTGTGTGTGCAGATGGGATCACACAAGTAGTAACTAAGACGCGTTGATCAACGCTGACGCCGGCCCAATAGACGATACCTTCGTGTGCTAAGGCCCGTGTACCAAAACTCCGTAGTGCATTGACGGTGTTGTCGATGACATCCTTAGGAATCATAACCTGTGGTAAGCTGAAGGCTAGTTGCTGGGCGTCAGGGGATACAACCTTGGCCTTTGGTTCTGGCTTTCTTCGCAAGCGTCTCAAAGAGGTTAACTCACTTTCAAGGGTGCCATTCGACCGTGGTAGGAGTTGGGATTGTTGATCTGCCTTTGAACAAGGTGAATCATGTCCCCGAGATAGGAGAAGTGTGGGCGCAGTTGTTCCCAGTTCTGCATCGCCCAGTCATTGTGCGGTCCTCCGTAGGGCTGATACGCCTTGCGGTTGAACTGAGCGCAAATGCAAGGAGTGCTGTGGAAGAAACCATTGCCGTTCTTTGGATATGCGGAGGGCACACCACGCGCATTTGTGATTGGATCAATGAATTCGATGAAAGGTGGCATCTCCTTGTAATTGTCGCAAGCGAATTCCATGATGTATTCTTCTTTGTCTGCGGAACTTCTTAGACGCACTCTGAAAAGCAAGTGCTCGAGGTCTTCCTCTATGACCCAGCCATACGTGTTGACCAAAGGTTTTGCTAATGCCAGCTCTGTCTTGACGATTTGTCGGGAGACAACGGTGTCTACTGTCATACCCCACTCCCCGTTGAGGAGAGTGTCAGTATTTCTCCGTCTTCAATCTTGTAACTGACGAGGGTTCGCTGCGGTTCTAACTCCGTTTTGTCTTTTTCGCGCACTAACGAATAGGTATCGCCTGGCGGGTAACCGAATTTTACTCTCGCTGCCTCAATGACGTCTGCAATCTTGGTTTGTTGAGGAAACGTGAAAGTGTCAGAACCTCTGCCACTTTGAATAGTGACTGTTATCTCATGTTTTCGTTCTGTTTCCATTTTCACACCTCCTTCTTAGTCCATCGGAAACATACTCAGCCCAAACACCACTGCGCCAAGACCTAGTAGCCACAATATCGGAGCGTATTGCGGTGCATCTCGAACGATGTGTCCGATTGGATTGGTTAAGGCATCAACTTCGTCCCAGTGAACCAAGTACCTATCCTGGTATTCGAGCACGTGGATGCCACGTCCGTCTGTAATCGACAAACCGTAATCTGCAATCTGGCCTTTCTGCTCACCTAGTCTCAAGACGAACCCTGTCCGTGTGGGACGCGGCAGGTCAAACTTCGAGAAGGAAAGGTCGTAGTGTGCAGGATAACTCAGAACGTAGTTGACAATGTTCATCCAACTCTGGTGCAAAGTCAAGTCTTCTTCTCCACTCCAATTTCGAGCGAAATTGATTTGCCATCCTATGCCGTGACGGTAAGTTCGAGCGTTCCTTGTGCGACAGTCTGATTGTCCTTGGAATACAGCGAAACTAAGAGGGTATACACTCCTGGTGGTGTATTGTTTGAGTTGACTGTGACTGTGTAGTCCTTGCTGACTCCTTGAGGACCTATAGTGTCAAGGGATATCGCGTTCGGAGCTGCTGACAGACCCGGGGCTGAGACATTGAAGATTAGTTTCGCCGTCAGGCCCTGGTAGACGATGCTTTGGCTCTGACTTGCGACCCTGAACAAAAGCGTTGTAGAGTCGGTTTTTCCAATCGTCCCTTTCCCAAACGGATGGAAGAAATCAGATGCCCACCTTAGTTGGTTTATGCTGGCATGAGGAACAATGAAGAAGCTCACCTTGGTCGGATCGCTGTCATGGATAGCGGTTGTGTCCGAGTAGTGCACCCACATGCGGGCTTCGTAGGACCCGTCCTGAACATCAAGTGCTTGTACTGTGGCATCTAGGTCAACCGCCGAGCCTAGTCCTATGTCAGTGGGCGTAGTCCGGACGATTAGAGCTGAAGAATCCGTCTTCAAGATAACCGACTTGACTTCTTCGGACGGACTGAATACGTGGAACGTCACGTGGGTGACCATGGTGGGAACAAGCGTCCTTGGGAAATCGAGGGAGAAGGACAAACTGGCACTCAAGGGAGGTGACTGTTGTTGAGTGGTCGTCGCAGACTGCCGAACAAACAAGGCAGCAAGAACTATTAGGGTCAACACGAGGGCTCCGACCACGATGTCCTTACCGTTCAAACCGGTTCACCATGTGTGGGTTCTGTGTGATTAGTGGGTTCACATACACTTAAATCTTATGTCGAGGAATAGGAGTGGGTTGTGTTGGGTGTGTGGTAATTGCCTTCACCAGATAGGTCCCCGACCCAACTTGCTCTGAGGATCTTGAAACAGGCGATCAAGGAAGAGCTGAAGTACGAATACAACTGGTTTCGATTCTTCCATTTCAAGGCAGACCCAACCGAGCCAAGCCCTCTGAGTGAGAATTTCGATGAGGAGTTAATTGACCGTCAAAAGGAAATTCAGTCCTTGGCGATGATCCTTGCATCTGCTTCAAAGGGTAGCTCTGCAATCCTCTTCCTCATAGGGCCCGTTGGCTCAGGACGTAGCTCACTCGTAAATTTCCTTCTGCATCTGAATAAACTGGCCGACGCTGATAGTGTCGAAACTTTACTGGTACCAGTCAAAGAACTCGCTATGTACAAACCCGACCGAATCACTGATTACTTAGCGAGGTATAAACAGGCCAGACTACTAATACTTGAGGACTGTCAAGAACTCGGACCAGTTCTCGCAGATATCCTCAGAGGCTCGCTTCCGCCAGCCCCACTAAAAGTGATTGTCACCACGCCTGCTCATTTGCTAGCGCTGCGTCAACATGATGAGTTCGGATTCTCTTGGAAGACTCTGCCTGTAATGCCACTTGGGGAAAAGGACGCGATTTCCTTTATGAGGAATGTATTGACTAGAGAACTGGAGCCTTCGTCACAATACACTTCATTGCTACAATCCGAATCTGTGCTAAAGCACATTTGCGAGTTCGGCATGGGAATCCCAAGCATGATGCTGCGGTTGCTGAGACAGTCTTTCATCATGGCATACACTAAGGATTTGTCAAAGTTGGATGAAAAGATTGTTGATGAAATAGGCATCAGAGGCGGTTACCAGGCAGCCTTGGAGGGCATAGTGAGAAACAAGCTTGGCGAGAAACTGTTTGAAGTACTTTTGGCGTTAAATTGGCAGACGAATTTTGCGCTGGGATTCGAAGGAACCGAAGGGGCTACCGCAAATCAATTAGAAGAAGAGCTGGATGTTGATAGGACTACTATTGCACATTACTTGTCTGAATTGAATCAGATGGGGCTGGTAACTAAGTACAAAAGAGGGAAACCCGTTTACTATCGGTTGACAGAAGCAACGCAGGTCGCAATCGAGTTGGAGTGCCTGAAGAGAGGTGCCTGATCTTGAGCATGCTGAGATTATACATGTTAGGAATTGGGCTCCCAAGTCGCCTTGCGTCTGAATCCACGGCTTCTATCCACCAAAAATTGACGTCTGCCGAACAGACTTTCTCTCTTCAAAAGCGCCGCGGAGTCTTCCCCGATCTCACAACGGCCTCGGAGCCGCTGAACGCCGTTGGCGTAACATACGGATTCATTGAGGAAGCCCCAAGAATTGTGCACATGACTCCACAAGATGTCGTTGACTGGATCAGCAAAATGGGAGATGTCCCAGCAGAATTGAAGGAGATGCATCCTCGGATAAACATACTTGAATGCGTCCTCCTAAAGGATCTGGGACTTGTACTTGCCACTAAACGCTATGGCAGGGTAAGATTCGAAACCGTTCACCGCGCCGTTGAGACGGTTAGGAATGCTATATCGAGTAATCCTGACGGCATTACTGAGTATGGGCGCAGCGAAAATCCTAAGGACACATGGTTGCGACATGGCATAAGGTTTCTCGATCATCTTGTGAACAATTTCAAGCGCGAGCAATTGCAAGTGTTGAAGATGGCACACAAGAAGAATACTCGCACAATTGTCTTTGAAGACGTGACTGACCTAATCCGGGATTCAGGATTGGCGAAGGCGAGTGAGACCCTTGGTCTCGGCAGACAGAATACTGTGGAAGTGAAGATCGACTGGTACCAAAACCTCCTCACCCGATTTGAGATGATTATGAGATTCGATTACAGACGCGGTATAGGATTTCGCACGAATCTAATGGAATACAACACCTTCAACGAACGGGCAATGATTCTCAGAAGATTCGCTGATGAATATCAAAAAGCGTTAGGACGACCTTGGTCTGAACTGCTGTACGGAGAATCGATTCCATACTACTTCCCTGGGGTTGCAGAAACCAGCCCCCAGATCCAGGGGTGCTGACCCTTTGCTCTTCGATTTCGGAGACCGCGAAACCAAGTTCTAACGGAATCTACCTCTCGGTGAAGCGTACCACTGTCTCACCGGCTGCCGTGGTTGGTAATTCCACGGTTGAAAGTTGAATCGGAAATTCGCCTGTAATAGCGCCAACCGCAACGAATCGCCGCGCAGGCAAAGAGCGAGCGACTAACCCCACGGATACTTCGTCCATTCGCGATGCAGGGCTTACGTGGCGTGCGTCTTCTTCAAGGTCTAGATGGAAAAGTAAGAGATTATCGACCTGCCTGACGATTAAGTTGGAAACCCGCGTAGGTGTGTTTGTCAAATAAACCTGGTACATCCCTAAATGGCGCATCCTTGTCACAACTTCCAACCAGTCAGTTTCGCTGAGATACAGGTGAGCTTCCTCAGCGAACAAGAACACTGGTGGTATCCTTCTCGCTTCCAACAGATGCTGTAATCTTGAGAGAATCGTCTGGACAGTAGCTTTCACTATGACTCGATCCAAGCCTCTTAACGATATGACTAACACCCGGCCTCTTTGGGAATGCCCTCCTTCCGGTAGAAGAATCTGTTCCAAAGTCGTGGCGTTCCCTTCTGCATCGGTGATTATGGACTCCCTTGGTGCTGTCTCACCTGGATCAAGAGGTCCTTGTAAGAATCGAAGTCGCCGTTGCAATGCACCTCTGATGCGGCCATCGGTTATTCCGTTAACTTCGTGCATCAGATTTGCGAAACTCAGTCCGAGTCCGCCTTCCTGAGTGAGGTGTTCCCAAATATCACGTACTTGATATAGTGACGCATCAGCTACGCCTATAGTTTCCAAAAGGTCGAGAAATACTTCTTGACCCATATACTGGAGAGTGAACCTCAGGGTCTCCTTTGGCCGACGAACAATCACGTCATTGACCAGCGTAGGATGAGGACCCCCGTTCGGTTGGAATCCCAACCGAGTGTATTCGTCGTTAACGTCGAACACGACGCAGTAAGCGCCGTTCTCTATTAGCCCCAAAAGAACCGATTTTGCGACATGGCTTTTTCCCATTCCTTTGCGGCCGACAATGAGTGTGAGACCCTGAAGATCCCGGGCAGAAATGGCGACCTCTGTTCCTCCTAGACCTCTTCCTATGTTGATGGGGTGACGCAGGTTGGTGATTCCCATCAGCGACGCAAGAACGACATCTTCTCTCATCTTGGTGATGGTTGCATCGCGTGATGGACAATATCCAGTCCAGTCACCAATTTGCCCTTCCCGCATTTCCTTGCGAATCTTGCATCTGGCGAATCGCATGTTCTTGATTCTGGCACTGTAGAGTGCATAATCCGTGCCACCTACGGAGCGCACTTCTTCATCTGTGATCTCGCTTCGGACAACCTCTTCTAGTATTCCTGGAAGGTCAAGCAGAGAGCTCTCGATCACCTGCGCGATTATTCCTCTTTGCCTTTCCTCCACATTTAGGGTATCTCCAACCTCAACAGATTCAGTTGGGCCATACACGATGATTAGCTCGTCGCCCATTTTGCGGAAGAGTTGCATCATTCAACCTCCAAAGGGACCAAAGACATATGTGCGAAGATTGAACGCGGGTATTATTTGGAGCCTATGACGATCCGCAAACATGCCTTGAAGGGCCATTCCTTCTGTTGGTGTAAAGAATGCATTAATGTGTGCCCTGCAGAGGGGTTCAGGGTAGCCGTAACGGAACAAGCAGTTGCCTTTCACCTGTCGAATTATGTCGCAGCAGTTCCCCGATTGAGCCTTCACGTCAACTCGAAAGGAAAACCCATCAGGAGTGAATCTTACAACATGCACCGTTCCAAGAATATCACGCGGGTTTGTGCGGATTCTGTCAGTAGGAATTTCACATAGTTCGCTTTTTGATCGACCTACAAAGGCATCGAGTAATCGCCGGTCCGATCTCAACCATAGTCTGGTGGTCTTCGTAACAGACACAATATGATTGGAACGTTCCGTGGCTTGTCTAAAGGATTCGTCGAAGACTTCCTTAGGCGTGTCCATGGACCGCGTTAGCGCTCCGTCCCAAAGTATGATACCGTTGGAAATGAGGCCATTGGCATAGCGCTGTGCAAGGCGTTCTATCATATTCCTAATACGGTCGACTATTTTGAAAAGTGAAGGTTCAGATGCTGTTCCCGCTTGCATGCTGAGAGCTCTACGGAGAGTTGCATAGATGTCTCGCGCGTTTGATGGCGTCACATGAGCGACATATGGCCCGAGCCTATGCGTCTCGAATCGATCGCCGCGCTGGACTATTACGGCGCCGCGTATTGCCACTCCCGTTCCTTGATCTGTCTCGCCCAAAACGAGCGACGACGTGTCTACCGCCGCAATTTCCATAGGACTACCATCTGTCAATAAATCAACGGAATCCGGCATCGAATCTATCTCTAAAGTCTCTTCAGCATAATTCTCCTCAGCTCGAAAGTGATCTTCGTCGGAAATATGATCGATTTCGGTCAGCTTCAGATCTCGTGCTTGGAATCGCTCAGCGTATCCGTATGCGTTCTCGAGGATTTCCTGCAACTGCGCTAGGAAGTCGATTTCGGTCAACTTACAGAATCCTTTGCTTGAATTTGTATCACAGACGCGGTTCGCTTATCTCTGTTTCGATGCCAATTCTCAAGTGGGTCACAATGTCAACTGTACTGACTGAGTGACAGAGTGGGCGATTACCCGGTTGAGCGTTTTGTCAATTTTCTTTGCAATTTCATCTTCTCTTCCTTCCCTAGAGGCTTGACACAATTCATCAAAGAGATTGGCTAACTGCGAAATGTCATTCTTGGCGACGTTCTCTATGTCGATGACAGGTAGATTCTCAACCTCCCGAGGTTCGAGCTTGACAAGTCCACCGCCGTAGACTCGACCGGTCCTTCTGAGAAGACTCCTGCAGATTCCTGAATTGAGATAACACAAAAGAGCCTTCAGCTTTCTCTTGTCCTCCATGATAGAGCGTGTAGGGTGAATCGTGTGAAGAGTGTTCAACGTTAGGGCTGTCGCTTCATTGTACACAAACCTGGGTTTTTCTCTACTCATGTAGGTAAATACAATTGGAGCCGGGATTTTCTTTTCTTGGCTGTACCACAGGTGCCTTGCTTTGGTGAGGTACCTCTTGTTGATTTCCTTCTTCTCTCCAGAGATCAGATATTTTAGCAGACCATCCTGGCCTTTCAGTTCAGACTTCGGCTTGTCGCACGAAAGCAACCACGCCTTGTACCCGTTACGGACTAGATCCCTAAAATCGTCATCCGTGAAATTGTAGTTAGGGACGTTCCGCGAGTTTGCAATTACACGTTTAAGGAATCGGTGTTCTATTTTGTTCTCTTCGACTTCAGCTCTGCTCAACGTGAAGAATTCGTTGGCGCCTGTCGCGACTCCTCGGTGTACGCGGGCAATCTGTCTGAGAGAAATCAGTCGTCTCACGTTCGGAATAGCTGAGGTTGCGTAGCTCCATTTGCCCTCCGCCTTCAAATCCGATTGTTTGATTGATTCGACTCCTGCCCACGATAGGTTCTTGCGTTGTCCTTCCTCGATTACGCTTAGAAGTTCTCCGGGTTCAGACGCTTTGTTCACTTTGACAAAAATCACCAAGTGTTCCGGATTTGGTTTCTTTTTCTCCAACAGAGTTATGCACGCTGTTGTCAGAGCTCCAGGAAAAACTAGGTCTTCTTCAGGGTAGATAACCACAGCTTTTAGGGTAAAATGGTTGAGAATGAACTGTTTCAGCTCGACGGCATAATCCACGTCAAGTATCTCTGAGGGGGTGATGAAAGCCATTCTTCCTCCATCCTCGAGAAAGCTGGCTGCATGGATGAAGAAATGTATGTAAATGCTCGACAATCTGCTTATTCTTCTGCCGCTCTCCGAATCGATTTGCCGAGCTATCTGCTCCTTGTAATGTTTAGACAGTTCATGATGCCTACTATATGGAGGATTGCATACAATTGATTGGAACTTCTTCGACTGCTTTGAATGAGACAGAAGGAAATCAGCGATACGAATTTCCGGTCCAGATGACGGCACACGTGCCACAAGGTTAACTGTGCTCATGAGACCTGCCAGCGGATTAATGTCGATTCCATGAAGATTCGCAATAGCCTCCGCGGGCTTGCATCCAAGCTCGGTTAATCGGTAAAATGATTCCACCAGGAATGTTCCTGATCCGGATGCAGGATCAAGCACCAAATCTTTCTTCCCTCGTATTGCCCACTTGGTCATAAATTCCGCAATGTCTCTCGGGGTGTAATATTCACCAAGCTTCCGTCGTTCCTCTCCTGGAATGATATCTTCGTATACTCTTCCTATCAAATCCGCTCGGTTGGCGCCAACGGTTTCGACTGCGTTAGCGATATCACTCAGTCCTCTTGAGAGCTTGCCGTTGAAGTCTCGTATTATGTCATCCAGGAGGGATTCTTTGAAGGCGTTTAGCTCCGTCTTCTCATATGCAGCTTCAAACAAGCGTTGTATTTCCTTGACAGAATCAGAAGATATCGATGGAAGGGCGAATTCTTCCCTCACAAGTTCGTATAGCATTACTTTCAGAATCAAATGATATACTACTTGTCTGGAAAGAAGACGGAGGGGGTCTTCTTTTCTTCCAAGACCTTGTTTTTCGATCCATTCTAACATCCGAGCTTCGAGTTTCTTGTTATCTTCGATGGTTCCTCGAAGTTGAGTCTCTAGTCTGAGAGAATTGTCGGAGATTATGTTACGGAGCGAGACTACAAGCGATTGCAAGTCGCAGTTTGATGCGCTTTCTCGCCTAAAAATATGTCGACCTAGGTCGACCGCAACATATTCAAGCCTTGTGGGGTCAGATCGAACCGTCCGCCCTTGAATGAAGCGTACGCCATGATCATGCCTTTGTCAGATTCCAATACACTGGACTCAACTCGCGGGGCCTCGGCAAGCATCGCGAATTCCACACCCATTGACAGAGGAGTCTTATAGGTCAGCTTGCCGGTTTTGCGATCCTTCTTGGCTTTCTTGGTTTCCCCATGAGCAATTGACTCCTTTACCTTTTCATAGGAAATTGCGTAAGCGCTGTCATAGAATACTTGAACGATCAACAACGGCTTCTTGTACGTCCTCTGCCATTGAGTTAGTCTCTCCATATCTTCTTCTTTGATCGTGAAACTGAGTTCTGTTCCTCTGAGCAAGGCTCTCTTCGCCTTCCAGAGGCTTGTTTCGACTTCAAGTGCGATAATGCAGGCGCTTGCGACCTGTGAAGAACTCTCGTCGTCCATGTCTTGCAGTTTGTAAATAGTTTCGTTACTCTTTGCGAAGCTTTTTTCGAATACTAATAGGTCGGGTCTCTTGCCTTGTGTCTCCAATCTATGCTGATATTCCTCGAAGAATCTGATCCAACCTGAAAATTCGCGTTCTATCGGGTTCCCCCTTGAAGGACCATATGGGACGGCAACGTAGCCACAGGAGCCGATCATTTCGATGACTTTTGACTCCGCCCACGACCCTTGAGACCACCTAGCCAAGAAGTCAAAGCCCCGAGGGGCCAGTGGTCTCCTCTTTCTTTGCATTTTGTGCAGTCTCACTGCCGGAACACAGTATGTTTCCTGATTGCTCTTTCTGTCTTTCCTTAGCCCGACATGGCGTTACTTTCACTTTGCCGGGTGCCTCCGGCTTGGTAGCAAATCACAGCGAAAGTGATAACGTCAATGTGATAATCACAAGTCTTTGCTTTAAGGCGCGGTCGGGCTTCAATTCGTTGGTGACGGACGACGCCCCTGTCTGCTGTCAGGTCACTTCGAGACTTGATATACCGGCAGTATGCCAAGATAATCTCTCTTTCCGAAACTCACAGACCGGTTC
>Ga0315282_10003571_pt1 | contig 27877 bp, 13 predicted proteins | sample YL17G07_20_MG_FD_203693 | JGI IMG/M metagenome (GOLD analysis project Ga0315282, IMG submission 203693) | Sediment microbial communities from Yellowstone Lake, YNP, Wyoming, USA - YL17G07_20 | ecosystem: Environmental > Aquatic > Freshwater > Lake > Sediment | place: USA: Wyoming | collected...
CCGGCAGAACTGGAGGTTGATGCCCTCGCCGGCCGCCTCCGTGGCCACACAGACCTGGCGCGCCGTGCGGAATTCCTCCTGCGCGTGTCTCCGCTCGTGCGGGTTCATGCCGCCGTGGATCTGGCAAGTGGAGTAGCCCCACCCTTCGAGGTGCTGGCGGATGTGGTTCAGCGTGTCGCGGTGTTCGGTAAAAATCAGCAGCTTGCCGCGTCCGTCGTGCAGCTCCGCGAATTCAGCCTTGGCGAGGCAGTCGCGCAAGGCGGCCAGCTTGGAATCGGCCGCGTGGTCGCGGACGCGCCACGCCTGCGCCAGCAGGTCCCGCAGGACGGCCGTCTCGGCGCGGAGCTGATCCAGTTCCAATGCCGTGGTGAATTCATCGGTCAAGCGGTCGCGGCTGGCTTCATCCAGGTCATCCTCGTCCTGCTCGGCGTCGGGCAGCCGTCCTTGGATCTGCGCCAACCGCCTGGCCCTCTGCGCGGGCGGCAGGTCTTCCAGTTCCTTCAGAAGATTGTCCTGCTTTTCGAGCCGGCGCCGGATCGATTCATAGATGGCGTGCGTGGAGCTGGCCAGCCGCCGTTGGAGCACAGTGCGGGCCAGCGCCACGCTCTGCTTCTTGCGCCCGCTGGCCTGCGGCAGGAACTCATTGATGTATGCGGTAACGGCCTTGTAGAGGTCGAACTCCTCGCTGTTCAGCCGGAAAGTGACGGTGTGGGCGTGCCGGTCGGGGAAAAGCCGGCAACCGTTAATGTCCTTGAGGTCCTCCTTCAGCCGGCGCAGCGCCCAGGGGCAATCCGGGCCGAGCTGTAGGATCTCGCGGCGGATTTCGCCGGCCTTGTCTCCGACGCGGTGCGGTTCGGGAAACAGATCGGGATCGAGCAGGCGAATGAAGTGGGCGAACCGGTCATCGTCGCCGTGGTGCGGGGTAGCGGTCAGCAACACAAAGTGATCGGCGTCGGCGGCCAACCGCTCGGCAAGCTGGTAGCGCTTGGTCTTCTCGATTTCGTCGCCGCGGCCCGTGGAGCGCTTGGTGTAGGCGCTGCACTTGTGCGCCTCATCGATGATGATCAGGTCCCAGCGCTGCTGCCACACCCGCTCGCGCACCTCGTCCTGCTTGGCATAGTCCAGCGAGGCAATGACCTGGGTGGCGCGCTGCCAGGGGTTCACGAGCTGCTGCTGATCGACCGCGGAGAAGATAACCTCGAACGGCTCCCCGAACCACCGCAGCAACTCATCCTGCCACTGGATGGTAAGCGACGCCGGGCAGAGCACGAGGATGCGCTCGATGGCCTCCCGCAGCTTCAGTTCCTTCAGCAGCAGCCCGGCCATGATCGTCTTGCCCGCGCCCGGATCGTCGGCCAGCAGAAAGCGCAACCGCGGCTGCGGCAGCATCTTCATGTAGACGGCTTCGATCTGGTGCGGCAAGGTGCGGATGCCCGAGAGGCTGACCGCAAACTGCCTGTCGTGGGCGTAAGCGAGCCGAATGCGGGCCGACTCGACCAGCAGGCGGATCTTCTCGGCTTCGGCCGGATGAACTGCGGCCGGCGCCGTAACCGTCTGGCCGAGCAGCGCCGCGGCCTCTTCGGCCGAAATGATCGCTTCGTCGGGCCTCCCATCGGACAGCCGCACACGGCACTCGTAACCCGAAGCGAGCGGCCGGACGGATTCAAGTGTTACCAGGCCGAGGAAATGCCCGGGCAGGGACACACGCTGGCCAACGGGGAAGTCCTTCTTTGAAGCCGGTGATCCAGCGCTAGTTGTCATCGCGCCCAGCCACTTATTGTCCAGTGGTCGCGATTTTATACCCGCAGCGCATCTATCAGGCAAGAATCTACGGTTCTGCGCAGGAATCTGAACAGACCCCTGTTTTTGTTGATGTTTGTCTCTGAGGCCAAAGGCGACTGTGCGCCATTGGGCGACTACCGGCTCTGCGCAGGAGTCCGGCAAAGCAGCGGTTTTGCGAGCTCTTACTTCGGGTGATAGAGCAGCAGGAGGCCGCGAGAATCCCCGGCCGCCCGGCGCAGAGCCTGGGCGGCTTCGGAGACATCGGCGCCGGCCGCGAGGGTCTGGGCGAACTTGCCGCGGGCCGTCAGAAGCTCCAGGCGGCCGCCGGCGGCAGCCGGCGCGCGTTCCAGGCTGAAGACCTCATACACGGAGGCCTTCGGATTCTGGGGCAACGCGATTTCTTCGCTCCTGTCGGAGGAGCGCAGGCTCAAGCGCAGGCGCCGGGACGCTTTCACCACCACGGATTCCGCGCCCGTCCAGGCGGTCTCCCGCTGGTCCAAGACCACGGTCTCGCCTGGGTCCACCTTCCGTGAGTTGCCCTCCAGGGTGAGCAGGCCCGCGCCGTCGGAGGAGTTGGTCACGGTCAGACGCAGGCCGCCGTCTGCCGCCGCCAAGCGAAAGCGGTACATCACCACCTGGTCCTGAGCATCCTCGCCGGGTTCGCCCTGGGTCTCAATCAGCGTGCCCCGCGGTTGGGTGTCCGACGTGGGAAGCCTCTTCTGGGCCAGGGCCCAGCCGGCGCAAAGCGCCAGGGCCAGCATCAAATGCAAACAGCGTCTCAGCACGTCCCCCTCCTCGGAGTGAAGGCAGAAAGCGGAAGGCAGCAAGCGGCTGTGACTGCCTTCAGCTTTCCGCCGTCTGCCTTGTGATTCGGCATTGTCAAGAACCCTCTTGGACAGCACGCAAGCCCGCATTATTCATGAAGCGTAAAGCGCTCTGCCCTATGACACCGGCAGCCCGCTTTAGCGGGCTTTCCCGAAGGGTTCGTAGGCCAGCCGTTTACCGCTGGTTAACAGTATGTATTAATCCTGCAGCCCGCTTTAGCGGGCTTCTCGCACCGGCTTCAGCCCTCGCTCTTGCGCCGGGCGGCTAAAGCCAGAAGAGGGAAGCCCGTTGAAACGGGCTGGTCTCATTTTTCTTCCGCTACCCACCCGTAAACGGGTGGGCTAGCAACCCTTCGGGAAAGGCCGCTGAAGCGGCCTGCCCCGGCCGCCTCGTGAATAATGCACGCTACCGCACGGCCACGGTCACCGTGTTGCTGTTGACTCCGGCCTGCGTGATGACCAGCGGCACGGCGTCGCCGGGCTGGACTCCGCTGGGCACCTGGATGTTCACCTGGTAGAGTCCCACGAAGCCCGGCGACAACCCGGCGAAGGCGGCGGGCACCTGGATGCCTCCGATGTTCACGGTCACGGCGGTTTTCACCTTGGCTGGCGGCCAACTTGGAGCGGCCATGCCCGAAGCCACCGGGGGCTCAGTGGCTCCCAGGCCGGTGCAGTAGATCGTGATGTATTCGCCGCGGTCGACCGGGCGGGCCTGCCTGCCGGGAACACTGCCCTCGGGTGCCGCGAAAATCTCAGTATTCGAAACCTGGATGGCTCCTTGCCCGGTGCCGATCGAGTTCAGCGAGAAGATGCCCGGTCGGGCGTCCGCCACGGTGATCTGATCCGGAGCGGCCGCCACGCCGCGGACCGTCACCACCAGCGAGGCGGTGGTTCCCGGCACCAGGTCCGTGGGCACCTGCGCGTTTACCTGGCCGCTGCTGGCGTAAACCAGCCCCATGTCCTTGCCGCCGAGCTGGGCGCGCACATCCGCCAGCGAGGTCGGCAGCGGCGTCGTGGAGGCAGACGCCGTTGAGGTGCCTAGATTGGTCCCAAACACGGAAACCAGCGTGCCGGGGGCCACTGGAACGTACTTCTCGTAGCTGGCGGCATTCAGAGTGGCGTTGCGGGACACCTGCGGCAGAGTGCCTCCCCCCGCTCCCACCTTGCCATCAATCTGCGTCACCGCCTCGGCCAAGCCTGTGGCCCGGGCGCGAATGGTCACCGTGGTGCGGTCGGACTTGCCGGGAATCCAGTTTCCGGTATAGTTCCCGTCTCTTAAGCTGGCCAGAACCACCGGGGGATCGCCCGTATTGAAGGAGGCGATTACGGTGGCATCGGTCACCGGCTGTCCGCAGTCGTTAAACACCAGGGTGCGCAGAGACACCGGCCAACTCACCGAGAGCGTGAAGTTCCCGGCCAGCATGGTTTCGACCAGGGTGAGCCGGCTGGGCGTGCAGGCGGCCTGGGCCACGGGCGAGCCGACTCCCTGCGGGGCGACCCCGCCCGTTTCCGACAAGACCAGAACCACGGACAGGTCCTGGCGCACGCCGGTGCCCAGCGTCACGGTAATGGTTCCGGTGTAGACTCCGCGGGCCAGGCTCCCCGAGTCGGCGCGAACCCGCAGCGTGGTCCGGCCCCCCTCGACGGAGCCGGAAGCAGGCGTCACCGTGAGCCAGTTGCCTCCTCCCGCCGTGGAAGCCGACGCGGCGAATTGGATCGACGCGCCGCCGCTGGCGCTGACGACCAGGTCTTTCCCGGCCGGCGCCGCCCCGCCGGTTGTGCCCACGAAAACGAAGCCTGCCGGCTGCACCAGGATCACCGGATCGCTCCCCGGCGGCAGCATGCTCACCAAAACCAGGCCGGCCTGGGGCGAGTTGGGCGCGCCCTGCGCTTCGAAGGTCAACAAACCCACGGAAACTCCGGCTTTCAACAGCGTGGAATCCACGCGGACCGTGGCGGTGGGGGCCGTGGCGCCGGAGCCGGCCCCGGTGCTGCCGCCGGCGGGAGAAACCGAGAGCCAGTTCCGTCCATCGGGGGTCTGGGCGCGGATCTGCCAGTTCATAGTGCCGGAGCCCACGTTCATCATCTGAAAGGTTAACGCCGGAATGCTCTGGCCTTCGATCCCTTGGAACAGGAAGCCGGTCTGGCTGGGCTGAAGAATGGGAAGCGCCTTGGTGATCACCAGGGTGGCCGCCACCACCCGGAGCAGCCCTCCGGTGGTGCTCTGGACGCTGATCAGGCCGGTGTAGACGCCCGCAGCCACGCCGGCGGAGCTTACGCTGACTCGCGCGGTGGTGGGCACCGTTCCGGAGGCCGGCGTGACGCTCAGCCAATTCCCGCCCGCGCTGGTCCGCACGCTGGCCGTCCAGCCCACGTTCCCGGCGACGGCCAGGTTCTCGGCCGCCGGACTGGCCTGGTTCTCCAAAGCGCTGAAGTTCAGGAACTCCGGAGTCACGGTGAGCGTGAGCGTGGGCGTGGGCGGGGCTGGGTGTGCGCCGGAGATGGTAAAGCCCAGGGAATTCGACACCACCGTGCCGGACCGCGCCGTGACCAGAACGGTCCTGGCGAACCCGGCTAGGTCGCCGGCCAGAATGGCGGCCTGCAGTTGCGTGGAACTGACAACGGTGGTCGACCGGTCGCTGCCGGCCCACTGCACCACGGAACTGGAAACGAAACCGCTTCCGGTCACCAGCAGCGTGAACGCCGCGCCGCCCGCCTGGGCGCTGGAAGGCGACAGGGAGGTGAGCACCGGCGCCGTCACGCTGCTCGAGGCAGCGGCCACCGACAGCGTGTACGCGCCGGTCTTCGCGGAAGTATAGGAGGTGGCCTCGATCCGGTAGGTGCCGGCGGCGAAGGTGCGGTTGATGCGGGCATTGCTTCCCCCGCCGCCGTCATCGTCGGTGGCCACCGTGGCGCCTCCCGCATCCAAAACCCGCAGGTAAGCGTCAAAGGCCGTGGAATTCAGGCTGATGATGAGCTGCTGGGCGCTGCTCACCGTGAACTGGTACAGGTCCGCATAGCAGCCGGCGCAGCCTGCCGACCGGCCCGAGGTGGCCGACAGGGTGCCGTTCACCGTCTGCCCCACGGCGATCTGCGTGACCGTGACGCTGACCACCTGCACCACCAGGGTGAAGGCCCCGGTGGACCCGGTATTGTAGGAACTGGCCTCGATGCGATAGGTGCCGGCGGCAAAACCGCGCCGGATGCGCGAGTTGCTGCCGCCGCCGCTATCGTCATCGGCTGCCACCACCACCCCGTTGGCGTCCAGCACGCGCAGGTAGGTATCGAAGGCCGTGGAGGTCAGGTCGATCTGCACGGTCTGCGCGCTGCTCAGCGTGAATCCATAAGAGCTCGCGAAACAGCCGGTGCAACTCACCGAGCTTCCGGAACTGGCGCTCAGGCTGCCGTTGACGGTGGTCGCCGCTGCGCCCACGGTGATGGGGGTGACCGTGACGTTCACGGTGCTCAGCGCCAGGGTATAGGCCCCGGTCGACCCGCTGTTGTAGGAGGTGGCTTCGATCCGGTAGGTGCCGGCGGCGAAGGTGCGGTTGATGCGGGCATTGCTTCCCCCGCCGCTGTCATCGTCCGTAGCAACGGCGCTGCCCGAGGAGTCCAGCACGCGCAGGAAAGCATCGAACGCGGTGGAAGTCAGCACGATATTCAGGGTCTGGGAAGAAGTCACGCTGAACTGGTAGAGGTCCGCAAAGCAGCCGCTGCAACCCACCGAACGCCCCGACGAGGCTGTCAGGCTGCCGCTGAGTGTCTGCCCCACGGAGATGGGCAGAGTCTGGGAGGTGGCGGCGCGCAAGGCGAGGGTGTAGGCTCCGCCGATCCCGGAATTGTAACTGGTGGCCTCAATGCGGTAGGTTCCCGCCACGAAGGGGCGTTGGAGGAGGGAGTTGGTGCCTCCTCCGCTATCGTCGTCTGCAGCGAGCGTGTTTCCGCTGCCGTCCAGGATGCGCAGGTAGGTGTCGAAGACGGTGGAATTCATAGCCACCGAGAGCGTTTGGGAGGACGTCACGGTGAACTGGTAGAGGTCCGCATAGCAGCCGGCGCAGTCTCCCGACCGGCCCGACGTGGCCGACAGGGTGCCGTCCTTGGTCTGCCCCACGGTAATGGTGGTAACCGTGGGATTGGTGGCCTGCAGGCTCAAGGTATACGCGCCGCCCTGGCCGACAAAGGTGCTGGCCTCAATGCGGTACCTCGCGGGAGCGAGGGTGCGAACGATCTGGGAGTCGGTGCCGCCGCCGCTGTCATCGTCGCTCGCCAGGTACACGCCCGAGGAGTCCAACAGGACCATGTAGGCGTCCATGGCCACCGACCTCATGGTTATGGTCACCACCTGCTGGGAGGTCACCGAGAACTCGTACAGGTCAGCAAAGGATCCGTCGCCCAGCACGGTTCGCCCGGAAGACGCCGACAGGTTCCCGCTCACGCTCTGCCCCAGGCTGGCCGTTCCGATGTTGGCGGCGGTTCCCAACACCGCCAGCGTATATGCGCCGGCCTGGGCGGGGTCGTAGCTGGTGGCTTCGATCCGGTAGGCGCCGGGGTTCAGCAACGCGCCAATGAAGGAGTTAGTAGTAGTGGTGCTGGTGCGTTTATCGTCGTTGTTCGCGAACAGGGCTTTTCCGCCGGAGTCCAGCACGCGCAAGAAGGTGTCAAAGGCCGAGGAGGTCATGGTGATGTACACCACTTGCGGAGAGCCGGAGGGTACCGTGAATTGGTACAGGTCGGCGTAGCAAGTCGAGCAGCCCACCGAGCGGCCCGACGATGCCGACAGGTTGCCGCTTACGGTTTGTCCCAGGTTGAGGGACACTTGTGCGGGAGCGAGAAGCACCCCGCCCAGAACCATGCCCAGCAGAACCGGAATCGCGCTCCGGTGGAACACAACAAACCCCCCGCTCGAGGACAGCCGGGCCCAGCGTGCCAGGCAAGCCCGGGGGAAGCTAGATAGCGGCGGGCCTGCGGCCCCGGCCGGGGCCTCGATGGCCCTATGGTACCGCTTTCTACGCCGAAATCAATCAACAAATAGCAGGAATAGATGGTCCTGGCCGCGTCTGCAACAACAGCAAGGCGCAGGAGGCACGGAACAGCGACGTGCGGCGGGTACCTGGCCCGGGTGGAACTTCAGCGTCGCCGACAGCAGCTCCATGCCCAGCAACACCGACTCGAAGACCTCGCGTTTTACCGGGACAATCTCCAGCCCCTCGCATTCCTGGTCCTTGTAGACCGAGGCGTCAGGGCGGAAGCGGCGCGAACCCCTGTTCGATCGGCACCTCCAGGCCGGTCTTCACGCGCGCTCCAGCCGGAGCCGCGGCCAACAGACAAACCAACTGTGCTAGGCCACAACGGCGCAGGTCACAACTCCAGCTTTACGAATTTAGCCGTCCCACTCGTCAACTCGATCACGATTTCGTGACGGTCGCCGCGCAGGACCGAATCGGCCAGCTCAAATGGGCAGCCGGACGCATCGAAGGTGATTCTCTGTACCTTGAGGGCCGCCGCACCCGGGTTGCTGTCCAACAACTCGGCCTCCGCCGCGCCCAGCAGCACGGCGCGATGCGTTTCGTGCGCCCGCGCGGGGATCAGACCGTAGACGTCGGTGAGCACCTCGTACAAAGAACCGTTCTCGAAATCGCGGTCCTCCAGCCCGGGTGCCAAGTAGAGCGGAACGCAAACCGTCTGCAGCGCCATGGGCTGCCCGTCCGCCAGCCGCACTCGGCTCAGGCAGAGCACTCTGGCCCCGGCCCGCAATCGAAGCAAATCCGCCACGCGCGAATCAGGAAGCTGCACCTCCTGCTTCACGACGCGGGATGAGGGCTGCAGGCCCCGCGCGCGCATCTCCGTGGTGAAACTGTGCAGCCTTCGGGAACCCAACTCGATCCGCGGATCGGCCACAAACGTCCCAGAGCCCTGCACGCGCCGCAGCAACCCTTCGCTCGCCAATCCATTCAGGGCATGGCGCACAGTTGCCTTGCTGACCCCGTACTGTTTCGCCAGCAGGTCCTCGGCCGGCAGCCGGTCGTTCGGCTTCAGTTCGCCGGTTCGGATGCGGTTCAGCACAACTGTCTTGAACTGGTAATAAAGCGGGATCGGTAGTTGCTTGTTTAGTTCTTGTTCTGCCATATTCACCTGGGTAGACCTTCCAAGCATCTGTGTGTTGCGACTTTCCTTGCGCCGCAACATCCGGGGACGGCCGTCGGCCGTGCGGCTTCGTGCCTGGCCGTTACCTGGCCGAAATGATATCCACGTATCCGTGCTTGGCCAGAAACTTGAAGTAGCCGACGAAATCGAAATTCATGGGCCCTTGCTCTAACTCGATCAGGCGGATCGCCTCGGCAAGGTTCCGTTTGCCATCGCACCAATAAACAAGGCGCAGCGGCGCCGGATCTCCGGCGAAGCCCGGAAACCCTGCGCGCCGATTGAGCGGGAGGTCGTCGAGCGTGACCGGCCCGAACCGCTTGCGTTTCACGATGATCTGGGAAGCCTCCGCGCGCCGGGGATCGGCCGGCGGAGTTATCGCTTTCACCGGCACGGCAGCCTTCAGTTCGCTGGCGCGTCCGTTCGCCACCTGCTGCAGCCTTTCCGACTGGTCGTCGGCGAAGCGCCGCACACTCTTCAGCACCGGCTCCAGCGAGGCGCGGAGCGCATTGCGGCGGTCCGGCGACGCCAAGCGCAGCGTGGAAAGCACGGCCTCCTGGTCGCGGTCGGCGTTGTAGCCGATCTTCGCCAGCCCCCAGTAGAGTTCGCGACCCAGCACCTGGGCGTTTGGCGCCGCAAGAAGGGCGTCGAGGTAGGGCGTTACGGCTCGGAGCGCGTTCTCATAGCCGCGATTCAGCGTGATGCCGGCAAGCCAGGGGATCTCGTCGTCACCGGCCGACGCCAGATAGTACAGATATGCGCCCACTACCGCGCTGAGGTCACGGAGCGAGCGGGGGTCCACCCGGTCGATGGTGTCTTCGCTGTTGTGATGCACGCTGACCGCGCCAGTGCTGCCGCTTGCGGAAATGGTCGGCACGCCAATCAGCGGATCACTCGGGTAACTGTCCGTTGTCGGGCTGTACGGAGAGGCACGCGGGGACCGGCGCGAGCCGGCGTAATAGTTCTCCGCAACCCGCATGATCAGGGCATCCTGATAAGACCGGTTGACGTCGGGATTCATCCGGAAGCTGTATGCGCCTGCCACGTCGTAGGGGCCGGCCGCCGTATCCATGCAGATGGCGCCGATGGTCCGCTTCATACCATCCATGTGCGTAGCGATGTAGTGGGCGGAGCCATAATCCTCTGGCATCGCCAGGATGCGGATGCCGCGCTTCGGGGGCTTCAGCCTGCCGGCCTCGATGGCGCGGTTCACGGCTGCGAGGGCCTCGAGCATCGCGGCGACTCCCGTCGCGTTGTCTTGCGCGCCTAACTCGAAGCCGTGGCCCAGTTCCAGGACTTCCTCTTCCGAACCACTGCCCTGGATCACGCCGCTCGCGTAGGAATACGAGCCGGTGTAGTAGCGGGTGTCCGACACGGCCTTCACGCGGACCTTAACACCGCGGCCCAGCAGGCGGCGGAGATAGTCGCCCTGCTTGGGGGTGATCGAAAAGCCGACGAGCGGGCTGCTGACTTTTGTAAAGCCCCAGCCGTAGTCGCCCCAGGCGTTCACCCAGTAATGACCATTCGTCAGATCCCGGTTTTCGGTCAGATCGCTGATCATGCCCGCCGCGCCCATCTTGTAGAGCTGGGCCTTCAGCGCGCCTCTCTCAGCCAGGTCACGCGGGGCCTCGGCCAGCACCATCTTGCCCTTCACATCGAGGCCTTTCAACTCCTGGAAACTGGATGACCTGAGTTCCACGACTTCCGCGGTAATGCCACCCGGCGGCGTCGGGCCGCTCCACATGATGAGGGAAGCCGGTTCCTGACGGTAATCGGCCAGAACGCGCATGGGGGGTGGAACGGCGGGTTCGACGATCTCCAGCTTGGCCTGCTTGACGTCCCAGGCCAGCGGCATGGTCCAGAAGCCGAACTGGGAGACGCCATCGGCCGGCGCGGAGAGGAACTCCACGTTGCGGAGACCAATATCGTTCATGGTCTTTTGCAGCCACCGGGCGCTCTCCTCGAATTTCGGGAAGTTCGACCACCGATCCAATTCGTGCATCCGGACCACGAAGTCCATGGCCTGGTTTGCATTGACCTCGGCTCCAACTTCCCGGACGATTTTATCGAGTGGAGGACCAGTCCTGAGAGTCTGGGAGAACAACGGCAGTGAAAGAAGAAGCAGGCATGTGCAAAATCGCATCAACTGCATGGGCGCTCGCGTCTCCTTAATTCAAGAAGCTAGAGCCGGTGTAGAAGCAGGCCGGCGATCCAGCGGGCGGCATATCGAAGTCGGACTCGGACCGACCACCCCGTCCGTTTTCAAGTGCTCGGCCATCAACTTCAACCAGCGGTATCGGGGCCGAATAACTGGAGGACAATCTTGTAACGATCGCCACGCATCACCGCACGAACCAACTCAAAGGGTCGCTCCGAGGCCAGGAAGGTCACGCGCTCGGCCGCCAGCCCGGGCGAGCCTTCGGCCGCCTCCAGCGGCGCGGCATCGTCGCCCGCCAGCGCCACCGCGAAGTGAGTCTCTTCGGCGCGCGCCGGCGTCAGCCCGTATTTCCGGCCCAGAAGCTCATACAGCGAGACCTCGGCAAAATTCTCCTCGATGATGCCGGGGACCAGTTCCAGCGGTAGGTACGCCGTTTGCAGGCCCATCGGCTCGCCGTCGGCGTAACGCAGGCGCTTCAGCCGGAACAGGCGGCTGCCTTCGATCAGGCGCAGCGCAGCGGCGATGGCGCCGTCGGCCTCCACCACGTCTTGGATCAACACGCGCGAACTCGGCCGCGCTCCGCGCTTGTGCATCTCCTGCGTGAAGCTGGTCAGCTCCCGCGGGCCCTGCTGCACCTTCGGCTCGGTGACGAATGTGCCCAGCCCCTGCACGCGGCGCACGTACCCTTTCTGCGCCACTTCGCTCAGCGCCTGGCGCACCGTGGCCTTGCTCACCGAATACTGTTGCGCCAGTTCGTCTTCCGCGGGCAGGCGATCGTTCGGCCTCCACCCGCCCGAGCGGATCCTGTGCAGGATCACTTCTTTGAGCTGATGATACAGCGGGGCGGGCGCGTCCTTGCTCAGTGCCAGCCCTTCCGACGATGTGACGGCCACAGCAACGGAGTTTCTCATTTCAGGTCATCCGGTCTACCGAATAGAGGCGTATATCCTCGCCTCAATGCCGCCTGTCAAGACCCGCTTGGCGGACCGCCTTTAACCGGTTCGTTTCCCAAAAAACCATAAAAAACGCCGCCCTGGGAGCGCGGCCGTCCCGGCCGCGCTCCAGGGTTCACGTTTCACAAAGTCCCCCCTGGCGCCTTTGCCTGTCCGGCGCGGCCTGGCCCGCTGGAACGCTCAGAAGACCAGCTTCAACGAGAATTCGATAATGCGCGGCAGCCGCGCGGCCGTGTACAGGCCCAGCGTCGGATTGACCAGCACCCCGGAACGGTCGAACTGCATGTTTGAATCGATGGCCGTGTACTGGGTGTGGTTGAAGGCGTTGAACATCTCGGTGCGGAACTGGAGATAGCGCCGCTCGGAAGCCAGCGGGACGCGCTTGCCGATGGCCAAGTCCCAGTTGTTCATGCCCGGTCCCTGCATCATGCCGGGCATGGCGTTGCCGAAGCTGCCCCTGGGCGTGCGGCTGAAAGCCGCGGGGTTAATGCCGTTGGGCCCGGCCTTGGGATTGCCCACCACGGTGACGCGCGCGCCTTCCGAGGAACCGGTGATGTCCTGCCCGTCGGTGGTCGAGAGGCCGGGCATGTAGGGGGCGCCGCTGACGAAGCTGGTGATGCCGCTCAGGATCCAGTTGTCCAGAACCCAGCCGAGCGGCCTGGCCTTCAGCCTCTTGCCGAGGCCCGGCAGGTCCCAGGCGTAGTTGATCACCAGGGCCTGGGAGCGATGCATGGAGAGCGGCCCGTAGTTCCATCGGCGCGCCGGGAAGTAGGCGCTGACGGCGTCGTATTCGCTGCTTTCCACGCCCAGGGTCTTCGACCGGGTATAGGCCAGGCCGTACTGCAGGCCGCGGCGGTAGCGGCGCTCGATCTTCATCTGGAACGCGTTGTAATTCGAGGTGCCCGCGAACTCCTGGGCCGTGATGTCGCTCCACCCCAGGTAGGGCCGGAAGAAGTTGTCGGGCAATACCCCTCCGGTGGTGGCGTCCGCGTTTTTGGGATCGAAGCGCGCGCCAATGGGGATGGGGTTGATGTTGCGGTTGATCCAGAGGTGGCGCGAAACGCCGCCCACGTACGACATATCGAGCGCGGTGTTCCGCACCAGCGTCTGGATTCCGAAGCTGTAATTCATCGTGGCCGGCGTCTTCGCCTGTCCGGTGAAAATGGTCAGCGCGGTCGGCGACAAGTACCCGGTGGTCTGGGCGAAGGTGCTGAGGTTGCCGAAGTAAGCGGTCGGCGTGTAGGCGATGGGCGGCTTGCCCGAAGCGTAGACGGCCGGGAGGATATTGGTGCGGTCCTTGAAGGAACCGAAACCGGCGCGCACGGCCATCTTGCCGTTGCCGAACACGTCCCAGGCCAGGCCGAGCCGCGGCGTCACATCCAGCGCCGTGGTGTGGGCCAGGCCTTGCGGAGAACCGTTGGCGCCGGCGACCACCATGCCGTTGGCCGTGTCCCCGGCGCCTGGAACGAAGGCGCCGATCAGCGGGGCGGCGGCGAACGCCCCACTGACGGGATCCTGCGCCACGCGGGCCCGGGTGGTGGGATTGATCACCGGCCGGTAGATGGCCGGGACTTTCGCCGGGTTGAACAGCGTGGTGTAAAAGGTGGACATCACGTTGTTGTTGTCGGTGACCGCCGGCAGGTGGTAGAAGCGCAGGCCCAGGTCCAGTGTCAGGCGCTTGGTCACGCGCCAGTTGTCCTGCAGGTACCACTCCACGTTCCAGAACCACCAGTCGCCGTTGAGGCGCTTGGAGCCCTCCGTATACGAATAGAAGTTGCCGAGCAGGGCGTTGGAGAAAGCGTCGCCGGAATCAAAAGGATTCAGCGTGCTGCGCTGGAAGTTGAAGGAGCCGCGGTAGGCCAGGACCACCGGCGACAGCTTCCCGTTGCGCTCCACGTACATCCCCGTCTTCAGGTTGTGTTGGCCCCAGGTCTTGCTCAGGTTGTCGGTGAACGTGTAAATGTCGTTGAAGTTCAGGTACGGGATCCCGTTGTAGATGCTGGCATTGACGGGGCTGGGCGGATAGGGGCCGCTGCCAAACGAGATGTTCGGGATGTACTTGGCATTCCCGTACCAGGTGGGGATGTTCCCCATCTTCGAGCGGTCCAGCAGGCTCTGGTCGTTGAAGTCGGCATAGAGCTTGTTGTAGCTCTTGCCGAAGTTGAAATCGTTGATCAGCGTGGGCGAGAAAATTTTGTTGATGTGCAGGGCATGGCCGTGGCCGGGCTGCCCGAAGGTGGCGGGGGAGATCAGCCAGTTGAGGCTGCCGCCGACCACCCACACGCCCCACGGCACGTCCTGCCGGTCGGCGTCCTGCGCGTAACGCCAGTAGACCGACAGCGTCGGCGTCAGGCTGCTGTCGATCCGGATCAGATCGTTCCGGCGCTTGTACTGTCCGCTGTAAGTGGCGCGATAGTTCCGGCTGTAGACGAAGCGCGGATCCGGGTCCGTGTAGTTGGGCTTGGGGAAGTAGTTCAGGACCGCCTGGCCCAGCGGATTGATCTGGGTCGCGGGAACCACGTTGCCCGCATAGGGCTGACCGGTCACCGGGTTGGTGATGGGGATCAGCCGCCCGTTGGCGTCATAGCTTTGGGAGAAGTCGCCTCGGCGCTCCAGGTCGGTCGGCACGTTGGCGAACCTGGTCCCGTAGTCTTTCCGGATCCCGGTGAATTCCTGGGACCAGAAAAAGAAGAGCTTGTCCTTCTTCTCGTTGAACTTGCCCGGTATGTAAAGGGGGCCGCCGAGATTGTACCCGGTGATGCGATAGCGATACGGCGCTTTGGGCGTCCGGGTGCGGTTGTTCAGCCAGCTATTGGCGTTCAGGCTCTCGTGCCGGTAGTAATCGTAGGCCGCGCCGTGGAAACTTTGGGTTCCGCTTTTGGTGATGACGGTAATCACGCCGCCGCTGCTGCGGCCGTACTCGGCCTGGTAGTTGGCGGTCAGGATCTTGACCTCGGCGATGGAATCCATGGCCGGCTGGAAGTGCAGGGTCTGGTTCGATCCCGTATCCATATCGACCACGCCATCGACGGTGAAGTTCTTGGCGCTGTCGCGGCTGCCGTTAATGAAGATGCCTTGCAGCGCTTCCGGGGCGGTGGCTTCGCGGGCCAGCGCGCCGTTGTCGACGATTCCGGGGATGGTGGTCAGCAATCCGAAAAAGTCGCGGCCTTTCAGGGCCAGCCGATCGATCTGTTCGCCGGTGACGGTGCCCGACCTCTCCGCGCTGGCCAACTGGATGGGTGTGGGCTCGGCCGTCACCGCCACCGCCTCCTGAAGCGCGCCCACCGACAAGGCCAGGTTGCCGAGCGTTCGCACCTCGTTGGCCGTGACCTTGATGTCCCGCATTTCCAAGGGCCGGAAACCGGAAGCTTCCACGCGGATGCCGTAGGTTCCGGACAGAATGTTGAGGAACTGGAAGTTCCCGTGCTCATCGGATTTCGCGGTCAGGGCGGCGGAGGTGGCCTGGTTGGTGAGGGTGCAGATGGCGCCCGGTACGACGGCGCCGCTGGGATCCAGCACCAGGCCCCGCAGGCTGCTGGAAACGTTCTGACCGAATGCGGCGGCCGGGATCAGGATGATCAGCGACGCCAACAAGAGCAGTCTCGTCTTCATACCTCTCTCCCTTCCTGGTTGCACTGTGAACCGGCGCGGACCGGGGCCGTGCCGCCGCCAACACCGGCGTGGACGCCCCTACTTGCTGCGCTCACTTACTTTCAGAACCCACACGCCCTGGCTCGGAAGCGACTTCTTCAGGACCATCCGGCCGCCGGCGGATTCGGCGCGCACCTCAGCGCCCGACACCAAGTCTTCGAGGGCGGGCGCCGTAAACGGCGCGCGCAACCGGATCTCCGCGGCCGCTTCCTTGTCCGCGTTGTTGAAGATAAAGTACAGCCGGTAGCCCGGCCCTTCCAGGGAACGGGCCTCCATTTCGGGCGCGCTCAGCGATACCGGCCGCTCGATCTGGGCCCAGTCGAGCAGGCCGTGGAAAAAGCGCGCCAGGTCGGCGTTCTTGCCGCGCTCGTAGGCCAGGCTCAGGTAGGAGCCCAGGTAGAGCGTCTGTCCGCGGCCGTGGCGGGAAGAAACCGCCGCCGCCGTTCCGTCGCGGAACCGCGCCACCACTTTGGCGGCCGGCCCCAGGGGTTCGACCGCCTCCTGGTAAATCAGTCCGGGCAGAGCGGCGCCGTCCGGCAGCAGCGGCAGGCTGGCGTCTTTGCCCTGCACCACCAACTCGGTCCGGTCGACGGGGACCACCTGCGCTTCGCGCGCGCCGAACACCTGGTCCAGCCCGAATCCGGGGATGGTGGGCGTGGCCCAGCCACGCTGGTCGTTCCAGGCCGCGCGGGCCTCCAGCACCACACTCCCGCCCTGCTCGATAAACCTGGCGATGGCCCGCGCCGTGCCCTCGCCGAGCATGATGGGATACGGAACGTAGAGCAGCTTGTAGCCGTCCAGGCCGTTGGCGGCCAGGTCTTCGGCATGAACGAAGTCCACCGGGACGTTCTGGTAGAACAGGGCGCGGTAGACGCCCATCCAGGAGTCGCGTTCCGCGCCGTCGTACTCGTCCTGGGCGCCGGGGGCGGGCAGACGCCGCGGCCTGCCCAGCATATAGGCCAGCGGGTTGTACATGATGGCCACCTGCGCCCGCGGCGGCCGCGCCCTCAGGAACAGGTCGGAACGGCTGCTCACCAGCTTGCCGATGTTCCCCAGCGCCTGGCTGCGCTCCGTCAGCCGCCCGTCCAGATGGATCAGCCCGAAGCCGCCCGACTCGTAGCCGGAGCTCATCGGGTAGTAAGCGTAATAGTTCAGACCCTTGGCGCCGCGCGCCAGGGCGCTCCAGGTCCAGTGCGTCAGGTCCGTGGACGTGACCGGGATGCTGACCCGCAGCCCCACCGTGCCAAAGCCGGTCTGGAATTCGCCGAGGTAGAAACCGTCGGAATAGCGGTAGCCGGCGGAACGCGAGAAATCCAGCCGCGCCCCGCGGGAAACCACGTCCACTCCATACGACCAGGAATGCTTGGGATAGAGCGACGTGCCCCAGTACTGGATGACCCGCGCCATCCGCCAGTCGTCGGGATTGCCGTTTCCCGCCAGCGGGCTGCTGAACAAGGCCGGCGAGGCGGCATGGCTGGTGACCACCCCGCGCGGCGCTTCCTTCAGCACCGCCGCCGCTTTCATCCGCAGGTCTTCGGCGAGCTTGTCGAGGATGAAGAAGCGCCAGTCGACGTAATCGCTGTAGGAAAGGATGGTGCTGAAGCGGGGCGGCTGAACCTGCTCCCAGGAGGTGAAGCGGCGGTACCAGGCGCGGTTCAATTCGTCCAACGTTCCGTACTTGGCCTTCAGCCACTCGCGGAACCGCGCCGAGGTGCTCGGGCAGTAGCAGAACTCGGCCGCGGTCAGGTAGCGCATGCTGGCCCAGTTGATGACGTGGGGCTCGCTCCACAGGTCCCAGCCGTAGAACGCCGGCTGGTCGCGGACCTCGCGAGCCAGGGCGGAGAAGAAACCGAGGATCTTCTGCTGGACGGCGCGATGGTCGAAGCAGAACCCGGGAGCAGCCTGCGATTCGACCACGTATCCGCTGTTGGCCACGAAGCGGCTCTCGGGATGCTGGAGGCCTACCCAGTCGGGCGCCGAGTCGATATAGACCTGGATGATGACCTTCAGCCCTGCTTCCCGCGACAGCTCCAGTATCTGGCGGATATGGCGGAAGTCGTATTCGTTCGGCGCCGGCTCAGCCGAGGCCCAGTCTACCCAGCATTTCACGGAGTTGAAGCCGAGTTCCCTGATCTGCTTTAGATCGGCGCGCCAGGCTTCGCGCTTCTTGTCCGGATCGGGTTCGAGCATGGGCGCACGGGCCTTGCCGCCGCCGTACCACACAGCGAATGGCAGAAAGGGCTGGTCGCCGCTGCTGCGGAGCTGCTGCGGTGCCGCGGCCAGGCTTGCCGGCCGCTCTCCCAGATGGTTGAAAGCGCCGAGACCGGCAAGAACGAATAAGAAGATGAGGAGCCTGGTGGCAACGCGCCTCTGCATACGCTTTTTCCTCCCGCCAGCAAAGTAACAGGCCGGCAATTCAGCAGGCCGCGAAGGAATTGGATTCTCCCATTTTTGTTGCGCCATATGCTTCAGGCGCAACAGCCAAGAGAATCGTCTTACGTAAGACCCTTATATAGGTAAAGCGATAGACTGTCAAACGAAAAATGTGAGAAGCAGGCCAAGTCACGGGACACTTCACTGCTTAAAACGCGACAAACGCGTCCGGTTTTGTCCAAAAAATGGGGTGGCGTCTCCCGGCAACACTCGGTTAGCATTAGCGCCATAGTCGCTTGGCGGCTTACTCGTATCCCAATGGACGCCAAGTTCGGTTTCTTTAGAGGACGTTAACGCATTGGCGAACAGGAAGCGGCGACACCTCGCGCTCGTGGTTGCGCTCGATCTCGGGGGCACAAAACTGGCTTCGGCGCTGGTCACCGGCGAGGGCCGCGTCTGGAAAGCGTGGGCGGCGCCAACCGACGTTTCCAGCGGGCGCGCCTGTTTGGATCAACTGCTGGCTGCGTCAGCATCCCTACCGGTACAGCAGGTACCTCACGCGAATTTTGCGGAACTTCTTTTCGCCGGCTTTCCAGGTTTCAGCGATCTTGCGCGGGTCTTCGCCGGCCTTGATGCGGTTTATCGTGTCCTCGTTGCCAATCAGGCGCCTCACGACATCCGGGTCGAACTTGCCCGGGTGGAACTTCAACACCGCTGAAACCAACTCGACGCCAAGCTCGACCGGCTTAACGGCATGGCGATCGACCAGAAGGACTTCGACGCCCTCGCACTCCTGGTCCTTAAAGGTGCCCGCATTCGGCGTGAACTTCCGCGCGACAAAGGAGATGCCGGGGATGCGGCGGGAGTTCAGGTACTCGGCCGTCTCGCGGCCTTTGAGCCAGGGTGCGCCGATGGCCTGGAACGGCAGGTCCCATCCGGTTTTCACCCAGACCAGCCGCGATTCCAGCAGGCACACGCCGGGATAGAGAATTGCCTGCACCAGGCTGCGGATCTGGGGTGAGGGGTTAACCCAGACGGCGCCGGTCTGGTCCATGAACTGCCTCCGGCGCCAGTTCTTCATCTCGATCACTCGCACATCCGCGCCCAATCGTTTCTCGCCGTTGTACAGGCGGGCCAGTTCGCCGATGGTCAGGCCGGGGCGGATGGGCATTCCAGCGAGGAAGCCGACGAACGAAACGTGTTTTTCGTCGAGCGCCGGACCTTCGACCGCTACGCCGTTAATCGGGTTCGGTCGATCCAGCACGTAGATCGGCACCTTGTATTTCGCGGCTTCCTCGACCATGTAGCCCAGCGTGGTGATGTAAGTGTAGAAGCGAGCGCCGATGTCCTGGATGTCGTACACCAGGGCGTCGACATCCTTCATCATCTCGGGAGTCGGACGGTACTCGCCCTTTCTGTACAGGCTGTAAACCGGTAACCCGGTTGCCTCGTCCTTACCCGACTCGATGTTCGCCTGGGCAAGCGTTGCGGTCAGCCCGTGCTCGGGCGTGAAGATGGCCACCACTGTAACGCCGGGCGCCTTGGCCAGCACGTCCAGCGTGCGCGTGTAATCCGGCATCACAGCCGTGAAATTGGTGATGAGGCCGATGTGCTTGCCCTTCAACGGCGCGAAGTCCTGCTCCTTCAGCACCTCGATGCCGGTCTTCACCTTGGTGTAGGCCGGAGCGGCCTTGGCAGGCCCGATCGAGGTCTTGGCGGCCTGCATGGCCGGCTGCGCTGCCGGCGCTGCTTTCTCGGCTGCCGGGGACTGTGCCATGGCTGCCGCCGCCATCATGATGCTTACTAAGAATGTTCGAGTCATTCACCTCTCCTGTTTGACAACCATTCCCCGCGCGATTTCCTCCGGCGTCCGGGCTGCAAACCCGCGAGGCCGCCGCGATTTGCTCGCGGACTCCGCGTCCTGTGAAGAAACGCAGGCACGGGGAACGGAGCGTTCGGTTGCCGGTTCCGCACCTGCGCCGGCTCCCTCAGAAGATAAACCGCATTGCGAACTGCACGTACCGCGGATGGGACACGTTGTCGCTTCGTGTGGAGGTGACCACGCCGAAGGTGGCCGAGCCGAGTGTCCGGCCCGGCACGTCAAAGGTCGGCGTGTTCATCAGGTTGAAAGCCTCTGTTCGGAATTCGATCCTCTTGCTTTCGGTGATCTTGAAGTTCTTGAAGAGCGAGGCGTCCACGGTGCACTGGCCCGGCCCGCGAACGTCGGGCAGAGTACGGCTGACGTTGCCGTAGGTGTAGGAGGCCGGCTGGCTGAAGGCAGCCCTGTTGAACCACGTCTCCAGCGTGGGGTGCGCGACCTTGTCGGACACGCCGGCTACGACGTTTGGCCGGTTGCCGCCGCCGGTGATTGTTGCCGCCAACGAAATGGGCGACCCGCTCTCCATCGTAGCGATGGCGTTCGCCTGCCACCCGCCAATGAGAAAGCGCAACGCCGACGGACCGGTTTTGGCGAAGGGCAGATCCCACATGCCGGTCAAGACCAGGCGCTGCGGAACGTCCCAGATGCTGATGGAGCGCTCGGCCGCCATGTTGTTCCAGTTCTGCACGGTGGTCGAGGTATCGGCGCCTGGCCGGATCTGACCCCGAGCCTCGCCGTCGTCAATCGCCTTGGAGATGGTGTAGGCCGCCAGGATTGAGAATCCCTGGGAGAAGCGCTTCTCCACCTTGAAGGCGGCGGCGTGGTAGATGGAATTCCCCAGCCATTTGTAGCCGCCGCTCACGCTGGTGAACTGAGGATAGGGCAGGAGCAGTTGCCGGCGGGTAACGGTTCTCTGGGCCAGGGTCCCCGTCGTGATGTACCCGTAGAAGGGATTGTTCACCGATTGCACAAGCTGGCTGCCCAGGGCCAGATTTGCATCCGAAATGTAATTCAGAGAGCTGGTGTAGAACAGGTTCCGAACGCCGTGATTGCCCACCCATGCGGCCTCGATCAACCAGCCCGGCCTCGGTTCGAACTGCACAGTTGTGTTCCACTGCTCGATGTAGCCGCGCGCCCCGGTGTCGCGCAACTGTCCGCCAATACCCGTTCCCAGCCCGGTCATTCCTCCCAGGGAGCTGCCCGTGGGCTTCAATATGCCGTCCGGGAAGGGATTGCTGAGAGTGCCGAAGGGTGTCAGCCCACCATCAATCGAGGTAACCATGGCGGTGCTGGTGCTGAACCCGGTGGTGGTATAGCCGACGCCAGTAGTGGGATCGTGGATGATTCCGAAGCCACCGCGAACGACGATCTTTCGCATCGCCTGGTAGGCGAAGCCGAAGCGAGGATCAAAATTCTTGAAGTCCTGGGTGGTGAGCCCGCGGGGCACGCCTTTAACGCCGGGGAAGATCAAGCCGCCCTTCAGCGTCATGCCGGGCACCTGCAGGGGCGATGGCATGGAGGGGTCAAAGTTGCTCGCCACGTTGTAGCGATCCTTGACTGGTCCCTCGTACTCCCACCGCAGGCCTATGTTAAAGGTCAACTTGCGCGTGACCTTCCAGTCATTCTGCATGTACAGGGCGTCCACGTTAAAGCTGCGGGTTTGGTCGGTGTTGTAGCCGGCCGAATCGCTGGACGGATAGCCGAGCAGCAGGGAAGCGAGACCGTAGCCGCCAGCCGTCGAGGCTGTTAGCGGATCGGGACCCTGTGTAAAACCGCGGGTAAAACTGAGCGACCCGTAGGCCGAGGACGGACCCCAATCGTTGCGCCGGTAGAGGCGGTGCTCGAAGCCCCACTTCATAGTCAGCGGTCCGCGTATTTTCGTCAGGGCCGCTCCCACACTGCCGGTCGTAGAAGGGTTGCCGAGGGCATCGGGCCGGCCCCAGTTGCCGACATCGCTGACACTGATGGCCGGGAAGCCGGAGCGTCCCTGCACCTGGGAATCGAGGATCGACGGCCAGCCGACGTCGGCAGCCTTGAAGCCCGTCCAGGGCGTGGTGTAGAACTCATTCTCGCGGTTGAACCCCATTCGTGCCGACAGCAGCAGCGTCGGCCCTAGCGTATCGGTGTACTCCACGACGGCGGCATGCCTCTTTTCCCAAACGGTGCGTCCATCCGGGTCCGCCTTGTTGTGGAAGTAGTTCGCTATTGTATAAGGCGTGAATTCGGGCGTGTAGCGGCCCGAAATCCGCCGGGTGGAGGTCAGGTTGTAATCGAGCTTGAAGTTGTAGTGAGCCTTGTTCATCGGCCGCGTGCCCTGTTGGAACAGGTTCTGCGCGTGGCTGAAGGGCAGGCCCGGCAGGTTGGGCATGGGGTAGAAACTCAGAAATTTCTGCCCCACCGGGTTGAGCCGTTCCGGCGCAATCTTGTTGCCGGGGAAAGCAGTGCGCAGGTAGCTGCCGGCTCTGTTGGGATCGGACCGCGTGCTCACCGGGTCGTAGATTTGGATTAACTGGCCGGTGGACGTGAAGGTCTGAGAGAAATCGCCAGAGCGTTCCAGCGCGGTGGGCGAGCTGATGGTACGGCTCGGTGATTGGATCTCGCGGAAACCCTCGTAGTTGACGAAGAAGAAAAGCTTGTCTTTCTCGATCGGACCGCCGATCGCGCCGCCGAACTGGTTAAAGCGCAGCACCGGCCGCTTGCCGCCCGCCTTGTTGGCGAAGAACTCGGTGGCGTTGAGCTTGTCGTTGCGGAAGAATTCAAACAGGCTGCCGTGGAACTGATTTGTTCCCGACTTGCTGATCACGCTGATCACGCCTCCCGCCGTTCGCCCGAACTCGGCCGACATCCCGTTGGTCTGCACCTTGAACTCCTGGGTGCCCTCGACGGTCAGCACGGTTATACCGCCGGAATCGATCATCTTGTCGTTGGCGATGCCATCGACCAGGTAACCGACCGACAGTGGCTGCCCGCCGGCGATGCTGACCGACGAGACGCCCCAGGTGGAGCGCGAGTAGCCGCCGAAGCCGCCTACGCCCCGCACTGTCGGCATCAGGTTCGCCAAGGCCATGGGATTGCGGCCGCTGATCGGCAACTCTTCGATTTTACCGCCCTCCATGACGGTGCCCAGTGAAGAAGTGTTAGGCTCCAGCATGTCGGCGCCGGCCGTCACGACGACCTTCTCCGTGATCTGGCCCACGTTCATGCCCACCAGCACACTCACCGAGCGGCCCACCTGGACGATGATGCCTTCGCGGGTAAAAGACTTGAAGCCGGCCATGTTGGCTTCCACCCGGTATGTGCCGGAAGGCAGCAACAGGAAGCGGAAATTGCCGCTGGCATCACTGGTCTGTGTTTGCGTAATTCCCGTGCCGACGTTCGTCAACCGAACTTCGACGCCGGCCATCACGGCACCCGAGCTGTCGGACACGGCGCCGGTGGTGGCGCCGGTGGTCTGCTGTGCCAACGCCGATGGCGACCAGACAGCGGCCAGGACGATGGCGATGATAATTGTGAAGAACGAGCGCATCGCGGATGTGTTCCTTAGCCAATTCATGATTGGAATCTCCTTGTTGCAGAGGTCACGAGTTCCGGGTGTGAGGCGTCATTCGTACAACAGGTACCTGGCCCGGATCTTTAGAAACTCCTCGAGCTGGCCGCGCATCGCCTCGAGCACCTGGCGGCCGGTTTCACCGCGCTTCAGGCGCGCGGCGGCCTCGTCGCTTCCCAGCAGCCGTATCACGGTGGCGATGTCGAACTGGCCTGGGTGGAACTTCAGCGTCGCCGCCAGCAGCTCCATGCCCAGCAACACCGACTCGAACGCCTTGCGGTCTACCAGCACAACCTCCAACCCCTCGCAGTCCTGGTCCTTGTAGACCGAGGCGTTGGGGCGGAAGCGGCGCGGGACGAACCGCACGCCCGGCACCCGCCCGTTCAGGTACTCCGCCATCTCGCGGGCTTTCAACCACGGCGCGCCGAACAACTGGAACGGCATCTCGGTGCCGCGCCCCACCGAAATCTGCTTGGATTCGAGCAGGCAGACGCCGGGGTAGAAAATCGCCTGGGTCAGGTTGCGGATGTTCGGCGAGGGGTTCACCCACTCGAGTCCCGTCTCGTCATACCACATGCTCCGCTTCCAGCCTTCCATACGGATCACGTGCAGATCGACGCCCAGCTTTTTCTCGCCGTTGTACAGCCGCGCCAACTCGCCCGCCGTCATCCCGTGGCGGATGGGGATGCGCGCGTAGCCGACGAACGAAACGTACTTCTCGTCCAGCAGCGGGCCCGCGACGTCCACTCCGTTGATGCCGTTGGGCCGGTCAAGGACGTAGTAGGGGATGCCCTTCTGTGCGGCCGCCTCCATCGTGTAGCCCAGCGTGGTGATGCGCGTCAGGAAGCGCGCGCCGTTCTGCTGGATGTCGAACACCAGCGCGTCCACGTCCTTCAGCATTTCCGGCGTGGGGCGGTAGCGGCCCTCGTTGTAGAGGCTGTACACCGGCACGCCGGTGGCTTCATCGACACTGTCGCCGATGTTGCGGTCCTGGCGGGTGCCGGTCAGGCCATGCTCGGGCGCGAAGATGGCCGTCAGCTTGACGCCGGGCGCCTGCGCCAGCACATCGATGATGCGGCGCCGGTCCTCGGTCACGCCCGTCTGTGCCGTCACCACCCCCACGCGCTTGCCTTTCAGCGGCGCGAACCCCTGTTCGATCAGCACCTCCAGCCCGGTTTTCACGCGGGCTCCAACAGGAGCCGCAGCGAACAGAGAAACCAACAGTGCCACGCCACAAGAACGCACGTCAGGACTCCAGCTTGGGGAATCGACTGTCACGGCTCCGCGCCCCACTTGAGCAGGACGCGTCCGGTGCAACGGTCAAAGGACTCCTATTCCGAAAGACCGCTATACCTGCAAAACGGTCAACCTGTCAAATGAAAAGTGTGAGTTCAACACAGAGGGAGTTTAGGCTGAGAAACTGACCTATCCATCTCTTTCTGCCCAAAAACGGGTAGCGTCCTTTGGCAGCTTTGGGTTAGCATTAGCCGGCGCAGCCGACTGAGCGGCTTGCCCGGATCCGATGGAGGCTCAATGTCGAGAAGGCTGGCAGTTTCGGTCCTGCTGCTTGCCGTCTTGTGCCTGAGGCCACCGCAGGCCCCGACCGCATCGAGCGCCGGCGGCAAGTTGCGCGATGCGACTGCCGGGCAGGCCGAGCGGTTTGCGGATGCGTTTGGCGAGGTTGAGAAGTGGATTGCCGACAAGGCCTTCCCCGGCGCGGTGCTGGCCGTTGGACAGCACGGTTCGTTGGTGGTGTTGAAGGCCTTCGGGTGGCCTGACTACAGCCCGGGGACGAAACCGGAGCGCACCAATGAGATCTTCGACATGGCTTCGGTGTCGAAGGTGGTCGCAACGACGACCGCGGCCGCGATTCTGTACGAGCGCGGCCGGCTTTCGCTGGAAGCGCCGGTCATCGGCTATGTCCCGGAATTCGCCGGCACTCCGATGCACGAAGACATCACGGTGCGGCATTTACTTTCGCACAGTTCCGGCCTTCATGTGCAAGCCCGGCTGTGGGGTGAAGCCCGCAACCGTGCAGAGTTGCTCCAGCGCGTGCACCAGTTGCAGCTTGCGTCGAAGCCGGGCGAGAAGGCCCAGTACCGCGACTACAACATGATCCTGATGGGGGAGATCGTGGAACGGGTGACGGGACAGCCGCTGGACCGTTTCCTGCGCCGGGGCGTCTTCGGTCCGCTGCGCATGAAAGACACCGGCTACAACCCCAGCAAGCGGAAGCTCCCGCGGATTGCGCCGACAGAGTTCGACAAGGCCCTGCGGAACAGGCTGGTGCGAGGCCAGGTGCATGACGAGAATTGCTACGTTATGGGCGGAGTCTGCGGCCACGCCGGCTTGTTCTCCACCGCGCGCGACCTCGCCGTTTTTGCGCAGATGATGCTGAACGAGGGCATTTACGGCGGCAAGCGAATTCTGAAGGAAGAGACGGTGCGGCTGTTTACGGCGCGGCAGCCCTCGCCGGAAGGCACCACGCGCGCCCTGGGCTGGGACACGCCCTCGCCCGGTTGCTGGGCGGGCGAGCGGGCCTCGGCGCGCGCCTTCATGCATACCGGTTTCACCGGCACGTCGATCTATATCGACCCGGAACGGGATGCGTTTGTGGTGCTGTTGACCAACCGCGTGCACCCGACGCGCGACAACGGGAAGATTTCTCAGGCGCGCCCGGCCATCCACACAGCCGTTCTCAGCGCGCTGGACCGCCAATGAACACGAAAGAACGCCGCTCATCACGGTCGCTGGTGATCGCGCTCGATCTGGGGGGCACAAAACTGGCTTCGGCGCTGGTCACCGCTGAGGGCCGCGTCTGGAAAGCATGGTCGGCGCCAACCGACGTTTCCAGTGGGCGCGCCTGTCTGGATCAACTGCTCGCTTCCGCTCGACGGGCGCGGCAGGTAGCCGGCGACAGGGCGGCTGCCATCGGAGTCTCCATCCCGGGCCTAGTGCGCCGGGACGGCACGGTTTGGGCGCCGAACATTCCCGGCTGGACGCGGGTGCCCGTGGGGCGGCGGTTGCGCGAAGCCACCGGTTTGCCGGCGGTAGTTGAAAGCGACCGCAACGCCTCGGTGCTCGGCGAGGTCTGGCGGGGCGCGGCGCGCGGGGCGGCCGACGCCATCTACCTGATCGTGGGCACCGGCATTGGCGCCGGTATCCTGTCCGGCGGGCGGCTGGTGCGCGGCGCTCACGAGCTTTCCGGATGCGCGGGTTGGATGGTGTTCGACGCGGAAGGGCGCTGCCGCAGTCTGGAACAAATGGCCGCCGGGCCCGCCGTGGGCGCCGCCGGTTCGCTGGCCTTGAAGAAGCCGAACCTCACCGCCCGCGAGGTGCTGGCCGCCGCGCGCCGGGGCGATCCTGCCGCGCGCGAAGTCGTCGAGCGGGTAGCCTCGCTCCTTGGCCTGGCCGTCGCCAACCTTATCAGCCTGTTCGATCCGGAAGTGATCGTTCTCGGCGGCGGCTTGGGGTCTTCGGGAGAAACACTGCTGGCGCCCTTGCGGCGCACGGCATTGAAGTGGGCCCAGCCGCTGTCGGCCAGGCAGGTGCGCATCGCCGCCAGCCGCCTTGGCGCGCGGGCACCGCTGCTGGGCGCCGCCCGCCTGGCGCTGGACCTGGCTGATATCCGCTGTCCGCAAACTGCAACGCGCAATCGAAAACCAGAGGACTGATGCCGATGAATACCGACTATTTCTCCGCTATTGCTCCCATCATCACGAAGATCCAGGCCACCCAGGGCCCGGTGATCGCCGAAGCCGGCGCGATGCTTGGCGAGGTGATGGCCGGCGGACGGCTGGTGCACCTGTTCGGGAGCGGCCACTCGGTCATCCCCGTGCTCGATGTCTTCCCGCGCTACGGCAGCTTTGCCGGCTTTCACCCCCTGATGGATCCCCGCCTGATGTGGTCGAACGTGCTGGGGCCGGGCGGGGTCAAAGAACTGCTGTGGCTGGAGCGCCGGGAAGGATACGCGCGCATCATCCTGGAATCACAGCCGGTCTCGGCCGGCGACGCCATGGTGGTTTACTCTCACGGGGGGATGAACGCCGTGCCCGTGGAGATGGCCCAGGAGTGCCGCGGGCGCGGGCTGAAGGTGGTGGCCGTCACCTGCCTGGCTAATCGTCCCAAGCTGGCCGAGAACGCCGACCTGGTCATCGACAACTGTGTTCCGCCGGAGGACTCTCTGGTATCGATTGATGGGTGGCTGTACAAGGTCGCCGCCGGTTCCACCGCGGCCGCCATTGTCATCTCCATGGCGCTGGTTGCCGAGGTGGCGGGTGAGCTTTCGCGCCGCGGGTTGAAGCCGGGCGTGTTCGTTTCCCCCAACGTGGCCGGCGTCGCTCCGGACCACAACCTGCGCGTGTTTGAAGAGTACGACCGCGCGCTCAGGAAGAAGCAGTAGGCAGAAGGCAGAAGGCAGAAGGCAGTAAGCAGTAGGCAGAAGGCAGAGTGCGCCGGGATAAACCGGCACTGAGTAGCGAATGAAAGAGTCGTACAGGGAAGGATTAGCCAACCAACCTGACCCCGAGTCATGCCACGGCGGTCGCGAGGCCGCAGTGCGAAGCGTTG
>Ga0315282_10003572_pt1 | contig 27877 bp, 25 predicted proteins | sample YL17G07_20_MG_FD_203693 | JGI IMG/M metagenome (GOLD analysis project Ga0315282, IMG submission 203693) | Sediment microbial communities from Yellowstone Lake, YNP, Wyoming, USA - YL17G07_20 | ecosystem: Environmental > Aquatic > Freshwater > Lake > Sediment | place: USA: Wyoming | collected...
CCTTTTCTCCAAGGCTGGAAGTGTCATGTCTGTCCAGATTGTCAAGGACAGGCAAACTGGCCAACCGAGGGGTATTGCCTTTGTGGAGATGTCCACGCAATGGGAAGGCCGGAGAGCTGCTTCCATGTTTAACCGGACAGATTTCATGGGGAAAAATTTACTGGTAAAAGAGGCAACGGAAAAACGTGGCTTCAGAGGAAGATAGCAATAGGAATTTAAAGAACTCAGATATCCAGATGGAACGGAGTCATTATGAATAAAGAAAGACTTGAATGGGTTATGTCAGGATTAAATCAACATGCATTAACTAAGACTGAAGACCAATTTGTCAAAACTGCATTGGAAGACTTCGAAAAAAAACATGCGCTAGCAGAACATCAAGAAGAGAGGCTTGAAAGCCTTTACAAGGAGAAATCAAAACTGATACCCAATAAAAATTCTTCCGATTATTTTTCTTTCAAGGAAAGTAGCCCCCCAAAGAGTAGACCCCGGAAGCCTCGTGCAAAAACGGTGTTTTGATGACACGCTTCTCAAGCTATCTCAAAGAAAACAATCCGGGAGGAAGCAGCGATTTGGACAGGGCTGGCGAGATCGGGACAGAGATTCTTGTTGTTCTATCATGTTAAGACACCCAGAGGAGGTGAACGATGGAGGAAAGAACCATAAACTTCGCTGAATTCAAACTGCCGAGGCCACGAGCTGTTGGAATGTTCATTTTGCTCATCATCATCCTTATCATTGTTTGGGGCACCTTTGTAATCGTCCCGGCTGGCCACAGGGGGGTTGTCCTATGGTGGGGGAGTGTAGAGAAGAGAATTATGGGCGAGGGGCTTAATTTCAAAGTGCCCATTGCCGAAAGAGTTTTCAAGGTGGATGTCAAGGTTCAACCCCATCCGTTCAAGGAGATCGATGCCTCCTCAAAGGAGTACCAGAATGTGAAGATGACGGGTATGATGAACTTTCATATTGATCCTTCCTTTGTGAATGACCTTTACCAGAAAGTGGGGCTCGACTTTGCTGACAAGGTGATCGATCCGGCCTTCAATGACTTCGTCAAGGAGGTTGTCCCCACCTACCCGATCGGGGAAATTCTTCCCAAAAGGGAGGAGATCCGGAAGAGAGCGATGACAAAGTTGGGAGATAACCTGTCGAGGTATCACATCATCGTCGATGACATCTACTTTGCCAACATCCGATTCTCTCCTGGATATGAAGGGGCCGTCGAGGCCAAGCAAGTGGCCCAGCAACAGGTAGAAACGCAGAGACAGGTTTTGGCCCAACGCGAGATTGAAGCTCAGCAAAAGGTGGCCACCGCAAAAGGAGAGGCTGAATCCATTCTCGTGGTAGCTCAGGGACAGGCCAAAGCCAATGATGCCCTATCACGGTCGATCAGCCCGATCCTCGTGCAGTACAAAGGTATCGAGAAATGGAATGGGATTTTACCTCAAGTCTCTGGGGGGGCCGTCCCCTTCATCGACTTGGGCAAGATGGGTGGCTTGTCGGGCGGAGCGGAAGGAAGCAAGAAATAAGTTAGTTCGAAGCCGGAAGCCATGATTAGGGTTTTTCCGCTCGTCGAACACTTTCCTGCAAGAAGCTACAATGGTTTCTTGAAGTGGAGACTTGTGGAATGTTCAGTCGAGAAGTGGTCTGCCGCAGTCTTTCGAATCAAGTGTTAGTCGGGGCGAATTTTTTATTGACAAAATTATTTAGGGGGAGAAGTGGGGCACATTTTCACAGGCTGTTGAAAAAGGCCAAAATTACTCAATCTGTCATGCCGAACTCGTTTCGGCATCTAATAGAAATCAATAGATTAGGAGCCCCTGAAACAAGTTCAGGGTGACAAAAAAAGAGTTTTTCAACAGCCTGTGAAGATGTCACAAAAAAAGCTGAAAGTCATATCTTTATGTGTGGATTGAACAAAGCAAACATTGTAACATCTTTACCGTCCGCTGCCGTGATTTACCTATTCCTATTTTGATTTCTCGTGAAGCCACACCGTTATCAAGGCACCTCGCTCAACGCCTATGGCTTTTCTGATTTCCTCAATTTCTCTAACCATTGATTCTGCAATATCCAGAGTGATGAGGACCTTTTTCCCATGGTGAATCACCCTATCCTGTGGCATCTTCATAAGAGAATGGATATTCCATGAAATCTTCAACAGGAGAGAAAAATTACTTTACAAAATAGAAATTAAATTCTAAAATGTAAATATGATAAAACGCCTGATGACCAAAAACATTATTTCGCGACTCAAATCTTTTCCTGCGGTGGCGATTCTCGGCCCGCGCCAAGTGGGGAAAACCACTCTCGCAAAAACGCTTTCACAGACATATTACGATCTTGAGTTGGAACAGGAAAGACTAAGGCTCGATATCCAATGGAATGAGCTTATAAAATCGAAGGAGGTGATCATCCTCGATGAGGCGCAGAATTACCCTGAGATATTCCCAAGAATTAGGAGTGCAATAGACAATGAACGAAAGCATAATGGTCGATTCCTTATCCTTGGTTCCGTCTCTCCTGGACTCATGAAAGAAATTTCAGAATTACTCACCGGTCGTATTGCCATATGTGAACTGAACCCTTTTTCAATCTTAGAGGTCGATGGTGAACAAGATGAAAGGCTCTGGCTCATGGGGGGGTATCCTGATGGCGGGATTATCAAAAAAGAAAATTTTCCGGTCTGGCAGGGAAATTACCTTGAATTACTTGCAATGCGAGACCTCCCTGTGTGGGGTCTGAATGCCCGGCCACCCGTTATAAAACGTTTTTTTAGTATGCTTGCTGCATCTCATGGAAGCATATGGAATGCAAGCCAAATCGGGAAAAGCCTCGGTATATCCTATCACACAGTTAATTCTTATCTCGGATATCTTGAACAGGCGTATCTTGTGAGGAGAGTATTGCCGTATCATGCCAATATTAAGAAGAGGCTTGTTAAAAGCCCTAAAGTATATTGGCGCGACAGCGGACTTCTCCATACCCTGCTCCATGTAAACATAACAAAAGAACTTCTCGTGCAGCCATGGGTTGGTGTAAGCTGGGAAAGCTGGATTATTGAACAGATACTCATATTTTTGAACATCTCTGGTTTCAGTTATGATGGGCCATACTATTTGAGTACGAATGACGGCTATGAAATTGACCTCATTTTCAGTCTCTCGGGCATTACGTATGCGATTGAAATAAAACTTTCCTCATCTCCGGATAGAGGAGATAGAGAACGAATTGAAAAAGCAGCCGGCATGATCGGCGCTGATAAAAAAGTATTGATTTCAAAGACCCCTGACCATATAGAAAACGAAAGCTTTGTATCAACCAATCTTAGGGATTTCTTAACGAAAAGTCTGAGTTCATATAGATTAAATAGATTGGTAGAGTGAAAACGCAAGAAAGACAATTTAAGGGAGGACATTAATCTCTTTCTGAAGTTAAGATTCGATTATTAGGAGGTGCAGTGTATGAAAAAGATACAATTCAGTCTTGATGATTATTCTGCTATTATGAAAAGCTGCCTGGAGGCATGGAATAAGGCAGATGCGGAATTGGTGGCATCATACTATTGCGATAACCTTGAATATCGTGATCCGACCGTACCCCAAGGAATCGTGAATAAAAACGATTTTATTAAATATTTGCAGCAGATTTTTTCAGTATGGCCGCAGCAGAAATGGATCCTGGAAAATGTATTTCCTCACAATAAAAAAGGTTCATTCTCAATTGATTATGACTTTAGGATTGCCAATAATACAACTTCCATTCAGGGACGGGGTATTGACAGGATTGAGTTCAGCGGGGATAAAGTACGTCTCAATCACGTTTATTTAAATGCTGACAATTGGAAGGATTGGATCAAAAATGAACTGAAGAGAGCACCCAGTGTAGAAGATCGAAATAGATTGAGCAAATAAGTGACTCTTGTAAGGAGGGCATCATGAGCGAATGGCAAAAGACATCTTGTGTGCTGTGTTTTAACAACTGCGGCCTTGAAGTCGTCACCGAAGGCAGCAAAATCGTTAAGGTCAGGGGTGACAAGGAAAATCCCCGATCACAGGGTTATCTTTGTAGAAAAGGAGCCAACATCGCCTATTTTCAAAATAACCCGGAAAGGCTGCAATTTCCTCTCAAACGTGTTGGAGATCGCTTTGAGCGCGTCTCTTGGGATCAAGCATTGGATGAAATAGCAGATAAGCTCAAAACAATCGTCCAAACACATGGGCCTCGCTCCATAGCCTACATGGGTGGAGGTGGCCAGGGTTGCCATTTTGAGGCGGCCTTTGGTGTACGCTTTTTACAAGGGTTGGGGTCAAAAAATCATTACAGCCCCCTGGCCCAAGAACTTACCGGCTTTTTCTGGGTGAGTGGCAAGGCATTTGGCCGCCAGTATATGCATTCCTTCCCCGACATCCAGGGATCAGATCTTCTTGTCTTCTGGGGAGCCAATCCCATGGTGAGCCACGACATCCCCAATGCGCCGGTGGTGCTTCGCAACAAGAAAAAGGAGCCTGGTTTTTTAATAGCCATCGTCGACCCGAGGGTGACGGAAACAGCAAGGCTTGCCGACATCCATCTACGACTCAGGCCCGGGACTGACGCCTTGCTGTTCAAAGCGATGATCAAGATTTTGATAACCGAGGGGCTTGTGGCCAAGGATTATCTGGCAGCCAGTGTCGATGGTTTTGAAGCGATTCGAAGCTGGTTTGATGATGTAGATGTGGAAGATAACTGCCGTGTTTGTGGGTTGGATGCGAGTGCTGTTCGAGAATTCACTCGGTTATTTGCCACCCGCAAAACCGCTATGCGCAGCGACCTTGGCATCCTGATGGGACGGCACAGCACTCTCAACTCTTATTTAGAATTGATCTTGCTTACATTAACAGGGCGTATAGGGGTCAAAGGCGGCAATGTCTTTTTGGGTCACCTCATGCCAATGGGATCTCACACGCCAGAAGAAGACCCAGGTACATGGAGAACCGTTATAACAAATATTCCATTGATCATGGGCGTCTTTCCGCCCAACGTGATGCCGGAAGAGATCGATAACGATCACCCCCAGCGCATCCGCGGCCTGATCGTTAGTGGCTCAAATCCCCTGCGTTCTTACGCTGACACGAGTGCTTATGAGAAGGCCTTTGCAAAGCTGGATCTGTTAGTAACCATCGAGGTGGCCATGAGCGAAACAGCAGTTCTGTCCCATTATGTCCTGCCAGCCAGATCAGGCTATGAGAAATGGGATGGCACATTTTTCCAGTGGGGGTATCCCGACTACTACTTCGACATGCGCCGTCCCGTCGTGCAGCCAGAGGGAGAGCAGGTGGAAGAAGCGACCATCTTCGTGAAGCTTGCTGAAAGGCTGGGCATGATCCCGGATTACCCATCTAAGCTTCGAGAACTGGCAAAGGACCGACTGGGTTTCGGCCTTGCGCTCATGGAATATATCCGTGCTAATCCAAAGGCAGAACCGTGGTTGCCTTACATTTTGGCAAAGACCCTTGGAGAGGAATTGGGATCTAAAAATCTTTCTGTACTCTGGGGACTGCTGGCGCGGTTCCCAATGATGCACAAAGAGGATGTTGCCCGCGCCGGTTACAAGGCGAGTCCTCTCACAGGAGAAGAAATATTTGGAAAGATCCTGAACACACCAGGAGGCGTTAGGATCGGAGTAGTAGATTCGGAGAACAACCTTTCTGCTTTGAAGACCCCTGACAGAAAAATCCATATCCATTTTCCCGAGATGGAATCATGGTTAAAGGAGGTAACACCTGCAGCCGAGGAAGCCCAACTGGTAAAAAAAGACTATCCCATGGTTCTGATAGCCGGAAACCACATGGAAATGGTGGCCAATACGATCATGCGTGATCCGGCTTGGAATGAGGGGAGGCGCCCCTGCACCCTACGAATACACCCAAAAGATGCAGAGAGGTTAGGAATTAACGATAGGGACCTTGCCCTTGTAGAAACCGAAGCAGGGTCTGTTAAGCTCGAAGCTGAAGTCACAGAAAGCTCCCATCGAGGCCAGGTGGTTATACCCCATGGCTTCGGGCTCGTACACGGCGGAGAGGCACATGGGGTCAACGTTAACCAGTTGGCTTCAGCAAAACACCGAGATCGTCTGGCAGCCACGCCGTTACATCGTTATATACCCTGTCGGGTGCGCAAGGCTTAGCAGGCTGGTGAAAAACGCCCATTTGCGGCGTTCCCCTCATCCTCGCCCTGTTAGATGAGGAGCTAGACTTTGGAGAAAGTCAGTGAAGATATCAGCTTTCAAATGGCTGCAAACAAATCTGGATTCTATCTAACAGGGCAAGTCGTTGCGGCGTACGTCCAAGTACGCCTCACTTCTCAGGATTTCTGGCGCCTTGCATCTGGGCATTTTTGACCAGCCTGAATAAAATGCCCTTTTGAGCAAACCGTTAGTCTAAAAGAATGAGGCCAAGGTTCGTCTCTGTGGACAAAAGAGGAGAAATCCTATGTTGAGTAATTTATCCTTCGATACCCAGAAAGACCTTCTCGTTAAGGGATGGATGTCACACGACGCCAGATGGTTCATGGTGGTGGCAGAACATTTTGGCATCGAATCTGCGAATCGATTGAATCAGATTGTAGCCAGGGAATTGGGCAGAGTCGAAATGAAGCGGTTGATGAAAGTCTTGACCTTATCACCGCCAAAAAATATGGAAGAATACCTTAGTATTAAAAAAGCCGGAATTTCATTTTATGGACCTGATCTTATCGAATATGAAATAGAGGGCCTTGATAACCAATCATATAAAATGAATTTAAAAAGATGTTTCGCCTATGAAAATATAGTGAGAGCAGGAATAAAGGAGCAATACGAATGTGGCATCTTTGCAAGGCTACAAGGCTGGATGGATGCCCAAGGATTAGAACATAAACTCACTCCGCCTTTAGGTAAATGCATGAAGGTTTTAGGGAAGGAGTGCTGTTATACAATCGAGCTTCAATTTGAGTAAACCCCGTTAGAAAGGACGGGGCTTTGACCCCGCCCTCAATATGGAACTGAGGCTTTATATTTTTAGCATCCCCGGCATAAATGCCGGGGCTTTCTAACGGGGTAAAGTGTGATCGATAACTTTGGGTAGGGAGGTGAAAATATGAGAGGAGTGAGTCGATCAATCACGTACTTCAATCAGTCGGGAATTGAGAATACAGACGAGGTTGTGGAGATTGTTTACCAACGGTTGAAAGAGGGCGACATTAGGAGCGTTGTCGTGGCAAGTTCCAGCGGAGGCACAGGCCTCAAGTTTGCCAGGAAGATGGCCAAGGAGACAAACTTGGTAGTTGTGAGCTCCCATCCAGGCTTCTCCGCACCTGGCGTCTGGAATTTTGATCTGAACATATTAAAAGAGATAGAGGCCATGGGTTGTAAAGTGGTAAAGCAGAGCCATGTCCTTTCTGGTCTTGAACGGTCGTTCAGTAATAAATTCTCTGGAGTCTCCCATACCGAGGTGCTCGCAGAAGCCCTACGGTCTCTTTTCGGTGTTGGAATGAAGGTAGCGATTGAGTGTGCCATTATGGCTGCCGATAGTGGTGCCATTCCAATTGAGAAAACGATTGCAGTGGGAGGAACCGCGTCAGAAAGAGGGAGAGGGGCAGATTGTGCCATTGTTGTATGGCCTTCTCACTTCAACAACTTTTTTGACTTTCGGGTTCTCGAAATCTTGGCCAAACCTTTCAAAAGAGACATGAAAAGAGAAGGTTGAGGCTAAGAGTTAAGGTTGAGAAAGAACCTGATTTTGTTTACCCCTGAAGGGCCTTTCTTCCTTCATAGAACGCTTGGATATTAAGTTCATGGAGTTTTGCTGCCAGGAGCTCCTTTATCGCGTCTGTCCACTGCTCTTCCTTGAATTCGGGGAAGAAATTGGAGAAGGCACCCACGAGAACGACGTTCGCGGCCTGGATATTGCCGAGCTTTCTCGCGATCTCCTGTCCGTTGAATATCCAGACATTATCCTTGAAATATTTCTTGAACATTTTTTCAATGTCCTTGGGATACTCTATCTGTCCGAGACTTACGGCAGGCGGTAAAATTTCCTGTTTATTGATGATGATTTTTCCCTCCGGTTTCACCCAGTTTATGTACCGTGCAGCTTCGAGCATTTCAAAGGAGATGAGATAATCCACGTCGCCGTACTTGATAAGGGGAGAGTAAACCTTTTTCCCGAATCTGAAGCGCGTAGTAACATCTCCGCCCCTCTGGGCCATACCGTGCACCTCGCTTTTCTTCACATCGTACCCGGCTTTGAGGAATACCTCGGCGAGGATATTGCTCGCAAGGATCGTACCCTGGCCTCCAACACCTGATAAAAATATGTTTGTCACTTTGCCGTTTTCTTTCATGGCTCACCTCCTCACTTTGTGCCCGGTACAATGGCTTCGAATTTGCATATCTGAGCACAGACCTCGCAGCCAACGCACTGATCTTTGTTGATGAACCCTGTTCCCTTCCTCTTGTGGCCGTCTTTTGTCTGGCCTTCACCCTCCTGCCAGCTTATGGCAGGACAGTTGATCTCGAGGCACACCTTGCAGTTCCTGCACTTTTCGGTGTCGACCCCATAGAAAGGGTTTTTGAATTTCTCTAGCGGTTTCGCTCTGCGGAGCAGTATACAAAGACTGTTTTCTGTAATAATGACAGATGCGTCATCCCTGTTCACTTCTTCTCTGATCACTTCCATTGTCTCTTTAACCTTATAGGGATCTACCTTTTTCACGTGCTTAACGCCGACAGCTCTTGCTAATTGCTCATAGTCGATCATCGAGGCAGGTTCGCTTTGTATCGTATATCCTGTCCCCGGGTGTTCCTGTTGCCCTGTCATGGCCGTAATCCTGTTATCGAGGATAAGTGTAGTGGAATAACCTTTATTGTACACCGCATCCATCAATGGTCCGATACCGCCGTGGAGGAATGTGGAGTCGCCGAGAACCTTTCCTGCACCATAGGCACCGCCGACGCAGGCAGCCATACACGTTAAAGCGTGCATGGCTGAGAGCAGTGGTGCAACGGCCAGTGCATAACAGCCGATATCGCCGAACACATAAAGCCCGAGCTTTTTAAGGGCATAGAACAATGGCCTGTGAGAACAACCGGCACAGAGGTTCGGCGGTCTTCTCGGCAGGTCTTCCGGCTTTATTCGTACCTTCGGAGCCTTATAACTCTTACGTTCCACAGCCTTTGTGAGCGATTGTTCGACGATACTTGGTGATAACTCACCTATTGCCGGAATAAGGTCTTTACCGTGCCATACCTTGTATCCCATGGCCTTGATCTCTGTTTCAAAAAAAGGGTCAAGTTCCTCTACCACAATCACCTTTTTAACCTTTTTGAAGAACTCTGCGATCATGTTCCTTGGTAGTGGCCACACCATGCCCAGCTTTAAGAAGGAGTACCGCGGGAAAACTTCCTTTGTATAGAGATAGGAGACACCTGACGAGATAAATCCTATGGAGGGATCATTGATCTCCATAGAATTATACGGAAACTCTGTATCCGCATATGCAGCGAGTTTCGTTATCCTTTCCTCCACGGCAACCCGTCTCACTCTGGCATACATGGGTACCATCACAAGTTTAGGCGTCTCTTTCTGGTCAAGGCCCCTTTGAACAGTTGATTCCTTTCTCTCACCCAATTCCAGAGTGGAATCGCAGTGAGAAACCCTGGTCTCACCTCTCAGGAGTACCGGTGTATCGAATCTCTCACTGATTTCAAATGCAATCTTCGTAAAATCCTTACACTCCTCAGAATCAGCCGGTTCAAGCATGGGAACCTTTCCAAAACGAGTCCAGTGTCTGCTGTCCTGTTCATTCTGGGAGCTATGCTGGCCCGGATCATCGGCGACAACAATGACAAAGCCACCTTTGACGCCAGTATAAGCAATGGTCATCAAAGGGTCGGCGGCTACGTTTAACCCCACGTGTTTCATACAGGCAATGGCCTTTCCGCCGGCAAGGGAGGCTCCATGGGCGACCTCCACTGCCACCTTCTCGTTGGGGGACCATTCCGTGTAAATTTCCTTGTACTTGGATAACTCCGCCATAATCTTGCTGCTCGGTATCCCGGGATAAGCGCACCCAACAGTCACGCCGGCCTCCCAGGCACCCCTGGCGACTGCCTCATTCCCCTGCAATATCTTCTTCATCCTTTCTCCTTTTGGTCTAAATCCTGACTTTCTTTTAGCTATATAACTTACTTCAACCTAAGCGGGCGCGCCGATCTTCAACTCTACCGCGTCCGGTTCCAGCGAAAGGGTTCTGAACCATTCCTCCGATGGTCTCTGAAAACCTTCTTGCAATCCTTGCCACCTGGGTACCGTATCGTTCTGAAAATTGCCTCGGAAACGTACCCATCAATACGATTGATCCAACCAGTTTTCCGCTTGGACCGAATACGGGTGAGGCTACAGCATGAATTCCGGTTTTTATTTCTCCCAGATCGACTGCAAATCCGGTCTGCCTACATCTGGCCAACTCCTTTTCAAGGCGATTTCGATCAAGTCTTGATGGGTCTCCATAGAAGTAAAGCTTTTCACCTGATAGCATCCTATTCTTTTCCGAATCGGGAAGGAAGGCCGCAATGGCCCTGCCATGGGCTCCCCATGTGATGGGAAACCGGTGTCCCAGTTTGATCGTTACACCGATGTCTTGAATTCCCTCATCTTTGGCCACCACAAAGGCATATTGATCCGCAACCATGCAAAGGAGTGCAGTGCTGTTGGTCTCCCGTGAAAGCTTTTGGAGAAAAGGAGCAACGGCATCTCGGAGGTCCAGTTTATTCAGTACCCTGGAAGATAGGAGAAGTAGACCAGGACCAAGAGAGTAGGTTTTATTCTTCGGATCTTTTTCAATGAAACTGAAATGCCTCAAGGTGTTGAGGATGGAGTAGGCCTTGCATCTTGTAGATGCCTACGTGCTTACAAATATCCGTCAAGCTCTTCAGAAAATAAAAACACCTCCAAGATGTAAAGCTTGTCTCGAAGCCTGTTCTTTTGGAGTGATGCAGTTCCATCCGAAGAAAGGTGTAGCAGAAAAATGTCATCTCTGCTATCATCAGATTGGTCGAAGTGAGAGGCCAGCCTGTGTTGATCAATGTATTGGTCGGTGCATCTATTTTGAGACGATCGAAGAGATTCTTGCCCGCTTGTGAGATAATTGTTGGAAGTATGGATTTGATGTTGTACCTTCATTCAAACGCTTATATGATAGTCGAAATCTTGTCACCCTTATAGGTGAAGACGAATGGGTGTGAGATGTGCCTCACTTTTTAGGTGTTAAAAAACTTGACAAATATTTACTTTTGGGCTTAAAGACCTAATCAAAAACCATAGAGGCGAAAGGGGCTGACTCTGTTACCCCTTGGATAGACACAATTTACCCTGCCATGTAGCATTTAATATGGAAAACAGGTAAAAACAGTAAATTATTTAAATTAGAAGAAAAGGATTAGGTAAGTATGTAATTTTCATGAATGGAGGTGTGAGCCATGGGAAAAATGATGCGGGTCAATCTGTCAGAGTTGAAGGTCAAGGTGGAAGACATGCCCAAGGAATACCAGGGATTAGGGGGGAGGGGTTTGTCCTCGCATATTGTTGGGAGAGAGGTCCCTCCAAAGGCGGACCCCCTTGGTCCGGAAAACAAATTGATCTTTTCTGCGGGAATTTTGGCCGGGACCGCGATCCCCAATACGGGAAGACTCTCCGTGGGAGCCAAGAGCCCTTTGACTAACGGGGTCAAGGAGGCCAATGTAGGAGGATCAGCCGCCCAGAAGATTGCGAGGCTTGGGTTTCAGGCCGTGGTGATTGAAGGCTGTGCAAAGGAACTCACGTTGCTGAAAATCGACGAAAACGGAGCGACCTTTACTCCAGCCTCCTCCCTGAAAAGGGTTGGTAATTATGAACTCATTGAGAGAATGAGGAAGGAGCATGGGAATAAGATTTCGGTCATTTCGATAGGGCCGGCGGGTGAGATGAGACTCAAGGCTGCCTCGGTGATGGTGACGACACCTGATTTTCATATCCGGGTGGCCGCGAGAGGTGGACTGGGTGCGGTGATGGGTTCCAAAAATCTCAAGACCGTCATGATTGATGATACCGGGAGTAACCCGGTGGAAGCAAAAGATAAGGCCAAATTCCGGGAGGCCATAGCCGCACTCTCCAAGGCTATTCTGGCGGATCCCTTGGGGCCGGGATTCAGAGACATAGGAACGCCTGTTTTGGTGATGATGATCAATTCCTTTGGGTGTTTCCCAACGAAAAACTATTCCCTCGGGCAATTCGAGGGGGCGGAGAAGATTTCCGGCGAGTACATGGCTGAGTTAATGAAGAAGCGGCCAAATGCTCAACCGAGCCATCGTTGCATGGATGGTTGTATTGTCAGTTGTTCTAATGTCTACACGGACGAAAAAGGGGAGGTCATTGTTTCCGGTCTTGAGTATGAGACGATTGGGTTGATGGGCTCGAACTGTATGATCGGCAACCTCGACAGTATTGCCCGTATGAATCGGGTCTGCAATGATGTTGGAGTCGATACGATGGACATTGGCGGAGCGATCGCGGTTGCGATGGAGGCAGGGCTACTGGCATGGGGGGATGGAAAAGCCGCCCTCAGCCTTGTCAAGGAGATAGGGAAATCCACGGATCGGGGGATAATGGTTGGCAACGGGTGCAGGTTCACAGGTGAAAAGTTGGGAGTGAAACGGATTCCACATGTGAAGGGTCAGTGTTTGTCAGCCTACGATCCGAGAGGACTGAAGGGCCTGGGGGTGACCTATGCAACCTCGCCGATGGGGGGGGACCATACTGCAGGCATTGTCCTGCCCAATCCTGGGAACCCTTCGTATAATCCCGGTTCTCCTACCGGACAGGCGGCTCCGTCGCAGTTTATGCAGACCTACATGGCTGCGGTAGATAGCCTGGGCCTTTGCATGATGGCCGGCATGCCGCTTCTTGAGCCGGTACCACAGTCAACTCTAATATCGTGCATTTCAGCGTTTACCGGCGAATCTCTGGATGAGAATTATTTGGTCAATTTAGGGACCTCCGTGCTGAAGGCCGAGAGGAGATTCAATGATGCCGCTGGTTTTACGGAGAAGGATGATCGATTGCCAAGATTCTTTTTAGAGGAGAAACTGCCCCCGAGCGGAAATGTTTTTGATGTCCCAGAGGAAGAGATTGATAGCGTTAACAAATTCTAGCAAAAGACATTTGAGATTTCCCCTCACCCTTCCCCTCTCCCCAAGCGGGGAGAGGGGAAGGGTGAGGGGCGTAAGAATCTAACTATCATCCAAATCACATTAGGGAAGGGGGCAAAATGAAGATCAAAGCCGCTGTGGTACGAAAGATATCTGGTCCATTTGAAATTGAAGAGATAGAGCTTGATGAGGCGAGGGATAATGAGGTGTTGGTGCGTATTGTAGGCACCGGGATTTGTCACACGGATCTGGGCGCTCGGGACGGGCGTTTACCGATCCCACCGCCCCCAAGTGTTTTCGGACACGAAGGGGCGGGCGTTGTTGAAAAGGTGGGGAAACAGGTAACGAAGGTCAAACCGGGCGATCACGTGGTATTGGCCTGGGACTCCTGTGGGGCATGCATCTCGTGCAGGTCGGGCTATGATCCCTATTGCGTGAATTTCTTCCCCCTCAATTTCGGCGGCGCCCGTACTGACGGTACGACGACCTTGCGAAAGGACAATCAAGTCATCCATGGCTCTTTTTTTGGCCAATCCTCCTTTGCCAATTTTGCGTTGGCCGGCGAACGGAACGTCGTAAAGGTGAGAGAAGACGTCCCCCTCGAGATCCTCGGCCCCATGGGCTGCGGCATCCGGACCGGCGCAGGCGCGGTCATGATCTCGCTTCACCCCAAGGCAGGGGCTTCCATCGCGGTATTCGGTGTCGGTCCGGTGGGGATGAGCGCTATTCTCGCAGCGATCGTGTGCGGTTGCACAACCATTATTGCCGTGGATATCAATTCTGACCGCCTGGCGATGGCTAAGAAATTCGGCGCCACGCATACCATCAATTCCAGCAAGGTGGATCCGGTTGCCGCAATCCAAGATATCACGGGTGAGGGTGCAGACTTCACTCTGGAGTGCGTCGGCAATCCCAAGGTGCTACGGCAGGCTGTGGATTCCCTGCTTCGCGGCGGACCCCGCTGTGGGGTTTGCGGACTGCTTGGGGTTGTAGCACCTGGCACAGAGGTTGCACTGGATATGGACAAGATCATGAACGGCCGGACAGTTAAAGGGATCATCGCAGGCGATTCCGTTCCGGATCTGTTTATCCCCATACTCATTGAATTGTATCGCCAGGGGCGCTTCCCCTTTGACCGATTGATCACCTTCTATCCATTTGACGAAATAAGCAAGGCGGTAGGAGACATGGAAAAGGGGAAAGTGATAAAGCCGATTCTCCGTCCTTAGTTCGAAATGAAAAGATTTTGATTGTGTGAATTCTAAAGCAGAAGGAGGTGATGAGAATAAAGGAGATGAGCCCAACGGTATGACAGAGGTTCCTTGTCCACATGTCAAGAAGATTCCTAACCATTAGCGAAATGCATTATACGAGGGGGTATGCCATGAAAAAGAAAGCGTTTCTCGGATTATTGGTAGTGATTCCGGTTCTCATGTTTTTATTCTCTGCTGCTGTTAACGCGGCGCCGGCCAAAGATAAAATCGTTATTGGCCAGGCTATCTCTCTCTCCGGCCCACTAGCTGGTGCTGTTCAGATAGCAGGCGGTCCAATCTACGAGTTGTGGGTTGAGGAGGTCAATAAAAACGGCGGGATATATGTGAAGGAGGTTGGCAAAAAATTGCCTGTGGAGCTTAAAAGATATGACGATAAAACCGATATAGGTACGATGACGAACCTGTTGGAAAAATTAATCTTAGAGGACAAGGTTGACTTTGTCTTCCCTCCTTGGGGCACCGCTTGGCTCTTTGCTGCCGCTCCTATCGCCAACAAGTACGGGTATATACTCATCGGTGGCCCCGGTGGCGCGTTGAAGCTCAAGGAGCTTAGTTTGCCCTACTTCTTCCAAGTTTTGAATTTTTCCGAAACTCAGGCGCCGGCTCTTGCTAACATTTTTGGGGAAGTCGGTGTAAAGTCGGTGGCGATGATCTACCGTGGAGACCTCCACGGCATAGAGTATGGTAATGCCATGGTTCCGTATTTCAAGCAGAAGAAATTTGAAGTCAAAATAAACAAGAGCTTTCCTCCGGAGATTAAGGACATGTCGCCACTATTGAAGGAGGCCAAGTCGCTTAATGTCGATGCCTTTTGCGCTGCAGCCTATCCTGAGGAGGGCATGCTTCTTACCGGTCAGGCAATTGAGCTTGGCATTAACTTCAAAACCTTCTTCATTACCGTCTTGCCCTTTTCCCCCAACCTCTATAGAGATAACTTTGGCGTGAATGTGGTGGAGGGAGTAATGGGTGGCGGTGCTTGGAATGCGAAAACTTCTCCCGGAGCCAAGGAACTCGTTGACAAATTCGTGGCACGCTTTAAGGTAGAACCCGACTACTGGGGAGGCCTATACTATTGGTCATCGCTACAGCATTTCCAGCAGGCTATCGAGAAGGCGGGAACCCTGGATCAGAAAAAGATAAGGGATATCATGGCTAAAGAGAAATTCAACACGGCCTTGGGACCGTTCTGGTACGATAAGAATCGATACTTTGCAAATCATCCCGGTGAGATAGGTCAGTGGCAAAAAGGCGTGTTTGAAGTCATCGACCCTGGAGCGAAGCGTACTGCAAAGCCTTTATACCCCAAGCCGGCGTGGCCGAAGCCGCAGCCAAAGAAGTAAGAGAAGAAGGTGACGTTGAGTTTAGGAGTTTTGTAGTAAGCAGGCTGCCCTAGAAAGGCATTTTTATAAGGGAGAGAAATTCGCTCGCAATATCTGTGTCTTTCTGGGCAGCCTGTAAAGTATTAATTGGCCAAGCTTAGGAAGTTATCATTATGATGGTGAAGATCCTGGACATAGTGATTGGTGGTTTATTGATGGGCGGCATCTATGCCCTGATCGCTGTGGGGCTCAGCCTGCAGTTTGGCGTTGCCCGGGTGCTGAACATAGCTCACGGCGAGTTTATCATGCTCGGGGCTTTCGTCACCTGGTGGTTGTACACCAAAGTTGGAATTAACCCGCTGGTTTCCCTGGCCATTTGCGGTCCTATTGTATTCATAATCGGGTTTATACTTTATAGAACTTTGTTCACACGCCTTAGAATCTCGTCAGCATCACCAGCTGCCTTTGAGGGCAACTCCATGTTAGCCTGTTTTGGTCTCCTCTTCATCATTCAAAATGTAGCCATATTAATATGGGGTGCTGGCATGAAGGGGTATTCTTATTTAGCTATTCCGGTCAATTTTGGGGGAGCGATATTTGCCGCCAATCGCCTTATAACTCTTGGATTTGCAATCGTCATAGGATTAATCTTTTATCTCTTCTTAGCCCGTACCCGCCTGGGAAAGGCGATCAGGGCAGCAGCCCAAGACCCAGCCACCGCTGGACTCATGGGAGTAAACATCAACCAGGTGCTGGCTTTATGCTTTGGCTTTGGTGCTTTGATGGCTGGTTTAGGCGGAACGCTGACAAGCATGTCGTACAAGATTCAACCAACGATGGGGCTCGAATATACCGTAATCGCCCTCATCGTCATCGTCTTGGGGGGGTTGGGCAGTATCCCTGGCAGTTATATCGGGGGTCTTTTACTGGGTCTTGTTGGCAGCATAGTAACCTATACAGAGCCGGGCTTATCACTGGTTGCCTATTATGTCATCTTCATGTTTCTGCTCCTGGTGAAGCCAACAGGTATTTTGGGGAAATAGACCCCGCACCTATCAAAGGTGCGGGGTAGAACAGGGCTTTACAAGGTGCGGGGTAGAGAAATGGATGTTGCCATATTTACATCTAAGAGGTCCTTGGTATCAGGGTCAATTATTCTGATCATATTAGTCCTATTAGCTACTCTGCCCTTCTATTCCGCGGGTTATACGGTTGTATTCCTAACCAGCATCTTTATGTATATCGTCATTACGGTGAGTTGGACTATGTTCTCCGGTCCTACCGGTTATATCTCATTGGCGCCAGCCGCATTCTTTGGGGTTGGCGTATATACCTCGGCGCTAATAGGGTTTATGTTACCCTTACCTGCCGTTATTGGTATTGGTGGTCTTGCCAGTTTTTGTCTTGCCCTTCTCGTTGGTGCTTTGACTCTGAGGCTTAGGGGCATATATTTTGTTATGTTCACTTTCGGACTCGTTGAACTCCTCCTGCATTTTGTCCTTTGGTGGGAAGTCAATATAACGGGTACGACTGGCCGAGTGGTTCCGACCGTGGATAACACGACTGTTTATTACCTCATGCTAATTATTTTTGCGATATTAATGCTTACCGCCTACTTTATCAGACATTCTAAATTTGGGTTAGCCTTGCAGAGTATCGGAGAATATGAGGAAGCCGCGGCTCATACAGGTGTAAATGTTACTGGTTTAAAAATCGTCACCTTTGCCATCAGCGCTTTTTTCATAGGGACAGCCGGGGCAATCATGGCGACACGATGGACGTATATTGACCCAAGGATTGCCTTTAATCCTCTCCTTTCTTTTATGCCGGTTTTGATGGCCATCTTTGGTGGCATGGGACAACTTTATGGTCCTATCATAGGCGCGGCTATCTTTACCTACTTGGAGGAATTTTTAATAACCAGATTCCCCTATTACTATATGCTCATTTTCGGTATTATCATGGTGGTCGCTATATTATACCTACCCAATGGACTGGTTGGATTGATACAAAAGCTGCGGAAAGGAGTTTTAAGGCGGCATGCAAATACTTGAAGGTGAAGGAGTGACCAAATATTTTGGTGGGTTAGCCGCGATATCAAACGTCGACTTCGAAGTCGCCCGGGGGGAAATCGTAGGTCTGATTGGCCCCAATGGGGCGGGTAAAACAACGCTGTTCAATTTAATATCGGCTGCTCTTTTTCTTAATTCAGGGGTAATAAGATTTAAAGGCGAAAAGATCAGTGGCTTAAAGCCGCATCAAGTCTGCAGGGCGGGCGTGGCCAGAACTTTTCAATCTGTTAAAGTTTTCGGCAACATCCCAGTTCTTGGGAATGTATTGTTAGGCTCGTTATTCGGGACGTCAACCGGGATGTCTTCACCGGATGCCACGAGAGAGGCGATGGAGTCATTAGAGTTTGTGGGGCTGTCAGCATTGAGAGCGATCCCTGCGAAAGACTTGACCCTGGCTAACCAGAAGCGACTTGAAGTAGCGAGAGCGTTAGCTACCAAGCCAGAACTATTGTTGCTTGATGAGCTGATCGCAGGTCTAAATCCTACAGAGACCGCCCAGGCGATGGAGTTGGTAACCAGGATTCGGGATAAGGGGATTACCATTTTCATGATTGAGCATGTCATGAAAGCAATTATGAGTATATGTGACCGAATTATTGTCCTCCATCACGGCGAAAAAATTGCCGAAGGAACGCCACAAGAGATTGCCACTAGCAGAACAGTTATTGAGGTATACTTAGGAGAGTAGGCTTATGCTAGAAGTTACCAACATAGATACTTTTTATGGCAAGGTTCATGCCCTGTGGGGTGTTTCCTCAAGAATCGATGAAGGAGAAATAGTTGCCTTGATTGGTGCCAACGGAGCCGGTAAAACGACACTGCTTAACACGATATCCGGTGTGTTGCGCCCAGCTTCAGGCCATGCGACGTTCCTTGGCAAGAAGATAGATGGGCTACCCCCTCACGCCATTGCGGGATTAGGTATTTCTCATGTACCCGAGGGGGGCAAACTTTTTCCCGATATGTCGGTGCGTGAAAACTTAGAGATGGGTGCGTATCCTTACCATGCCTGGAAACGAAGAGAAGAAACGCTTTGGCAAGTTTATCAAATCTTCCCCAGATTAAAAGAGAGAGAGGGCCAATTAGCTAGAACACTAAGCGGTGGTGAAAAGCAAATGTTAGCCATGGGTCGGGGTTTAATGTCAAAACCGAGACTATGCCTGTTTGATGAACCGTCGTACGGTTTGGCACCGATATTATTATTAGAACTTTTTCGTGTCATAAAATCTCTGCGTGAGCAGGGACTTACCGTCTTTCTAATTGAACAAAATGTCCGTCATGCCTTGGAGATAGCCGATCGAGCCTATGTATTAGAAAATGGTCGAATCGTCTTAGAAGGAGAAAGCAGAGATTTACTTAAAAATGATTATGTAAGGAAAGCCTATTTAGGGTTATGATTTTTACTAAGGTTTAGTAAATTGTAAGGGATGTACCAAATGAGATTAATGTATTAACGCTGGCGGACTTAAGATCCCAATATAGATCAAGGAGGTAAAGGAATATGGCTAAAGATCTCGTTAAGACATTAGCTGATTTGAAGGAAAAAGAGGCGTTGGGAATTGTCCAAGATAGATTAGGTGCGGGTGACGATCCCCTCAGTATCCTCGACGATGCCAGACGTGCCTTGGAAATCGTGGGCAAGCGCTTTTCCGACTGCGAGTATTTCATACCTGACCTGGTATACTCCGGTGAGATACTGAAAGAAATAACCGATATGGTTAAGCCGAAGCTAACCAAGGCAGCGGAGCTGAAACGCTTGGGTAAGGTTGTGGTAGGCACGGTTGCCGGAGATATCCATGACATCGGCAAGGACATTGTCGTTTTCATGCTCGATGTCAATGGATTTGAGGTTCTCGATCTGGGCATTGACGTACCAGCCCAGAAATTCGTTGATAAGATTAAAGAGACCGGCAGCAAGGTGGTTGGAATGAGTGGCTTCCTAACCTTGGCGTTTCAATCGATGAAGGACACTGTCGAGGCGATCAAGAAAGCCGGACTCCGGAACGAGACAAAGATCATGATAGGAGGCGGCCAGATTGACGATCAGGTAAGGAGCTTTACGGGGGCGGACGCCTACGGAAAAGACGCCATGGAGGCTGTTAAGCTGGCGAAGGGCTGGATAGGAGGGTAAGACTATGGAAAAGAAATGGGAAGAGATGTCATCAGATGAAAAGCAGGAGGCGCAGTTTCAAAAGTTGCTTTCACCGAAAGATCCTGAGGGGAATAACCTTAGATTCCAAAGCCCGCAAGCAGAGGCCAACTATAAAGCAAGCATAACCAGAATTAAGGATGCCATTCAGTTAAAAAAGACTCCGGACAGGGTACCGGTCACGATACTTCCAAGCATGTTCCCTTTTACTTATGCCGGGATGACCGTTCAAGAGGCCATGTATGACTACGATAAATGCGTCGCGGGCTTTAAGAAATTCATCTTGGACTTTAAGCCGGATATGCATATAGGCGCTGCAGCGCCGGGGCCGGGGAAGTTCTATGAGATCCTTGACTATAAATTATATGCCTGGCCGGGCCATGGGGTCGCACCTACAAGCAGCTACCAGTGCCATGAGGGCGAATACATGAAGGCGGAGGAATATGATCTCTTATTGACCGACCCGTCGTTTTTCTTCAGGAATTTCTACCTGCCACGTGTATTCGGAGCGTTAGAGCCCTGGAGGATGCTCCCTCCTCTCACCGGCATACTCGAAATGTATGGAGTTGCCTTTAATTTTATACCCTATGGCCTGCCTCCTGTCCAAGCCGCTTATAAGGCCCTTTTTGAGGCCGGGGCTGAAGCCCTGAAATGGGCGATGGCTATAGGTGGTGCTGATGGTGAGTTGAAAACATTAGGATTTACGAATATCCTCGGCGGATTTACCAAGGCACCGTTTGACACAATCGGCGACACCCTCAGAGGCACCAAAGGGATCATGCTGGATATGTACCGGCAGCCCGATAAGCTCCTCCGAGCCCTGGAAGCAATAACGCCAATTATGATTGGTATGGGGTTGGGCGCGGCACAACAGACCGGAAATCCTCTAATATTCATGCCTCTCCATAAAGGTGCTGATGGGTTCCTCTCCGATGAGCAGTTCAAGAAATTCTACTGGCCTACCCTGAGAAAGGTCATGGTGGGTTTAATTGAGGGGGGATGCATACCATTTGCTGCAGCTGAGGGGGGCTATAACACACGTCTGAAAGTTATCAGAGACCTCCCGAAGGGTAAGACTTTATGGATGTTCGATCAGACCGATATTGTTAAGGCCAAGGAGATAGTGGGCGACACGCTCTGCATCCTCGGCAACGTGCCCTCCGCCATGTTGAACTTAGGCACACCCCAGCAAGTGAAAGATTACTGCAAGAAACTCATCGATACTGTTGGCAAAGGCGGTGGCTTTATTATGAGCAATGGGGCGTTCTTTGATGAGGCAAAGCCGGAGAATGTGAAGGCGATGGTTGACTTCACCAAAGAATATGGTGTGTACAGATAGATACATCATAAAGTGCTGGGATTTTATACTGGAGGAGAGGTTGTGCACAGGGGCCTTCCGGATGGGGAAGCCTTGCCACTGGCAAGGCCCCAAAGAATAGAATATGCCTGTCATCTGTGATATCCCCCTGAGCTTGAAGACGTATGAGTAATTCATGCGAAATCGTCAAAAACGCCTTTGAACACCGGTCTGTGGGCCATCTTCCGAGAGGGGAGCTCTGGTTAGGAACAGATCTACTTCGAAGGGCGAACCTCGAAGATAACCTAAAAGGCCATCTCGCTCTTATTAAGCGTTTGGGCCAGGATATTCTTTGTCTTCCCCTATCAAATGACATATCAATAAATAAAGGCCTTGGATACAGGTACTTCAATTTCAAAGAGCTTGAAGGGGCCTCAAGGATGAATGACATCTTTTTATCAGCATTAATCGATGGCCCCTTTCAGAGGCTTGCGGAAAAAAGAGGATTGATGAAAATCCTAACCGGATGGAAACGGGAAAAGCATGAATTTGCAAAGGAGTATAAGAAAGAGCAGGCAGAAGTTGACATTTTGATAAAGCGGTGCCTTGAACTCTCAGTTGATGCTGTCGTCTTAGCGGATGATTTGGCCGGAGAACGCTCTCCATTTGTTGACCCGCACGATATTCAGGATCTCTTTTCTCCCTTTTATACTCAGGCGGTCTCCGAAATTCATAGAGGGCATTCTTACGCCATGTTTCATTCCTGTGGCAATATCACTATGTTAATTCCTCAACTCGTTTCATATGGGTTTGATGGTCTGGCAGCCATCCAGCATCGTACCAATGATCTTATTTCTTTAAAAGAAAAATACGGATCGAGTCTTACCTTGATGGCAGGGATCGAGGCAGAGATTTTAGAGACAGAGAAAATGTCTTTATCCGGATTGAAGGAATATGAAAGGCTGATACGGTCTCTTACCCCAGGCGGTGGCTTCATCATCTGCTCATGCAGCGGCCTGTATTCTGGCGATTTTCTTGAAAGGGTACAAGAACTCTATCGAATCGCAGACGAAGTATGCAACGGTTAATTCCGGCCGCGATCAGACGAAGTGCGGAGAAGATACCTCGGAAAATAATCGGAAGAGAAGCAGAACCAACTTCTGGAAACTTCAACTTAGCCCCAGAGGAGGAGGATTCAACCATGTTTTACGAACCGGTAAAAAACAACCACGGACTGGCACACGATCCTTTTAAATCCTGTGTTGTGCCCCGGCCTATTGGGTGGATATCCACTGTGGGAGCCGACGGTGTGCACAACCTCGCTCCCTACAGCCAGTTCCAGAATCTTACCTTCGATCCCCCCTATGTAATGTTCGCAGCGAACCAGACAACCGACGGCCGTCGCAAGGATAGCGTGGTCAACGCCGAACAGAGCGGGGAGTTCGTGTATAATATGGCGACCTATGACCTGCGGGAGGCAATGAATCGATCCGCTCAACAGGTGCCGCCCGAGGTCGACGAGTTTGAGCTGGCTGGTGTCACCAAGGCCCCCTCGAAGCTCGTGAAAGCTCCCCGTGTGGCGGAGTCGCCTGTCAATTTTGAATGCCGCTACCATCAGACCATTAGGCTGCCGGGTAACAGCATGATGGGCACGGTGGACATCGTCATCGGCCAGGTCATTGGCATTCACATCAAAGACGAGTTTATCCAACCGGACGGCAAGTTAAATATCCTCAAGATCAGGCCGATAGCGCGCCTGGGCTACTACGACTACACAAGCATAGAGTCCGTCTTTGAGATGATAATTCCCGGCCCCGATGAGAAGCTCCGTTCAGGCATGGAAGGGGAAAAAAGGACATAAGATCCAAGATTTAGGAGACAGTGCGGCCGCAGCATCGAGGTCATTAATCAGCTGGCTATGCAATGATGATCCGAGGTCGATACCAGGACAACAGAAATGAAGGAGTATGACAACTTATACCATCGATTTTGAGCCGGTAGGTCGAAGAGGAGAGTGCCAAAGAAGCGAGTCTCTTCTAACTTGTGCTCGCAAGCTCGGTGTCGGTATCAGTAGCATATGCGGGAGCAAGGGAACGTGCCACTCGTGCAGAGTGCAAGTTCTGAGTGGATCGGTCTCAAAACCGACGTCTAATGAACTGGAGGCCTTTATATCTCAAGAACTGAGAGATGGTTGGCGTCTGGCCTGTCAGACTTCTCCTATAAGTGATTGCAAATTAACTGTGCCACCTGAGTCGATGACCACCCCACAGCGGGTCCAGGTGGAAGGTTTGGAAATCACAGTTCAGCCAGAGCCGGCCGTCCAAGCCTACCGCTTACAACTTGCCCCTCCATCCTTATCTTCTCTACAGGCTGATGCTGACCGATTGCTCGAGGCGCTAAACCAGCAACACCAATTACACTGCGGGAAATTTGATATTCATGTCCTGCGTAGCCTTTCTGTCCAGTTGCGGTCGTGGAACTGGGAGTGCAAGGCTATAGTCCGCAATGACGAAGTGATAGCTCTCGCACCCTGGACAAGCCACCTATTGGGGTTAGCCATAGACTTGGGCACCACTAAGATTGCTGGCTATTTGGTTGATCTGAGCGACGGCCGGACTTTAGCGGCCAAAGGGATCATGAATCCCCAGATCAGATATGGAGAGGACATCATCAGCCGTATGACTGGTGTCATACAATCACCGGACGAGGGAGTACAGGTACAGAAGTTGGCTGTTAAAGCAATCAACGAACTGATCGCTGACCTGTTTGCTGAAGTTAGTGCCAACGCAGGGGAAATTGTTGAGGCCGTAGTCGTAGGTAATACCGCCATGCACCACCTCTTCCTCGGTTTGCCAGTCAGGCAGCTTGCTCTCTCTCCTTTTGTCCCTGCAGTTAGTAGGGCTCTGGAAGTTAAGGCTGGTGACTTGGGCTTACGTACGGCTCCGGGGGCATATGTGTACCTGCTGCCAAACATTGCTGGTTTCGTCGGTGCCGACCATGTAGCCATGCTGTTATCAACAGAAGTCTGTCAGGCCGAAGGTCCAATCGTAGCTCTGGATATCGGGACCAATACCGAGGTTTCTCTAATAAATAATGGGAAGATCACTACTGTTTCGTGTGCCTCTGGCCCTGCGTTCGAAGGCGGTCATATCAAGGATGGTATGCGGGCTGCCACAGGAGCTATCGAACGTTTCCGAATAGCAGAGGATAGCATCCAGTACCAGACGATTGATCAAGCTCTGCCCATTGGTATTTGCGGGTCTGGCATACTTGATGCCCTGTCCCAGCTTTATCTGGCTGGAATCCTTGATGAAGGCGGTAGGATAATGGGCAACCACCCTCGTGTTCGCACCTACAGAGGGCAACGCGAGTTTATGTTAGTTCGTGAGGAGGAAAGAGGCGGGCAGCCAGCCATCACGATCACTCAGCGCGATGTGAGAGAATTGCAACTGGCCAAGGCAGCCATTCGGGCCGGTATCCAGGTGCTTCTGGAAGCGAACGGCTGCTCTGAAGACGAAATTCAACAGGTGATCATTGCCGGGGCCTTTGGCACCTACATCGATGTGGCGAGTGCGGTGGCAATTGGTATGTTGCCATCACTGCCTCTCAACCGCTTCCGGCAGGTAGGAAACGCTGCTGGTATGGGAGCCAAGCTCGCTCTGATTTCCCTTGGCAAGCGGGCTGAGGGCCAAGCTGTTGCCTCACGAATCAAGTATATTGAATTAGCCAGTGCTCCTAACTTTGAGCAGACCTTCATTCAGGCAAGTTATTTAGGACGATATAGGATGATAGACGGCAGGAGGGAGGAAATGGACTGATGGAGACCAGAGTATCAAGCCCCACGAAAGAAATCATCATTGGTGATGACCAGCCCACAGTGCTTATCGGCGAGCGTATCAATCCTGCCGGTAAGAAAAAACTGACAGAGGCATTGAAGGCAGGCAACTTGGAGATTGTCCGTAGGGAAGCACTGGCTCAGGCGCAAGCCGGGGCGGACATTCTTGATGTCAGCGTGGGTACATTCGGTGTGGACGAGGTAATCCTGCTCCCCCAGGCAGTGCAGACAGTGATTGATACAGTAGATATACCTCTATGCCTTGACAGTGCTGTGCCTGAGGCTTTAGAAGCAGCTCTTAAAGTCTACAAGGGTAAGCCGCTCATTAACTCGGTTACTGGTGAAGAGCACTCCTTAGCCAAGATTCTACCTCTGGTCAAGGAATATGGAGCAGCAGTCATTGGTTTGGTGCAAGACGAGAAAGGTATCCCAAAGGATTCAGAGCGGAGGGTAGCCGTTGCCCATAAGGTAGTGGAGCGTGCTGAGGCAGCCGGTATCGCTCGAGAGGACATTATCATTGATTGCCTGGCTTTCGCCGTGGGAGCCGATCCCAGCTCCGGGCCGGCAGTCTTAGAGGCTATTCGGAAGATTAAGGCCGAATTGGGGGTGAACCTGACACTGGGAGCCAGCAATGTCTCTTTTGGCTTGCCTGATCGTAACTTACTCAATAATGCCTTCGTAATTATGGCTATTGCCGCAGGTGTCACCTGTCTCATTGTGGATGTGGCCAAGGTACGTCCAGCCGTTCTGGCCGCTGACCTGATCCTCGGTCGCGATAAACGTGCGAGACGCTATATTGAAGCTTACCGCCAACGCCAGAGGCTGCAGGAGCGGGAAGAATAAATCCGGAAACGACAGTGTGAATTGCTTGCGCCCGGATGGGCAGAAGGCTAAAGGCTGTAAGGTCATCCCAGGTGAAGGAGGGAAGATGCAGGAAGGACTTTTATTAAAAGAATTATGCCGGTATGCCATAGGAACTTGGGCTGACATCATTTATAGAAATGCCCTTCTTTATCCAGAATACGAAGTGTTTATATATGGTAAAGAGAGGATCACATTTGCTCAATTTAATTCCAGGGTGAATAGATTGATCAATGGTCTTCATTCAATGGGAGTAAAAAAGGGGGACGGAATCGGCATTTTGTCATGGAATTGCCTTGAATATGCAGATGTCTATGGAGCAGCAATGAAGGGTGGATTCATCATCTCCCCATTCAACCCCAGGTTGCAGGCCAGTGAACTGGATTATCTGATCGATTATTCAGAGATCCATACGCTTTTTGTTGGCCGTGAATTAATAGAAATGGTGAGCCAATTGCGTCCACGCTTTCCTAAGGTTAATAACTATATCTCTCTTGAAACGTCTGCTCCTGGTATGATTTCTCACCATGACCTGTTAGTGGCTCATTCAGAAGAAGAGCCCGATGTTCAGGTGAAAGAAGAAGACCCATTCCTCATCTTCTATACGAGTGGTACGACGGGCACACCCCGTGGCGCCCTTTATACCGAAGGGCGTAATATTGAGAATACCAGGACGAAAGCTATCGAGTTAGGTGCGGAAACGGGTGATAAGCATATTATGATTTTACCTCTTTTTCATATCGGTGGATATAGCCACTTCTGGGCCTTCTTCTATGCAGGAGGGAGCAATGTCATTATGCAGCAGAGATCTTTCGATCCCGTAGCTACCCTACAGTCCATTCAGGAGGAGAAGGCAACGGATATTCATATTGTCCCTACCCATTTGGTCACCATGCTGACTCTGCCCAATATTGAGAAATACGATCTAAGTAGTCTGAAACGCATATGGTATGCTGCTTCTCCCATGCCCACAGAGTTATTGAGGAGGGGGATGAAGAGATTTGGAGCTATTTTCATGCAGGGTTATGGCCAGTCGGAGTCGGGGCCAGATATAACTTTTATGTCAAAAAAATCTCATCATGTCCTGGACAAGTCCCTTGAGAAACAGAAGGTACTGGCCTCATGCGGTCAACCCTGTATGGGGGTTCATGTCAGGATCGTTGATGAGAATAACAATGATGTGAAACCCTACACGATTGGAGAGATCGCCTTACAGAGTAAAACGGTGATGGTTGAATACTGGCATAAGCCGGATGAAACTCGCGATGTCATGGTCGATGGATGGCTTCATACTGGCGATATGGGATATTATGATCAACAAGGTTATATTTATATTGTTGACAGGAAAAAGGACATGATTATTACTGGAGGGGAGAATGTCTATCCCCGGGAAATTGAGGAGGTTCTCTATTGGCATCCTGCAGTCGCGGAGGCTGTTGCCATTGGTGTTCCCGATGAATTATGGGTAGAGCGGGTTCATGCTGTAGTCGTCTTAAAGGAAGGGCAGCACGCTGCGGGAGATGAGATTATGGAATTTTGCAAGCACCACCTGGCTCGTTACAAAGTTCCCAAATCGGTTGAGTTTGTCGAGTCTTTGCCAAAGAATCCACAAGGTAAGATTCTGAAGAGAGAACTCAGAGAAAAGTATTGGACAGGGTTGGAAAGAAAAATTTGAGCGGCAAGTGCCCCGAAGAAATTTCTTGACAAGTCATCGGGAATTTGTTAAATGGTCTACTGAAAATTCGAGGAAGTGATGAGAGTGAAATATATTTTTGAGTTGATGGCAAATCATTGCTGGTGCTGGCAGAGAAAAATGGTGGAGGTCTGCCCAGTGCCATTATAAAATTTGAATTGAAATTTAAG
>Ga0315282_10003573_pt1 | contig 27876 bp, 31 predicted proteins | sample YL17G07_20_MG_FD_203693 | JGI IMG/M metagenome (GOLD analysis project Ga0315282, IMG submission 203693) | Sediment microbial communities from Yellowstone Lake, YNP, Wyoming, USA - YL17G07_20 | ecosystem: Environmental > Aquatic > Freshwater > Lake > Sediment | place: USA: Wyoming | collected...
CGCTATTCTGTTCTTTGGAGCATTGATACCTTTAGCTCTTAAAACTACCGGCGGCGTGACACTGCCGGCGGTGTTTGCCATTGGCACCGGACTCCCCGTCCTGGTATTTGGCATATTTCTATCCGCTGGCGTGTCCCGGGTTTCTGGCTGGCTCAATGCGCTTACCCGCATTGAGAAAATAATTCGTGTGGTAGTTTCCATTATCTTTATCGGGATAGGGATATACTATGTGGTGCTCTGGATACAGACCTGAATGCTCCCGGTCGGGGCTAGAGCACGCCGAGCATCCTCAGCCCGACATAGACCATAACCGCAATAAAGACATACATAAGCTGCCTGGCGGGCAGAGTATGGGCGACCTTAGCGCCAAGCTGCGCCATAGGCACGCTGGTAGCCGCCAGGCACAGCCAGATGGGGAGATTTACGAACCCTATTGAGTGGGGAAGAGGGGACATTCCCGGAGCATTCGCCATATAGCCCACAACGCCGCCGAGGCTGGTAAAGGCTATCACCGCCGTGGAGGTGCCCACAGCAAGATGCATGGGAAAACCCGACGCCACCACCAGCAGGGGAACCGCCAGTATCCCGCCGCCAAGACCGGTCAGCCCGGTTACCAATCCGATGGGAAAGCCACAGAGGGCGAGAAGGGCTAAATTCTCCCTCAGCTCTCCTTTTTCCCGGGTCAGCTTCAGCGCGGCATCCAGACCCATCCACAGAGCGCCAGCCAGGACTACTCCCCCGAAGGCGGTCTTCAGCACCCCGCCGGGAACAAAATGAACCGCCAGGACAGCCCCGGACAGTGCTCCCGCCAGCCCCAACGAGCCCAGAGCCAGCGCCGCCTTCCCGCGGACTGCTCCCCTGCGGCTATGCCCCAGGGCACCGCTTACCGCCGTGAACAGGATTACCAGCAAGTTCGTCCCGAAGGCTATTTTTATCGCTATATCGGGGGCAACTCCCCTGTCCACAATCACCCAGTAGGTAACCGGGACGGTGATAAAGGCGCCGCCAATTCCAAGCAGCCCGCTGGCAAAACCAACGACCATGCCCGTGGCTAACAATATGCCAATATGAACTGCGGTCAGTTTTCTTTCGTCCTCAGTTTATTTTCCAGTCAGCCAATTTTGACCCTGTCCGCCTCATCCAAGCAAGAATGTCCCTCTCTTCCATACCACCGGGAATTGTATCACCGGGTCAATATCCCGATAAATACCAGCGGTCAGTATAAGGCTGAATTTGAAAATTTAGCCTGACCTATTGACATCGCCGCCCTTAAAGCTCCATTATATTGGTAAAAATGAGACAGGAGGCGGAAGATGTTTTGTCCTAAATGCGGCGCTAAAATTCCCGATGATGCTAAGTTCTGCACCAGTTGTGGTGCCAAGCTTGGTGCTGCCCCTGCCCCGGCAAAGACATCCCGGGGCAAAGCCAGAAGCAAAGCCGAAGACAAAGCCAAGAGTGAAGAAGAAGGCAAAGCCAAGGGTAAAGACGAAGGCAAAGCTGAAGTCAAAGCCGAGAGCAAATCCGAGAGCAGCACCGGCATGCAGCCCAACACCGCCGGGCTTCTTTGCTATGTAGGTTGGTGGATAAGCGGCATAATCTTCGTGGTGATAGAAAAGAAGAGCCGCTTCGTCAAATTCCACGCCTGGCAGTCCATTATGACCTTCGGCATACTGAATGTGGTCCTGATTATCATATCCATCATCAGTATTGCTGCATTGCCTAATTTCTGGACTCACCCAACTGCCTCGTGGGGACTATGGAACGCTATGCACATTCTCGGCGTCATTGCCTGGATTTTGACGCTCGTTTTGTGGATTGTCCTGATGGTCATGGCGGTCACCGGCAAGATGTTGAAGATACCCTGGATAGGCAACTGGGCTGAGAGACAAGCCAACAAAAGCATCCCAGAAAGCTGACGGCGCGGGCTAATTTTGGGTAAGGAGGCTAAAAGAATGAAGAAGACATTGGTCATTGTAATCGCTCTGTTGCTGGCGATAACTTTATTGCCAGCTTGTAAGGGAGGTGGAGGCGGCGGCGGAAATCAAACTGGTGGTGGGAATCAAACCGGCGGTGGGAACCAGACTGGCGGAGGAGGCGCTCAAGGCGCGTATACCGGGTTTATGGCAGCGGCGGAAGGGCAGTGGGCTGACTATACCATGGTTTCCGGCAGCACAACGTCTCACCAAATATGGGAGAATATCGGAGAGGATACGGTTGATGGAGTAAACTGCGTCGGGCTTGAGATGACCATACCAGAGCAAGGGCTTATCATACAAATATGGACCAATACCGCTACCCAACAGATGGTGAAGTATGTGATAAAGGCGGAAGAGATGGGAGGTCAGGTGATATGTATGGGTCAAGCCCAGGAATATAAACCGCCGGAGACCGAAACACCCAGCGAGTATTCTCCCGACACCTCTGACATATCCTACGGGACATACACGGTTCCCGGAAATGGAGAAACGGTTAACGTGGCTATATTTACAACCGAACCGGGAAGCGAAGCCTGGGTAAGCAGCGAGGTCCCCTTTGGCATGGTGAAGGTAATAGCTTCAGGAACTGCGACACTGTCCCTTGACGATTTCGGCACCAGCGGAGCAGCTCCAGATATATCAAAAGCAGAAAGGGATAACTGCACTCCGATGGGCGGCTTATAATCAATCCCTGCTGAGCCTTCCGGCATCCCCTTTGGTTAACTTTCCGGAATAGCCGGATAAGTCAGCCCGCCCTCCCTGATGTAGGACCACAGGGAGAGCGGAGCGACACGGTGGCTCTCGGAGGTAATTCCCAGCCGGGCGATAAAAGCGCTAAGCCGCTCCATCATCCTCTCCCTGTCGTCACAGAAAAAGAGGTGGCTCTTGCAATCGCAATCGCTGGAGCCAAAGCCGGGGATATAGGTTAGCTCCTTGCTCAGGGCGGGGGAGAGGAGGCATTCCAGCCTTTCCTCAGTCTCGCAGGTGATTACCTCCTGAATCTCCGCCTTCTCCGCCAAATAATCAATGTGACACCGCGTCTTTTTACCCTTTCTTGGACGCCGACCCGATACCGAGCCGCAGTAAAAATAGAAGCCCCGGGGAAAGTAGCCCCGCCCCAGACCGCCGACAGGGATTTCCTGCCCTTTCCCAAGCTCAAGAACCAGGATATAGCTGCCGTTCATCGTCCTCCGAAAAGCTTTGTCCCCAGCCTCACCATATTGGCGCCTTCCTCCAGGGCGACTCTGTAGGAATTGGTCATCCCCATGGAGAGACAGCTCATCTCCACATCGGGCAGGCGAAGCGCTTTTATCTTATCAAATATCTCCCTCGTTTTGATGAAATACGGTCGGGAGTCTTCGGGATTTCCGAAGCGGGGTCCCAGGGTCATCAATCCCGTCACCCTTATGTTCCTGAGGCTTGATAGCTCCCGGATTAACCGCTCGGCATCCCCGGGAAGCACGCCCGCCTTTTGCTCCTCACCGCCGCTATTTATCTCCACCAGCACCGGCATCACCTTGCCAATCTGCTCACACCTTTTATCTATCTCCCGCGCCAGCTCAACGGAATCAACAGTCTCGATTACATCAAAGAGCTTGACCGCCTTCTTCACCTTATTTTTCTGAAGACGCCCGATAAAGTGCCACTTCACCCTGCTTCCCACCACCCGATAAGCCCTCTCCGCCTCCTGGACATAGTTTTCCCCGACGCTTTTCACTCCCGCCTCCACCGCCTCAAGCACCTCTTCAGGCGACCTCCCCTTTGCCGCCGCCACCAGCTCCACTCCCGTGGGCAGCTCGCTCAGGAGCCGGGCGACATTTTGCTTAATGCTCATATCCCCAGAGCCTCGGTGATTATGGACATATGTTTGTCAATAATAGCATAGGGACTATTCCAAGACTATTCAGCATCAAACTGGCTTTATCCCGCCCGAAGATGGTAAAATAACCCCGATGGAAATCACCTGGCTGGGACACTCCTGCTTCGTCCTCAAGGGGAAGGAAAAGACCATTATCACCGACCCTTATCGTCCCGAGCTGGGCTACTCGCTGGGGCAACCTGAAGCGGACATCGTAACGGTGAGCCATTTCCACCCCGGTCACGGCTACGTTGAGGGCATTGCCGACAGCCCCAGGCAGGTCAGGGGTCCCGGAGAGTACGAAATAGGGAATGTGTTTATCACCGGGCTTCCCACCTACCACGATAACACGAAGGGCAGCGACAGGGGTAAAAACACCATCTACCTTATGGAGACAGAAGGGCTAACCTTATGTCATCTTGGAGACCTGGGGCACCCCCTGACGGCATCGTTGATAGAGGAGCTGGGCAACTGCCACATCCTGTTCCTGCCCGTCGGCGAGGTGTCCACCATCTCGCTGGACATAGCCGGCGAGATAGTAAAGCAGCTCACCCCCCGCATCGTCATCCCGATGCACTACAAGACCAAGCAGGTAGCTAAAGAGCTCCAGGGAGTGGACAAATTCCTGGGCAAGATGGGAGCCCGCAACATCGAGCCCAAGGCGAAGCTCTCCGTCACCCGCTCTTCCCTGCCCGACGATTTACAAATCGTGGTCTTCGCCCTGCCCTCTTAGCCCCGGGGCGGCGTGACGCCGACCCGTTTTCAGGCTAAGATTTTCTCCGCTTCCTCCATATCCGATTCCATCACATAGGGGATGCCGGAGACATTGGCTGCCTCCCGGGTCAGGGAGACGAGGTCGTTTCTATCTATCAAGTTAAGGGCAAATTTTCGCTCACCAGCCATCAACTGCCTTAACCCCGCAGCAAGACGGTCATAATAGGTATAAACGCCTATCGCCGCCGGGGGAATCCTCCCGAAATCCTTGCCATACTTTGCCTTAAAGGCGGATGCCTCGATAAAGGTCTGGAGAAGGGCTTCCTCATATTCATCGCCCTCGCCATACTTTTTCTTAAGGAGCTCCTCCTGGGTCTTCCCCACCATAGCCGCGGTAAGGGTAGAGCGGCCCATACACACCGCCTTTACATAAGGAGCCCCCACGGCTAAAGCCTTGAAAATCTGGTCTTCCAAGGCGATGCCTCCCGCTATGGCGCAACTGGGGATAAACTCCCCTTTTTCATCCAGCTTCTTGAGGAATTTATAAAGAAGGCACTCAAGGTAAACCGTGGGAATCCCCCACTCGTTCATCATCCGCCAGGGACTCATCCCCGTCCCGCCGCCGGCGCCGTCAACGGTGAGAAGGTCTATTTCCGCCTCAGAGGCGAATTTCACCGCCCGGGCTAAGTCCGCCGGTCTATAGGCGCCCGTTTTCAGGGTAACATATTTAGCGCCTACCTTCCTCAGCCTCTCCACCTCCTTCAAGAAGGCTCCCTCGTCCACCATTCCCAGGCGGGAGTGCCGCTCAAACTCCTTTATTCCCCCGACTTTATAAGCCTCCTGGACTACGGGGGATTCGGGGTCGGGGATAACGATATACCCCCTTTTCTTCAGCTCCAGCGCCCTCTCCAGGCTCGGCAGCTTGACCTCCCCGCCGATGTCCTTGGCTCCCTGCCCCCATTTTATCTCTATGCCCTCAACGCCGAGCTTCTCCACGGCATATTCAGGGACGCCAAGCCGGGTGTCTTCCACATTTGCCTGGACAAGCAGCGCCCCGTAGCCGTCATACCACTCCTTATATACCTTCACCCTTCTTTCCAGCTCCGGCGAGCTGACGACCTTCCCCTTCTTGAACTCAGCGTTAGAGTCCATACCGCAGACATTCTCCCCGCAGACAAGCACCGCCCCACAGATGGCAATAGCGATGGCAGTGCCTTCCCAGTTCACCCGGGCAATCTCCGTCGAGCCCAGAGCGCCGCTGAAGAAGGGGACCTTCAGCTTTATCCTGTTTTCGCCCCTTCCCACCGCGGTAGATATATCCACGGCGGAGAAGAAAGCCTTGTCGGAGTCCGCCGCAATGCCACAGGCACCAACGCAAGTCCCCTGGATATTAAAGTGAGAAAAATCAACGGGATAGTCCTTCTCCGACCCGGCGATAACCTTCCCGAAAGGCTGGGGATAGAGCATCTCCCTTCCTCTGATGGCCGACCTCCCCACCTCGCAAAGCCCGGCGCAGCCATCCAGGCAGGTCACGCAGAGCCCCGAGGACGGCGAAGGCGCTACCCGGTGCTTCGTCTGGGTTGCCGGACTGGCATTCGGTTTACTTAATGACATTGTTCACCTCCTTATATTCTTACCGCTATTCCCCTTTCCATAAGGTATCTTTTTGCCTGGGGGATAGATATTTCCCCGAAATGGAAGATGGAGGCAGCGAGGACCGCCGAAGCTTTGCCGATGGTCACCGCCTCGTAAAGGTGCTCCAGCTTTCCCGCTCCTCCCGATGCGGTAACCGGTATGCCCACTGCCTCAGCCACCGCCCGGGTCATCTCCAGGTCATAGCCCGCTTTGGTGCCGTCGGCGTCCTTGCTGGTAAGCAGAATCTCGCCCGCCCCCAGCTCCTCCACCTTTTTGGCCCAGCCGACAAGCTCAATGCCGGTGGCTTCGTTCCCACCCCTTACAACCACCTCCAGCCGGGGCAGACCGCTCCCGGGGGGATTTTTCCTGCCGTCAATGGCAATCACCAGCTTCTCCTTGCCGAATTTGCGTGATGCTTCTGTTATGAGACGGGGATTTTTCACCGCGGCGGTGTTTATAGAGACCTTGTCCACACCCAGGGCAAACAGGGCTTTCATATCCCTGATATTCCTGATTCCGCCTCCAACGGCAAAGGGAACAGTCGCTTTTTCCGCCACCCTCCTGACCCATTCCCTCCTCGTCCCCCGGTTCTCCACGGTGGCAGCGATATCAAGGAAGACCAGCTCATCTGCGCCCTCCCGGCAATAAGCCTCAGCCGCCTCCACAGGGTCACGGGCATCCCTCAAGTTCACGAAGTTTACCCCTTTGACCACTCTCCCGTCCTTCACATCCAGGCAGGGTATGATTTTTATCTCATTCACTTTAAGCCTCCCGAAAGCCTCACTCCTTAACGATACCCAAAAGATTGAGAAAATTCAACAATTACGAGAGTGTTTACTAACCTCACCCCCTTTATCCCCCTCTCCTTCAAAGGAGAGGGGGAAGAAATTTACAGAGAGGGGTTTCACCCCTCTCTTACCTACACTCCCCCCTTCCCTTGCCAAGGGAAGGGGGTCAGGGGGATAGGTTGCTAAACAATCTCAACAGTCACCACCCGGGGGACTCGCTCATCCGGGGCGGTATGGTAGCCAGGATAGCCATCTCACTCTGTCGCAGGTGTCGTAGTTTCAGCCTGCTTTAGCTTGCCGGTAATCATGGACTTTACCAATTTCCAGCCGTGGATGGCTCCGAGGTAAAAATGTAAGGCTACAGTGATGGCAAAAAACCAGGCAAATACGAAATGGAGGATTCTGAGCCAGGCCACGCCAGGGAAGAAGTAAAGAGCTATGCCAGTGATAAACTGGATTGCCAGCATGGGTAACCAGATAACAAAATACATCATTCGCTGCATGGTATTGTATTTGCCCTGGTCGGGCTCATCATGCCTTAGAAACCCATAGTACTCCAACACCGGCCAGATGGTATTCTGCTCCGCTTTCTCATCTCGTTCTAATGGTTTGCGGCCGCGAATAGGGTCGAAGATAGCGGAAAGATAGTACTTTATCTTTGACTGTATTGAACCTAAATGCTCCAGCCGGAACATCAATTCATCAAAGTCCCTAACCACATACACCGAGTAAAAAACGCGTGTGCCAACTATAATTACAATAAGCAGGCCCGAGATTAGATGGATATGCCAGGCCTGAGCCAAGCCGCTGAATATGGGACACCAGTGAGGGTTATGGATATAAAGCCCGGTAAGCCCCAGCAATACCATGGTAACTACCCATAACCAGTGAAGTATTCTCGCCCCTAAGGGATGATGCATTTCCTGCTTCATCAAACTCCTCCGGTTAACAAACCTTAAATCGGCCTAATTCAGTCCTCTTGGGGGTTAAAAGATGGATGGCGCAAGCCAGGCAAGGGTCGAAAGACCTCACGATGCGCACGATTTCAAAAGGATTCTCTTCATCCTTAATCTTAGTCCCCTCGATTGCTTGTTCTATCGGACCGGGTTGTTCCTTATCGTCCCGGGGTGAGGCATTCCAGGTAGTTGGCACCACGCACTGGTAATTCCCAATTTTGCCATCTTTTATAGTTATCCAGTGTCCCAGAGCACCACGGGGTCCCTCCCACAATCCCGCGCCTTTGGCATTTGAGGGAAGCTCGTATTCAACATATGTAGGAGCGTCAGGTTCGAGTTCCAGAACCCATTTTGCCATTTCATCGGCTATTAGCTTAGCCTCTATAGCCCGGGTAACATGCCGACCCAGGGTGCCGGCCAGGTCTGCCGGAGCGAGACCAAGCTCGGACATCATGCTATCCACCGCCGAGCATACCACAGAATTCTGCTGGACATAATTCACTAATAACCGGGCAAGCGGACCAACCTCATAAACATCGCCTTTATAGCGGGGAGACTTTACCCAGGAATAAGCCTCGGGTTTAAAAGGGGCAGGTTCGGTCTGCCCTTCAGAGGGGTGAAGTCCTGATGGACTACTATAACGGCTGTGCAGCACATCTTCGGCTATTTGAGCCGCATCCAGAGAAGCATACTGGAGAGTATCAATAGAAGTGGTTCCTGATGCCAGGAATCTCGGCTGGGCTAAACCTGCTCCGGCTACATCCAAGACGAACACACCATAAGAGAGATATCTGCCGCAGCCACTTCCGATAGAGAGGTAATCAGGATAAGCCTTGCCCACAGTAATGACATCAGGAATATAGACATTGTCGATGAAATAGCGCAGTTGCTCCAGCTGCCACATAAAGTTGGCTATCTTACTTACAGTCACATTTTCGGTAGCGCCGCCGGGGAGGATACTTTTCTGGTGGGGCATCAAGCCGCTGAAGATAGCGGAAAGCTCGTGGGCAGTTCGCCTTGCCTCAAGTGCCGCCACATAATGAGCCACCGCCATCTGGTTTTCCTCGGCGGAGAGGCGGTAGTCGCCTTCATACCTGGGGTAGAAAGGCGCCAGCATATACATATCGTTTTCATTCAGTGCTCGGGAAATGAAATTTTTTACTGAAACCAGAGCAGGCTCTTTGCCGGCGTAATCAGCCACTTTGGTTACGTCCACAAAGTCCAGAGCGGCGAGGTGATAGAAATGGAGGATATGTGATTGAATATAGTTAGCCCCCTGGATGAGATTACGGAGAATCCTGCCATTCTTGGGAATCTTATCCGTGATTCCAAAGGCATCATCAAGGCACAGCGTTGAAGCTACGCAGTGAGAGGTAGGGCAAACACCGCAGATTCGAGAGGTTATCTGGGGAGCATCGCGGGGGTCTCTTCCCTTAAGGATTATCTCCAGGCCGCGAAAAAGCATCCCGCTGCTCCTCGCTTCCTTCACCACTCCATCTTCCACCACAGCCTCAATCTTAAGGTGTCCCTCGATTCGAGTTAGCGGGTCAATAACTATTTTAGCCATGGCTTAGCTTTGTCCTTCCTTAGATTGTTTCTTCTTCAGCCTCCCGCTGGCAGCAGTCATTCCCAGGTGCGTAGCAATGCCAGCTGCGGTAGCCACACCAACACCAAGACCTATATCCTCCACTATCCTGTTCGCCGCAGCTACGCCGGTCGAGCCAGCCTTCTGGAAGAAAGGAGACTTCTTATCGGGAAAATCGGGCTCGGTGCATCCGATACAGGGATGGTTACACCCGATACACCAGTTGACGCCATTGTTCCATCTCCTGATGGGACAATCAGCATGAGTCACCGGTCCTTTGCAGCCCAGGGCATAAAGGCAGTAGGGTTCCGAAGGCTTGTTAGCGAATTTTCCGACATCATAATACTGGCGGCGGGGACAAATATCGTGAATCAGCTCGCGGTAAAATGCCGTGGGACGTCCCTCCCGGTCTAACTCTACCGCTCCCAGTCCTCCGATGAGAATGGTGGCTACTGTTCCCACAATCCAGTCAGGGTGGGCTGGACAGCCGGATATGTTTATTACCGGTGTAGTGATACTTTCCGCAGAAAAGACATCCTGAACACTTTTACACCCCGTGGGATTAGGCTTAGCAGCAGGAATACCGCCATAGGTAGCACAAGTGCCCACGGCGATAACCGCCTTGGCATTACTCCCCAAGCGAATGAGGTGTTCCAAGGCGGTTATGCCTTGGCCATTCTCCTCGCCTATCTCGCAATAGACGCCTCCGTCTTTGGTGGAGAAAGCGCCTTCGGCTATCAAAACAAACCCACCTTTATTCTGGGCGGTATCATTCATCACCTTCATCGCCCCTTCTCCAGCCGCCGCCATTACATTGGGATGAAAGCGTAAACTCAGATGATTTCCAGGGATAACCTCGTCGACAAGGACATTGTTAATATAAGGATTTACCGTGTTGAGCAGCGACACGCTACAGCCAGTGCAAGCTCCCGACTGCAGCCATATAATTGGAGTCTCGACTAAAGATGCCGCCAGCAGACTGTTAAAACCAGGCACACTGAATAACCTGGCGCCAAGCACAGCAACAACAGAGCCAGCGCTTAACTTAAGAAAGTCCCTTCGGGTTAGCTCCATCGTCCTTTATAATGAAACAGCATATTACCATTATTTAGCCTTTTTTGTCTACTCCCCGTGCCCGTTTTCAGGGAGAAAATTTTTGACGGGAGCTCAGGCGATATAGTCCCCGCTTTTGCCGCCGCTCTTTCTCACCAGACGAATTTTCTCAATGGTCATCGCCCGGTCCGCCGCCTTGCACATATCGTAAATGGTCAGCGCCGCCGCCGTCACCGCCACCAGGGCTTCCATCTCAAATCCCGTCTTCCCCACGCCCCTGACGGTGGCGGTGATGTCCACAAAACCGCCCCTGGGGGGAATACGGAACCTGACGGCGACGCTGGTGAGCAGCAGGGGGTGGCACAGCGGTATAAGGCGGGGAGTCTCCTTCGCCGCCATTATCCCGGCGGTCTCCGCCACAGCTAAAACATTCCCCTTGGCGAGCCTGCCCTGGCGGATGAGCTCCACAGTGACGGGCTTCATCTTCACCCTGCCCTCGGCTACCGCCTCCCGCTTCGTCTCCCGCTTCCCGGTGACGTCTACCATACGGACATATTCTACCTGCTCTGCCATCGCTAACCTCCTTTTTTTATTGAGGGTGTTTACTTGAGAATTGCTAAACAATCTCCCTTTATCCTCCAGTCTGGGACATCCTTCGTTTCACCGAAATAGCCTCGCCGGCGGCGAGGCGGTGCCGCTCCGGCTTGGCGGCAACCGCCTTCAAAATCAGCCGCTTTATTTCCTGCTCCAGCCCCTCAGCCGGCAGACGGCGCAGCGCCCTTTTCAGGTCAACCCCCTCATCCGAGACAAGACAGGGACATAGCTGCCCCACCGAGGTAAGCCGGATGCGGTTGCAGCGGGAGCAAAAAGGCTCGCTGAGGGGGCTGATAAAGCCTATGGTGCCCCTGGCCTGGGGCAGACAGTAATATTCCGCCGGTCCGCTGCCGGTGATGGCTGAAGACGGCTCAAGCCGACCAGGCGAAATGCGCCGCTTTAGCTCCGCCGAGGGCACAAAATCAGCAACGCCACAAAAGGGCATAACCTCAATAAAGCGGACATTCCACCCTTCCTGGTAAGCCTTCGCGGCGAAGTCCGCCACCTCGTCGTCGTTTATGCCTCTCATAACCACCATATTTATCCTGACCGGTTGAAGGCCGGCGTTCATCGCCGCCTCAATACCGTCAAGGGCATCCTTGAGCTCACCGCAGCGGGTTATTTCCCGAAACCTGTCCCTTTTAAGCGTATCCAGGCTTATGTTGACCCGCCTCAGCCCCGCCCGCTTGAGCTCCCCGGCATATTTCCGGAGAAGCGTGCCGTTGGTGGTCAGGGATATGTCCTCAATCCCCTCTACTTGAGCGAGCATCTCCACGAGCCGGGGCAGCTCCGCCCGGACCAGCGGCTCGCCCCCGGTAATCCTCACCTTCTTGACCCCCAGCCCCGCGGCTGCCCCGACAACGGCACAAATTTCCTCGTAAGAGAGTATCTCGCTATGGGGCACCGCCGCCACGCCCTCAAGGGGCATACAGTAAATGCACCGCAGGTTGCAGCGGTCGGTAACCGAGATTCGGAGGTAATTTATACCCCGTCCGAAGGAATCGACAAGCCCGCTCATCTTCACCTTTTCAGTGCCAGACATACCCTCTTTTATCATTACACTCCATACCCTCTATGAGATTGCCACGCTTCGCTCGCAATGACAATATGAAGAGGGCTCGCAATGACATTTACACTAGCTCCGCCAGCTCCGGGGGCAGGTTTTCGGGGTGGTCGCACAGCGGCGGCACAATAGACGGCTGTCCGCTCTCCGCCATCGCATTCTGCCCCTCGGGGGACAATATAAGCGCCACGAATTCCACGGCAAGCTCTTTATTTGGGGCGTCCTTGAGTATGGTCACGCCGTAAACAATCGGCGCGCCGCTCTGAGCGCTATAAACAGGAGGAGGACCGGGCTGGGTCATAATCTCCACCGAAGCCTCCTGGTAAAAGTCCTCGTAGGTTATGTTCGTGTCGCCAATCATACCCAGTCGCCCCAGATTTACTGCATCGTCAAGCTCAATAAAGTTCAACCCGTGCTGCGTCGCCACCGAATGGTATTCAAAGGCGTAGTCCAGGTCGCCCGACTGGATTGAGGCGACGAGGTCGACTTCCTTTGGTCTTACTACCTCTTTGCTGCTACCAACTCTGCCCCGGTCATGCTCGTCGCCGGGGATAAGGGCGTCATACAGCCCGTCGGCGTTGGAGTCGGGGGTCAACCCGAATTCAGTAGCGTTATCGTAGTAATACCTCTGAGCCAGCTGGATTACCATCAGCGACCGGTAGCCGCAGGGGTCGGCATCGGGGTTGCTGTGCCCGTAGTTCACCGGGTCATCTCGGAGCACATCATACCAGGTGCGGCTGCCGTTGGCGATTGCCTCGGAGCCGGGGGCGCCGTCGCGGTAGCAGAGCACCATCGTATTGCGGGCGAAGGCAATATACCAGTCGGCATAGCCAGCCTCATACAGCCTGTTGGGGATGAGCTTGTAATCGGCGGAGCCGATTACATCCGGGGGAGCCTCGCCAGCCTGTATAAGCGTTATCGCTTTATCCATCACCGCGTTACTTCCCATAGCTTCAAGGAGCACCTCAACATCGGGATTAGCCGCCTCAAATAGGGCTGTTGTCTCGTTGAAAGGCACCGCCAGGCTCCCGGCGTGGTAGACGGTCAATGCTTCCTTCGGGGAAGCACAGCCGGACAGCAGGAGCGCCAAGACTAAGAGAAACGCTGCTATTACCGGACCGATACTTGCTATCCTGCTATTCACTAAACCCTCCTTTCCTAAAATACATGAACCGCTGAAGCCTTAAATGTAATCCAGACCTTCACCTCCTTTCTCAGCTCAAGCTCTTCAAACGACTGCCGCGTGATGAGGCAGATAAAGTCCTGAGGCACGGCTATGGTGACATAAATCACCGCGCCCCGGTGGGCGATGTCGCTGACCACGCCCTGAAGACAGTTCCTCGCCGTGGAGCGGACCGGCTCCAGGGAGATTATGATGTCCTCGGGGCGGAGAGAGAGCCGCACCTCGCCGGTCAAGTCCGTCACCGCCCTGAGCTTCGTCCCGCCGATGTCAATTACGGCGCAGCCGTCCTCAGCCTCCCCGACCCTCCCGGTGAAGATGTTCCGGGACAGCGCAAAGTGGGCCACGAACTCCGAGCCCGGGTGGCGCAGGATTTCCTCGGGGCTTCCCACCTGGGCGATGCTCCCGTTGTGCAGCACGGCGACCCGGTGCCCCAGCGCCACCGCCTCCTCAAAGTCATGCGTTACATGGATGATGGTCACCTTCACCCTGCGGTGCAGCTCTTTAAGTGCCGACTGCATCTGCTCCCGCGCCTCGGGGTCAAGGGCGCTCAGCGGCTCATCGAGCAGGAGCACCTCGGGCTCGGTTACCAGCGCCCGTGCCAGCGCCGTCCTCTGCCTCTCCCCACCGCTCAGGGTCGCCGGACGCCTCCCGAGCAGGTGCGAAACTCCCGCTACCTCAGCCATAGCCTCCACCTTCGCCTTTATCTCTCCCTTAGGCTCTTTCCTCATCTTGAGCCCGAAGGCGATGTTCTCCGCCACGGAAAGGTGGGGGAAAAGGGCATAGTCTTGGTAGACAATCCCGATTTTCCTCTTCTCCGGAGCAAGCCCGGTAACCTCCCGCCCGTCAATCCAGACCTCGCCTTCAAGGACGGGAAACAGCCCGGCGATAGCCTCGAGAAGAACGGACTTCCCCGCTCCGGTGGGTCCGAGAATGATGAAATACTCCCCCGACTGGATTTCAAGGTTGATGCCCTGGAGCAGGAAATTGCCTAAATTGACCTTCAGGTTCTTTATGGCAATCATGCCTTTTCTCCCCGGTAAGCTATTGTCCTCATAACGATGAACACGACGAGTGAGATTAGGATTACGATGGCGGTAACCGGGCGGGCATAGTCCAGCCCGAAGGAGTTAAAGCGGTCGGCGACCAGCACCGGGGCGACGCAGGCATAACGCCCCAGGAAAGGCACATAATAGGCTAAAATAAGCACCGCGCCGAACTCGCTTGTCCCCCGCGCCCACATCATAACCGAGCCGGAGAAAATGCTCCGCCACGCCAGGGGAAGGGAGACCCTGAAGAACGAGCGCCACGGCGAGGCGCCCAGCGTTCTCGCCACCTTCTCCAGCCGGACGTCCACCGATTTGAAGCCCTCTCGGGCGGAGTCGATGAGGAAGGGAATGCTGACGAACATCATGGCGATGACCACGCCGGCGACGGTGTTGAAGAAGCTGATTCCGATGCTGCCAAAAGCCCTGCCGGCGAGAAAGTTGCTTCCAAAGACGAACAGCAGGGCCACGCCTCCGGCAGAGTGAGGGATTACAATGGGGACATCAATGAGCCCCTCCAGGAACCTCTTTCCCCGAAAGCGGCGCCTCGCCAGAAGATAAGCCAGGGGGACGCCCAGAAACAGCCCTATTACCGTGGCTACCAGAGCGGCATAGACGGTGAGCAAAATAGAGTAGCATACATCCCCTTCAACCAGAGTGTTCCATAACACCCCCGGCGACGAGGAGCCCACGGTCTTGACCAGAGGAGCAAAAATAAACAACATGATGATAACGCCGAGCAGCACAAACACCAGGTTCATGCTGTCCAGTCTCGCCCAACCACGCATTTTAGTCATAGCTTTCCTCCTCCCAGAGAATAAAAAAAACAGCACCCTGATTGAACAAAGGTGCTGTAAAGTGATAAACGAACTTCACTCTCTCCTTTCCAAGCACGGGAGGCGGGGATGTTTCCACCCCCACCCTCGAGACTCTCGCCTACCGGTTGCCCGCCATAGATTCCTCTTTAGGCGTCGGCAACTCGGAGAGACACTATTTAATTGGGAGGCATTATACCCCGAGGCGGGGATGAAATCAAGGTCAGTCCCTCTTAATCGTCTCCACGGCGTGGGAGAGGGCGGGGAGGACCGCTTCAAGGCAGTCGCGCACCCCGTCGGGGCTGCCGGGGAGGTTGATGATTAAGCACTCTCCCCGCACACCGGCAACCGCCCGGCTCAGCACCGCCATGGGGGTCTTTTTAAGGCTCTCATGCCTCATCGCCTCGGCAAAGCCCGGGACAACCCGGTCCACCACGGAGAGAGTCGCCTCAGGAGTAACATCTCTTTTGGTCAGCCCCGTGCCGCCGGTGGTCACGATTACGTCCAGCTTGTCCTCATCAGCCCACTTGACCAGCTTTCGGGCGATAACCTCTTTTTCATCGGGGACGATGTCCGAATTCACCACGGAAACATCCAGCCGGGAGAGGACCTCCCGAGCCACCCTGCCGCTCACATCCTGGCGTTCCCCCTTCCAGCCTTTATCGCTGACGGTCAGTATCCCCACGGTAAACATCTTCTTCACCCCCTTCAAGGCAGGGTCACTTCTCCGGCTTCCTTTTTATGGAAATATCGACTTCCTTAATCTCCCCCACGCCCTTCAATGTCGACACCATCGCTATTACCGTCCGGGCAATGACGTCCTTGATGAACTGCTTTATAAAAATTTGCCTGCCATTGACAAAAAGGACGGTATCCCCCTTAGCCGGGGAGACGAAATTCTGCTCGATAAAGTCAGCTATCGCCCCGGTATCGTCGGGGGAAAGCTGGGGCACATCAACATCCAGCGGCTCGTCGGTAACGACGGCGGAGAGAGCCTTCAGGGGACAGAGCAACTTCCCGCCAATCTTCTTCCGGTGCACCTCAATTTTGGGAGCTTTGCCCTTTCTAAACCCCTCAATCAAGACGAGGTCAAAGCCGGAGCCGATAAGGCGCAGAATTTCCTCAATCTTGGGCTCCTCTTCCAGTCTCCGGGTGAATAAAAGCCTGTCGGGCGAGACCACGACCACGGCTTCGCCACCCGCCTGGGCAAGCCTCCAGCTATCTTTTCCCGGCTTATCAATATCTATCTCCCGCTGGCTGTGTTTCACCGCGGCAACGCGGTATCCCCGCTGGTTAAACTCGGCAATCAGGCGCTCAAGAAGCTCTGTTTTGCCGCTTCCCGACTGGCCCACAATAGAAACCATGGGAAACATCTTATTTAATAGACCTCCTCTCCCCAGTCTAACATCTGCACCTGGACTAAGTCCCCTTTTTTGACTCCCGGGCTATCTTCGGGGATGACCGCCAGCCCGTTCGCCTTCGCCATTGAGCTGAGGATTCCCGAGCCCTGGGGACCGGTAAGACGGGCGTAGTATTTACCCTCCCTTCGGGTAACCACTACACGGTCAAACAGCCGCCGCCTATCGGTGTTCACAATATCGTCCTCTATAATCGCCTGGATGGAGGGCTTGGCAAGCTCCTTTTTGCCCATCATCTTCAAAATCGCCGGGCGGGCGAACTGCTCAAAGGTCACCATGGAGCTGACGGGGTTCCCGGGCAAGCCAAGGAGAGGGACTTTTCTCTCCCCCGCAGTAATCACCCCGAAGGCAGAGGGCTTTCCCGGCTTCATACACACCGTCCACAGACCAATCTCGCCATACTTCACCAGGACGTCCTTCACCACATCGTAGTCTCCCCTGGACACGCCGCCGGAGGTGATGAGCATGTCCGAGTCCAGCCCCTCCTCGATTTTCTCTCTCAACGACGGGACTGAATCGCGCCCGATGCCCAGGACCCTGGCGATGCCCCCGTAGCGCCTGACCGCAGCGGCGATGGTATAGGTATTGCTGTTATAAATCCTGCCCGGGGGCAGCGGCTGGTCAATCTCGGCAAGCTCGTCTCCCGTAGCCAGCACGGAAACGACGGGACGGCGGATAACCCGGGCTAAAGGATGTCCCAGGGAAGCCAGCACCCCTATCTCCGAAGGACGGAGCACCGTCCCCTTTTTCAACGCCAGCGTCCCTGCGGCGATGTCCTCTCCTTTCCGACGGACATTCCCCCCTTCCCCCGCAGGGCGCAATATGCCGATTTGCAATAGGTCGCCCCGGGAAGATTTCCGGGTAACCTCGTCGGTATCCTCAAAGGGCACCACGGCGTCAGCCCCTTCAGGCAGCGCCGCCCCGGTCATAATCCGGATAGCCGTCCCCGGCGTGACCCTCTTGCGGGATACGGAGCCGGCGGCAACCTCCCCGATAACGGAGAGGACTCTCGGCGATGAACTGGTAGCACCCCGGCTATCCTCGGCGAGGACGGCATAGCCGTCCATGGCGGAGTTATCCCCGGGGGGAATATCAATGGTGGAATAGACGTCCTCAGCCAGGACCTGCCCCAGACAGTCCAGTATTGGCTTCCTCTCCGCCTCAAGGACCTCAACTGCGGAGAGGATTTCTTCCAACGCCTGCTCAACAGAGACCATTTCGCAAATTCCTCAGCATTATCCTTAAACTAAACCAGGATTATAGACCATCTCCGCCGTTCAAGCCAGTGTCCTCGCCAGCCTGTTTGCCCGGACTAAGTCCGCCGGGGAACTTATGTTGATATAACCGTAAAAATGGCATATCATTTTAAAAATACCGCCGAAATCCATTGTGAAAGGAGGTGAGAGGGGAAATGTGCCTATATTGTGATGCCTGGGGGGAGGGCATGCTGTGGTATCTCAATCCCAAGAACTATTCCCGGCAGCTATATACCGTCAGGAAGCCGGAGGCAGGACGCACCGCCCTTTCCGGCGAAGCCGATGCTGGCATCGCTATAAGCATGGAAAAGAGGCTCGTAGACGCCATGGAAGAGGGAGATGCGGAGTTCCAGCAGGCATTGCAGATGTACCGGGACGGCATGGACTTAACCATGGGGACAATCGGCGGCTGGGACGGGCAGGTTCTGCCTCTTAAAGATGCCGAGAAGGTGGTGGAAATAGCCTCTCCAAAAGCGCTGATTGCCTGCGTCTGCCGCAGCCGCTCTCTGGGTATAGACGAGAGAAGCAAGGACGAATGCACCTGCATGGGACTGGGGACGGGCATGCTGAAATGGGAGCGGTGGCCCGAAAGGTATAAAGGAGGCGTCCACTGGGTCAGCACCGAGGAAGCCAAGGAATGGCTGCGCCGCATGGACAAGAGAGGCTTCGTCCATACTTTAATGATATTCGGGAGCCGCTTTATCGGCGGCATCTGCAACTGCGATTACCCCGCCTGCGATGCCATGGCGATGCGGCTGGACTTCGGCTTTTTCCTGCTCAAAGGTCACCATGCCGCCATGGTGGATTACGACCAGTGCAATGGCTGCGGTCTCTGCGCTCAGAGATGCCAGTTCGGCGCCCTGAAGATGAATGTCACCCAGAACAAGGCAAATATCGACTCCACGCGGTGCTTTGGCTGTGGTCTCTGCGAGACCATCTGCCGCCACGGAGCAATACAACTGATAGAACGGGAGAAAATACCGGCGCTCAAGGAGATGTGGTGATGATTGATAGAAGCAAGCTGAAGCTGCCCCAGGCAATGCCCGCTGACCGGGGAAAACTGCCCCTGAAGCTCCCCAAAATTGACATTGACCGCTCGAAATGCACCGTGCCCTTCTGGTGCAAGAAGTGCCTTCAAGCCTGCCCCCAGATGGTATTCGCCGTCTATTGTAAACAGCCCGAGAGGCTGAAGGAGGCTGACCCCAGGGAGCCCGGCGTCTACGACCTTGTCCCCGTGCGGCGGTATAAATGCGACTCCTGTAATAAATGCGTGGAGGTCTGCCCCGAGAACGCCATAACCATCACCTGAGGAGGTCTTGATATGGGGACTAAAACGGAGACGGAAGCCCGAAAATCACCCTACCAGCTGCTTATTGCCTCTGAGTCTTACTCTTTTGAGCTTAACCAGGACATGCTCAACCGCCTCCGCGAGGAGGCCGACCCCGGAGAGGTGGTCGCCAGGTTCGCCCAGGCTGTGGGGGGAAAGAAGGGGGCGGAGAGCGATGCGGTGGCGAAAAAGCTCTTCGGCGAATACGGACAAAGCTGGATGAAAAAAACTCTCCAGCGAGGCGAAGAATATCCCGACAGGACTTACCAGGTCCTCCGGGAGGCTGCCGACCAGACCGGTGAGCTAGTCTTTCCCCATATTTTGCAACGGTTTATTGAAATTGCTTACCTGGGCACCCAGCAGTTTCGCAAGCTGCCCGTGGTGGAAAGCTGGGCTCGCCGCCTGGTGTATAAGGTGACCGACTGCTACACCTTCAACCTGCTGAAGGAGAAATGCGACCCCGAGGTAGTTTCCCTCCTTCCCTGCCGGCATGCCTGTCTCGCCGCTTGCCATACCGCCTGCGAGGAGCTAAACCTGGAGGCAACCATTGGTATGGGCGCCTCAATGGTGAAGGACGGCTACTGCCAGTTTGTAATCACCAGAAAATAACTGCTTTCCCCACTCTGAATGGTCAAGTGAAGCTGCTACATAAAGTAGCCCTGGTCACCGGGGCAGGACGGGGTATCGGCAGGGCAATCGCCCTCAGGTTTTCCCAGGAGGGCGCCGCGGTCATTGTAAACGATGCTGAGCTCGCCTATACCGCGGACACCGTGGAAAGGCTTAAGAAGCTGGGCGGCGAGGTGATGGCGATTAAAGGGGATGTCGCTAACCGGGAAGAGGTGGACTCAATGTTTGAGCAGGCAGCACAGCGGTTCGGTCGGCTGGACATCCTGGTCAATAACGCCGGAATAAGGAGGGACGCCGCCATCGCTGAGATGTCGGAGGAGGAATGGGACGCCGTCATTGATGTCCACCTGAAGGGAAGCTTCAACTGCGCCCGGGCAGCCCAGAGGTATATGGTCCGGCAGGGCTACGGCAAGATTATCAACATATCCTCGCCCGTTCCCCCCGCCCTGGGAGGAGAGGGACAGCTCAACTACTCCTCAGCCAGCGCTGGAGTGGAGGGGCTCACCCGAGCCTTAGCCCTGGAGCTGGGTCGCTATAACATAAACGTCAACTGCATCGCCCCCGATTTCATCGACACCGAGATGACCCGAAAGGCAGCCCGAAGGGAGGGAATGTACCTCGACGACCTCAAGAGGTTCGCCGTCGCCGGGATACCGCTGAGGAGGCTGGGGACGCCCGAAGATGTGGCTAATGTGGCTCTCTTCCTGGCTTCGGATGAATCGAGCTTTGTCTCAGGACAGGTGATATATGTCCGGGGCGGTCCTTAAATTTAACTCAAGCGAGGGTGAACTACGATGCACTTTCTGCCCGATACCGAGGAAGCCGACGCCGTAGCCGAGCGCTACTGGCCCGATAGCTTCAAGCAGGTAATCCAGAAGGATGTCCGGCAGGCTATCGGCATCAAGCTCAATGGAGGGAAGCTGCGGCATATCTACCGCAATCAGGATTTCCCCGACCTGGAGCAATTTACCGTCAGGATAGCCGATATGGTGGTGGTCGGGGCGGAGAACGGAGCCGACGAGGGATTTGACGGCATATACCGGGCATTTCTCACCGAGTCCCCTTTGCCTGAGGCTCGCCGTCATGCCCGCTACCTCTGGCCCCGGCTCTTTTCCCCCAGGCTGAGGAAAGGAATTCACCAGGCGGTCGTCGCTGATTATAGCCGGGATGACACCTTTCAGTATGCCTATAAGGCGGGCTATAGCGGCGATTATGGCAGCTTTGAGGAATTTGTTAACGCGGCGGCGCGCTTGGTAGTGGTCGGAGCTATGAACGGGGTGGACAACATGCTGGCACAGATTTACCGCTCCCTGGCAAATAACCATCCCCTGCCCCCGGCACGGAGACGCCCCCGGCGCCTCAAGGGCTGGTGAGAGGCTAAAGAGGAATTCTCAGAGCCGACAGCCGACTTCGCTTCTTGCCGGCTTGCGGCGCCTTTTCCATCCCAGGACTTCGAGCAGGTCACCTATTGCCCTATCCTGCTGTGTCTCAGAGCGGAGGGGTCTCACCCCGCCATCAGAATTTTTATTTATTTTTATTGCTGCCAGGCTAAAAACTATTGACACCCCCAGTAATTGTGTTACAATGATGTTAATAAACAACATATATGTTTATTGAAATAGGAAACACGGATTCGGACAGTTCGGATAAAGGATTCTCTCCATTTTGTTCACAAAGAAAGCACTTAGACCGTTTTATGAGCACTTACACTCAAAGGAGGAAAAGTGAGACCACCGTCAGCAAGGATTAGTCCAATGGTATACAAATCGGGAAAGTGCCGCCAGGAAAGCTGTAACAATAGTGAGGTAGAAGAAGAACCTCCGGGTAAATTTAGCCTATCTGGCGACCTTGAGGAAGAACCTCCAGGTAAAGTAACCACCAACCAACACCGCCTTTGGGGTCACATCCCGGACGCCACCTGGAATGACTGGAGGTGGCAGTTCCGGAACAGGATTTCCACCATCTCTCAACTAGCCCAATTCATCCCTCTCTCCAGTGAAGAGCAAGCGCAGCTCAGGTTAGTAACGATGCGCTATCCTTTATCAATTACCCCCTATTACCTCTCGCTAATCAACCCCCTTGACCCCGATGACCCCATAGGGAAGCAGGCGATACCTTCCATCCAGGAAATGACCATGAGCTCAATGGGGGTAGAAGACCCGCTGGATGAGAAAGGAGACTCCGTGGTTCCCGGGCTGGTTCACCGCTACCCCGACCGGGTGCTTATGGTGCTAACCGACATTTGCGCCATGCTCTGCCGGCACTGCACCCGCAAGCGAGAATGGCACAATGGCGGCTGGGTGCGCACTCCAGATGAAGTTGAAGCCATGCTGTCCTATATCCGCCAGCACCAGGCGATAAGGGACGTCATTATCTCCGGTGGCGACCCTCTCACTCTCTCCACCTCTAAGCTGGAGGATATCATTTCCAGAATAAGAGAAATAAGGCATGTTGAAATTATCCGTATCGGCACCCGGTTTCCCGTGGTGCTGCCCCAGCGCATCGACCATGAACTGTGCGCCATGCTGGCTAAATACGGACCGATATGGCTTAACACCCATTTCAACCACGTTCGAGAAATAACGCCACAAGCTGCGGAAGCCTGCGACCGCCTGGTGCGGAGCGGCGTCCCGGTAAACAACCAGTCCGTCCTGCTGCGCGGGGTAAATGACAGCGTCGCAGCGCAGACGGAGCTGTGCCACGGACTTCTCCGGATAAAGGTGCGCCCTTACTACCTCTTCCAGTGCGACGAGGTGCAGGGCACCGAGCACCTCCGCACACCGGTGGAGGTCGGAATAAAGATAATTGAGGGAATGCGCGGACACACCTCAGGGCTGGCTGTCCCCACCTTCGTTATTGACCTGCCCCAGGGCGGGGGCAAGGTCTCCCTCCAGCCAAGCTATGTCCTGACGCAGACTGAAGATATGCTGGTGCTGAGGAACTATCAGGGTCGCATATTCCACTATCGCAACCCTGTAAAACAGGAACCACTGGCGGTAAGCTCAGTCGGTAGCAGAGTTGAACTGGAGTTAGAAGGAGCTCAAAATGCGGATAGGGTTAGCGTATGACCTAAAAGAAGCGATACCAGTTGAGCAAGCTGACGGCGACGACGCTCTGGAAGAATATGACTCCCTGGAAACCGTCAGGCTTATAGCCGCGTCTCTTCAAGCCGCAGGGCATAGCGTGGTCCTGCTCGGTGGAGGCAGGGAGTTCCTGGAAAATGTTCTTGGCGAGAAAGTGGACTTCGTTTTCAACATCGCCGAGGGGCGCGGCAACTACTGCAGCCGCGAAGCCCAGGTGCCTTCAATCCTGGAGATGGTGAATATTCCCTATTCAGGCTCAGACCCGCAGTGTTTGACCATCTGCCTGGACAAACCGCTGACCAAAAAGCTGGTCGCCGCAGCCGGAGTGCGCACTCCGGAGTGGCGGATATTCAACACCCCTGAGGAGCTTTATCGCCGGGACAACGGCGATTTTCCTTTCCCGGCTATCGTCAAGCTGGCACATGAAGGCTCAAGCAAGGGAATCCGTCTCACTTCAGTGATGGAAACCCCTGAACAGGCGGTTGAGGTAATGGAGCGCCTGATGGAGAAATATCAGCAGCCGGTGATGATGGAAGAGTTCATCTCCGGTGACGAGGTCACCGTGGGAATCATCGGCAACTCTCCACCCGCAGTCCTGGGTGCAATGCGCATACTTCCTAGAAGGAGAGAGGCTTATTTTGTCTATTCCCTGGAGGTGAAACGCAATTACCTGGAGCTGGTGGATTATGAGTGCCCCGCCCGCCTTGACCGGAAGGTATTGCAGGACCTGGAGGCATCGGGGCTCAACGCCTTTAGAGCCCTGGGGTGCCGGGACTTTGCCCGGCTGGACTTCAGACTCAGCCCCCAGGGAGTGCCCTACTTCCTGGAAATAAACCCTCTGCCAGGACTCGGCGCCCAGAGCGACCTGGTCATTATGGCGAAAGAGCTGGGATGGACTTATGAAAGACTTATTGCTAGTGTGGTAGATGCTGCGCTTGAGAGGTATCCACAATGCGTGGGCGTGTAGCCGTCGTCTACAACGAACCATATCCTTCACGCTACAATGAGATTGGCGAAGAAAAAGCGGTGCTCGGTGTTCTTGACGCCGTGGAGGCGGTGTATCAGGCTTTGCTTCAGCTTGACTTTGATGCCGTTCGAGTCCCCCTGGTACCGCCGCTTGCCCAAGCTGAGAGAAAACTCAGCTCCCTGAACACCGACCTGGTATTCAACCTTTTTGAAGGATTTTGTGGTTATCCCGAGACTGAAGCGCTTATTCCAGAGATTCTATCGCAAGCAGGCATACCCGTCACCGGCTGTCCCGCCTCAATGCTGAGGCTAGCCCTGGATAAGGCTAAGGTAAAGGCGATTCTCACCGCCGCGGGAGTCCCCACGCCGGACTTTCAACGGCTGAACCCCCAGATGCTATACCAGTTCCGGCTGAGCTATCCCTGCATCGTCAAGCCTTGCTGCGAGGATGCCAGCCATGGTCTATCCCCGGAGAGCATGGTCAGTGATTTCGCCGCCCTGGAAAGGCAGAGCAAGCTGGTGAGCGCCTGTTACGGTGGAGACGCCCTGGTTGAGGAGTTCATCAACGGACGGGAGTTTAACACCACCGTTCTGGGTAACCCCGAGCGCACCATCCTCCCTGCTTCCGAAATAGTCTATTCTTTGCCCTCAGGAATGCCCCGAATTCTCACCTTTGCCGCCAAGTGGGAGCCTGACAGCTTCTACTTTCAGGCTACCAAGGCAGTCTGCCCCGCAGACATTGAGGTTGAAGAGCAAAAATGCATTGCCAAGACAGCGAGGGCAGCTTTTGAGCTGGTCGGCGGCAGGGGTTATGCCAGAGTGGATATGCGGATAAATGAAGATGGAGAGCTAAACGTTATTGAGGTGAACCCCAATCCCGATATTTCCCCTGGCACCGGAGCGGCACGGCAAGCAGGAGCAGCCGGGATGAGTTATAATCAGTTCATTGAGGAAATTCTCCAGCTGGCTTTTGATGAGAAAAACAATGAAAATCAATATCCGCCCGATGACTTACGAAGACAAACCCGGCATAGTGAAAATGCTGTCCCATACTCCGGAATTCAAACCCTTTGAAGTAGTGGTAGCTGAGGAAATAATTGATAGCTACCTTGAGGACCCGCGCAGCTCCGGCTATTACATCCTGGTTGCTGAGGATGACTCCGCCCTGGCGGGTTACATCTGCTACGGATCCACACCTTTGACCGAGGGAACATGGGACATTTACTGGAATGCCGTCGCTCAGGAAAAGCGCCGACAGGGCATAGGCCGCCTTCTGATGAAGTCCGCCGAGAAGGAGATTATCCGGGCTAAGGGGAGGCTGGCTCTTATCGAGACATCGTCCACGCCGGCATACGAGGCGAGCCGACGCTTTCATGCCGGTAATGGCTATGAAATAATCGCCCGCATTCCTGATTTCTATGCCCCCGGGGACGATAAGCTAATCCTGCAAAAGCGGTTGAGATAGGACCGGATACAACGAAATGGACAGCCTTCTACAAAGCTTTATATTGACCTTCGTGCCTCTGTTCATCGTCATTGACGCCCTGGGCACCCTGCCCTTTCTCATCTCGCTGAGCGAAGGGATGTCAAGGCAGGAGCACCGCAGGATGGTCCATCTCGCCACCATAACCGCCGCCGTTGTTGGGCTGGTATTTCTCTTTTTGGGTCAACTTATCCTAGAGGCATTGAGCATTTCGGTAGGCTCCTTTGCCATCGCTGGCGGGCTTATCCTGCTGGTCCTGTCCATAAAATATATGACCACAGGCAGAATGGTAGAAGCAATAAAAGAAGAAATGGTGGGGGTCGTCCCCATTGGAACTCCGCTGACGGTGGGACCGGCAACCATCACCACTCTTCTGCTGCTGGCAAGGCAGTTTCCTCTCTACATTGTTCTCAGCTCTTTTGCCTTGAACATGGTGCTTACCTGGGTTATCTTCCTGTCAAGCAATCAAATTGTTAGATTTATGGGGAAGAGCGGACTTCAGGCGCTATCGCGAGTATTCAGCCTGCTTCTCGCCGCCATCGCCGTGAGCATGATTATCCACGGGCTTAACCTGATGGGCATAATTATGAGCACCGGCTAGGTCTTGAAAAAGCGACCCCGAGGGGGCTTGGGTTATCTGATTCAAACTGCTTCAGCCATTCCTCATACGATAGCTGGAAGAAGGGCTTCAGTTCCGGTCTTGGCTTGACGGCTATGACTTGCTTATCCTTGACCCAGATTTCATCAAAAAGCTGTCGGGCAAGTTTGTTTCTCTGCTCTTGATTGGCGTTCTTCCACGCTTTGGCAACGTTCTTCAGAAATTCGGCCAGTCCCTCCAGCACCCTCGATTTGGTTTCCATCGGCGTTAATGCTCGCAATCTTTCAAGAGCATTTCCCTTTTCCGCCAGGTACTGTTTTTCGCTCAAGTCTCCCCATGCAAACAGCTTCTTTAATCGCTCAAGTTGTGCCTTCAGTCTCGTCTGCTCCCTCTCAGTGTCATCATAAGCGGTTTGTAATTTTTCATGAGCTTCCAGAATCTTGGCTTGGTAATCCTCTGGTATATGAAAGGTCATAAGGTATTGCTCAATCTGGTATTCGTAAACTTCAAGCAGAGCTGACTTTTGGGGACAGTCCCACCCCTTACTTCGATTGTAGCAGAGCATGCGGCGCTTCCCGTTACTACTGGTCCCAACGTGAATTCTCCCCTTACAATACCAGCAGTAGGTTATTCCCGTCAGAGAGGAAATAGTAGCTTTGGCGGGGCGGTTCGATGGTGCTTTTCTATTACGCTCTCTAGCTTGCTGAACCTGGTCCCATAGCTCCTCGCTAATAAAAGCTTCGTGTTTGGCTTTCATCCATCCCCCATTGCCGTCAGGCAGGTAACCAAGATAGAATCTGTTGGTGAGCATACCCCTAACTGTGTCTTTGGAAAACGGTCTGTTGCCCTGATTGCCGGCTGTGCGATATCCCTTTTCGTTCAAGACCATAGCTACCTCTCTATCGCTTTTGCCCTGTGCTGCCCGCTCAAAAGCCATTACCAGCCCGGGGTGGGTATCAGGATTGGGTATGGGCACGCCGTCTTCTCCCTTCACTGCACCAAAAGGCAAAAGACCGCAGTAGAGCCCTTGGGCTCTTCGTTCCACCCAGCCTTTCTTGGTCTCTTGACTTAGATTGTCGGAGTAGAATTGAGCCAGTCCCCCAAGAAGAGTGAGAGCCAAATTCCCCCAGGGTGTTGAAAAGTCCATTTGCTCGTTGATGGACAGAAATGTAACCCCAGCCTTTGAGAGCCTATCGAAGTATTCGAGAGTAATCCGAAGGTTCCGGGAGAAGCGGTCAAGCTTGTGAACAACAAGGACGTGAAAATTGCCAGCCAGAGCATCGTCAATCATCTTCTTGAACGCCGGGCGCCGATTAACATTATCGGTCCTGGCAGACTTTCCTTCGTCAATATACTCTCCGTACGCAGTCCATCCCCGAGCTTCGACTAGCGTCTGAAAAGCCCGCCTCTGGGCGTCAATGCTGTAGCCCTCTACCTGTTCCTCACTGCTGACTCTGGCATAAAGTGCTGCTTTCATTGTTTCCCCCTCATACTCAGCTCTTGCTCCTTTGTTGGTCGCTCAGCGCCGAGATATTTGATAACTTTTTGCCTTACCTTCTTACCCTCTCGCCTGTTCTCCACGAGATAATAGTAGACTCTGTTGCCCTTTCGCTTACTTCTGATAAACGCCATTAAACACCTCTGTTATCATTGTAGTGCCTACCTACAGAAATGTCAAGGGGGGTAAGGTCAAAAGGGGGAACTTTTTAGAATGGATTTGCCTCTGAGGAAAGGCAAGCGCTAGCTGCACAATGTGGACGGTTGTTACCCATCCGCCCCATTGTGACCTCAGGTAGCAACCCAAGAGATTGCGTGGTATCAAGCCCATTAGCAAGCGTGACCAAATATCTTTGCC
>Ga0315282_10003574_pt1 | contig 27869 bp, 25 predicted proteins | sample YL17G07_20_MG_FD_203693 | JGI IMG/M metagenome (GOLD analysis project Ga0315282, IMG submission 203693) | Sediment microbial communities from Yellowstone Lake, YNP, Wyoming, USA - YL17G07_20 | ecosystem: Environmental > Aquatic > Freshwater > Lake > Sediment | place: USA: Wyoming | collected...
AGGGAGAAGGGCATTCAGGTGAGGATTTGAGAGGAGAGGGGAGCATGCAGAAAACGAATCGGCAGCTCGAAAAATGGACCGGCGGTTTTGGCCAGGAGTATACGGAGCGGAACCGGTCTTCCTTGAGCGCCATGGAGAAACTCAATAAGCGCTATTTCGGAGTGACCCGGACAGAGATGAACCGCCAATTCCTGGACGGATTTGATCGCTCCATGCGGATCCTTGAAGTGGGTTGCAATATCGGAAATCAACTTTTGTGCCTTCAAAGGATGGGGTTTGATAACTTGTATGGAATCGAGCCCCAGGATTACGCCGTGGAGATGGCAAAGAAAAGGGCTAAGGGGATTCAGATCATTAAAGGGAATATCTTTGATATCCCTTTTAAAGATGGATATTTTGACCTCGTTTTTACCTCTGGAGTTCTCATCCATATCAGTCCCAAAAATATCAAGAAGGCCTTAAAGGAGATCTATCGTTGCAGCCGGAAGTATATCTGGGGCTATGAGTATTATTCGGAGAAATATGAAGAAATTCCGTATCGGGGGGAGAAGAACTTACTCTGGAAAGGCAATTTTGTGGAGATCTATAAGAGCTTAGCGCCAAACATAAGAATTGCGAAATTGCAGCTCCTTAAATACTTGGACAATAAGAATATGGACATCATGTTTTTGCTGAAGAAATGAATAGACGCAAGAAAACAGTAGCCATCGTGCAAGCAAGAATGGGGTCTACCCGATTTTTTGGGAAAGTATTGGAGGATATCGAGGGTAGACCGATGTTATGGCAGGTTATCAATCGATTAAGACATTCCAAGCTACTGTATAACATCGTAGTTGCAACCAGTGTGAATCATCAGGATGATGCTATTGAGGAATTCTGCGAGAAAGATAGTATTTACTATTTTAGGGGAAGCGAAGATGATGTGTTAGGCAGGTATTTTCACGCTGCCACAAAGTTTGAAGCCGAGCTGATAGTGAGAGTTACTTCAGATTGCCCACTCATCGATCCCAATGTGGTAGATAAACTAATACTAACATATCTGGAAAGCAAAGAAAACTATGACTATGTAAGTAATACGATAAAAAGGACATATCCGCGAGGGCTCGACACCGAAGTTTTCCCTTATAAGATCTTAGAGAGATGCTATAAAGAGGCGACAAGACGATATGAACGTGAGCACGTGACGGCCTATATTTATGTGCATCCGGACATGTTTAAATTGTTTAATTTGGAGAATAATCAAAACTTGTCTCATCTACGCTGGACTGTCGATGAAGAGCCGGATTTAAGATTGGTGAGAGAGATTTACAAAAGGTTGAACAAGCGGAATCTATTTGTCATGGAAGACATTTTAAGAATACTTGAGAAAGAGCCTTCCTTGGCAGAGATAAACAAGGGGGTTGAACAAAAAACCCTAAAATGAAAGCATTCATAATTACGGAGGGAGGGAGAGATCGGGGATTTGGGCATATCACCCGTTGCCTGTCGTTTTATGAGGGTTTCAAAGAAAGGGGTTTTCAGACAACCCTCATTGTAAACGGAGATGACTCGATTAGGGATTTACTCAAGGGGAAGAAACACAGGATATTCAACTGGCTGAAAAGGCGAGATGAATTATTTGAAAAAATAGGAGGGGCGGACGTCGGTGTGGTTGATTCCTATTTGGCGGATAGAAAGCTTTACGAGGAAGTTTGCGGAATGGTTCATTGTGCGGTCTATTTTGATGATACGCAGAGGCTTGATTATCAGGAGGGCATTGTTATCAACGGCGCCATGGGTGCTGAAAAACGTCGCTATCCAAAAAAAGAAGGGGTAACTTATTTGCTGGGTATTAACTATACGCCCTTGAGGAAGGAGTTCTCTGAAGTTCCTCGGAAGAAGGTCAGGGAAAAAGTCGAATCGATGATGATTACGTTTGGGGGAGAAGACAGGGGGTTAACCCCAAAGATCCTGAAGCATCTGATTAAGATTTACCCGGGGATAAGGAAAGAATTGGTGGTAGGAAGAGGATTTAAGAATATAGCGGAGATAGAAAAAATGCGGACCCCCCTTGTAATCCCCGTCTATTTCCCGAATGCGCAGGGGATGAAAAAAGTTATGCTCAATGCTGATCTTGCGATTTCTGGAGGGGGACAGACCCTGTATGAGCTCGCAAGGGTTGGTGTACCTACCATAGCGATTGGTTTTTCCGACAATCAATTACCCAATATAAAAGGGTGGCAAAGGACGGGTTTTGTCCATTATGCCGGCTGGTATCGAGAAGGAGGTTTACTCGATAAGTTAAAGAAAGAGGTCGACCGGCTCCTTCCTTATGAGATAAGGAAGGAAAGTAGCAGGAAAGGAAGGACGGCCATTGACGGGAAGGGAGTGAAACGGGCGATCCGCCGGATCATGGGCTCTCTTAAAAAGGAGAACAATCTCCATTTAAGAAAAGTGAAAGAGAAGGATTGTTATGATCTATGGTTTTGGAGGAATCATCCTGAAGCAAGAAGGTGGTCCTTTGATAAGAAAGATATCGACTATTCGCACCACGTCCAATGGTTTAGAAAGAGGGTCGGGAGTGAGGACAGCAGGATTTATGTGGTTGAGAATGAGAACTCAGAAAAGGTGGGACAGGTCAGATTTCAAAGGGAAAACGGAGACCGGGCTTATGTCAGCATCAATCTGAACCCCGATTTTTTCAATCAAGGACTGGGGAATAAAATTCTGAAGAAGGCGACCCATCAATTCCTTAGAGGAAACTCAAAGGTCTCAGAGGTCAGAGCGGAAATCCTGGAAGAAAATACTGTCTCGAAAAAGGCCTTCCAAAAAGCCGGGTATCGATTCTGTCAACATGCTTCCAAGGCGGGTCAATCGGTCGCCCTCTATAAATTCACGAGAGATTAAATGGTTAAACTCAAACCTTCAAACCGCTGCCACATCATCGCTGAGATATCGGCCAATCATTGCCAGGAGTTGCGAAAAGCAGTCGAGATGGTGAAGAGGGCGAAGGAGTGCGGCGCAGATATCGTTAAATTCCAGACGTACACTCCGGATACGTTGACCCTCAACGTGAAGAATAAATATTTCGAGGTCAAACATCCCAAGTGGAAGGGACAGACATTATATCAACTCTATGAAAAAGCTTATACCCCTTGGAGCTGGTTTAAGAAATTGAAAAGGGTGGCGGATGATTCAGGACTGATATTCCTATCGACGGCCTTCGACAGGACAGCCATCGATTTTCTGGAGGACCTTGGGGTCTTGATTCACAAGATTGCCTCTTTTGAACTGGTCGATCTGCCGCTCATCGAGTACATGGCGAGAACGAAGAAACCGGTCATCCTGTCAACCGGGATGGCTACGCTTTCAGAGATCAGGGATGCGGTTGAAACGGCAAGAGGGGCTGGGGCCAAGGAGATCATTCTGCTCAAATGCGTCAGCAGTTATCCTGCCCGGACCGAGGAGATGAATCTGAAGACCATTCCACACATGAGAGAGTTGTTCGGGTTACCGGTGGGAATATCGGACCATACTCTTGGGATCGGGGTATCGATTGCGGCCGTGAGTCTTGGAGCCATGATGGTGGAAAAGCATTTCACCTTGTCGAGAAAAGTGAAGAGCTCAGACAGTTTCTTCTCTCTCGAACCCCAGGAATTCAAGGAACTCGCTTCCAATATCCGGATTGTGGAGAAAGCCGTCGGCCATGTCCATTATGGACCAACGGAAGGTGAGAAAGAGAGCAAGGTCTTCAGACGCTCCTTGTTTGCCGTAAGAGATATCAGAAAAGCCGAAATTCTCTCGGAGGAGAATGTGAAGTCCATCCGGCCCGGCTTTGGCCTGCTGCCTAAATATCTGGGGGATGTGCTGGGAAAGAGATCAAAGAAATCGATCCCCAAAGGGACTCCTCTGCGGTGGAACATGTTCGGGCGGGGAAGATAGGAACAAATTTCCCGGTACATCAACCCAACTGTCCTTGATCCAAAGACTTGGAAAAAGCTCAGTGATCGATAGGATCACGACAATACTGCAAAATGATATCGCCTCCTTCTTATTACTTCTTTCTACTTGTTGCGTCTTATTTTGGTCGCGGTGGAATCCATGAAGGCTTTCTAACCATAAATTGGGAAAGGTTTCCGCGTTGAAAATAGCAGATATTATGGATCTCTTGAATGAAGTGGAGGGACGCTTCCCGGTTGATCAGTGGATGATCGATGGAATTCATATCTGGCCTCTCGTTCGTCTGGAGCTTGCGACTGACTTGACCAACTATTCCATGTATCCCGCTCTATACCATTCCGCGAAGTCTGTTTCAAAAGGGAGGCGATTGACGAGCCTCTTTTTACAAGAGGCGCGAGGCCTTCTGAGATTTGGTCATGCCTACCTGAAAGATTTCTCCAAAAACGCAACGCCTCGGATGGCGGAGGTTGTCTTTTTGAGCGACGGGATTTCGTTCTCCTACCTGATCGATTCGTGGTACGAAAAATGGTGCGATCCCTTTATCAGTAAGCTATCGGAAGATAACATCCCCTCATTCTTAATAACACCTTTCCATCATTATTTTATTCCACGACGAACGTATTCTATGTTTATTCAACCTTCTCTGGACAGGGTACGGGCTAAGACATTGCTCTTTTCAAATAGGGGGTGTGAAGAAGAGGGGCTGCATAGCTTTCAGGAGTTCATCGATTTCGTCGAGTCAAGGGACCTGGCAATATCTTTGCCGCACTTGAGAAGGATCAAGGATCAAATCATCTTGATCACAAAGTATGCGGACTTTTTCAAAAAGATTCTTAGTCAGATCAAACCTCGGTCGGCTTTTGTTGTCAGTTATTACAATGTTGGGGGCATGGCTTTTAACCTGGCCTGCCGCAATCTCGGAATTATTTCCGTCGATATTCAGCATGGCCTTCAAGGAGACCTGCACTGGGCGTACGGCCGCTGGAACAATGTTCCGGAGACAGGATATCAACTATTACCCAGATTCTTCTGGGTGTGGAGTGATTTCGAGGCTGAGGCGATCAAGAGATGGAACTCCAGAGTTTCGGAGTGGCATCAACCGGTTATCGGAGGGAATCTGTTCCTTGACGTCTGGCGTTTTTCCGAAAATGAAATCGTCAAATATTATGATAACGAAATAGGAAATGTTAAGCGAAATAAAAAGCATTTGATCCATGTTCTTTATACCATGGGTTATGAGGACGCAGATAAATTGCGGACCATTCTCAGTACGATGAGACAGACAGAATCCTTATGCTATTGGTGGTTAAGGGTCCACCCCGGGAAGTTAAAAGAGAGGAACTCTTTCAAGAAGTTGGTCCGGGAAAATAGGATTTCAAATGGAGAGGTCGACCTGGCCACAGATCTGCCTCTCTATGCCATTCTTCGCCAAATGGATTTGCATTTAACCTTCTATTCCTCAAGCGTCTTCGAAGCAGAGGATTTGGGTGTCCCTTCCGTGGTAGTCGGAGATTATGGGAAAGAACTTTTTTCCGATCAGATCTCAACGGGGTGGGCCCTTCCAGCGGATACGCCGGAAGAGATTATCTCGGGAATCAAGGCTCAATTTCATAAGAGGGAGGAATTTAAGAAGGCCAGAGCGGAGAGGGATAAAGCAAGGGCCGGAGAAAAAGCGGATGTCATTGGCTTCATGAGAGAGGTGGGGATAGCCGTTTAGGAATTTGAGCGATGAAGATCATCATTATCGATTACGGCCTGGGTAATCTCGGTTCCATAAGGAACATGTTAAAAAAGATCGGAGCCGAGGGGGCTATCTCTTCCAATGTTTCAGACATCGAAAGAGCGGAGAAACTGATCCTGCCGGGAGTCGGAAATTTTGATCAAGGGATGAGAAATCTTGAAGCCTTAGGGCTTGTGCCCGTTCTAGAGAACAAGGTTATTCAAAAAAAGACGCCTATCCTGGGGATCTGCCTTGGAATGCAACTTTTTGCACGAAAGAGCGAAGAAGGCAAGTCCACAGGGCTGGGATGGATCGATGCAGAGGTGGTTCGATTCAAATTCGATGATAAAGAGAGGCACCTGAAAATCCCTCACATGGGCTGGAATCTGGTTGAAATCCGCCAGAAGAATCCCTTATTTGAGGAGATGTATCCAGAGCCGAGATTCTACTTTGTCCATTCCTATTATGTCATCTGTAAGAACGAGAGCGATATTCTGACAAAAACGTTCCACGGATACGAATTCGTTTCTGCGATAAAAAAAGAAAACATTTATGGCGTCCAGTTTCATCCTGAAAAGAGCCATAAGTTCGGCATGAAATTACTCGACAACTTTGTCAACCGTTGCTGATATGCTAAAAACAAGAGTCATCCCCTGTTTGCTTTTGAAGGGCCAGGGTTTAGTCAAAACGGTCAAATTTAAAAACCCAAAATATGTGGGAGATCCTATCAATGCCGTTAAGATTTTTAACGATAAGGAAGTGGACGAACTGATTTTTCTCGATATCGAGGCGACGGTGGAGGGGAGAAGCCCCCCGATCAAATTGATTTCGGAAATAGCGAGCGAATGTTTTATGCCCCTCTCCTACGGAGGAGGGTTAAGAAACCTGGACGATATCAAGACCATATTCAATTTGGGGGTTGAAAAGGTGATCATCAATAACTATGCTATTGAGAATCCCGATTTTGTGAGGGAGGCCTCCAGACACTATGGCAGCCAGAGTATTGTCGTGGCGGTCGACGTGAAGAGGAATTCCTTCGGAAAATATGAAATATTTTCTTTCGGTGGTAGGAAGAAAACAAAACTGAGTCTCGTGGACCATGTGAAGGAGATGGAGAGGTTGGGAGCGGGCGAGATCTTTCTCAATTCAATCGACCGGGATGGCACGATGGAGGGGTACGAAATCGAGATGATCAAAAAAGTAACTGATTCTGTATCCATTCCAGTCATCGCCTGCGGAGGTGCAGGGAAAGTTGGGGATTTCGTGGAAGCTGTAGCAAAAGGCGGGGCATCTGCAGTCGCGGCAGGAAGCATGTTCGTCTTTCATGGGAAACACCGCGCCGTTTTAATTACCTATCCCTCGGTACAGGATCTGGAAGAGGCCTTCCCGTGTTGAAAGGAAAAGATTCCATGGTGAAAGATTATAGGATATGCACTAGATGCATCATGGACACATCGGATCCTGACATCGGGTTTGATGAGAAAGGAGTATGTTCTCATTGCCATAAGTATGAGGACGTGATTCAAGGGAAATCCTACCTGAAAAAGAAGGAACCGGGGGCACTGGAGAGTCTCATCGATGAGATAAAGAGAAAAGGGAAAGGAAAGGCCTACGACTGCGTGATCGGCGTGAGCGGGGGGGTTGACAGCACCTATACGGCGTATGTGACGAAAAAACTGGGGCTCCGTCCCTTGGCCGTCCATCTGGATAACGGATGGGATTCAGAGCTGGCAGTGAGTAACATCGAAAAGACCCTCAAGACCCTACAAATTGACCTTAAGACCTATGTCATCGATTGGGAGGAGTTTCGAGACTTGCAGCTCGCTTTTCTGAAGGCTTCAACACCCGATTCTGAGATTCCGACAGATCACGCCATTCTTGCTGTATTGTACCAGGTGGCTGCCAGTCAGAATGTCGGATATATTCTGAGTGGCCACAATACGGCCACGGAGGGCGGTGGCGTTGCTGCCTGGTCCCAGGGCCATGGGGATTGGAGATATATCAGGAGCATTCAGAAGAAATTCGGTACCAAACCTCTTCGATCCTTTCCGCGGTTCGGGCCGTTTAGATTTGTTTATTATACGGTGATCAAACGGATGAAATGGATTCAGATTCTAGACTACCTCGATTACGAGAAGAAAAGCGCCCTTGAAACCCTGCAGAAGGAGTTGTGCTGGAAATATTACGGTGCAAAACATTATGAATCTATCTATACCCGGTTTTTTCAGGGTTACATCCTGCCCCGGAAATTCGGGTTTGACAAGAAGAGGATCCATTTGTCCTCCCTGATATGGTCGGGGCAGATGTCCAGGGAGGCGGCCCAAGAAGAGTTTGCCAAGAACGATTATCCCCCTGACCTGAAGGAGCAGGACAAGGAGTTCGTGATTAAGAAGCTGGAGATTTCAAAGGAAGAATTCGAGCAGATGATGAGGCTCCAGCCGAAGAGCTTCTGGGATTATCCATCCTATAAAAAGATTTTTCATAAGTACAATTGGTTCATGTCGGTCTATCATTTTCTACAACGCAAGTAATGGTAATGAGTTGAAGACTTTAAGAAATAATTCGAACTGTGATTAATAATGAAAAAAATCTGTCACCTCACCTCCGTTCATTTTCCTTTTGATATTCGCATTTTCTATAAAGAATGCAAAACAATAACTCAAGCAGGGTACAAGGCAGTACTTATTGTTCCGCATGATCGAGAAGAAGAAATTGATGGTATTCAGATTCGAGCGTTACCTAAGGCAAAGAATCGGTTAGAGCGAATGACTCGGGTCATAAGGGAAATGTATAGAACCGCGATTGAAGAGAATGGTGATATCTATCATTTTCATGACCCAGAACTTATTCCGGTAGCGCTAATATTAAAATTTCATGGTAAGAGAGTTATCTATGACGTTCATGAAAATTACTCGCAGACTCTTTTATCTAAGGAATGGATTCCTCCCCAGTTGCGGCCGATAATTACAAAAATGGTTGTATTTCAAGAGTTGGTAGGAACGAAATTTTTTGATGGGATAGTAGCAGCAACTCCGAGTATAGCTGCAAGATTTCCAGCATTTAAAACAGTAACTGTGCAAAACTTTCCTTTTCTTAATGGATCAATGATAAATTCTTCTATCCCATATAATCAAAGGGAAAATATCATTGCGTATGTTGGTGCGATATCAGCATCCCGAGGAGTTAAAGAAATGATTCAAGCGGTTGCATTACTTGCGCCACAATTGCAAGTGAAACTAAAGTTAGCCGGCATTTTCAGCCCATCAAATCTAGAAGATGAGGTGAAGACCTTTTCTGGCTGGAATCGGGTGGATTTTATTGGTTGGCAATTTCATAAAGATATAATGACAATGCTTGGGAAAGCCAGAATAGGTTTGGTGGTATTACATCCGTCACCAAATCACATCAAGTCTCAACCGAATAAGCTTTTTGAATATATGTCTGCTGGAATACCTGTTATTGCTTCTGATTTCCCCTTGTGGCGCGAAATTATAGAAGAGGCTGGGTGTGGGCTGCTAGTCAATCCACTTGATACCGGAGCAATCGCCGAGGCTATCAGGTGGTTGCTTGAACATCCATCAGAAGCTGAGACAATGGGAAAGCAGGGCCAGAAAGCGGTATTTGAATATTATAATTGGGAGGGAGAGGCTAAGAAATTATTGACATTTTACAATAGTATTCTGGAAAAAAGATAACCTTTTCTTTCGGTCATTCAACTAATGAGGAATTGCGCAGATGTGTGGCATAGCAGGAGTTTACGGCTATAAGGAAAAAGTAGAAAATGGATGGATAAAAGGTATGACCGATACTCTTAGGAATAGAGGGCCAGACGATGAGGGATTTCTCGCCATAAATACGGAAACAAATGAAATAAATCATCTCACAGGTCCCGAGAGTGCGGTTGAAGGCTTAGGAATCGACGCATTTAATGGATCCGTAAATCTATTTCTCGGGCACAGGAGGTTATCAATACTTGACACCTCTCCGCTTGGACATCAGCCAATGAGTAATCGGGACAAAACGATCTGGATTGTGCACAACGGAGAGATTTATAACTATCTGGAATTAAGAGAGGAATTGAAAGGTCTTGGGTATCAATTTAGAACAAGTACGGACACGGAGGTTTTACTGGCTGCATATGAGCAGTGGCACGAGAAATGTCTTGATAGATTTAATGGCATGTGGTCTTTTGTAATCTATGACACGAGAAAAAATATCCTCTTTGGTGCACGCGACAGATTTGGAGTAAAACCCTTTTACTACTACACCGACCAAAATCATTTTGCTTTTGCCTCGGAGATAAAGGCATTAATGACGTTGCCTTTCATCGACAGGAAGATAAATCGAAGAGCAGTTTTTGACTATCTTGTACTAAATCTCTATGAGCATGAAGAAGAAGGGTTTTTTGCAAAGATTCTTGAATTAGAGCCATCTTGTGCTTTTTATTATGACCTATCGAGTCATGGTATGAAAAAGTGGAGATACTATTCTCTCAACTATATCAATGAGTTGGGAGAATTTCGTCAGAAGCAGTGTGACCAATATGTAGATAGGATAAAAGGATTACTTTTCAAGGCTGTATCATTACGGCTTCGAGCTGATGTCCCTGTTGGAACTTGCCTGAGCGGGGGGATTGACAGTTCAACGATAGTCTGTTTAATCAACATCATGCTTAAAGAGAATAAGATTGAACAGATAGGGGAAAGACAAAAGGTATTCACCGTAAGTTACAATATGGAATCGATAGATGAGAGCAAGTGGGCAAAAATAGTTGTGAAACGCTCGAACACATCTTGGTTCAAAACCTTCCCAGATGCAAATCAATTTTGCGAAGATCTTGAGGACCTCGCTTATACCCAAGATATCCCTTTCGGTTCCACAAGGATATATGCCCAGTATAGAATCATGAAGTTAGCTAAAGAGCAAGGAGTCAAAGTTCTCCTGGATGGGCAGGGTGGAGATGAATTATTTACCGGGTATCAATTTTACTATGGAATATTTTTTTTGGAAATCCTTAAAGCTTTCGCAGTACATAGACTGATAACAGAGCTAAGATGCCTTAAAAACTCTCCGATCAATGCGCCATACCTATTTCTTGATCTTGTAAAGATTTTCGTTAAGATGTTGACAACCAACTCTTTGAAAGAAGCTATTTTTAGATGGAGGAAAAGGGAGATTAATTACTTGAATGAAGATTTTTTTGAAGAGAATAGATACAGGTTAACTATGACGAAAGATATGGTTACGACATCTTTGAATCAAATATTGCATGAATATATAACGGGGCTAAGTTTAAAACCCCTTCTCCGGTATGAGGATAGAAATTCGATGCGCTTCTCCATAGAGTCCAGAACTCCATTTGCAGATGACATTAACCTTATCGAATATATTTTCCAAATCCCATCAGTTTATAAGATTTATTCTGGCTGGAGCAAATACCTATTGAGAGAAGCGACTGAGGGGATATTGCCTGAAGAAATACGGCTTAGAAAGGATAAGATAGGCTTTGCAACACCCGAATCAGATTGGTTAAATGAGAGAAAAGATGTATTCAAGAATTATATAACTAGTGAAATGAGCGAATTTCTCGATGTGCAGAAGATGCGACAAGACTGGGACATGCTTATACACAGCCAGGTGAAAGACGGTATTACAACTCTCTGGAGATTTATTAATTTGGCTGTATGGAGGAAGGTATATAATCTATAGTCTGATTGTTTCTTCCTGTCAAATCGGCTGGCAGATTGGTGTTCCATGAACTAGCTATGACGAAGATGAATAATGAAGAATAAATACATCATCACTTTTATTGGTGAGTTTTTGGTATTGATGAGTTATATTTTGGTGTATAGGTTGGCCGCCATTTCCCTCGGAAACGTAGGTTTTTCAGAATATGCCCTTAGCCGAAGAGCGGTGTCTCTTATCCAGCCTGCACTGATCCTTGGGTTTGGAGTTGCCATTCCCCGGTATATTGCGTATTCTCTCCAGTCAACGACAAAGAATCCCGATTTCTATTTTCTTGGAGCTACAGGAATTCTTCTAATAGTGACGTTGACCACATTATCGATTGTTTATTTGTTTCGCCAGGGTATGGCTTTCTTAATCTTCGGGTCATATGAGTATACCCATTTAATCCTTCCCATGGCTCTCTTGTTAATCGGCATTATCAGTCATCTCCTCTGTTATACCTATTTTCAAGGAAAGCTTTCCATGCTAAAAGCTAATTTGCTTCAGACCGTCAATATTGCAATCGTTCCCGTTGCGGTTTTTCTGTTTACGAATAACGCGGCGAAGCTTTTGGCTTTGATGGGGGCGTTTTGGCTTGTTGCCTCGATGATTTGTTTTTTTTATATCCTCAGAGGATTAGAAATACCACGAAACAAAATGGATATCTTACCCTATGCCAAAGAATTGTTAATTTACGGAATCCAGAGAGTCCCTGGTGATTTTGGGTTGGCTGCCCTGCTTTCTGTTGTAGCAATCTTCACTGCCCACACAGGTGGTGGGGTTGAACAAGCAGGGTATGTTGCCTTTGGAGTGTCAATTTTGAGTGCAGCAGGGTCGTTATTTGCACCAATTGGAATTGTTCTTCTTCCTCAGGCAAGTCAAATGATTGTCAAACTGGAAATGGCAAAATTGAGATATTATGTGGGAAAGATTCTTGTAGTCTCTATTACTTTGACATGTATCGGGGTCATATTTTTCCTCATTTTCGCAGAGAAAGTAATAGAATTATATCTAGGGAACACTTTCTTAGGAGCATGCCCTGCGGCAAAACTCATTGCTCTCGGTGTCGTTCCTTACGCTGTCTTCGTTTCTATGAGGAGCATTCTTGATAGCTATTACGTAAGAGCTGTCAATGCGAAAAATATTCTTATTTCGCTCTGTTTGTTTCTTGTGTGGGACGGGGTATCTTTAGTTTTATCTACAAACTATAGATTTCTAGTCATTGGATTCGTATTGGCTTTGCTCCTTCTAAGCGTACTTACTTTGATTGAGATGAAAAAGATATTCAAAACTTCGTGAGAGGGGGAAAATGGCTTTAATCGCGCGATTACTATCTCGTAGCCGTCAAATAAGTTTTGCAGCACTGGCCCGTCTAAACGTAAATATTTCTCCGTTAACAATTCTATTTGCAGAAATTCTCTTTTTAGCGATTATAGGAGGGACTCTAATTATCATCTTTTATCGGGAAGGTATGGGCTATATCTATTACGATAAAGGTTATCCGCTCATTTCCTATTTTTCAATCCTTTACGCATCTTTAGTACTGGGGGCCATTTCTTTTGGATTGAGCTTGCACAAGAAATTATTGGCTTATGCAACAAGAAATTGTTTAGTTCCTTCCGCATCAATCCTATTGTTGTTTTGGTGTTTCACTTTTTTTGCAGCCCTTGGGTGCTTCATATCAGTGTTCGTTCAAGCTGGCATGGAACATCCGATGATATCTGCTCTGAGATCGGAGAATGTGTTTCAGATTGCTACTATAAGGTCTGATCTCGCCAAGACGATTGATATGCGAGTATACAATCTTGGTTTCCTATTTTTGTTACCACTTAATTTAATCATATCGGTCCTTTTGCTTCGGAACATTCTATTGTCGGTAGCCTCCGTTTTCTTGCTTTTTCTCTTGGGAACATTTACACTTGCCAAGGCCCCGTTAGCTTACGTTTTGATATTCGTTCTTATTTTTAGGACAGTTTATTCTCCCTTGTATTTGAGGAGTGCAATTAGCTATTTAAGCGTCATCATCCTGTCACTTATCCTATTGTTTGTCTCCACAGGATACGCTGGTTTCAATATTCAATCGGTTGCAAGAAATATTGGCGATAGAATTCTCTTTGGTCAAATCTTGGACTTGCCGTATTATTTTGAAGTTTTTTCGCAGAATAAAGTTGGTCTTCAATCATTGATGCCCCCATATATCGTGGGCGATCAAAAATCTGCTGCTCGCATTGTAGCTGAATATTCAGTTAAGAAAAGGTTCTTAGGTAAACCGCTTGATAGTAAAGAAGAAGAGGCAATGTATGCTCGTGTGGCGGGGGTGGCGAATACCTTTTTTACAGGAGAGGCATTTGCCTGGGCTGGTTACTTAGGCGTAATCTTGTCGCCATTCATAATTATGGCACACGTTGCCTTTTTTATATATTTATTTGGTAAACTAAGAAAGACATGGTTTTCAGTATATATATTTTCATTTTTGTTATATAAGACATTTATTGGTATTTTTGGTGGAATAAGCTATTTCATTTTCTCAAGCATCCATATTGTAATAATGGCCTTTTTACTATTATTGGTATCTTGGAACTATTTAAAAAATAAAAATATATCGGTTTTGAATAAAATGGCTGAAAAACTCTGTATTCTATAAAAACTCTCAGGTAGATTGATTTCCATGGGCGAATTACCATTTGCTTCCGTTATCATCCCCTGCCGTAATGAAGAGAGATTTGTTGGGAGTTGTCTAGATTCCATCATTGCCAATGATTATCCGACGGAGAAACTTGAGGTCTTAGCTGTTGATGGAATGAGCGAGGGTGGGACGAGGAGGATTGTTGAGGATTATACTCGGCGATATGCTTTTATTAAACACTTAGATAATCCAAAAAGGATCACACCAACAGCACTGAATCTTGGAATTAAAAAGGGGAAAGGCGATATCATCATCTGGATGAGCGCTCACAATCAGTATGAGAAGGATTATATCTCTCGTTTTGTGGAAAGCCTTAATAAGTATGGGGCGGATAACGTGGGCGGGATCATGACGACCCTACCCCCGGGGGATATTTTTACTGGCCGTGGCATCGTAGCCAGTCGCAGCCATCGCTTCGGTGTTGGAAATTCGTATTTTAGGGTTCAGAACAATGAACCAAAATGGGTTGATAGCGTCTTCGGGGGATGTTATAGAAGGGGAGTCTTCAAATCAACTTGTAGTCAGTCCTCTTGCCGAGTTATAAGAGCATCTCTTGGGCCTAGGAAGCTTGTTTTGACCGACCATCACTGTGCAACTAACAACACTTGGAAAAAGAAATCTGACGTCGCAGCCGTCAAAGGTTTTTGAATAAACCAACGTATTTTTGAAGGGGAGAAATACATGAAAGTTCCATTGGTTGACCTACAGGCCCAGTACCGATCTATTAAGAATGAAATTGATCAAGCAATAGCTAGTGTCATAAGCGATGCCGGTTTCGTTGGGGGGAAATATGTCAAGCAGTTTGAGGAAGAATTTGCAGCTTTTTGTGTAGCAAAGCATTGTGTTGGAGTTGGTAACGGTACAGACGCATTATTCATAGCGTTAAGATCTCTGGGGGTGGGAAAAAGCGACGAGGTCATCACCGCCGCCAATTCATTTATTGCTACCTCAGAAGCAATCACAATGGCTGGTGCTAAAGTGGTTTTTGTTGATTGTGATCCTCGAACCTACAATATCGATACGGAGAAAATTTCTTCTGCAATTACGTCTCGCACGAAAGCCATTATTCCAGTGCACTTGTATGGACAACCGGCTGACCTGCCTGCCCTGCAAACCATTGCCAAGGAATTTGGTCTTTTCCTGATCGAAGATGCGGCCCAGGCCCACGGAGCTGAGTTCGATGGGAAAAGAGTCGGAAGTTTCGGGGACGTCGCCTGCTTCAGCTTTTATCCAGGGAAAAATTTAGGAGCGTACGGGGATGGGGGGGCGATCGTTACGAACAATGAAGAATTGGCAATGAAGTGTCGTATGATTGGAAACCATGGGCGAGTAAAGAAATATGATCATGAGTTTGAGGGAGTGAATAGCCGCCTGGACGGACTACAGGCTGCCATTCTCAGTGTCAAATTGAAGCACCTTGAAGAATGGACGAACAAACGGCGAGAAATCGCTAAGATTTATGATGACCTCTTAAAGAATAGCGAGGTGATGACTCCTGTAGAGGCTCCGGGACTAAAGCATATTTATCACCTGTATGTTGTCAGGATACCCCAGCGGGATGCTGTCCAGGATGCGTTAAAGACAAAAGGGATTGATACGGGTATCCACTACCCTATACCCTTACCCCATCTCCAGGCTTACCGGTATCTTGGACATACTTCCGATGACTTTCCTGTTACGACGCAATACTCAAGAGAAATCCTCAGTCTGCCGATGTATCCGGAATTGAGTAAGGTCCAAATAGAATATGTATGTGATCAACTTAGGAATGCAATCAAAGCATAAGGAGAATTCTAAATGCTAACCGTTGCCCAAATCGGAGTTGGCTACTGGGGGCCAAATCTGCTCAGGAATCTGGTCGCAAACACAAGATGTCAGGTGAGTAAAATTGCGGATCTCTCCAGGGAAAGGCGTGAATATGTTCAAAAGCTTTATCCAACAATTAGAGTAACTGATGATGTTGATCAGGTCTTTCAAGACGGAGTGATTGATGCGGTCATTATTGCCACGCCCGTGGCTACCCACTTTGATTTGGCCATAAAATCACTGAAGGCAGGCAAGCACGTTCTTGTGGAGAAGCCATTAGCCCAAACTGTTGCTGAGGTGGAGGAAATCGGTAGACTGTCAGCTAAAAACAATTTAGTGACGATGGTTGGACATACCTTTCTTTTTAATGCTGCAGTGCGCTATTTGAAAAAGCTGATTGATTCTGGAGAACTCGGTGATATTCGTTATATTTACAGCCAGAGATTGAATCTGGGCCGAATCCGTTCTGACGTTGACGCTCTATGGAATTTTGCCCCCCATGACATCAGTATTATTCAATATTGGCTTGGGGATCCCACACCTCTTTCGGTGGTTAAACGGGGAGTGGATTACATCCAAAAGGGTATAGGCGATGTTTTTTTTATGAATATTATCTATCCAAAAAAAATTATGGCCAATATTCATGTAAGCTGGCTTGACCCTCGCAAAGTTAGATGTATCACGGTCGTAGGATCGAAGAAAATGGTCGTCTATGATGATATGGCTGAAAATAAGATCGCAATTTATGACAAAGGAATCGATCGAATGGCCGTGTTGGGCGAATATATGGATTACGATAAACCTAATTTTCAAGTCTTTAGTTACCGAGCCGGAGATGTTCTATTGCCCAAAATAGACTTCCAGGAGCCGCTTAAAGTTGAGATCGACCATTTTATTGATTGTATTCAAAATGGTGTTCAATGTATTACAGGGACCGATCATGCCAAGAAAGTAGTGGAGATATTGTCATTATGAATCACTCGGTCTCGGATATATGCTAGAAATCCAGCCAAATTAATATCTATAATGTATTGCGGCTAATTGAGAGATTTAGCATAGGCGCTTAAGGTAATGAACGTATGGCTTTTACAGATTGGCGAAATTCTACCTCTTCAAACAGGGACGCGAAGGCTACGTACGGCCATGCTCGCTGATAAGCTTACTGAAAGAGGGCACACCGTTTTGTGGTGGGCCAGTGCGTTCGATCATTTTGGGAAAAAATGGATTATCAATAAGGACATGGAGTTCCATGTAAATGAACGGCTCAGGATCAAGGCACTGAAGGGGATGGGCTATAAGAAAAATATTTCTCTGTCACGATTTTTCGACCATAGACTGATTGCATGGAAATTTAGGAGATTTACCACCGGTATCGAAAAGCCGGATGTTATCGTTGCATCGATGCCTTCCTATGACCTGGCGTTTGAATCGGCACGCTATGCCAAAAAGCACAGGATCCCCGTTCTCGTTGATATTAGGGATCAGTGGCCCGATATCTTCATAGAGAATGTTCCTCCAAGATTCCGAGGAATGGCTCGCCTGATTTTGAAGAATGAATTTTCGATGCTGAAATCACTGCTGGGCATGGCCGACGGATTGGTTTCAATGACAGACCCCTTGCTGAAATGGGGATTATCCTATGCCGGACGCGAGAGAACCTGGAAGGATAACGTTTTCTACCTGGGCTATCGTAAGGGAGAGTTAGTAGATAACGAACGCACCCGAAAACTTTACGAACTGGGAAAGGTGTTATCCGGGAACTTTGTTGTTACCTTTGTGGGGACTTTCGGTACCTACCACAATCCTTCTCTATTGATCGACTGTGCTAAAGAATTTGAAGGGGGGGATATTCGCTTTGTTTTGGCCGGAGACGGAGAGCTTCTCCAAGAATTAAAAGAGAAGGCGTCCTCCCTAAGTAATGTTTTTTTCCCGGGCTGGTTAGATCAGGATCAAATTACAGTTTTATTGAAGCATTCTCACGTCGGCGTTTGCCCCAGTGGTCAGATTGAAAATAAAGTCTTTTTCCCTAACAAAGCCTTTTCTTATCTCGCAGAAGGATTACCCGTTTTATCTTCTTTCCGCGGAGAAATCGAAGAAATCATTGATAAGTATAAAGTGGGTTATAGTTATGACAACCTTGAAAGTCTTGTAAAGGGTATAAAGGCTCTGTATAACGATTCCGACCTTTATAGAGAAATGAGCGCTAATGCGTTAAGACTTTTTGGTGAAAAATTTGATGCGGATAAGATATATGTAGAATACGCTCAACACGTGGAAAGAATCGCAAAAGACAATTACCAAAACGCAATTTAACTTATTGTGCAAAACCAAGTTACTTTAACAACGGCGGAACCATTTACACTATGCTGAAAAGGCCGTTTGATCTCGTTTCATCTCTGTTGGGACTCATATTGATTTCACCGGTTTTGGTGACGCTCGCCATTTTGATCAAGAAGGAAGATGGGGGCCCCGTATTCTACCGGGGGGTCCGGGTAGGGAGATTCGGAAAGCCTTTCAGGATCTTTAAGTTCAGAACGATGGTGCTGAATGCGGAAAAACTGGGGGGACCATCGACAGCAGACGATGATCCCCGCATTACAAGGGTAGGAAAATTTATCAGGAAGTTCAAGCTGGATGAGTTGCCACAGCTCTTGAATGTCTTGAAGGGAGAAATGAGTATTGTGGGACCAAGGCCTGAGGTACAGATGTATGTGGACATGTTCACGGAGGAGGAAAAACCAATATTAAGTGTTCGGCCTGGGATAACGGATTGGGCATCGATCTGGAATCCGGATGAAGGGGCTATCCTCGCAGGAAGCCCTGATCCCGAGAAGACCTATATGGAAAAGATAAGGCCGGAAAAGATCAGGCTTCAATTAAAATATGTGAGGGAACGATCGTTATGGGTGGATTTGAAAATAATTCTGTGGACATTAAAGGCAGTTGTTATGAAATAAATTTTATCACGTTGCCTTAATCCTGTACGATCATAAAAGAGAAAATACTGTGATTTGTTACGGATATAAAGTATACTGCCGGATGCAGTGTTGCAAGTAATAAAACAAAAAGTGTGGTTCGCCGTTAGAGATCAAGGAGGTGAAAAATATGGTCAATCTTACTGAACATATTGAAATAAATCCGAAAATCCTGTTAGGTAAGCCTATCATTCGCGGAACGCGCATCCCTGTAGAATTAATTGTCAAATTAATAGCACAGGGGTGGAAAAACGAAGAAATAATAAAAGAATATCCTGTTCTAAAAGAAGAAGACATCCGAGCAGCTCTCCTCTATGCCGAGAAGGTTTTGGAAGAGGAAGAGATATTTTCTTTGGTGTAGGATGAATGTTTTAAAGTTTCTAATTGATGAGAACATAAGCCGCTCTGTTATAGACTGCCTCCTCCAGCAGGGCTTTGATATTATTGTTGCTAAGGAAGAATTTCCGGGCCGAGAAGATTTGAAATTGGTTGATTACGCCTATCATGAGGACCGAATTATTATTACCAACGACAAGGGTTTTGGATTTTACGTTTTTTATCAAAAATTGCCAGCAAAAGGAGTTATCCTTTTCCGGTTTACTGAAGAGTTGCCTTCTCTTAAAATAACCGCTCTACAAGCCCTTCTCACTAAAAACCCGGATAAAATCTTAAATCATTTTATAGTCATCAGTGAAAGTGGTATTCGTATTCGCCCAATTACAGGGTAATTGAATCAAAACGACTTTAGTGAGTCAAGGAAACTTGTGTGAAAGTCCTACAATCAAATTATAAGAATTCGGCAAATAAACGACTCTTTCTTCAAATGTACCGGGCTATGGTTCGAATTCGGATCTGCGAAGAGAGCCTTGTTGAACCTATTCTGAAGGGTGAGATCCGGTGTCCTGTTCATCTTTATTCGGGACAGGAGGCAATAGCAACAGGGGTTTGTTTTGCCCTATCTGAACGAGATTATGTTTTCAGCAGTCACCGCTCTCACGGTCACTACCTTGCGAAAGGTGGGAGTATAAAGGAACTGGTTGCGGAGATCTATGGGAAAGAAGCGGGATGTTCGAGAGGCAGGGGAGGATCCATGCACATTATTGCTCCTGAAATGGGAATGTTAGGATCTGCTCCAATTGTTGCTGGTACTATTCCATTGGCTTTGGGCGCAGCGCTTGCATCGAAAATTAGAAAAGAAAAAAAGGTGACGGTGAGCTTCTTTGGAGATGGAGCTGCTGGGGAAGGAGTTCTCTACGAATCTCTCAACTTTGCCGCTCTGGGAAGACTTCCGATCATTCTCGCCTGTGAAAACAATTTCTATTCAACGCACCTACCGATTAGAGAATGTCGACCAGAAAATAATATCTTTAAGATAGGAAAGCCCTTTTGTATTCAGAGTTACAGAGTTGACGGAAATGATGTTTTAAAGGTTTATGAAGTTTCAAAGAATGCTGTTGGGTTGTGTCGAAAAAACCGGGGCCCCGTTTTTATAGAATTTGTGACTTACCGACTCCGGGGACACGTGGGTCCGGATGATAATATTCAAGGGACTCATAGGGATATTAGGCCAAAAGAAGAGATTGAGAAGTGGAGGAAGAAAGATCCAATAAGAAGATTTGAAGCATTTCTGATCAAAAATAAGATATTTCGAAAAGAGACCCTGGAAAGAATTGACCGCGAAGTGGAGGAGGAAGTTAAGGGAGCTCATGAATTCGCAAAAGAAAGCCCTTATCCGAATCCAAATGAGCTTACCAAATATGTATTCAAAGAGAACTAAAGTTGGTTGGGTCTGTTGAGTTTGTTGAGTCTGTTGGGTTACTTGGGTTCATTGTGTTTGTTGGGTTTGTTGAGTTTATTGGGTTCAAGTGAGGATGCGGAAACTTTCCTACAGTTTGGCGATTAACGAAGCCCTGCACCAGATGATGGACGATGATCCATCCGTTTTTCTTATCGGGCAGGGTGTGAAAAGCCCGTGGTACGTGGGTAATACTGCGAAAGGGCTTCTTGGAAAATTTGGACCCGAAAGAGTGGTCGATACACCGGTCTCTGAAAATGCAATTACCGGAACGGCAGTTGGAGCAGCCCTAGTCGGCATGAGACCCGTGGTGGTCCATCCCCGCGTAGATTTTATGATGTATGCCATGGATCCCGTCATTAATGAGGCAGCCAATTGGCACTATATGTTTGGAGGTAAATCATCAGTGCCAGTCGTGATATGGGGGATCATTAATAGAGGGGGAGAGCAGGCGGCACAACATTCTCAATCCCTTCATGCCTTCTTTGCGCATGTTCCAGGGCTGAAGGTCGTTATGCCTTCTACGCCCTATGATGCAAAAGGACTGATGGTCGCAGCTATCAAAGATAACAATCCTGTTATCTATATGGATGATCGATGGTTGTATAACCTGGAAGGGGAAGTTCCCAAAGAAACATACTCTGTTCCGATCGGAAAAGGGATCATTAGAAGAGAGGGAAAAGATGTAACCTTGGTGGCGACCTCTTATATGGTCGTTGAATCGGTGAAGGCTTCTGAAGAATTGGAAACAGAAGCGCTTGAGGTAGAGGTTATCGATCTCCGTTCGGTTAAACCCTTGGATGAAACCCTTTTGTTCGATTCGATAAAGAAGACGGGGAGATTGGTGATTGCCGACGGAGGGTGGAAGACCTGCGGAATGGCTGCGGAGATATCGGCATTGGTATCAGAAAATGTTTTCGATTATTTGAAAGCACCCGTCGCCAGGGTAACCTTGCCCGATGCGCCAGCTCCAGCAAGCCGCGTACTGGAGAAAGAGTATTACCCCAATTCCAAGACAATCGCTGATGCAGTAAGAGTTGTTTTGAGACGAAAGGTTCCCCGTGGTGGAACCGAGATCCCGAAATAAATTCGGGATGACAAAGACGTATTTTTCTGGAAATCTCCCCTAACCCCTCTTTGCCAAAGAGGGGAATTCCTCCCTTTTGTAAAGGGAGGGAAGGAGGGATTTAGTTTCCAGTGTCGAGGCAGTTATGGACTGATTAGTATTTCTAGAGTGTAAAATAAGGAGATCTCATGGCGTATAAGGTCAGGTTTGTCAATTACCCCAGACAATATCAGCAGCATAAGAAAGAGTTTGACGGCGTCTTTGAGGAAATCATGTCAGGCGGTGATTTCATCCTGAGAAGGCATGTAGAGGAGTTCGAGAAAAGGATCGCCGCATATGTGGGGACGAAATATGCGATTGGAGTCAATACGGGGACAGATGCGCTCTATTTGTCGGCCCGTGCCCTTGGATTCGGACCCGGTGACGAAGTCATCACGGTGGCTCATACTTTTGTGGCTACCGTGGGAGCCATTGTGCAATGCGGGGCCACACCGGTCCTGGTAGACGTGACAGACGATTTTAATATCGATGTGAGCAAAATCGAAGGTACCATCACTCCAAGAACAAAAGGGATCATTCCTGTCCATTTAAACGGACATTCGTGCGATATGGATAAAATCATGGAGCTCGCCCAAAAGCATCGTCTTAAGATTATTGAAGATGCTGCACAGGCCCTGGGGGCCAAGTTTAAGGGCAAGCGATGTGCCTCCTTCGGGGATACAGGCATTTTCAGTTTTTACCCGGCTAAGGTTTTGGGGACTGCTGGCGACGGCGGAATGGTTTGCACAAATGATGATGGACTAGCAAGAAAGATCAGGGCCTTCCGGGACAATGGGAGAGTCGAATCCGTCGATGTCGTCGAATGTTTCGGGTGGTGCACAAGACTGGATAATCTCCATGCGGCCTTATTGAACATGAAATTCAATTACTTTGAACCATGGGTTAAGAGGCGCCGTGAAGTGGCCAAGATATATCACGAAGGTCTATCTGACATTCCTGAAATCATCCGTCCTCCGATATCGAAGAGTGACTATTTCGATGTCTATCAGAATTACGTGATCCGTTTTAAGAAGCGAGACGAACTGGTTGCCCATCTTCAGAAATCAGGGATAGAAGTACTTATTTCCTGGCGGATGCCGATGCACAAACAGAAGGCTTTAGGCCTCGATCGCTTCAAATTGCCGATGACAGAACGCATTTCCGCAGAGGTGATCTCTCTGCCCATGTACCCGGAATTGACGGATGAAGAAGTCGAATTTGTGATGGATGCGGTTAAGAATTTCTTCATCTAATCCCTTCTCACCCCCCTTTAGAAAAGGGGGGTTGGGGGGATTTGAAATCTATAGGAGTGAGGCTGATCTGAGGTTATTTTCTAACAAAGGACATAAAGAACGATGGGAATCGATTATACCACTGTAACGGAAGTTCCTGGAAACCAGGTGACCCAGGAGCAATTGGAGAGGATGTTTCACCGGTACTGCTTTGCCTCTAATTTCGCGGAGGGGAAAGATGTTCTTGAGGTCGCCTGTGGTGCCGGGATGGGATTGGGCTACTTGGCAAAAAAGGCGAAGAGGGTGGTCGGCGGTGACTACACAGAAAATCTGGTTAAGGTGGCAAAGGACTATTATAGGGAGAGATTGCCTGTCCTGCGCCTGGATGCTCATGGTTTGCCTTTCGGAAACCAATGCCTTGATGTCGTGATTCTCTATGAAGCGATCTATTACTTGACGGACCCTGAGACATTCTTTCGGGAGGCTAAGAGGGTCCTTCGGAAGAAAGGGGTGTTGCTCATAGCCACGGTTAATAAAGACTGGTCTGAATTTAACCCGAGTCCCTTTAGTACGAGTTACTTTTCTATTTCTGAATTGAGTGAATCGCTGCAGAAAAACGGGTTCAAAGTAGAAATGTACGGCGCCTTCTCGGTCTTACCAAAAAGCCCGAAGGAAAAGATTGTTGCCTCCTTTCGTAAAATAGCTGTGGCTCTACACCTTATTCCTAAGACAATGAAGGGTAAAGAATTCCTTAAGAAGGTTTTTTATGGTAAGCTAAAACCCTTGAAAGGGGAGATTGAGGAGTGGAGTTGTGAATATTCTCCCCCTTCATCGCTCCCGCTCAATGTCCTAAATAATGAGTATAAGGTGATTTATGCTGTAGCAAGGATTTAGAAAACGAAGAGAGAGGTTGTAATTACCAAGCATGGTAACGCCTTCCACTCACTTGTTTAATAGATTTTTTAAAAGGAGTCCATTGAAGAGAACTTTATTGTTTCTTGGTTCAGATGCCATTCTCTTTGTTTTGGCCTTTTACCTTTCCTTCTATATTCGCTTTGAGGGAGCCATCCCTGATATTCATCTGAGGCAGTTTTCCATCTATCTACCCGTCTTCGTGGGCCTCAAAATCACCGCCTTCTACCTTTTTCAAATCCACCGGTTTACATGGTCCTATGTTGGCCTTTATGAGCTTTTGAAAATATTTAAAGTGCTCACTGTTTGTTCGCTGGTTCTCTCCTCACTAATTCTCTTTTTGGCTTATGAGGAATCCTTTAGAGGCTTTCCACGGTCGGTCTTTCTAATTGACTACGCACTCTCATTGATTCTCGTTGGGGGCTTCATGATTTCCAAGCGGGTCTATCTCCATGGTAAAAGATATCCTTTGTTGGAGCAGAAGAGGACATTGATCATCGGAGCTGGCAACGCAGGGGAGCAAATCGTACGCGATATGAGGAGGACAAAAGACTCTCCTTATCTACCGGTCGCCTTCGTCGATGATGATCCAGGCAAGAAGAAGGTCTCCATCCATGGAATCAAAGTCGTCGGGAATAGAAAGGATATCCCAAGGATTGTCAAGAACCTGGAAGTCGAGATGGCTGTGATTGCCATGGCCTCCGTCGCTTCGAAAGAAATCCGGGATATCGTTTCTTATCTTCATAAAGCAGGAATTAATGAAATCAGGATCATACCCGGCACGAAGGAAATCATGTCCCGAAATATCAGTATCCTGGATATCAAGAAGATCGATTTGAAAGATTTGCTAAGCCGTGAACCTATTGAGATTGAATATTCGCAGCTTAGAAAAAACCTCGAGGGCAAAAGGATCCTCATCACAGGAGCTGGGGGCTCGATTGGTGCGGAATTAGGAAGACAGATTGCCCACTTTGATCCGAACCTCCTTGCCCTTTTGGACTTTGATGAAACGGAGCTTTTTCATATCAGCCAAGAACTAAGAGAAAGTCATCCCGGGCTTAAGGTCTTTCCTGTTCTTGGAAACATTTTAAATAAAGAAAAAATGGCTGCCGTGTTTCATGAAATAACTCCGCAGTTGGTGTTTCATGCTGCCGCTTATAAACATGTACCGGTGATGGAGGACTTTCCGGAAGAGGCCATCCGAGTCAATATCTTGGGGACCAGGATTTTGGCGGAGTTATCCCTGCAATGCGGAGTGGAGAAGTTTATCTTCATCTCTACGGACAAGGCAGTCAATCCCACTAGCCTGATGGGGGCAAGTAAAAGAGTGGCCGAGATGGTGATTACGGATCTCAATCATCAAGAGAAGACTCATTTTGTGGCGGTCCGATTCGGGAATGTTCTGGGGAGCCGGGGCAGTGTGATTCCTATCTTTCAGGAACAGATCAAGAAGGGAGGACCGGTGACCGTCACTCACCCCGATATGAAACGTTATTTCATGACCATTCCAGAGGCAGTCCTTTTGGTGTTGCAAGCGGGCTCCATGGGTCATGGGGGAGAGGTTTTTGTGTTAGACATGGGGGAGCAGGCCAAGATCTACGATGTGGCATGTGAATTGATTAGGCTGAGCGGCTTGGAGCCTCACAAAGACATTCCAATTGTTTTCACCGGAGTGCGGCCAGGGGAGAAGTTATTCGAAGAGGTTTTGACGGCGGAAGAGGGGGTCGAGTCGACAACCCATCCAAAAATCTTTAAGGCCAAGATTAAAAGATCATTAGGCCCTGATATTCTTCGAGAAAAGATAGAGAAACTGGAGATTCTGGCTCAAATGAGAGACCGGAAAGCTATCGCTCGTACCTTTCAAGAGGTCATTCCCACTTATCATCCGAGCTAGAACGGCTCAAGAGCTTATTGATGGGATGATTCATTTGCGCTTACAAAAAAGTTTGAGTTTATAGACAAAGCATCATGTTAAGGGGGTAAACGGATAGAAGATGGGAGGGAAGATGTCGAACGTTCTGGTAACCGGAGGAGCAGGATTCATCGGGTCGCACCTGACGGAGGCGTTGCTCCAAATGGGACATCGCGTCCGTGTCTTCGATGATTTTTCTACTGGAAAAAGGGAAAACCTAATTTTTGATAAAAAATATTCTTCTCTGGAAATTTTAGAGGGAGATATCCGCGACCTCGCCATCTGTCAAAAAGCGATGAAGGGTATCGAATACGTATTTCACCAGGCAGCTCTTCCATCGGTTCAACGGTCGGTGGAGGATCCTTTAGGTTCCAATGCGGTAAATGGTGGAGGGACCTTGAATATTCTTTTCGCAGCCAGGGAGGAAAAGGTAAAAAGAGTCATCTATGCCTCCTCTTCTTCGATCTATGGCGATACTCCTACTTTACCGAAGCATGAGGAAATGCTCTCCCATCCGCTCTCTCCCTATGCCCTGCAGAAATACATTGGAGAGCAATATTGCCGACTTTTTTACGAACTTTATGGCCTTGAAACCGTCTCCCTGAGATATTTTAACATCTTTGGCCCAAAACAGGACCCGAACTCCATTTACTCTGCTGTCATCCCAAAGTTTATTGATGCGCTCCTTCAAGGTTCTCCTCCGGTCATCTTTGGAGATGGAGAACAGTCGCGAGACTTTACTTATATCGAGAATGTGGTTCAAGCCAATCTTCTCGCTATGTCGGCTGAGCACCTCCACGGAGAAGCGATCAATATTGCTTGCGCAGAAAGGACCTCCTTGAATCAATTAGTGAATGTCCTGAGAAAGATACTTGGATCGAAGGTGTCCCCTGTTTATGAAGAACCGCGGAAAGGAGATGTGAGACATTCTTTAGCAGATATCCGTAAGGGAAAAGAAATTTTGCATTACGAGCCAAAAGTTGGAATAGAGTCTGGGTTAAGAAAGACGGTTGAGTTTTTCCAGAAAAGTGAGCGTTAAAGAGAAAGCGAGGGGAAGAATTGAACAAGAGGAAGGGACAGCTGACACTTAGAAAGATAGTGGACAGGTTTCCAAAAGCTAAGATTTTGGTTGTCGGCGACGTCATGATGGATCGATTCCTTTGGGGAAAGGTCTCCCGTATTTCGCCAGAAGCTCCTGTTCCTGTCGTCGTTGTGGATCATGAGGATTTCCGTCTCGGGGGGGCTGCCAATGTTGTGAATAATATTGATGGACTTGGAGGAAAAGGAGTCCTTTGTGGTGTGGTGGGTGACGATGAGATGGGCCAAAGGATTATGAATGAGTTGATCGAGAAAAAGATTAAGACCCATGGAATATTTATCGAAAAGGGGAGACAGACCACTGTGAAAACCCGAATCTTTGCCAATCAACAACAAGTGGTCCGAATCGACCGAGAGAGAACGGATGATTTGAAGGGTTCCACCTTTCGAAATCTGTCAGAATTCTTGATCGAGAAAATGGAAGATTCAGATGGGATTATTTTGTCGGATTACGGAAAAGGTGTATTGACCCGGAGGCTTATCCGAGCTCTGATCCGGAGGGCCAGGGAATCAAAGAAGTTCGTAATGGTTGACCCGAAATCAAAAGATTACTCCATTTACAGGGGAGCCACGGTCATCACCCCTAATACCAAGGAGGCGAGCGAGGCATCGGGGATTCCCATAACGGATGAATTGTCATTGGCAAAAGCGGGGAAAAAGTTATTGAAGAAGCTGAGGTGTGATGCTTTGGTCATGACGCGAGGGGAGGAGGGGATGACCATCTTCGAACCCGATCAGGAGCCCTTTTCGGTTGGCACCGTTGCGAAGGAGGTTTACGACGTGACGGGTGCAGGGGATACAGTCATTGGAGCCATAGCGCTTGCTTTGTCAATAGGTGCAAAGATCAAGACAGCAGTAGAATTAGCGAATTATGCAGCAGGAATTGTCGTCGGGAAAATGGGGACGGCAACGGCTACACGAGAGGAACTCTTCAGGGCCATTGGGGAAAGACCCTAAACTTG
>Ga0315282_10003575_pt1 | contig 27868 bp, 25 predicted proteins | sample YL17G07_20_MG_FD_203693 | JGI IMG/M metagenome (GOLD analysis project Ga0315282, IMG submission 203693) | Sediment microbial communities from Yellowstone Lake, YNP, Wyoming, USA - YL17G07_20 | ecosystem: Environmental > Aquatic > Freshwater > Lake > Sediment | place: USA: Wyoming | collected...
CAGGAGTCTTCCTGCTGATACTCGGAGCTTTCCTCTGGGCCGTCACAATTCTCTACTACAAGAGGAGCCTGAGTCATGTCGACCCGATCCTGACAAGCGTCGTTCAACAGGCTCTCGGGGCTATCTTTGTGGGCCCGTTGGCTTTTTTCGTGGAGGGCGTGTCGTTTCCGTTGACGCGGTCCTATCTGATGCTGATTCTGTATCTGTCCATCTTTGTAAGCGGGATGGCCGTCTGCCTGTGGCTTTTTCTCCTGAGAGAGGAGGATGTAACCGTCCTCTCTTCATCGAGCTATCTGATCCCCATGGTTGCGGTGTTCCTTGGATGGCTACTCCTCAGAGAGGATGTGCGACCAACATCTCTTCTCGGCATGGGGCTGATACTGGTAGGTCTCTACATCACGAACAGACCGGGGTCCTGACTATCTGACGTGTCTCAAGTGGGGACCTGCAGCAACTGACGTAGAGGGAACCGATCACGCGACGATACTCGTGCTATACTAGGAGCTGGCTGGTCTTTCTGTCAAAGATGTGCATATTGTCCATCGCGAAGGTGGCTCCGACCTTATCGCCGATCTCGGCCTTAAAGCCAGGAGGGGCTCTTGCCTTTGCGATGTAGTTCCCTATCTTCAAATCAACAATAGTGCTCTCGCCCACAGGTTCCACAACGTAGATCTCGGCTGGAATATCGCGAGTGCTCAACTTGCCCTTGACGACGCTAAGGTCTTCAGGTCTTGCTCCCAGAATGAGTTCTGTAGATGAGGATCGCACTCGGATCGCCTCAGCGAACTCTGAATGTATCTGCAACTTGAAGTCTGAAGCGTCGAGAACCGCTTGTTTTCCTTCTGATGTGAGTGTGCAGTCGAAGAGGTTCATCGGTGGGCTACCTATGAAGCCGGCCACCCACGTGTTCGCCGGCTTCTTGTACAGCTCGTCGGGGCCGTCCATCTGCTGAAGCTTGCCGTCATTCATAACTGCGATTCTGTCCGACATCGTAAGAGCCTCAATCTGATCATGCGTGACATAGATGGTCGTCACGCCTAGGCTACGCTGGAGACGTTTCAATTCAGCCCTCATGTAGACACGCAGTTTTGCGTCGAGGTTTGAGAGAGGCTCGTCGAGGAGGAAGACCTCTGGGTTTCTGACGATTGCTCGTCCGAGCGCCACTCTCTGCCTTTGACCACCGCTCAGCTCCTTTGGTTTCCTTTTGAGGAGATCCTGAATCCCAAGGAGACCTGCAGCGTCCTTGACGCGTTTTACGGTATCGTCTTTAGGGACCTTGCGGATCTTGAGAGGGAATGCAATATTGTCGAAGACGCTCATGTGAGGATAGAGCGCGTAGCTCTGGAAGACCATCGCAACATTCCTGTCGCGTGGACTCAAGTCATTGACCAATCTGTCACCGATGTAGATGTCGCCTGAATTAGCTTCTTCAAGTCCTGCTATGAGGCGGAGTGTTGTTGTCTTCCCACATCCCGATGGTCCAAGAAGTGCGACGAAACTCCCGTCTTCGATCTGAATCGAGACGTTGTCTACTGCAACCACATTGCCGAAGGATTTGTTGACTTGTTTGAGAGTAACGGAAGCCAATGGCCAACCCACTCTAGTAGTAGCAGGGGCGTAGCATTATATGGCTTGTCCATTGGTGACGGTGCTGTGTTGTCCCAGGACATTTTGCACATCGCGGTCTTGCGATCTGTTCTGCGAGAAAAGAGGACTTCTGGCATTCTCTGAAGCAGACTTCTGCCGCCGTCTCTTCATGCAAACATGCTCTACTTGCGAAGTTCGATAGTGTGCAATATGTCGTGGGATAGTACACATTGGTGACGGTGCTTGGTCAGCTCACAAATAGCGTACTCACGGATCAAATGCTCATCGCATGTCCAGTGCGAATGATTCCTGCAATAAGTGCTCTGTACTATCAATGGTCAATGAACACAGGCGCGCAGAGATAAATACGGCACTGCCTGTCAGTGCTACGGGGCGCAGGATGACAACGAAGATACTGTATGAAGAGATGACTTGGCCTGAAACCAAAGAGGCCGTGGCGGAAGGTCGTGTTGTGATGATTCCTGTCGGAACGACTGAACAGCATGGACATCACCTGCCGTTGTCAACAGACGTTCTATGTTGCTACTCCGTCTGCAAGAAAGTTGCTGAGAATGCTTCCAGAGATGCTGTGGTGCTTCCACCCATTTGGTATGGATTCAATGAGCATCACAAGGATTTCCCGGGAACACTCTGGGTTGACTGGCATTCCTTCATCAGCTACTTGATAGACATAGGTACCTCGGTCGCACACCACGGGTTCAAGAGAATTGTGTTCGTGAATGGACACGGAAGTAATACACCCTTCACACAGATTGCTGCTAGAAAGATCACAAACACTACCGAAGCCATATGTGCAGCACTGAACTACTGGGACTTCGGACAAGAAGCGGCAAAGAAAGTTCGAGAATCAGATTGGCCTGGCGGCATGGCACACGCCTGCGAGCTTGAGACATCGCTTCTCCTTTACCTAGCCCCGAATCTGGTTGATATGAGCAAGGCCAAGAAGGACATGAGCTTCCAGAAGTCGAAGTACATCTACTGGGACCTTCAAGGAGGCGCCGTGGGAGGAACCGTTGCCTTCATGGACTTCTGGAGCAGGATGTCGAAAACAGGCGTCATCGGAGATCCGACCCTCGCGACGAAAGAGAAGGGAGAGCTAATCTTCAATGCCATCGTGGAAGGTTTGGCCGACTTCATCAGAGAGTTCAGGAAACGAGAAATAAGGAAACGAATCGACCATCACTAGAAAGTGCCTTTCTCGAGTGGATAGAACACATCTCAGTTTTTGTGGAAAGTTCTAAATACGCACGGCTCAGCACCATAGATGAGCTGATGAAGATGTCTAAAGATAAGGAAGTCAGTCGTAGGTCGTTTGTCAAGTACGCTGCCGGGGCAGTCGTTGCAGTGGGCGTAGCTGGTGCAGCAGGATACTATCTTGCAAGCCAGCCGGCTCCTCCGTCTCCGACAGTGACGCAGACCTTGACACAAACGATCGCTCCAACTGCAACTGCAACATCGGCGCCCAAGCCTGCTATGCTCGACCACTACCAGTGGTTCTTCGGACCTGAGATTGTCAAGAAGACCCTTGACAGGTTCACCGCGGACACCGGTATCAAAACCAATCAACATGTCTCGCCACGCAACGGATACGAGGCGGGCATGATGACGAAGATCATGGGCGGTGCCGAGGTTGACACAATGGAAGTCGGCATCGGATACCGAGACAGTTGGTTCAACGCAGGATGGCTACTGAGCCTCGAAGGTCTTCCAGGAGTGGACCAAGTGAAGAATGAGATGTTCCCCAGCGTCAGAGACTTCTACCTGAGCAAGAATGGGGAGCTAATGGCAATGCCCTACTACCTTGCTGGCTGGTTCCCATACTACAACAAGAGGATGGTTGCCGAGCTGGGCGCTGAACCAGCCAAGGACAGAAACGAGGTCTACGAGCAATGCAAAGCAGCAAAGAAGAAGTGGAATCTACTTTCGCCCTATCATTCCTGCTACCTTGAGGCTACCGAATGGTTATGGGAGCAGTACATAGTTGAGCTTGGCTTGATGCCGTTCGACAAGGACAACAAACCATTGTTCGAAGGCGATCCCAGAAACGCCGAGGCCCTGAAATGGATGAAGACGATGTTTGACGAGAAACTGATGTCTCCAAGCATATTCACTGATGGCTGGGACGTCCAGTCGCTCAACTTCGCCAAAGGCAACACCATCTACATGGATACGCATCAGTACATGGCCGAGCCCGTCAACAGATCGATGACAGGAGACGTTCCGGAGAAAGGGAACATGACATTAGTTCCAAAACCATATGGCGGGAACGACTCTAGGATAGTGACCCAGGGCGAGTGGATGGCGATATGCAAGAGCACGCACAGCAAGGAATGGGCATGGGAACTGCTCAAGTATCTTTCATGGAAAGACCCAAGCGGCAAGTACGCATTGTTGAAGGATTGGGGAGTAACGGGCCTACTGGAGCCATACCCCGAGTTCTTCAACGATCCGGACGTGAAGAAGAACTTCGATGAATGGAACCCTGGCGTGGGCTTCGAGGGTTACAGGAAGTACTTTGACGGCATGATGATGGTGCCGTACTGGCAGCTTCGACCATGGTTCGCAGAGTTCAGCGAGGTAGCAAAAGAAACGGTTCAGAAGTACGTTCTGGGACAAGTCAGTCTCTCAGATCTGGAGAAGACTATGGGAGACAAGGCGAGAGAGGTAACCACAGGCTAAGCGCACAAGAGTGAATACCGTGAAGGCAGAAACGCTGGGATGGCTGCTTGTCCTCCCAGCGGTCCTTTTTGTCCTAGCCCTAGGTCTGTTTCCGACTGCCTATGCTCTACTGCTTGCTTTTTCCAAGACCGACCTTAACGGGGCGCAAACATTCGTTGGACTGAGCAACTTCGCCAAAATAATGCGTGACCCGGACTTCCTCAACTCCATCCCGCTTACCTTCGGGTTTGCAGCGATGACTGTCACCGGGGCCACTTTGGTAGGTCTGGCGATGGCGTTGGTGGCCAACCAACAGTTTCGAGGAAAGACAATCGTGAGGTCCATACTCGGAATTCCATGGGCAACATCATGGGTTGCGGTAGGAGTCATGTGGGCCTTCACATTTGACCTTAATCACGGCTACATCAACAGCCTACTATCCCAGCTAGGCCTCATAGCATCGAACATCAACTTTCTCTCTGTTGAAACCGCCCTTCCTGCTGTGTCAGTCGCCGGGGTGTGGCTTCTTTCCTCCTTTACTGCAGTGTTCGTGCTTGCCAGCCTGCAAACGATAGATCCGGCTTACTACGAAGCCGCAAAGATAGACGGTGCAGGTGCCCTCCACCGGCTTAGACACATCACGCTGCCCATTGTCCAGCCAGTCCTGAATTTTACTGTACTGTCGAATTTGATGGTGTCGCTGACTATGTTCGACATTGTCTATGTTATGACCAAGGGAGGACCGGGAACAGCAACTTTGGTCTTGTCTATGGACGCCTACCGGGTGTTCTTCCAGTTCATGTCTATGGGTGAGGGGGCCGCCATTACATTGGTCATGGCTGCCATATCAATGATGGTCGGCATACCCTACTTGACTATCTTCTACAGGAGAGTCTACCGATGAGGAGAAGATATTCTGGCATTCCGCTGTACTTGGCAGCGGTTCTCGTGGCACTTTGGGTGTTGCTGCCTTACTATTGGACGTTCACGACAAGTATCTCCAATTTCGTTGACCTGTCTTCTGCAGTCATATTCCCAAGAAGACCGGTGCTCGGGAACTATGAATCCATACTGCTCGGAAAAGCCTATGCGCCGGGTTCCGAAGCAATCACAGGAGCCCAGTCAGCAACGATTACGATGCAGATGATCAATTCACTTGTAGTTGCCTTGGGGGTCGTTGTTATCACTTTGATCTTAGTCACGCCTGCCGCGTACTCTCACTCGCGCCTCGATTTCCGTGGGAAGGGGTACAGCTTCATGCTGATATTCATTCCCAGAATAGTGCCGGTTATGGTTATGGCGTTGCCGTTCTTTATTCTGTTTTTGAGAATCCATCTCGTTAACACGCATCTTAGCCTAATCCTTGTTCATTCCCTTATCACCATCCCCATGGCTACTTGGATCCTTCGCGATTTTCTCGATGGAATACCGAAAGACTATGAGGAAGCTGCCATGGTTGATGGTGCAACTCGTTTTCAGGCCCTTCGGAAGGTCCTAGCGCCTTTGCTCAGCCCCGGTTTGATTGCCGTGGCAACATTCGCGCTGATGACTTCTTGGGGTGAGTTTTTCTTTGCGTTAACTCTGACAGAGAACTTGACGCTGCCTCCGTATATCCTGAGTTTCAGAACTCCTCAGAAGCTGGAATATGGTGAACTGGCTGCATCAGTGATCTTGGCATCTATTCCTCCGTTTGCTCTGGCCTCAGTGTTGCAGAGATACCTGGCCAAGGCAATTGTCGGTGGGGGACTCAAACAGTAACGCATTCAGGGATTACCGGCAGATGCCTGCAATTCCGAGAGGAGCTACGAACGGAAGTCCTCCTGCGGAGTCTGAGTAGCTGTGCTGGCTACGTTTAGGCAAGCCTTCCAATGCTTATAGACCTAAACAATACCTAGTGCGTGGCGGTTGCAGCATTGATAGTTGATGCTCACTGTCATATTGGTCCCGCGTATGCACCCGCTGGTCTTCCGCCTACTGGCCCCAAGGAGGTTGTCAAAACAATCGACGAGAATGGCATCGACATTGCCGTGATCTCCCAGCTCACGAAAGACTACAAAGAAGACATTGAACAAGTGGCGAACGCAGTAAGAGAGTACCCAACACGAATCGTGGGTTTCGCTCACATCAATCCTCACTGCCAAGATGCGTGCAGGGAACTGGATAGGGCTGTAAATGACCTAGGTCTAAAAGGAGTCAAGGTTCATCCAGCACTGGATGGCTTTGCGATTCACGACGAGATCATGTATCCAATAGTGGAAAGAGCCCGGGATCTGAAGGTTCCCATCCTCACTCATGCTGGCTGGGCAGGAATCGGTTGCGGCTGTCTCTTCGCGCAGCCGCTTGAGCTTCTCTATCTGGCAGAACTATACCCAGATGTGTGCATGATAATGGGCCATATGGGTGGGGATGAAAACTACTGGCCCAGCGCGATCAAGGCAGCAAAGAAAGCTGACAACATCATACTCGACACTAGCGCCTTCTGCATTCCTCACGTAATACAGAGAGCGGCACGAGATGTCGGCGCAGAACGGATGATCTTTGGGTCAGACTTTCCTTGGACATTTCAACGACTTGAACTCCAGAAGATTCGAATGCTGAACTTGACCGAGAGAGAGAAAGACATGATTCTCGGAAAGAATATGCTGAGAATACTGAAGATGGAATGAGTGCAGCAGTGTCATTTCAGACCGGGAGCAACACTACCGTCTTCTAGGTTGTGGCCACATTCTCTGTCGAACCGGTTTGATCCTCGACTAGGCTCGCCGTCTCTTCCTTTCAGAGATCTTCCAGCCAAGGAGCTCACCCTTCTTTCCGCGACGAATCTGCTGAAGCTTCTCCAGCCTCAATAGGTGCCCAGCAAATGGAAAGGCTAGGTCCAACTTGGCATCCTCCGGGAGTTTGACCAGCTTATCCGAGATCTCTATGATCAGCTCTCTTAGAGTTAGAGGTTCATTGGAGGCTTTGAGAGTGCTGAGTATCTGGCGCTCCGCTTCGCGAACAAACATCCTGCTCTCTCCGAAGAACTTCCGCGCCTGTTCGCGGTTCATGTTCGGGTAGTGCGATGTCAACAGCATATCGGGCTTCAGACTCTCGACGAGTCCTATCGATGACAGATAGTCGTCTGGTGAGAGGTAGGGCGGTGGAAGTGCCGGCTCGCCGTCCGCCGTCGGGATATATCTCCCCATTATTGCGTCTCCGATCATGATTGCCCTGTTCTTTGGGTCCCAAACAGCAATATGACCGCGCGTGTGCCCGGGAACGTGAATGATTTCTACAGTCCAATCATCCGACAGCCGGAATGCCTCTCCGCCCTGCAATAGAATGTCCAGTTTGGAACAATCGCCCATCATCCAGCGGAGATGCGACTTCACTTCAGGTGGATACTCTATTCCGTGGTCTCGCCTGAAGACGTTGTAGCGGAGCCGCATGTTGGCCTCTGGATCCTCGATCTGCTCACGGTCCGCCTTGTGAGCCACAAGGAGGGCTCGAGGAGCCAGATGTCGTAGTTCAGAATTCCCTCCAGAATGGTCAGCATCACAATGCGTGTCAGTTGCATACGTGAGATCGTTCTTGCTTAGCCCAACAGATTCCATGAACGGCAAAGTTGCCTCTCGGGGGGTTTCGTGGGTCCCAGTGTCGACTAGCAGGGAACGGTCCCCAGATAGAAGATACTGGTATAGAACGCGTTCGCCGAGTTGAGAAGCAATCTGGTAGACCCCCTCGAAGAGCTTCATCGAGATTCGCGATCACGTCTGCGGGCCAGCTATTTAACGACCGACACCCCCGGTAGCGAGGGATGAAGGGCCGACTGAAACTCTTGACTGAATCGGATGAAGTTCCGGAGCGGCAGGCTATCCTATGAACGGGATGCTTTCGCCTGCCTTGATGGTCAGATTGACTGTCTGTCCGCCATCCATCACCAGTACGTGGCCCGTCACATAGCTCGATAATGGTGATGCCAGGAAAAGTGCTCCTCCCGCGATCTCTTCAGGTTTTGCCATCGCTCCCAATGGAACCCGTTTCTGTATCTCTTTCATCAAGGGGGCGTCAACATATGGAACACTCATCTCAGTTGCCACCCAGCCAGGTGCAATAGCGTTCACGTTGATCTTGTGAGGTGCAAGTTCCACAGCCATACATTTCGTCATCAGAATTAGTGCTGCCTTGCTCATGGCGTATGAGATCTCGCCCTCGTTGCCCTCTATCCCGTCTATCGACGAGATTACTATGATCTTTCCGCCCTTACCTTGTTTGATCATCTGGTTTGCTGCGAGTTGACAGCAGTGGAAGCTGCCTTTGACATTGATGTCAAGATGCTCTTGGAGATTCTTATCATCCGTGCTAATTAGGAAGCCGCCTTTCATTATAGCCGCATTATTGACGAAGACGTCCACTCGTCCGAATTTCTCCACCGCAGCCTTGAACATCTTCTCGACTTGTTCTGGATCACTTATGTCCACCTGCATGACGAGGGCGTGACCACCGGCTTTCTCAATCTGTTTCGCAAGGGCTTCGCCTCTGCTTCGCCCGTCGGGTCGCTTCATTCGATCTGCAACCAGTACACTGCATTTGGCAAATCCGAAAGCTCTGGCTATCGCCTCACCTATTCCGCGTGCGGCACCGGTCACCACTACAACTTTTCCTAAAAGTTGGAGATCAGGAGAGTATTCTGAGCTCATCCAAATCGCTCCTTTGCATAGCTTGATCGTTAAGGCTTTCTAAGGTTATTGATACAGATTCTCCTCCGTCGCGGAGGGTGATGATTAGCATACCTCGCCTTGTCACCCAGATTTGGATTGCAGACACTGAGTTGTGCAGGGAACGCTTCAGGGTTCCAGACTTCCTCTGCTTGAGTGCATTTCTGAACGATTCCTGCTTTCAAGAATTGACTATCGTGCCTCATGGTACTTGGGAAGAACGTCAGCTAGCCTTTCCGTTGCCGTCGATGTGAGAGACTCGCGCAAGTCCGGTGTAAGCTACGTAGCTCACTTCGCATTCGAGTGATTTCCCGGCATCCAGATGCGAGCATGTTCCTTGTTCTATCGCTTTGTGGAGGGCAGCAGGGTAACCGGTCATTGCATATAGACCTACAGCGTAGCAACCTCTGAAGAAACCGTAGTTCAGCCAGAGATGGATCGTTGAGAGTGTCTCTCTAGGGAATGACATGCCTATGCCCATCTTCTTTTTTGAGTCGGTCACTGCGTACCAGCCTTCCTTCAGCTCAGTTGTATAGTGATACTCGTCGATGAATGCGGATGGTTCGAGCGGTCTGCTCACATCCACTTTTTGTCCTGATTTGTCAATCGCTACCGGCCAGTTGTAGACGGTTCCCGGCTGGAATCTAGATTCTGGTACCAAGTCCTCTACGAGCATCTTGCCAGCAGGCATGTCTATGCGATGATCAGGCGTAACCGCGAAGGTGCTGTGGTATCCCCATAGAAAATGGAAGTCCCTGTATCCCGTGTTTGTGATTCTTGTGCGGATTCTCAGTCTAGGTTCTCCAGCTACCAGCTTGATCCATTTTTCGACCTTGAAGGGCGAGATTGTCGTGTGAGTCGACAGATACGCCTCTACCTCGTCCGCCGATTGTTTCAGTATCTCGCAGGAATACTTCTGAGCCCAAAGCTCACCTTCCACTGGATACTCTTCCCCCCGGTATGTGCTAGGGAAAGCTGTTGGCAGGATTTCGTCGATTCCACCAAACCACCAGTTGTCAATGCCTCCAGCGGTCCCGAGCACCGGCGGATTAGGCTTGACCCGAGGATGATGGAAGAGAAAATCACAGTTCTCAGACTTCAGGACGTATTCATAGATGTTTCCACCACGGTCTAGGAGGATTGTAATCCTAATCAGATCGTTTTCCAACAGAAGTGTTCGCAAACCAGACAGCTCAAAATCGAGAGAAACTCTGCAGCCACTCAAGTTGCGGTGCCACCGATCTCCCGGCGAATCTTATGTGAACTTAAGACTATCGCTCTCGCAAGCTGCTTGTTTCTGAGTATGACTGTACTACGGTTGAGAGTTGCAGGTATCTAGTCGGATTCGTTTGGCCTAACGTACGGAAACTCCACTGGAATCGTTACGAGTTTCATGCCAGTTGGCGTCTTCTCGATCAAGATGTGTTTGAGCCAGTGCTTATCATCTTGGTTCGGATAGTCTGATCTGTGGAATCTGTTCCTGCTTTCCTTTCTTGTCAGCGAAGATCTTACTATCATCTCGCTTACGATGAGCATGTGCCTGGCTTCGATTGCTTCACGCATTTCGTAGTTGAACATTCCCGACTTGATACTAGTGCACATGCTGTCCAGCATCGATTTTCGGATCTCTTCTATCTCTCGGAGGGTCTTCTCGAGTCCTTCTTGGTTCTTGATGATTGAGGCTCCTTCCCACATTGCATGCTGAAGTTTGCGCATGATTTTGATCGGAGGAACCCCTTCGTTCGCCTCAAGCGGGGCTCTAAGGTGGGAAAGCTCTTCATCTACGTCAGCCACATTCGGTTCAGGTGGCTTCCTATTCTGTGAATATGCAGCTGCAAACTCGCCCGCTCGCTTTCCCCACACCAGGGCATCCACAATTCCAGTTGCCCCTTCAACTAGACAGTCGCCTACCGCAAACGCAACCTGCCCTGCGGCAAGCAGTCCATGCACTCTCGATTCACAGTGTGAATCAATCCTGACACCCCCGGTCGTCGTGTGAACGGATGGGAAAATCTCGATCAAATCCTTTCGACTGTCGAAGCCGAGCTTCTCGATCATCTCAAGCCTACCAGGCGCGCTTCGCGCAAATAGCTTACGCGGAACATGGCGGAGATCCAAGAAGACTCCGCCGTGTGGTCCTCCTCGCCCTTCTCTTACTTCCTGCCAGAACGCTTTGCCCAGTTCTGCCTGGTTGCTCAGCTCCTTTGTCTTCGGATAGTATCTTTCTAGGAATCTCTCTCCTAGATTATTTATGACGTAGGCCATTACTTCAGATTCAGTGGGGCTCTCAAGAACCGCTTTGGTTCTTGCAGAGTCAGGGTATGCGTACATTATCGCAAGGTACTCGAACTGTTCCATGTTCACTAGCTGGGCTCCAGCTTCGTACGCAACCGCGTAGCCGTCCCCGGTTCCTTCGCCGCTGACCATTGTGTGTGGAAAATAGACCTGGGTTGCGTCGCCGGTCGCCAGAACCACTGCCGAGCATTTGACTAGAATGATCTGGGAGTTCAAATAGTCGTATACCATGGCGCCTGTTACGTGGTTGTCGGTGACGAACACTCGCGAGAGCATAGTCTCCTGAATGTACGGGATCCCTTGTCGATTGAGTTGATCGCGGAGAACATCGACCGTCCCGTGGCCAGTCCAGAATGGGCCTTCCGCATGTGTTCCAACCCTTCCGAACGTTATCCACCGATCAATTGGTGACTGTCCAGGTTCTCCTAGCTCGCTGCTAGGAAAGAGAGTGATTTTTCCTTCGGCATCTCGGTCCCAACGTATGCCCCATTTCTCGAGCTCGAGAAGCCTCTCTCCACCTTCAAGGGCTTGGATCCTCGTGAGCTCCTGATCGCAGAGGAACTGTTTTCCGTTGACTATCATGTCTTTGAGATGTCGTTCCACGGAATCATTTGGGTCGCTCCACGGTCCGATTGCTGCGGCTTCAGAGGGAGAGAGTGAGCAACCGCTGGCACCATAGATACCCTTCACAATCATGAGTACTCTTGCGCCGTTTTTCTTCGCCTCGATCGCTGCTCTTGGCCCAGCAATTCCTCCTCCCACAACAAGAACGTCAGTCTCGATGACTTGATCAACTGATGTTTGTCGCACTCCTCTTTCCTCCGGGCAATATCTACGGCGTGCGCACCGAGTCAACGTATGGCAATTAAGGCTTTGCCAGCAAGATTGATCGCATATCTAAAACCAGTCTGTGTACAGTCAAGCCGATCTTGAGTTTATCGTGGCGTTGCTTAGACTCTTATATCGCCAACACGACATCGAACATGGAAGTGCCAGAAGTGACGGGAGACTATCTTGAATATACCTCTGGTCTGAAGACACGCAATTCATGGAACCTCTATGAGAGAGCGCGCAGAGTGATGCCCGGCGGCGCCAGCTCTCATGCACAATGCTATCCAATTTTCGATCCCTATCCTCTAACGTTTGAGAGAGGGAAAGGTTCCAAGATTTGGGATGCAGATGGTAACGAGTATATCGATTTCATCCTTTCCATGGGCCCGTGCATCCTCGGTCACTGTCACGAGACGGTGATGAACGCCGTCAGGGCCCAACTTGAGAAGGGCACGGCCTTCGCGGTGCTCAACGAGACTGAAGTCAAGCTGGCCGAGAAGGTGTGCGAGATGGTGCCAAATGCGGATATGGTCAGATTCTCGAGTTCTGGAACCGAAGCCACGATGGCCGCGATCAGGATAGCTCGTGGCTACACCGGCAAGGACAAGATCATCAAGTTTGAGGGATGTTATCACGGCTCACACGACTACGTCTTGGTAGGAGGATCAGGAACCCCGCCAATGGGGTCCCAGCTGGCACCTTTCAAGATAGCATCATCATGGGGAATCCCAGAAGACACGCTAAAGACAATGGTAGTTCTACCCTGGAATGATCTTTCTGTTGTTGAGAAGACTCTGAGGAGAAAGTCGCATGAGATCGCCGGCATAATCACCGAACCTGTCCTGATGAATATTGGTACGGTCATGCCTGAGAAGGGCTACCTTAAGGGCCTTCAAGAGCTCTGTGAAGAGCATGATGTTGTCTTCATATTGGACGAGGTCATCACGGGATTCAGGCTTGCTCCGGGAGGAGCACAGGAATACTTCGGCCTGAAACCCGGCCTTGCAACGTTTGGGAAAGCTCTGGGCGCCGGATTTCCAATATCCGCCATCACGGGAAAGAGAGAGATCATGGAGCTAGTCGTGCCGGGAAAGATAGCCCACACAGGAACATACAATGCAAATCCTCTCTGCGCAGCGGCTTCATACGCTGCCCTGAGTGAGCTCACAAAGAATGATTGTGCGGTCTACAAGCATCTGCATAAGGTTGGGAAGATGCTCCAAGACGGTCTGCAAGATGCCGTGGAGAAGACTCACACGACGGGCATGGTCCAGGGCATGGCTGCAGGCGGCTGTCAGCTCTACTTCACGAAGATGAAGAAGATACGGAACTATCGAGACTTCTTTAGTTGCGACTCAGCCAAGTACCTGAAGTTCCATAAGGAGTTGATGAAACGCGGCATCTACTTCCATCCCCAGCAGTACGAGCACTTGTTCGTATGTACCGAACACTCTGAGCAAGACGTGCAGAAATGTGTCGACGCCACTGAACAAGCTCTGCGCGCCCTGGCATGACCGCATACTGGCCAGTGACGATCCGCGCGTGCACATTTCCCAGGATAGGCCGTCATCTTCATCTTGCAAATCCAATGGTAATTGAAGACGAGTGACTGGGATGTCGAGAAACGGCCGTATCAACGTCGCTGTCGTAGGAGTCGGCCTGATGGGCGAAACCCACATCAGAGCCTACCTCAACAACCCGTTCACAAACGTCGTCAGCATAGCAGATGCCGATGAAGCCAGAGCAAAGGAGATGGCCGCGAAATACTCCATCAACAGATACTACACGGACTATGGTGAGATGCTTGACAAGGAAGACCTACAGGCCATTTCTGTCGCGACTCCGGAACGATATCACCGAGGTCCTGCGGAGAAGGCGGCCAAGATGGGTATTCATGTACTGTGCGAGAAACCGATAGCAGCGACAATGAAGGATGCCTTGGTGATCGTAGACGCCTGCAGTTCCAGTAAGGTCAAGTTGTTGGTGGGCTATGCCTCGCGGTTCGAGCCCATTTACACGATAGCCAAGGAAAGAATACAAGAAGGGAAAGTTGGGCAAATCAATCTGATAAGATCGCACAGGACGGATCCAATCTCGATCACAAAGCGAGTTTCGGAATGGACGAACCTCATCTTCTATGACGCCGTTCATGACATAGATTTGGTACAATGGTACAGTGAAAGCAGAGTCGTGCGCGTATACGCTGAAGGATCAAGCAAGCTCCTCGGCTCCAAAGGGCCGGATGTCATACAGGCTACGCTGAAGCTGGACGATGGTGCTGTGGGTTCCATTGCCACGAACTGGATAGTGCCAGATAAGAAGCCCACCACTTTTGAGCAACGCACCGAGGTATGGGGCACCAAGGGGGTGATGAAGATAGAGGTTGACAATCGCCAGCTCCAGATCGACACATCAGATGGAAGCGAGTATCCTGACACCGTATTCTTCCCGACGATGTATGGGCACCCAACCGGCGCAGTCAAGGAAGAAATAGACCATTTCGTCAACTGCATAAGAAAGGATCTGAGACCACTTGTTGGCGGCGAGGAGGGAGTTCAGACTCTGAGCGTCGCTCTTGCCATCATCGAATCGTACAATACAGGGCAAATAGTCGCCACAGCTAAGACCAAATAGGGAAGCGTTCGTTAGCACCTGTCTTTCGGAACTCTTCAGCATTGAGCGGCATTCGACTTGCCGTTCGGCAACACCATGCCTCGCGGGCAGACAAGAACTATTCACATATTCGTACAATACCATTGTATCTGCGTGGGTTCGCTTTATGGATCTTTGCGAAGCAACGAAGTCTCAGGATGCGAGGACGCGCTTCGCACCATTGAGAACTATCGTGCCACTTGCCAGCTCCCTTCCGAAGGCCAATCACATTGGCCAGCCGGCCAGAATGCCTCCATCAACAGCTATCGCTTCGCCCGTAATGAATGAGGAGTCATCCGACGCAAGAAATAGCGCGACCTTCGCCACTTCTTCAGGTAGTCCCAATCTGTTCATAGGATGCTTCTTCCTGATCGCGTCAATCGTTGGCTCGCCTGATTCGTCCGAGATTTTTTGGACCAGAGGTGTCTTGATGATGCCTGGGCAAATACAGTTGACCCTGATGTTCCTTTTCGCGAAGTCCAAGGCTGTTGCCTTGGTAAGCATTAGGACCCCTCCCTTTGATGCATCGTAGGCAACTTCGTTCTCAAATGCCATGAAGGAATTCACGGAGCCCATGTTGATGATGACGCCTCCTCCCTGTTTTAACATGTGAGGAAGAACGTATTTGCAGCAGAGGAAAGCCCCCGTCAGATTGACGCTAATTACGTAGTTCCAGACTTCCTCCGGAGTATCTACAGCTGTGCCGATCGGATTCACCCCGGCGTTGTTGAAGAGAATGTCGATCCGTCGATACGTCTGAATCGTCTCCTCAACCATCTTCTTCACGTCCGAGCTCCTTGAAACATCAGCCTTCACGAAAGTCGCTTGTCCCCCTTCTTTGTCTATGATCGAAGCAGTTGCTCTTCCTCTTGACTCGTCACGTCCAACGAGCACGACTTTCGCTCCCTCTCTCGCGAAAAGCAGCGCTGTTGCTTTTCCTATGCCAGAGGTTCCACCTGTGACTATTGCGCATTTCTCGTGGAGTTTCATCTATCCTTCAGAATCGAGCTTGATCCGACAAAGTTAAAGACTTTGCGAGACTTCCTAGAGGTGCGATCGTGCAGGAATGCTGAAGTATCGGGCACAGGCTTCTTCGATGGCAATAGGCAGAGGAGAGTGCTTCTTGGAGTGACTGAGCTGTCGGGAAGAGTAGCCATTGTCACCGGAGCGGCGCAGGGGATTGGTCGAGGAGTGGCCATAGTACTCGCAGAAAGAGGGGCGGATCTGGCTTTGTGGGACCTCAAGATTGCCGAACTTGCAGTCGTGAGGGAGGAGACAAGGGAGCTAGGACGACGCTGCGTAGCGATAGAGGTTGACGTGGCCAACCGGGCTCAGGTCGATCGCGCCATAAGGTCAACTGTCCAAGAGCTCGGGGGCGTCGATATACTCGTCAACTCCGCGGGTGTACACAGCTCCATTCTCTTTCGAGATATGGCTGAAGAGGATTGGGATTTCGTGAACGACGTGAATGCGAAAGGGACCTTTCTCTGTTGCAAAGTTGTTGTCCCGGAGATGATCAGGCGTGGAGGTGGAAGAATCATCAATATCGCGTCCGACGCCGGGAAGACGGGGCACGCGACTGAAGCGCACTACGTTGCCTCTAAACATGCAGTCATAGGACTAACGAAGGTACTGGCCATAGAGCTCGCAAAGGATAACATTCGAGTGAACGCCATCTGTCCTGGGTGGGCAGATACGCCAATGCTAAGGCAGGTCTTCAAGGAACTTGCAGCAATTGAAAAGAAGACGGAAGAGCAGATCATCAACGAGGTAGTTAAGCAGATCCCTGTGGGGAGGCTGGGGACTCCTGAAGACATAGGAAAGGCGGTTGCATTCCTTGCCTCGGACGACGCAGACTACGTCAACGGTCAGTCAATAGGGGTCTGCGGAGGATACGAGATGCATTGACCGGAACCCCCTAAGAACCCTCTTTTGACGACTCCTAGATCGTGATATCCAAGCTTTCGGGTTGTCCGTCGCGCGGATCTCTTCGGCCTATTTCGACGTATCGGCTGAGTGGGCGGGCTTCTCAACCATGACGAGTATGCTAGACTGTCTGGGCCCGCGTCAACTTGCCAGTCTATCCGTTTTGGAACCTCAATCGTTGCTACCGGCATCGGCCTGTATGACTTCTTTCTTGAGGCTGATCGTTCGTCTTATGACTGGATCGAAAGCATCTCTCAAGCCATCTCCCAGGAAATTGATGGCGAGGACAAGCATAGCAATAGCGAGCCCTGGAAAGAACGAAAGCCACCAGTTAGAGAAAATGTACATTCGACCCATCGCAACCATTGATCCCCATTCCGCAGTGGGCGGTTGGGCTCCCATTCCTAGGAAGCTCAGGAACGCAGCTGTCAAGATAGCATCGCCCATGTCCACACTTGACTGAACGATGAGAGGCGACATGGAGTTTGGAAAAACATGCCGCATGATTATCCCCCCGCTTCGCAAGCCTGCGAGTCTGGCGGCAGCAATGTAGTCGTTCGTCTTGACCGAAAGCGTTTGTCCATACGCGAGCCTTGTGTATCTCGGCCACCAAACGGCCCCAATAGCGAGCAGCCCGTGTAGCAGACCCGGCCCCATCGTAGTCACGAAGAAGAGGGCCAAGACCAGCGGAGGAAATGCCATGAAGACATCAGCTATCCTCATAATGAGCTCGCCAATCTTGCCACCAAGATAACCAGCCACAAGTCCGAGCGTCGAACCTACTATGAGGCCGATTCCAACGATCGAGAACCCAACGAAGAGGGAAATCTGTGAACCATATATCACCCTGCTTAGGACATCACGGCCGAGAGTGTCACAGCCAAAAAGACAAGAAGGGCCTGGAGGTGCAAGTCTGCTATCCAAGTTTATGGCGTTTGGATCAGCCGGACTGACAAAGGGCGCGAGAATTGCTAGGAGCACGAAGACTGCGATGATTACTATTCCGGTCATCGCGAGCGGGCTCTTTCTTAGAATATAGAGTGTCAGTTCGGTCTCTCTTATCCGCGGGAGATACTTTGCTTGCAGGCCGCTCAGTCTCGGTCTGATTTCTGCGGTGTTCAATTGTGTGTCCACTAGTACCTAATTCTGGGGTCGAGGAATCCGTACGCGATATCAACCAGCAGGTTTGCAATGCTGTAGATGAAGGCGGTCAAGAGTGAGAGGCCCATGATGAATGGTATATCCATCTTCAAGACCGCTTGGTAGGTTAGGTATCCTAGACCAGGCCACGTGAAAACGGTCTCGACAACTACTGCTCCTCCAAGAATGAGACCGATAGAGAAGCCTATGGTCGTGACTGTGGGGATCAGAGCGTTTCTCAGGGCGTGTTTGTATATAACTGTCCGTTCCTTGAGGCCCTTGACCCTAGCCACAGCAATGTACGGCTTGTTGAGTACCTCAAGCATGCTCGACCTGGTCATCCTCGTAATCACAGCCAAGAAGAAGAGAGAAAGCGTAAACGCAGGCAACACGAGATGAGACGCTGAATCCACTAGGCTGGTCCAGTTGCCCGTCAGAAGGCTGTCTAGGACAAACATGCCTGTGATGTGAGTCGGAGGACTCACGCCTGTTGAAAGGCGTCCCAGTCCCCCGAAGCTAAACTGCTGATAGAATATGTACAACAGTATGAGGCCCAGCCAGAAGTCAGGTATCGAAAGCCCGAATATGGTTACGCCTCTAACAAGTTGGTCGGCCCACTGATTTCTGCGGGTAGCAGCAATAACGCCCAGCGGAATGCCAAGGCCTATCGCGAACACTGCGCTTGCTAACGTAAGTTCTGCCGTCGCCGGGAAACGCTCAGCCAATTCAATTTCAACAGGTCTGCTCGACCAAATGGAGCGCCCCAGCTTTCCTTGGAGGAGCTGTTGCCAGAAGACCACATACTGTACGATCAGAGGTTTGTCGAGTCCCCACCTAGCTCTCTCCATTTCTATCTGCTCGGCGGTTGCTCTAGGTCCCACGACGGCACGTATTGGGTCAACTGGTATCAGGTGCGATACTACAAAGGCTAGCGTAACCACTCCAATCATTACAAATACCGTTACTGCGATCCGCACCAACACGTACTGATGGAACTTCATTCAGTATCGTCTCAGGATATATTGAAGAAAAAAAGGAGTTTCGAAGATCGAGTCGCTTGTCTTAGCTTCTTGTGACGTTCGAGTAGTCCATCATGTCGAAATGCGTCCAAGGCTCATAGTTCTTGATGTCTGAACGGTACGGGTACAGCCCCTCTGCTTGGAAATACCAGACTTCCACGCCGCGCTCTGCAATCAGCTTGTTCGCTTGGTCATACAACTGCTCGCGCTTCGCCGGATCGGTTTCTGCCAGTCCTTCGTCCAGTAGTGAATCTATCTCTTCGTCCCGCCAGGGAGTCTTGGATAGGCACAAGCTTTCGCCATGGCGAGGTGCACCGCTCAGCATATACATCCCTTCGGGGTCAACGAAAATGATTGTATGCATGTCTTGTGCATAGTCGAATTTGCCGGTAGGAATTCTCTCGTCCAGGACGGACCAGTCATACTCTTCCATCTTCACCTTGATCCCGATCTTGGCCAAGTCTTCCGTTTCCTTCAGTACTACATCTCTGTAGGGGACTCCCAAGTCGGCAGCAGATGGGACGATCTTTGTCACTTCGAAGCCATTCGGGTACTTCGATTCAGACATCAGTCTCTTCGCTTTCTCCAGGTCGTATTCATAGTAGATCTTCCCACCGCCCAATAGTCCCTTGTAGAGCGGGGAACTCATCTGGATTGCCTTGCCGCGCATCATTTTCTCTCGTATCTCTGGGTAGTTGATGGCGTATCTCATAGCTTCACGAACCTTCGCATCTGCGAAAGGCGGGAAGGCTGTGCTCATGTGTGATACGTAACATGCAAAGGTCGGGACCTCAGCCACCTTGATGTCGGGTTTTGGATGATCGATGTAATCCATTATGGAATCCATGGGCATGCCGATCTGTGCGATGTCAACGTCGCCTCTTTCCAGCATCATCTGGAGGGCAGCTGGTTCTGCCACAATCTGGAAGATGATTCTGTCGTTGGCGGGCTTTGGTCCCCAGTAGTATGGATTTCTTTCCAGTACTACCCTCACGCTTCGGCTCCATTCCTTGATGTAGTATGGGCCTGTACCTACCGAGTGCTCATCAATCCACGGTGAGCCCCAGTCACACTCAGGTGTTCCCCACGCTCCGTTTACGTGTGGTATGACGGCCTTGCTATCCATGATGACGCCGTCGTACAAACCTGCCAGGAGGGCAAGATATGCGACGAAAGGTGTCTTAAGCTCCACTTGGACCGTGTAATTGTCGACCTTCCGTACTTCCTTCACGTACGCGTAGGATTTGCCTCCCGGAAACTGCCCTTTCAGCGCTCTGTCGAAACTCCAGATGACATCGTCTGCAGTCATTGGGTTGCCGCTAGGGTAGAACTTCACATCATCACGCAGATGGAAGGTGTACACCTTTGCATCTTCGGAAATCTCCCAACTCTTAGCAAGAGAGGGCAGATACGTGTTGTAGTTCGGGTGTCGGTGTGTAATCAGAGTGTCGTATACATGGCGCAAGACGATTACGTCGTGACCAGTAACGCTCTTTTGGGCGTCCATCAGGCGTGTCATCCATTGGCCACCCACGATCAGCTCGCGAGGTGCGAGAGTTGTCGGAGGTGCTGTGGCAGTGGCTGCGGTTGTCGTTGGGCTAGGTCCGGGTGTAGGAGGCAACGTTGCGTAGTACACGCCCGCTGCGGCTCCTGCTACGACAACTGCCCCAGCTGCTGTGTAGGTAATGAACTTGCGTCTAGAAACTTTTTCCTTTTCTTTGCTCAACGGTTATCTCCTTGACCCTTATGAAAAGCGGTGTTGCACATTTAAGAGCTTCTAGTGCTAGCCGGTGACACACGAAAGAGCGAATACCTTGAATAGATGGTCGCAAGTTGCGAATCCGGTTCCAGTGGTAGCTGTGGCGGCCCAAGCAGAGCTGCTTCGAATATCTGACTTGCGCGTGGAGTTCTTCACATATGCTGGGGTAGTCAAGGCACTGGATGGCGTCAACCTCCAAGTGAATCAGAACGAATGGTTTGGCATAGTCGGAGAGACCGGCTGTGGAAAGTCCGTGACGGCATATTCGATTCTTCGCATTATTCCGCCCCCAGGAGAGATAGTTGGAGGTCAGATACTCTTCGAAGGCGAAGATCTGCTCAAGAAGAGCGACAAAGAGATGAGGGGTGTGCGAGGGCGCAGGATCACTATGGTGTTTCAGGATCCGCTGACTTCACTCAACCCTGCGTTCAGGATAGGCGACCAGATTGTCGAAGCCATTAGGGCTCATCAAGTAACCACGAAATCAAAGGCTATCCACAAAGCTACTGAGCTCCTGAAGAAAGTGGGCGTAGATTCGCCGTCAAGACGGATGGACGACTATCCTCACGAACTGAGTGGTGGCATGCGGCAGCGAGCTGTGATAGCGATGGCGCTCTCGGGGTTTCCGTCTCTGTTGATCGCAGATGAGCCCACCACGAATGTTGACGTCACTGTGCAGCGTCAGATTCTTGATGTCATGAAGCAACTGCAAGAAGACTATAGGACTTCGATGCTCTACATTACCCACGACTTGGGGGTTGTTGCGGAAATGTGTGACAGAGTTGCTGTGATGTACTGTGGCAACGTGGTTGAATATGCACCCGTGAAGACAATCTTCAAGGAGAGCAAGCACCCCTACACACGCGGGCTTGTGAACGCTTTTCCCAAGCTGACTGCCAAGAAAGACTGGTTTGAGGTCATTCGGGGAAACGTGCCCGATCTCATTCTTCCTCCAAGTGGTTGCCGATTCCATCCCAGATGCGACAGCTGCATGAAGAAGTGTAGCGAGCAGAGACCTCCCGAAGTCGAGATTGAACCGGGACACATGGTGATGTGCCACCTGTACGGCTAGTGGAGGAGTTGACGTGACTGAATCAATAGTGGAATGCAGAGAACTCCGGAAGTACTTCCCGCTACGTGGGATGTTTAGAACGGTTGCAAACGTTCATGCAGTTGACGGAGTGTCCCTGGACATCAAGAGCGGCGAGACTTACGGATTAGTAGGTGAAAGCGGCTGCGGCAAGAGCACGCTCGGTAGAATGATGGTAGCGCTTCTTCGGCCAGACGCGGGCGAGGTCTGCTTCGATGGGAAGAACATCTTCTCAATGAATAGAGATGAGCTCAATCTGTTCCGGCGCAAGGTCAGCATGGTGTTTCAAGATCCGCATTCTTCTCTCGACCCGCGGATGACAGTTGTGGACATCGTCGGTGAACCTCTCAGGGCACAGGGTCTGGCAAGCGGAGAACAGCTGATCGAGACGGTCTCAAAGCAGATTGAGGAAGTTGGACTTAGGTCAGAACACCTTTACAGGTATCCGCATGAGTTCAGCGGTGGAGAGAGACAGAGGATCGCCATGGCTAGGGCCCTATCCACCTATCCTGAGTTTGTGGTCTTGGATGAACCAACATCAGCGTTGGACGTATCCGTTCAGGCGCAGATACTCAACCTGCTGCGCCGTCTTCAACAGAATCGCGGTCTCACGTACATTTTCATCTCTCACAACTTGAACGTCGTGAGGAACCTCAGTGATCGCATGGCGGTAATGTACTTAGGCCAATTGGTTGAGGTCGGTCCAAGCGATGAGATCTTCGACAATCCGCTCCACCCCTACAGTGCGATACTGATCTCCGCTGTGCTGACAGGCGACCCAGACGTGAAGAGAAAGGAGATTCCCGTGAGAGGTGAAGTGCCCACGGCCATAGACCCACCAAAAGGGTGCAGGTTCCACACTAGGTGTCCTCAAGCATCCGGACCCTGTCATGCGACTCCGCCGATTCTGACTGATGCTGGCGGAGGTCATCTGGTTGCCTGTCATCTCAGGACCGCCAACTAGAGACGTTCAGGTAGAAGCGCAGAATTGGGCTCTGCGCAACTCGGTGAACTGAGCATATTTCGCGTTGCGCTGTCGGTTGTGAACCTCCAAGGTCAGGCGTCTGCGGCCGTACCTAGTCAATCTTCCATTCTCTCAGAAGGCCTTGAAGGTTCTCGCCCAAGATCAGAGCTTTCTCTTTCTGACTAATGTCGAGGGTTCTGATCTTCAGTATCTCCATCGCGGAGTCAACCCAGGGCATGTCCGAACCAAAGAGGATTCTGTTCGCCCCGACATCATTCACCATTCTCTCTATCGCGCCAGACATGTTGCCTGAGGTTTCAAGATACAGGTTGTCGCATCTCTTCGCAGCTTTGATTGCGTCGAACCAAAGGCCACAGCATCCGGAATGGCCCACTATCAGTGGTACCTGTGGATATCGTTCGGCTAAGTCAGCAACGCCGAGAGGACCAGAGAACACGTCATAACCTGTGTGGAATAGGACTGGGATCCTGAGCTTCGCCACTTCGTCGAACAAAGGATCGAGAACGCTATCTGTGCATGAAAACAGCTGCAGCCAAGGATGGAGCTTCAGGCCCTTTAGACCTAGGGTGGCGATTGCCCTGTGCAGTTCCTCGACTGCATCCTGACCGAATCTTGGGTTGACCGTGGCAAACCCTATCAGCCTGTTCGGGTATTTCTTCATGGCGTCAGCAATCTTGTCATTCTCTGTCTTATCGTATACCCAGAGTCCTTTGTCAGTGAATGTCATCGCCTTGTCGACGCCTGCTTTGTCCATCGTCTCTATCAGCGTCTCTGGGGAGATTCGAGGAGCTGATTGTCCTGAACCTTTCTTCTGATCCGGTTCTCCTATGTGTGTGTGCACATCAATTATCAAGTCGTCATCGCTCCTCTAGGATCTTGCTGATGTTCTCTCCGAGAATCTTCCTCTGCACATCGGAGTCTAGTTTGAGCGACTTGATTCTCGCAATCTCGACTTCGGCCTTGCTGTAGGGCGCGTCTGTACCAAAGACCACTCTGTCTGGTCCAATGGCTTCAACGGACTCCTCGATAGTCCAGTACTGCGTGTTTCTGGAGGTTTCGAGAATCAGATTACGAGATCTCCGTGCCGCCGGAATCGCATCGAAATAGTAGTTATCATATCCCATGTGTCCCATGATGACGGTTGTCTCCGGGCATGATAGTGCCATCTCTCCAATCTCCATAGGTTGCGAGTATATGCTCGTTCCTGAATGAACATAGACTGGAATCTTCAGCTCGCCTGATCTCTGAATCAACGGATATACGAGGTCATCACTGGCCGGGAACCCTTGGAGATCTGGGTGCAACTTCAACCCTCTTAATCCCAGTCTCTTGACTCCTCTCTCCAATTCGTCCAAGGCTGCGTCCTCATACCAAGGATTCACCCCAGCAAAGCCGACAAGCCTATCTGGATGCTTCCTCACTGCGGAAGAAATCTCGTCATTGGCTCTTGAGGTCTCCACATTGAGTCCCTTTCCCATGGAGCAGACAATCGCCTTGTCAATCCCGTTCCTGTCCATAATGTTGACGAGCTCATCCGCAGACAACGCGAAGGACCGGCTCTTAGAATGTTCTCTGCCTATGTGACAATGGGCATCGAATATCAATTCATTTCCGCCAGACTCAAGAAACTCCATTCCGTAAATAAGAGTTCCCGAGGCGGGCCGCTGCAGATCTCGATCCGGCCAGAGCTATGCCGAGTCGGCGGTGCAGTGAAATTCGACCTGACACTGGCCTATTTCAGGCTTTCACCAGCGTTCAGTTCTTTAGAGCGTCACAAGCTTGGGGTTCGATGATTGTTACCCATGCGATACCCTAGTTGAGGCAAATCACACTGCGCCTCATCCGCTTCACACGGCTTGGCCGAGGTGTGGACCACCAAGGCGTGTAGACTCAGGAAAAGACTAGTGTCGAGCAGAGATGAAATCGATTTGAAACGCTGTCCAGTGCCCAATCAGGGGCTTCTTGTCTTGTCCGCCGGAATGATCCGGCTACACCTGTTTTCGGCTACAGGAGTCTCTTGAGACACTCTGAATAGTGCTTGAAGTTGTCGAGGGAAATGTCCGGCGAGATAACATGGTCTAGCATTGGTATATACCCTCCCTCCTCCTTCAGCAATGGCACTTTCGATTCGATCTCCCTTTCTATCGCGGCCTTACTTTTGATTAGAGCTCGTTTGTCCAGGTTTCCTATGAGCTTCAGGGATCTGCCGTACTCCTTTCTCAGGGTCACAGCATCCATGCCTGCAGCAACTTCCAATGGAAGCAGACCGTTGACTCCGCCTTCAAGGAGCAGGGGTATTAGAGGGGCAATATTCCCGTCGGAGTCTACAAAGATGTTGAGTACGCCGTTTTGCTTCAGGAATTCGGTCAGCTTCCTGTAATGTGGCAGAATGAATTCGCGGAATAGTTTCGGAGAGATATGAGGTCCATGCTTGTAGGCCATGTCTTCATCGATCACAACGATATCTATGCTGGATCCGAGCGATTGAATAGCTTTCCTGATGCTCTCGACTATGAACGTTGATTGGAAATCCATCATGTCCCTGACAAGATCGGGGTCGGTATAGAACGCGGATGTGAACCGTTCCGTTCCCATGTAGGTTCTGCCCATGGCGAAGAAACCGTTGAACCACATCTCAACTGGAAAAGGCACCTGTTTCAGATACTCAACATACTGGTCGTTCCATTCCTTTGGATACCTACGCAGGTCAAATGGATCGAGTCGTGTCTTGAGTCTCTCCCAATCTTCTCGGCTCTTGACTGGCCACTCCAGCCACATAGGCATGCAGTATGTTTCTCTCCTCATGATCTTCTTCTTGGTTCCATCTATTGATCGGATGATCCGGTAGTCGGGTGTTTCTTCGAGTGTCTGAGTGAAATATCTAGGTATGGTACAGTGATCTATGATGACCATATGTTCGGGGGCCGTGAGAGTTTCAAATCCAAAATACCTACTCGTATCTAGAACCATGTAGGAAAACGAATGCGACAGTGCACCATTTCCATCAGGCTCTTCCTTCTGAGCCATAATCTCCGATATTGGTAAACCCTCTCTGATCCAACGGTATGTGACCTCAGCTCCGGGCCACTCATACCAAGGCAACCGGTCACACTTTTCAAAGTTCATCACTGCCCGGAAGCGCTGCCTAGGCGTCATCTCATCCATTCGTATCAGGCTCTCCTCATCCATTCTTTGCAGATTCGGACTCCGTGTGCTGCATCTCTACCGGCTGCGTCAGCTCCGATTTCCCGTGCGAACTCATCGGTGATTGGCGCCCCTCCGACAATGATCTTAACCTTCTTCCGTAGGCCGCTTCTCTCCAGCATCTGGACATTGGTCTTCATCTCTCCCATTGTGGTTGTCAACAGGGAGGACATTGCCACAATATCCGCAGTTGTCTCACCGGTCTTTTCGGCGAACTTCTCGGCAGGAACGTCGGTCTCAAGATCATAGACCTTGAAGCCCGCTGGGAGCAATAGCATTTTGACTATGTTCTTGCCTATGTCGTGTATGTCTCCTCTGACCGTGCCTATGACAACGCTGCCGATACGTTCCATCTGCTCACGCTGCAAGTGGGGGGATAGCTCTTCCATGGCTTCCTTGACAACCTGAGCTGCTCCAAGCAGTTCTGACAAGAAGTACTCCCCAACCTCGTATTTCTGACCCACTACATCCATGCCTTTCGATATGCCCTCCGTGAAAATCGTGTAAGGAGGCGTACCAGCCCTCAGTGCCTCTCCTGTAAGGCCACGCACTCTATCGATATCAATCTCCACTACACACCGACGTATTTCCTCTAAGACAGAGTCCGACATAACAACACCTTGAAGACGCATGCACAGCTTGGGCTTTTATTCCGGTGGGATTTCTTGAACACCAGCTCAAGAGGAATCCCGTGTCGCTTATGTACCGTAGCATAGTATGCAACAAATCCCGCGAGAAGCATCACTGCTGAAGTCTCTGTTATCCAACGAGCAATGCAGCCAATGATATAATTATTTAGTGGGCCCATGTAAGAGAGGAGGGTGTCGAACTATCGAGGGTCGTGCTTTGCCACATTGATGAGTCGAGCGTGCCCTTGGATGTAGAGCATCACAAGTCGTTGGCAAGAAGAGCTGTGTACGTCGAGTACGATACGTGGGGTTCCGAATACCATTATGATGGCCTCTCCAGTTCAATAGGGTACGAGGTAGGTGACCCATCGGACAATCAAAGGGTCAATGCCCTCGTCGAGATGATAGAGTGTGGATACGTGGCGCAAATGCTATTATCGCACGACATATGTTTCAAGACCTCCCTAAGACAGTACGGCGGATACGGGCTGTGGAAACTTAGTATTCAAGGCTCCTGTCAAGTAGGTTGCTTCGGCCTGAGCAGATTTGTCGCCGCAATGTCTTGAATCGTCAAGACTATGCGTCACGGTCACTCATCCGATGGACCATGCCTAGGAAGGGTCGAGGAGACAGGGATTGGCGGAGGTATGAGCGTGACTGGAAGGGGTACGAGCGTTACAGGCGAGATGAGGTCAACCTCTTCTTAGCTAAGGCCAAAAACTTGGTGGAGGCCAATCCAGCGCCGTGGACACCTGGAAAGATTGGGCAACCGCCCTACCCACCAAAAGCGATGGTCATCCTCCTCCTACTCAAGATGTGGCTCGGCATGGATTACAGGAGCATCAGCGCCTACCTACGCGCCTTCCCAGAACAACGCGTCAAGATAGGCTTAGCGAAGACGCCTAGCCACACATCGATCCGCAACCACATGCTCCGCATACCAGAAGCCTACCTGCGGAAGCTCAACACGCACCTCACGAAGGCATACCAAAAGGGGGTCTCGCAGCAGACAGTACAGGCTACGGCACCCACCGCTACGAGACATGGCTGACCATCAAGAAGCAGAAGAAACGAAAACGACGCAGAGGATACGTGAAGCTCCACCTGCTCATCGCCCTACGCAACCTAGCCATCCTCAACCTCAACATAACCAAAGGCACACGCCACGACTCACCCATCCTCAAGACGCTCCTCAAACCCGTACCCAAAGGCAGCGGAGACGCATGTCTCGACGCCGCTTACCTGTCTCGGCGGAACTGCAACCTCATCGCCAAGAAAGGCCGTACGCCAATCATCAAACCCCCCATGAAAATCGATTAGGGAAGGAGCTAGAGCTACTAGTAGCATGGTCACTTTGTCATCGCTCCTCCCGCAT
>Ga0315282_10003576_pt1 | contig 27857 bp, 23 predicted proteins | sample YL17G07_20_MG_FD_203693 | JGI IMG/M metagenome (GOLD analysis project Ga0315282, IMG submission 203693) | Sediment microbial communities from Yellowstone Lake, YNP, Wyoming, USA - YL17G07_20 | ecosystem: Environmental > Aquatic > Freshwater > Lake > Sediment | place: USA: Wyoming | collected...
TCAGGTCCTCACCTGCTTTCTTGATCGCCGTGTCGTCAATGATCTTGCCGAGCCCTTCGATCTGGCTGCGCACGATCTCGATCTTGTTGATTGAATCAGCTGCGTCGTTGAGGTCCTTCCGCAGGTCGAAGAGCAGGCGCATCTGCGCCTCGAGGTCTGCCTCGGTGCCGCCCGAGTTTGGGTCCTTGAGCACCGTGAGCGGCTGTGTCAGCTCGCGCCCGCCGGCCGAGAGCTTCACGGTGTAGGCGCCCGGAGGTGCAAGAATGCTGAGCGAGCCTGCGCCGAGCGCTGGTCGTGTCCCGTCCGCACCGACGCGCAGCCATGGTGCATACAGCGGGCTCGTGCGAAGACGGATTTGCTTGGTGGCTTCGTAGCGGAGGTCCCAGTAGACCCGGTTGAGCCCGGCGGTGTTTGTGCCGGTCAGCTTGCGGACGACCTCACCCTTCAGATCTTGAATCGTGATCGCGACGCCGCCTGATGCCGGGCCTTTCAGGTAGTAATTGATCGACGCGCCGTAACGCGGATTCTCGCCGATGGTGGGATCGTCGTACGGCGTCGAGGGCGCCGCTATGTTCCGGAAACGGTACGCTGGCCGGGGCGCGAACAGATGAACATCGGAGGCAAGCACCTGCCCGGTGAGCTGCTGCAACGGCGTGATATCGTCCAGAATCCAGAATCCGCGCCCATAGGTCGCGATCACCAGATCGTTGAAATGTTCCTGCACCGTGATACCGTACACCGGCGCATGCGGCAGGTCGTTCTGCAGCGGCTGCCAGTTCTCGCCATCGTCAAACGAGACGTAGATCGCGTTCTCGGTGCCCAGGTAAAGCAGCCCGCGCCGCACGGGATCCTCATAGATCCAATGCGCATAGCTGAGCATGCTTTTCGGAATGCCGTTCGTGATCGTTTTGAACGTCTGGCCGTAGTCGGTCGTCTTGTAGACGAACGGATCGCGGCTGTTCACCTGGTGGAAGTCGACCGTGAGATACGCCGTTCCTGCGTCGTAGCGAGACGGCGCGATCGAGCGGATCGATCCCCACGGCGGCAGGTTCGGCAGGTTCTTGGTGACGTTCGTCCATGTTTTCCCTGCGTCGCGCGTCACCTGCACGAGGCCATCGTTCGTGCCGATCCAGATGAGCCCGCGTTCTTTCGGCGATTCGGCGATTGCGTAGACGACGCCGGCGTACTCGACGCCGATGTTGTCGGGCGTCAGGCCGCCCGAGCTGCCCATTCGGCTCCGGTCGTTAAGCGTGAGATCGGGACTGATAACCTGCCAGGTCTGGCCGCCGTCGGTCGTCCGGTGGAGGTACTGGCTGCCGATGTAGAGCGTGTTGTGGTCGTGCGGCGAGATGAGGAAGGGCGCGTCCCACACGAAGCGGTACTTGACACCCTCCGCCGGCCCGTTGGACTGGTCGGGCCACACCTCGACGTTGCGGAACTGCCGCCGGTTCTCTTCGAACCGCACGACGATGCCGCCGACGGTGCCTGAGCCGGAGGCAGTGGACCAGATGATGTTGGAATCGGTGGGATCGGGTGTTGCCCACCCGCTCTCGCCGCCCCCTACCGAGTGCCACATGGCGCGCGGAATGCTCCCCCCCACGCGGCTGTTGCTCGGCCCGCGATAGGATGGCTCGTCCTGCTTGTTGCCCAGGACGTTGTAAGGAATTTCGTTGTCGGTCGTGACGTGATACATCTGCGCGTTGGTCAGCCGCTGGCGGAACCACGTGCGCCCGCGATTGATGGTGATGGACAAGCCCTGGTCGTGGCCCACGATCATGCGGTTCGCGTTGATGGGATCGATCCAGATATCGTGATGATCGCCGCCCGGCGCCTCGGCGCCGGACAACACCGTCAGCGTCTGGCCGCCGTCGATGGACCTGGCGTAGGACGACGTCAGGTAGTAGGTCTCGTTCTCGTTGTCGGGGGCGACGGCCATGCGTGAGTAATAGTGCGCCCGGCCCATGGCGTTGTGGTCGTAGCTGACCACTCTCCAGTTCTGGCCGCCGTCGTCGCTGCGAAACACCTCGCCGCTGTCGGTCGGCTGCCCATTCCACGGCACGCCGTCACCGGTTTCGATGAGGGCGTAGACTCGGTCGGGGTTCGAGGCGGCGATGGCGACGGCGACCTTGCCCACCGGCTTGGTCGGCAGTCCGTGGCCCGTCAGTTTGTTCCACGTCATGCCGCCATCACGGGATACAAACAGACCGCTGCCCGGCCCGCCGCTCTCGCGTCCCCACGTATGAATCTCGTGTTGCCACATGCCTGCGAAGAGCACGCGCGGGTTCTTCGGATCCATCGCGATGTCGGAGCACCCCGTATTCTGGTCGACGAATAACACCTTGGTCCAGGTCTGCCCGCCATCGGCCGTGCGGAAGACGCCGCGTTCCTGTTGTGGCCCATAGCCATGGCCCTGCGCGCACGCCATGACCACGTTCGGATTCTGCGGATCGATGACGATGCGGGGAATTCGGCCAGTCTGCTCGAGGCCCATCAACGCCCACGTCTTGCCGGCGTCCGTCGATTTGTAGATGCCCTGGCCGACTGAAATGTGGCTGCGGATGAAGGCTTCGCCGGTTCCGGCCCAGACGATGTTGGGGTCGGACTTCGCCACGGCGAGCGCGCCGATGGACTGGACCGGCTGCTCGTCGAATATGGCCTGCCAGTGGACGCCGCCGTCGGCAGTCTTGTAGATGCCGCCCGAGGCCGCGCCGGCGTAGTAGACGTTGGGATCGCCCGGCACCCCGGCGACGGCGCTGAAACGGTTGCCTTCCGGTCCGATGAATCGCCAGTGGAGCTGGCGATAGACGTCGGCGCTCGGGCGCATGGCCTGCTGCGCGTAGCCCGTCAGCAGCAGCGCTGTAACCAGCGTTACTGTCATGCCTAGCACGAGATTCCTTGCCCTCGACATGATGACCTCCAGGTTGTAGTGATGATGTCGACTCTGCGGGTTGCTCCGGTATTGGCTTAGACCCCGCAACTGCGGATATTACACCCATACCGTGCCGATGGTATTCGAATTCGCACACTCTTCAGGAGGCGTCGCGCGACGAACGTCAGCAAATCAACCTGTCGCCCGGCGCCGCGAGGAAGGAATGAACTCACTCGATTTGCGTCTCTCTGGAGCATATGTTACATAAGTATTTCAAATGAATACCTAGCGGAGACATCGTGAAAGCCATATCACTCAAGCTTCCTGAAGATCTCGAAAAGGCGAGCCGGCGCTGCGCCGGATCATTGCGCCTCTCCCGTGCGGCATATATCCGTCTTGCGGTCGAGAGCATGAACCGGGAAGTGCGGACTCAGGCGCGCGCCCAGCGTCTGGCTGACGTATCCACGAAGGTCAGCAGCGAAAGCATGCGCGTCAACAGGGAGTTTTCCGTGATCGAACGGGATCCTGATGCGTAGGCGAGGAGAGATCTGGCTGGCCAAACCTGAATCCGCGGCGTGGGACCGAGCCCGGGAAGACAAGGCCGGTGCCGATCGTCCAAGCGTAGCCCTTACTCGACGTAGACCATCCCTCAACTCTGGTGATTCCGCTTACCACCAAGCTCACCGAGGATGCGGCACCTCTGCGAATTCGCGTGCCGGCAGCGGACGGGCTGAAACGCGATTCCGACCTTCTCATTGATCAGATTCGAGCGATCGATAATGTCGGTCTCCTCCAGGGCCCTCTTACTCGAGTGGCACCGGGCCTGATGGAGAGAGTTGAGGAAGCGATCCTTGCGGTCCTCGATATAGGCGGCAGTCTTGATCCTCATCGCGGATGAACAACCCCTCCAACGTTCGTAGCCGCGAGGGAAGGACGGTCACCGCTATCCCCTGGCGACAAATGCCGCATGAATTGCCTCCGCGCGCGATCCTAGGACGGGAGCTTCTTGAAGACGACCGGCAGCGTGCTTGCCGGCAGGATGGCCACGACCCACGGATGAGTCAGCACTTGCGCCACCATCTTGCCGGGCGCCGGCCCGGTCTCGACATACTCGACCACGTAACGGCCGCCTTCTTCGTGGGCCCCCCGAACGGAGACGGCATAACCAGCGGTCGGTTTGGTCCCGCAGAAGATCGCGACCGCGATGTGCCTGTCATCGAGCGTCGGCTGGGGCGGTTCCCGCTTCAGCTCGGCCCAGAGATTTGTCCATGCACGCTGGTCTTTGATTACAAGCGTCTCCGCCTCGGCGCGGGTGCCGCTCATCCCCTGCCACTGCAGAACGGCGCCGCTGCCCTGAAAGGCTGCCATCACCAGCATAACGATGCTTTCCCACATGACTTCCTCCGTTACGCGCGTTTCTAATGTTATGCCCTGCCTCTGTGGATACCCTGACAGTTCAGGGCTTCGGCCGCCGGAGACGCATTTCCGAGTTCAGGGCCGCGGATACTTCGCCAGGAGCTTCCCGTAGAGGCCGGAGATCTTGTCAAACGCGGCGGCGACATATGCATCGAGCTTTTTCAAGGCTTCCTTTTTGTTTTTGGCATAGAGGGCCGCGAAGTCCGATTCGAATTTTCCCCTGCTTTCGATGAATGCTTTTTCGGCGGGGAACAATCCCTGTCTCAGGACTTCGATCATCGGGCCATAGTTCGCTTCGGCGGTCCTTTGAAGCTCGAGGACTCTTGTATTGAGGAGGCGATCCTTTGCTGCCCTGAGTTCCGTGTCATCGAAATGCTGCTTGTAAAAAACATCATAGTCATGCGTACTGATTCCCAGGCCTGCGCCCGGCGGCAAGTTCTCCACCCCGTAATAGAGGGGCAGATAGACCGTCGTGTCGGGCTTCCCAAAGGCCAGCCACATCGAGACAGAAATCGGCTCTGGAAGCTTGGCGTTTAGAGACACGACAAAGGAATTGATTGTTGATGCCGTACAGATGCACCTGAATTTCGTCCGGTTCGGAGTGCCTTTCTTATAGCCGTCCGTGGCGTCGTATTCGGTTCCCTCGTAATGGTCCCGGAGAATGTTCATCAGAGATGTCGCCGTAACCTTTTTGCCGGGCTTGAAGGAAAACGGATAGTCATCGCTGATCTTCGATTCTTGCCCGCTGAGCAGGTTCATCCCACGCCAGTGGCGCAAAACGTTGCCGTCGAGAACAAGGTTCGGGTTCGGCGGCCTTTGGAAGGCCTTCTTGAAATCGAAAGGCCCGTCTTTCGTTTCGTCATACCAGCCGTTGTTCCGGGCATACTCCACAATGTCGCGGCTCCCCATGAAATGGTTCGTGTCGTTTGGGCGGATTTGCCTGATCGTGTAATGATTCGGAAGGACGGCCACCTCGTCGTCGGGGACCCTCTCGGCGTACCAATGACGCCCTCTGATGATGTCCACCATCCAGGCCTCGTTCTTGTCCACGATCGAGTACGTCCTCCCGGAGCCCGTGTAGCCGTATCTTTCGACCAGCTCGCCCGCGATTTTCACGGCATCTCTTGCGGATTTTGCCTTCTCTGCCAGGATTCTTCTGAGCATGTAGCCGATGCCGCCGTCCGTGACATCGCTCTTGGTCTCCCTGGACGCGCAGCTGTCCGAGGTGATGAGGACGCCGTACTCGTTAATGAAGCTGTCGGCAAACTCCTGGGTCGTCGCTTCGATCCAGAGAAATCCGTTGGTCCGGCCGTCAGTCTCGAAATAGCCTCCCTTCCCAAGGCCGACCTTCTGCGGCCCGCCGTAATCGCGGGCCTGGATCTTCCGGAGATTGACGATGATGTTGCCTGAATCGTCCTCGTTATGGCCGATCATGACCGAACCGTCTGCGCTGGCCTTCTTGCCGACAATGACGGTGAAGCAGTTGTCGTCTCCGCGGTTCCCGGCCATAGGAAGCCATGCCAGAACGAGCGAGAGTGATATGAGGATGAATACTGTTGTTCTTATGTTTTTCATGGAGAGCCTCCCGAGGATCCTTGTCTTTTTCCGGCGGTCGCGTCTCGGCTTCGCCGTGACCCTGATCGACGCACTACCTTCCATGAGAACGTCGGTATTTGTCAAGAGGAGATGGTGTCAAACTGCCGTATCCCTGTCATATGTCAATCCTTTTGCTCTTGTTCCTGCGGTTGCGGCCTGCGGCGGAGACACGGTGACTTGGCGCCGTTCCTATGCAAGAGGGAAACGGCGGTCCGCAGTCCCGAAAGCTTCGGGGTGTTTTTGCATGATAGCGCTCAGCATGTCAACTGAGCGCTGTTTCAGAGGAATGGTTGGGCCGCGACTCAACAGCGCGGCGATCTGCTTGACATGGTGGTCATCGGCTCCCGTGGCTTTGAGACTCTGGATGATCAGCACCTTATGTTGCCGGAGTATCGACCGGAAGTGATCGATTCCCTGGCGGATCACCTCGCTCATTTCATCGATGGATCTTGCCAGACGCCGGCACCCCAGGGGATTGAAACCGCAGTAGCAGCGGGGCTGGCGGGCGAGAATCTCGCGGACGGGCAGATCGCATTGACCGGCCTGAACAACCTTGCCTATGACGCGCACCCGATTCAAGTAGCTCTTGTCTGCGCCCGGCAACTCGGATAAGAGCTCCAGGTTGCGCAAGGCTGCGGCATCCATTTTCGATCTCATTTTCTCCTGGTTTCCGATGATCTGGACGGTGTCTTCGTGAAGCGACTGATAGTAGTCGATGTACCCGCTCTTGTAGTCATCGAAGCTGCGGTCGAAGCGCTCGCGCTCATGCGCATCCAGAAAGCGTTGCGGTTCGGCCGAAGCTGTCAGGAGCTCCTTTTTGATCTCCTCCAGCTTCCCCGACGGCGTCGGAAAAGCGCCGCTGAGGTAATCAAACGCCTCTTCGAAGACCGGCAGCCAGTTCAGGAAGCCCGGGAGATTTTCGACCAGACCCTTCCAACGCAGCAGGCGGCCCTCGTCGTTGCTGAAAGCCAGCGAAAGCTGTTTGATCGCCTGGACGAAGACAATCCTCCCCCCGCGCAGATATCGAATGATATGCTGAACCCGTTCCAAAGCTGCATCGAACGACTTGGCTTCATCGAGGAACCGGGTCGTCAGGAATGGCTCCGGCAACGGCCGCAACTTGCCTTGAAGAATCCCGGGCTCAATCTCGAGGTGGGTCGCGGCCCAGGCCAGGATCTGGCATTCGGCTGCGTACAAGTTGTGGGCAGGGAGGCACTCCTGGCCGCACAGCAACGCGGCCCAGCGAGAAACCTGCCTTTCCGCTTCTTTATGGGATGCCTCGCTTGCCTTCGGGACAGACGGCGCTAGAGACATCAGGTGAGCGGAGAGATACTGCTGTGGGCTGAGGGCTCCCAGTTCATCATTGATCGAATGGCGGACGCCGTGAACGATGAGGATCCCGCGCCGCACGTAGAGTGCTCTGAAGATTTCCTGTGTCTCTTTGCTCGCATTGCCCGATGTGCTATCCGGCGGGGCGATCTCGTCCTGAGTGATGCGGCTGACGAGAGAAGTCACCCGCAGCCGGGCGACTTCCTGTGGAGTCGGCCTGTCGGGACGCCAGATCGCGAGCCGGTTGGATTGTGCAGACAGGTCGTCGAGCGCCCGATCAAGCTCGTAAAACCTCTCGAACGGGTTCAGGATCAGGAGAATCCACGAAAAAGTGTCTTTGAGACACGCCAGATCCGTGACGGACCATAGTGGGTCGGAGACACTCTTGAAGTGAACCATTCCTGCGGGGCCGTATGCGGCTTCCGGAATCGGAGCCTCCATGAGCGACTGCGAGCTGCGCTCGTACCTCGGACTCAGATCAGGTTTCCAAACCGGAAACTGGTTCTGGAACCACTCGTAGACCAGGAAGGGAAGTGTGCGGGGGAGATCGGTGGACGGAGAGATATCGACGTAGGTGGTATCCTGGCTGCTGCTCATTGTCCCTGTCTCAACCCGGCTTGCGACTCGGGGGATACTGCTGTTATCGACGCAGCGCCGCGGTTCTTTAGGGAAGGGTTGAAACGGCAAGTGCGTGCAGATAAAAGGCGTTAGCTGGTTTCTGCCGCAAAACACCCAAATATTCCGTCCTGGTCGTGTACTTAGTGGTCGGTTCCATAAATATGATGATATAATTTTTTTGTATTAATCAGACCTTTGGGATAGCATGTCTTATGGATGGTGACATGCTATGCCCAAGAAAAGCCCATTTGTGATCGTATTGACCGATGAGCAGAGAGCAGTTCTTGAATCAAGGGCGCGAAAATATACATCATCGTATATTGACGTGGTCCGGGCTAAGATCGCACTCTATGCCGCCGAAGGCATGGAGAACAAGGAGATTGCTGCCCGTCTGGACACGTCGTTCCAGATCGTGTGCAAGTGGCGGAAGCGCTTCTTTGAACATGGCTTGGAAGGCCTGCAGGAGGGATACCGGCGAGGCCGCCCGCCTCGCTTTCCCCCCCGGGGTAGTCGTCGCGGTTAAAGCCCTGGCGTGTGCTGCGGTATTTGACTTGCCTCTGTCACGGCTCAGCACGGCCGACATCAGGAATGAAGCGATTCGCCGGGGACTGGTCGCGTCCATCGGGAAAACCACGCTCTGGCGCTGGCTATCCGAAGACGCGATCCGACCGTGGTGCCGTCGCACCTGGGTTTTTGCGAGAGATCCTCAATTCGCTGAAAAGGCAGCCCGCATCCTGGATTTGTACGAGGGTCTCTGGGAAGGAGCACTATGAGATGGCGGCAAAGCCTTTTCAGCGGAAGTTTACGCGGCAGGATCTCGTTCGGCTTCTATCGCGAATAGAGGCAATGGAGTGCCGCCAGGAGGCAGCGGCCTGACCGCGAGAAAATACATCATCGAATTCTCGGTCTGAGCAGCTAAGCATTTTCTTTGAGCCAGAGGAAGGGGCAGATGCCTCGTTCGCGCTCGAACTCGACTTCCAGCCCGCAGCAGGGCATGATGCCGCGTTCGCCGCGCCAACAGGCCTTATGGTCGAGATCGATGCAGTCCATGTCGAAGCTCCGGCAGATCTGCTCGATCTTGCGCTCATCGCGCGGAATCCTTTCGTTGCGGGTTAAGAACAAATCCATGGCATCTTATTTACCACATCAGGACAGCTTTGAAAATCTCAGCGCGAAAATCCTGGGCTAGGAAGAGTCGCCGAAAATCTGTACAATTTCGGTCGCAATGCTGAATCCCGATAAGATCCGGCACATTCATCTCATCGGCATCTGCGGCACCGGGATGGCCTCGCTCGCTGCCATGCTCCAGGAGCGCGGTTACGAGGTCACCGGATCCGATGAAGGTGCCTACCCGCCGATGAGCGAATTCCTCGCGGAAAAGAAAATCCGCGTAGCACAGCGTTATCACATCGACAATCTGCAGCCTGAGCCCGATCTGGTCGTGGTGGGAAACGCCGTCTCGCGGGGGAATCCCGAGGTCGAATATCTGTTGAACTTCAAGGTGCCGCACACATCGTTGCCCGAGTTGGCGAAGGACTTTTTCCTGCGCGACAAGACCTCGATCGTGGTTGCCGGCACGCACGGCAAGACGACGACTGCGGCGATGATCTCCTGGGTGCTTCACTCAGCCGGTTTCCAGCCCGGTTTCCTGATCGGAGGGATTGCTCAGAACTTCCAGTCCAGCTACGGACTGGGAGCCGGGCGGCAATTCGTGATTGAAGGAGACGAGTACGACTCCGCCTTTTTTGACAAGGGCCCCAAGTTTCTGCACTATCTGCCGGACCTGGCAGTGATCGGCAATGTGGAATTCGACCATGCGGACATTTACGCGAACCTCGATGCGGTTTGCCTGCAGTTCAGGCGTCTGGTGAATCTCCTGCCCGCGCGCGGTTTTTTGGCGGTGGGCGCCGAAAGTCCTGGCGCACTGGAGGTGAGCCGCGGCGCCCTGTGCGCAAAAGAGACTTTTGGTCTGGGCGGAGACTGCCACTGGACGACCGCCAACATGCGACGTGAAGACGAGCGTCTCTGTTTCGACATTCTCTACAGGAGAAAGCTCTTTCGCCGCGTGCGTCTTGCCCTGCTTGGAGCCTTCAACGCACGAAATGCGCTGGCCGCCGTCGCCGTCCTTCACCGTCTCGGTGTTCCTGAAGACGACATTCGGGAGGGGCTGGAGCAGTTCCGCGGCGTTCGCCGCCGGCAGGAATTCCTCTCGGAGGTGGGCGGCATCCGCCTCTACGAGGACTTCGCTCACCACCCCACTGCGGTTCGGGAGACGCTTCGGGCGATTCGTTCCGCGCTGAGGCCTGAACGCTTCTGGGCGATCTACGAGCCGCGCTCGGCGACGAGCCGCCGCAAGGTCTTCCAGCGCGAGATCGCCGATGCGTTGGCGGAGGCCGACTGCATCATGGTACCGCCCCTGTACAAACCCGAGAAAGTGCCGGAAACGGAGAGACTGGACGTGGCGCGGGTAATTGAGGATCTGCGGTCCCTAGGCCGGGCCGCCTGGAATCCGGACAGCGTCGAAGGTATAATTCATCAAGTCTGCGCGCAAGCACGCTCGGGCGATGTGATTGTGATTCTGTCAAGCGGCGGATTCGGAGGAATCTGCAGGAAACTGCCGGACGCCCTCGGCAGCAGGTAGAAGCCGATGCTCCACCCAATCCAAAGATCGGGACACCCACGAGCCGGATTCACGACTCTGTCCCTTCTGGTGTTGCTGATCCTAATGGCCGCCTCCATCCTGGTGCCACGTCCGTCCTGGTCACAGGCTCAGCAATCGCAGAATCCCCCGGCAGCTCAACAGCAGCAGCAAGGGCAGTTCAAGATCGGTGTCGAAGTGAACATGGTGACCGTCCCGGTCACGGTGCGCAAGCCTGCGGGAGGGTTTATCAAGGGACTGCCGAAGAGCGCCTTTCACGTCACCGAGGACGGAGAGCGGCAGGAGATCCTGACTTTTGCCCAGGAGGGTGTGCCGACGCGCATTGCGATCGTCCTGGATATAAGCGGCAGCGTGCGTCAGGAATGGGGCACGATCAAGAACTCCACAAGGAAGTTCGTCGAGAACCTTGATCCCGCGGATGAGTTCGCGCTCGTCACCTTCAACACGGAAACCCGTCTGAAGATGGACTGGGGAAACAAAGCCGACCGCCTCGACGACGTCCTGTCATCGATCTACTGCAAAGACAATACGAACCTCTGGGACACCGTCTACGTGGTGGCGAACGATCTGTTTAGGGGAATCAGAGACAAGAAGGCCATGATCATCATGAGCGACGGCCTGGACAACAACAGCTCGACATCATTCAAAGACGCGCTGGATGCCGCCGTTCATTCCGAAGCCGCCATCTACGTGGTGAGCAAGACTCAGGCGGTGCGCCAGACCTACATCTACCAGATGCACCAGCAAGGCGTCTATGCAGGCATTCCAGAACAGGAATTCATCCAGGCCGACCTGGCGCTGCGCAAACTCGCTTACGAAACCGGCGGACGCGTCCTCTACCCCAACAGTTTTGGGCAGCTCGACAACATCTATGCCGATGTGGACCAGGAACTTCGGAACCAGTACTCCCTGGGCTACATTTCGACCAACGCTGCCAAGGACGGCAGTTACCGGAGGATCGAAGTCGCAGTGGATGCTCCCGGCGCCTCGGTTTCGGCAAGGCCGGGCTACTACGCTCCCAACCAGCTCCCCTCAGCCAAGAAGTAACTCGAAGGCCCCAGTTCCGAAAGTAAGGCCGAAGGCTTTGGCGTGCGACGGCTTGACGCTGCTTCCTTGTGCTAGCGCTGGCCCATGCCGACGTATTCGATCCCGGCTTCCCGCACACGCGCCGGGTGGTAGATGTTCCTCAGATCGATGAGCAGCGGCGTCTTCAGCAGCTTTTTCAATTTGGGAAGATCGAGGTTCCTGAACTGATTCCACTCGGTCGCGATCACAAGCGCGTCCGCATCCTTGGCGGCCGAATGGGCGTCGGGGCAGATCGTCACGCCGCGCAGTTCCTTTTGGAGCGACCCGCCGGCTGCGGGATCGAAGGCTTTCACCTTAGCTCCGGCGCGTCTCAATTCCTTGGCGATCGCGATCGCGGGCGATTCGCGCGTGTCGTCCGTGTTGGGCTTGAAGGAAAGCCCGAGCAAGCCGATGGTTTTTCCCCGCACCCCCTTGGTGGCCTGCTTGATCTTTTCCACCATCATTTTGCGTTGTCGCTCGTTGACTTCCACGACCGCCTTGAGCACACCGAAGTCGTAGCCTGCCTCGTCGGCGATCTTGCACAGCGCTCGCGTGTCTTTCGGAAAACAGGACCCGCCGTAGCCTGGTCCAGGATTGAGGAACTTCGGGCTGATGCGGCCATCCATGCCCAAGGCCTGCGCGATCGTCAACACATTGGACCCGACGCGGTCGCATAGATTCGCGATCTCGTTGATGAAAGTGATCTTGGTGGCGAGATAGGCGTTGGTTGCGTACTTGATCAGCTCGGAGGTGCGCATGTCGGTAATGACAAAACGCGTTTTGCCGCCAAGATAAAGCGGGCTGTAGAGATCCTTAAGGATGGCGATTGCTTGCTCACTGTCGGCGCCAATCACAATCCGGTCCGGGTGGAGAAAATCGTCGACCGCACTCCCTTCGCGCAAAAACTCGGGATTGGAGACGACGTCAAACAAGTTGGTGCTGCGGCGATCCTCCGGCATCCTGGCCAGCGCCGCTTGAATGGTCCGGCGAATGCGCTCGCCGGTTCCCACCGGCACAGTGCTCTTGGTGACGATCACCTTGTAGCCATTAAGGTTGCGCGCGATCGCTTCGGCAACCTCGTCGACGTACGAGAGATCAGCGCTGCCATCGGCCTTCGAGGGGGTTCCCACTGCAATGAAGATCGTGAGCGAGTTCCGGATTGATTCGTCGATATCGCTTGAGAAGCGCAGAAAACCGCTCTGCATGTTGCGGCGCACGATCTCCTCCAGCCCGGGCTCGTAGATGGGGATTTTCCCGTGCGAGAGCTGCGCAATCTTCTTCCTATCCTTATCAACGCAGGCGACCTTGAGGCCAAACTCGGCGAAGCATGCGCCGGTCACCAACCCTACATATCCCGTGCCGATCACTGCGATGTTCATGGAACCTCCTCAACTGCCAGGGCGCAATGCCTGGCCTGAATCCAGATCGACAATCCACTCCTCATAGCTCAGATTCGGACGCTCTAAAAATTCCTTGACACTCACTCACAGGCACACTAACGTGTTTGTCACCCTCAGTGTTTCCCTCGAACTCAGCCAATCAAGTCAGAGCCACGCGGCAGCTGTCGAATGGAAGAACTCCCGGTGGCTCTCCACGGTAACTATCGGACTGGAGGGCTGAGTTGTGCATGATCTCGCCTATTCTCTCGTAAGCGAATCTGTTGAATTTGACTTCCCACGCATTCGTGAAACGGCACGGTTCGGATACTACCAACCAGGGGCCAAATTCTCCGACTGGACCGAGGAGGAGCTGGCCCGCATCCGGCTCGTCCTTAGAAAGCTGACGGCATTGCGCGTCGACAACGCCGAGGACGCGGAAGACCTGGTTCAGGAGACACTGTTGACAATGGTGCGAAAAGCTCCGGAAATCGATCTCGAAAAAGGGCTGCTGATTTGGGCCATGGGGATCCTGCGCAAAAAAGTGGGCAACTACTATCGCAGGCCGCAGCGTTTCACATCGCTCGACGACAACAAGAACGCGCCCAGGGACGCTGAGCGTTGTTCTTCCACCATCCCTTCGCCAGAGTCGAGTTTGCACCATAGCGAGCTGTGCGCCATGGTCGACGGCATTCTCATGAAGCTCCCTCCTCGTGAGCGCGAAGCAATCGATCTCTACCTCGCAGGCAAGCAGACCGGCGAGATCGTCTTGTTGCTGCGCCCGGAGCGCTATCAAAACGTTGTCAACAGGCTGCACCGCGGGCGCAAGAAACTCGCCCAAGAACTGGTCAGACGCGGATACATCCCGCGCGCCCCTGAAAAACGGCGCTGACCGGCGGGCGCATGTTGGAGAAGCCGACGACCCGTAAAGCGAAACGCTGTCGGAGACCGTGTGCTGCCCTGCTGTTGCCGGATCCCGGCTCGACTCCTCCGGCATCGCACGCACATGCTATCAGAACCGGACGAGATTTTCCTTCATAACATGCCTTGTCCGGAGATTCTTTGAAATGGAATCGCCCATCGCGAAACTTCATGGGCAAGCACACACCCCGGCGGCGCGACGCAGTAACAGCCACCCATTCAACCGACCCGACAAACCGCCGCCGGGTTCCCCGTTTTCGCGCACTTGCCGAGCCCCTAGCAGACAATTAGGAAACCGATCCTACATCGTTCCAGCCTTCAGATCTTCTCCAGGCCCCTTTCACTCCCATTTCGGGATGGATCGGATAGTGGTCGGTCTCGAACTAGGGGGCAAAAGGACTTCTCCGAGTAAGCCACAATACGCCCATTGATCGTATCATGCCGAGGTAAATGGTAATTTCTCTGGTCAAATACGCGGCTTCAAAATGGACGCCTTGAAAGTTCTCTTTTGGCGAGGATAGAAATTATCAAACCATGGACATCCACCGGATAAACAGCCATATTTGCATTGCTTACCGCCTGCACTGTTCCCAGAAAATCACTCAGGCGAACGAGTCGGTCCTGCTGCGCCGGATCCCCGAAGGGAAAAGGGAAACTTCCTGAAACCCAAATGGCGTTCGGTAACACCTTACCCAGCGTCTCGTGTCAAGCGTCTCGACTGGCAACCATCTAGCTGAAAGGAAACACTACCGCCGGCATAAAACGCCTTCTGAAGGAGATGGAACATTGGGAAATCAGCTCTTCGGAGGGGACATTAACACCGGCATAACGGGGGGCGAATTAAACCGGCGCTGCCAGGTAACAATGCAAAAACAGGGGAAAATGCGAGAAAACATTCCATGAATAAAGGGGAGCATAAGCACAAGGGAAAAGGGTGCTAGCGAGCGTTCTCGCAATACAAGCCAGCACCGCGATTGATGTGGATGATAAACGTCCACAAAACAAGGGGCGCAGGACGCTTTGGGTGTCGCAGCGGTCGTGCGGATCATTCCGAGAAGACCTGCGCTTCGAAAACGTGGATCACCACGTTCGGCTGCCGCCACGCATGGGCGGGCAGTCCCGCTTTGCGGCAGGTCTGCGCCAAAAAGGTCTCCCGGTCCCAATTGTATTGAGCGGCAACTTGCGGCAGCAACAAACCGCGCATGCCTCCAAGGGAAATAAGCAGCCCGTGCCTTCCTACCTCGATCATGTGCGCGTCAGTGACGCGCTCCAACGGCGACAGCACCGAGATCTCGATCTTCAGGCCAGCGAGCTCGCCCGGCGTGACAGGGGTGAAGCGGCTATCTTCGAAAGCGGCGCTGATCGCGCAACGTTGGACCGTCCGATACAACTCCGTTTCGTCCGACAGCAGGCCGATGCAGCCTCGCAGTTCCTTCCCCTTATGGAGCGATACGAAGGCGCCGCAGCCCTCGAGCAGCTCAGGATGCACGGCCTGATACTCGGCAATCCGGCCGGTTACGAAGTAGTCTTCCAGAGTCTTGCGCGCCAGAGCAAGGAGTTCCTTTCGCGCAGGTTCGTTCAGTACTGGTGGCGACTTATGCATGATCGGACGCGCGCTGACCGGTTTCCAGGCGCGCGCGAAGCAAGATGCGTCAGCCCGAGTCTCGAAGGCTGGTTACCGCCGGCGTTTCCGCGCCCAGTTCCGACTCCCTTTGATGCTCGAGCTTGCGCAGGCGCCTGAGTTCCCGCCGTTCGGCCATGATCTGACGCTTCCGTTCCAGGATGCGCAGGCGCCGATACTCACGATATTTGATGCTGCTGTCCAGCTTGGACCAGAACTCAACGAAGTACTGGATCATCGACAGCAACGCCGACAACACGACCAGCCACAGGAGAATATTCGCCGCCTGCAGGATCCATCCGCGGTGCGCGCGGCCAAGAATCAGCCCCACCACCGCAGCCACCTGAAGCACCATCTTCCCCTTGCCAATGGTCGATACGCCGATACTGAATCCTTCGGACACCGCGATGCTGCGCAGCCCAGTGACCGCAAACTCCCTTCCGAGAATGATCGCGACCATCCACGCTGGAGCGAGCCCAAGCTGGACCAGCGAGATGAGCGCAGAGGAGATCAGAAGTTTGTCGGCGATCGGATCGAGAAGCCGGCCGAGCGTTGTGACCTGCTTCCGGCGCCGCGCCAAATAGCCGTCGAGGAGATCTGTCAGCGCCGCGCCCAGGAAAAGCGATACCCCCCAGATGGCCCAAGTCTGCATCTGTGCCGGTCGTGTAAGCAAGACCACCACGACGAACGGCACCAAAAAGATGCGCGCCAGCGTCAAACTGGTCGGGACGTTCATAATCGGGTCTTCACAGTTGCCAGGTTACAACCCATTTTACCAGAGGCAAGGCAGATTCAAGCAACAAAACGGAATTAACCGGAAGTCAGGAGTTAGCTGTCAGAATGAGAAAACGGCTTGGAGGCAACCCTTGCTCTGACCTCTAACCTCTCATCGCTGATAGAATCGCGCGACAGATACCAGCTAGGATTGAAGGATGACCGTCGCCTCACAGTGAGAGAGGACTCGCTCCGTGGTGCTCCCGAAAAACATTTCCCGAATCGGGCTGTGCCCGTAAGCCCCCATGATCAGGATATCCGCGCCCGCGGCGCCAACGATTTCGCAGAGCTGCTCGGAAGGCTTCGAGCCAATGACCACACTCTTCTTCGGCGTCACCCCGTGATGGTAGAGATACGCTTCTGCCGGAGCCAGAGCCTCCAGCCCCTCCTCTTCCGAGGGGGAGATCGTCACAAGGGTGCATTCGATTCCGTAGCCGGAGCTCAGCTCGGCTGCCACAGTCAAGGCGCGCGCGGCGTGAACGCTTCCGTCAAAAGCTACCATCAGGCTCTTGACGACACCGGCCACCGGGAGCTCCTTGCCGGCTACCATCACGGGTCGGATAGAGCCTCGAATCACGCTGGACACCAGGGGGTCCACCGATCTGTCATCGCTCCTGGGCACCCGGGCGTATCCAGCGCGCGACATGATAACGATGTCATGCGCAATAGCTTCCCGTCCGATCACATCGCCGGGGATGCCGCTCTTGATCTCGGTTGCGCACGACAGTCCCTTTTCCTTGCAGGCTCGCGCGAACCGGTCGAGGCGCTCCTTGGCAATCCTCGTCAGATCCTCCAGCAGAGCCTGTGTTTCAGCAACCGGAGGCGATACGACGGAGGGCATGAAGCCGTCAGCAGTTCCCAATACGGAAATCTCAAAAGACTTGACGTCAATCACGGCCATGGCCTGGATGTGGCTTCCTTTTTTCGCCAGCCAGAAAGCGTAGTCCTGGGCGCAAGCCGCGTGAGGCCATTCGGCCAACGGCAGCAGGATCGAAGCGAGCATGATCCCTCCCGTTGAAAAAGGGGAATGATCAGGAAACGCCCAAATCCGATTTAATCTTAAACAGATCCAGAAGATCCCGACGTGAGACCATGCCCACCAGCCTGTTTCCCTCGACCACAAGCATGCGGCCAATATCCTCGGATACCATGCGTCGGAAAGCTTCTGTCGCGTCATCCGCAGGCTGAAGGCACGGCACTTGCTCAATCGGCGTCATGATATCGCGGACTTGCTTAAACATCCACAATTCCTTCGACACCGGTTTGACCTGCGCAAGCGACACCATCCCGACCAGCTCGCCGCGATTGAGCACAGGGAAGTCAGTAAACTGGTATTTGTAAATGTAGTCACGCACCAGCTCATCGAGAGACGTGAGCCATTCTACGGAGACAACGTTCTCTTTCATCACTTGCCGGATCTGCACTCCGGCCAGCGATTCTCGAATGACCACCGCTTGATAGCTCCCGACTGCAGACTGCTTCATGAACAGGCCGAGAAAGACGAGCCAGAGTCCGGAGAGCAGGCTCTGGGCCACGAGAAACAGCAAAATCCCGAGAAGAATCAGTAAGATGGCGAAGGAGTTCCCGATCTGACTGACCACCCGGGTCGCGCGTGTCAAATCACCCCAGCGATCCCAGAGAATGGCGCGAAGTATCCGGCCTCCATCCAGCGGAAATCCGGGAATCAAGTTGAAGAACCCAAGAAGAAGGTTAGCCGCCGCCACGTACCAGGCCACCGCTGCAGCCGGTCCGACCCTGCCGGCAAGAAACAGCAGCCCGAACAGGGAACCGAAACCAATGCCGAGCACTATGCTCGCTGCGGGGCCGGCCAAAGCTATGAGAAACTCATGGCGGCCGGACTCTGGTTCCGATGCAGCCTGCGCCAAGCCGCCAAAGAGGAACAGGCGTATGCCAGTGACTCGTATCCCGTACTTCATCGCCACAAAAGAATGCGCCAACTCGTGCAGAAGCACAGAGACAAAGAACAGAATTGCGGCGCTCACCCCCATGATCGAGTACTGGATGACGGTGAATTGCCGCTGAATCAGCGCAAGGTTGCTCTCCGCCATGGTAAAGACCACCAGGAAGAAGATGATGAACCACGAATAATCGATGATGATCGGGATGCCGCCCAGACGAAATAAGCGGAAGCCTCTTAGCTGCATCTCGTACATATACCATGAAGGGACCAGGATTTTAACCGGCATCGCAGCCGCGGCCACCGGTTGGTCCTTTGTGGATCGCATGACGAGAGTTTTGTTCTCGTTAGAAGCAAGGAGCCAGAATCGCTCCATCGAGCGCACAGCAAGTTTCCAACGCACAGGCTCCGCAGTGCTCTTCTGGCTTCCGGCTTCTCATATCCCGGCGCTCTGTGGCGGGACATCAAGGGCGCAGCCCTTGGTTAGTTTCTCTTCCGAAAATGGACGGAGCGGCAGCCTGCTTGGACGGGCTAAAGCCCGACCCCACTGTGTCTTACTATCAGAAATCTAAAGTGGGCGCGGGCTTCAGCCCGTGCGCTTAGGTGCGCCCCCCGGCGCATGGAGGACTGTCGCGAAACCCCATGGCGTGTGCTGATTTGGAACTGGGATGGGCACGTTGCTTCGTCCGAAATGTCCCGATGGATGGACCAATCGGCACGTGAAAAGGACCACCGTCACCAATTTCGCTTTCGAAATGTGGTAAAATTCACACTTTGTTGGGGAGAGACGAAGTTGATAAAGGCATTCATCCTCGCGGGCGGAAAAGGGGCGCACCTCAGGCCTCTGGCATTGCACATCCCGAAGCCTATCGTCCCATTGGCGAATATCCCGTTCCTCTTTTTCCAGATCGACCGCATCAAGCGCGCGGGTATCACCGAGATCATTCTGGGTCTCTCGTATCAGCCGCGAAAAATCACCGACATCTTCGGCAATGGGACGAAATACGGCGTGACAATGCGGTACACATTCGAAGATGCTCCTCGCGGCACTGCCGGCGCATTTAAAGCCGCCGAGAACCTGATCGACGACACTACGCTGGTCCTCAATGGCGATGTCCTGACGGATACCGACCTCCAGGAAGTGATTCAGTTTCATCAGGAGCACAAGGCAGATGCCACGATCGTCACTGCGCGCGTGATCAATCCGAGCGGGTACGGGCTGGTGGAATCGGACGACGACGGAAGGGTCGTCCGATTTCTCGAAAAACCTCCCGAGGATGAGATCACCGGGGACAGTATCAACGCGGGCATCTACGTTCTGGAGCGATCCGTGCTCAATCGTATCCCCAGAGAAGGACCGCAGAGTTTCGAGCGCGAGGTCTTTCCGTCCATGCTGGCGGAGGGCGCGCGGATTTGGACCCATTTGACGCGCGCTTACTGGCAGGACATCGGGAGCCCTCAGAAATATCTCGAAGCGCACTATGGAATCATCTCCGGCCGCGTGAAACTTCCCAGCTATCCCCAGAAGTTTTGTCCTACGAACAACTGGGAGAAGGGTCACGTGCAGATCGATGCCTACTCAATCCTCGACGGCGGCTGCGTGGTCAAACCCGGCGTGGTGATCGAAAACTCGGTGCTAGGTGAAGACTGCCGGGTCGAGGAAGGGGCCATGATCAAGGATTCCGTGATCTGGAGCCAGACCCGGATACGATCGAATGCCAGAATTGAACGCGCCATCCTCGGGCGGCAATGTCACATCGGCGAAGGTGCGTGGGTGCGTCCGGGAACCGTCCTCGGCGACAAGACGATCGTCACCGATTACAGCGTCCTCTGATCAAGTGACGAGTTACGCATTTGCCACTCGTCACTCTTCACTCATCCCGGGTTCCTGGCAAAGTACTCGATGAGTCTTGCGGCAGCTTTTGGGCCCACATAGGGAGCCAGTTCTTCGAATCTCGCCTTCCTGATCCGCTCCAGGCTTCCAAAGGCCCGCAGCAGAACTTTCTTGCGCACCTCCCCAATTCCAGGGACGCCCTCAAGCTCGGAAGCATGGTCGCGCAGCTCCAGGCGCTTCCGGTGATAGCTCACCGCAAAGCGATGGGCTTCGTCGCGCAGTGTCTGAATCAGATGCAGAACCGGCGACTCCCTGGGCAGCACAATCGGCTCTTCCCTCCCCGCAAGGAACAGGACTTCTTCTTTCTTGGCAATCGCGGCGACCGCCTGGTTTTCCATCCCTAAATCGGAGAGCGCTTCCACGGCGGCGGAAAGCTGGCCTTTCCCGCCGTCGACGAGAACCAGATCCGGCATGCGCTCGCCGTCCTTTTCGAGCACATTCTCATAGTGGCGGTGCACTACCTCGCGCATCGACGCGAAATCGTCAGGCCCCTTGACGCTTTCGATCTTGAACTTCCGGTATGCGCTGCTTTTCATCTCTCCGTTGTCACACACGACCATGCTGGCCACGGTGTCAGCACCTTGAGTGTGCGAAATGTCAAACGCTTCGATGCGGCGTGGCAACGCATCGAGGCCGAGCACTTCCTGGAGCGGCCGCAGGAGTTCCTCACCCCGGGGCTTGATAATGCGGAATCGAGTCTCGAACGACATGTTCGCGTTCCGCATGACAAGGTCGAGCAAGCCGGCCTTCAGGCCGCGCTTGGGTGAGCGAATGTGCACCCGGTTCCCTTTCCGCTCCGAAAGCCAGGCCTCTAACGACTCCGCATCCTCGATATCGGCCGGGATCAAGATCTCTTTGGGAGTGAATGTGTCCTGCAGATAGTACTGCTTGAGAGCCGCCGAGAAGAAATCGCTCGGGTCAAACGACAGCAGGTCTTCCCAATAGAATTCGCGCCTGCCGACGATCCGTCCCGCGCGCATGGCAAAGACGGCCATCGCCAACTGTTTCCCTTCCTGGCAGTAGCCGAATAGATCCGTATCATCCTGACCTTCGAGGATCATCTTCTGCCGCTCCGATATGCTCCGCACCATCGCAATCCAGTCACGATACATGGCAGCGGCTTCGTAGCGGAGGTCCTCGGAAGCCTGGCTCATGCGCTGCTCCAACTCCCGGATCAGCGTGTCCGTTCTTCCCGACAGCAGAAGCTTTACGTCCTCGACGGCACGGTCGTACTGCTCCTTCGAGCACAACCCCTCGACGCACGGGCCGAGGCAGCGTTTCATCTGGTAATCCAGGCACGGCCGCGGCAGCGTGCCGTCAATGGGGAGGTTGCACGTGCGGAGTTTGAAGTATCTGTTGATCAGCCGAAGCGACTGGCGCGCATAACTTGCCGGCAAGAACGGGCCGAAGTACAGCGCACCGTCTTGTTTGATGCGGCGCGCAATGAATATGCGCGGATACGGCTCGTTCACCGTAAGCTTGAGATACGGGAAGCTCTTGTCGTCCTTGAGATTAACGTTATACCGAGGCTGATTGCGCTTTACGAGGGTCGACTCCAGAATCAGCGCCTCGACCTCGTTGTCAACGATGATGGTCTCCAGGTCCGCGATCTCCGATACCAAGTGCTCGGTCTTGAGATCCAGAGAGCGACTCTCCTGAAAGTAGGAACGCACTCTGCTTCGAAGTGACAGGGCTTTGCCCACATAAATCATCTTTCCTTCGCCGTTCTTGAAGATATAAACGCCGGGAGAAGGGGGCAGACGGTCGAGCTTCTGCCTCAGTATGATGGATTGAGTTTCGGACATGGCCGGCCTAGCCGCATGCAGCTTCTTGCACTAGCCCTCCCGCTACAAAGCGGCGGGATATGGGAAGCCGGAAGCCAGAAGAGCGCTGCGACGACTGCGCACTGGAAAGCCGCCGTGTGCTTGAAGCAGCAATTCTGGCTTCTTGCTTCTGGCTCCTTACTTCTTACGAGAACAAGATTCTCGTTACGCTATCCATAGCTGTCCAATTATACCTCAGCGGGCAGACCTCGAAGGCAGCCGCCGATCGCTCTATGACTGAGCTTTTGGCTCAAGCCTGCGCCGAACGGCAGCATTCACGCGTTTCCCGTCGACTACTTTGCCGGCGAAACGCGCCATACACTGCTTCATGACCGCGCCAACGTCCTTTGGCGAGGCGGCGCCGGTTTCACGCACCACCTCGTCGACGGTCCTTTCGATTTCATCATCGGAAAGCGCGGCGGGAAGATACGCTTCGATGATCTTGATTTCCGCTGCTTCTTTGTCAGCCAGCTCCGGCCTTCCGCCGCTGGTGAACTGTTCGACCGAGTCCTTGCGCTGTTTGACGAGCGTGGAAAGCACCTGAATCGACTGGGCATCTTCGAGCTCGGCCCGCAACTCAATCTCTTTGTTTTTGATGGCCGTCTTCATCATTCGCAGGACACTCAGGCGCAGGGTGTCTTTGGACTTCATGGCAGCCGTCAGATCGTCGTTGATCTTGTCTCGCAGTTTCATGGTCGACTCCTCATTGCGCCGCAAAGGCGCTCCAGACAGCGAACCTCATCTTCCCCCTGGCTCACGGGCGGACGTTTCCTGCAGTACGGCCAGCATCTGCTCATGGATGAGCGAGTTGGTCGCAAGGCACTCTCGCTCGTAAATAGAACCGAACTCGTCGCGCCAGTTCGTCACCTTCCCTCCAGCCTCGCGCACCATCAGATACCCGGCAGCGCAGTCCCACGCATTCAGGCTCAACTCCCAGAACCCATCAAGGCGCCCGCCTGCCACGTAACAGAGATCCAAAGCGGCGGATCCGCCCCTCCGCACTCCCTGGGCATGCAAGGAGAAAGCGCGAAAATAGTCGAGGTTATTCCTTGAGCTTGTGCGGATATCGTACGGAAACCCTGTCGCAAGCAGACTGGCATCCAGAGATTCGGTTTTGGACACCTGAATGGGCTCGCCGTTGAGAAAGGCACCGCCCTTCCGGCGCGCGGTGAACACCTCCTCCAGGTTGGGATTGTAGACGATCCCCCACTCGATGATACCTTCGACTTCCAGACCAATGGAAACTGAAAAAACCGGGTAGCCATGCGCATAGTTGGTCGTGCCGTCCAGAGGATCGATGATCCACGTGACGGCGCCGCTGGCAGTTTGAGAATGCATCTCCTCTGCCAGCACAACATGGCCGGGAAATGCCGAGGTCAGCCGCGAGACAATCATCTTTTCAGCAGCGATATCGATCTCGGTCACCAGATTGATCTCACCTTTGCGGGAGACAGCAAATCCTCGGTGCAGATGGTTCATGAGAAACTTGCCTGCTTCGCGCGCGGCTTCCTCGCCAACACGGGCATATGCCTCGACCTCCCTGCCGCTCACCCTCATCTATCGATCCACTGCCTTTCCATTCCTATTTCTCATCCAGACGAACGACCTCGACACCTTTCGGTATCTTAAACTGGAACTGTTTGTTGTCGATCTTCACGTTCGTCTTCAGGTTGCTGAGCACGAACTCAGAAGTATTGCCGGTGCGCTCGTGAATCACAATGCGGTCTATGTCATAACTGTCTCTGTCGCAATCGATTACCACGTAAGCATAGCCGGCCTCTGGAACGCGAGGCACAAGTCGCAGCAGGAGGGACCCGGCAGCTTTGGATCCCGCATCCGGCTCCCAGGAAGCATCAAAGCTCCGCAGGATGTCGCCCTGGCCGAGCAGAAACTCCAGCGGCGTGCTGTGGAGGTCTGCCGCTGTAAAACGCTGCACAAGAACCTGCCGGTCCTCCGGCGTGTAGAGGTAGGTGTTGCGGCCATCGGCGACAAACAGCTTGATCTCGGGCTCTCGATACTCCCAACGCATCAATCCCGGTTTCTTCATGTACAGGGCGCCTGATTCGGTCTGATCTATCCCAGGCGCGCGATAAGTCTGCCTGAAATCAGCGCGAACACTGTCAACGGCCGCATATCGCCGCTGTAAAGCGGCAGTGGTCTCCTTGAGGTCTGCCTGCGCGGACGCGCTCGGATGGAAAAAAGCAGTCGCCGGCGCGAAAACCAGGAACATCCACATCGCCTTCCAGAAGCAGTATCCGATTCGCGCTTCGCGCACCCAAGTGCTTGAAAAGGCCAAACGCCTGAGTCGATGACTCTCGGTATCGGAATCGGCATCGGAATCGCAATCGGTTGTTGCAGGCCAACAACTTCGACAGTGATCGCGCCCCCGATACCGATTCCGATGCCGAGCTTCGGTGCTGGTTGTTCTATTTTCGGAACAGGTGAATCTCAGTAGTGATTGATCCTTTCTGGACACTGGCTATCTCCTGGGTGATGTCGAAGTGCCCCCCTTACTGCTCGGGGGAGATCCCCTCCTTATGGCAGACATCCGGATCCCGATGTTTCAAGGCATCGATGAGCAGCATCGCAATGCCGATCGTGATCGCGCTGTCGGCCACGTTGAAGGTCGGCCAGGAAAAAGTATCCTTGATATGCAGGTCGATGAAATCGACAACCCAACCGCGCATGATCCGATCGGTGAAATTCCCCAGAATACCACCCATCGTCACGGCAAGCGCCGCCTGGAGGAGCACCCGCTCCAACGGCACGCGGCGGCTGTAAATGATGATCACAACGACCGCAACGGCCGCCAGACCGGCCAACAGATACGGTTTCCATGCAGCGCCGGGATCTTTGAAATAGCCAAAGGCCACGCCGAAGTTGCGCACGTATGTCAAACGGACATAGCCTTGAATGATCTCGACGCTGCTGTACAGACCTATGGCCGTGCTGACGATGTACTTCGTCAGATTATCGAGCACGAGCACGAGCAGGGTGATGAAGATGAATTTGCCTCTCATGCAATCATTCACTCCCGGGAAAGCGCGATCCTTTCTACGGCACCTTTCACTGATATCGTCCTTAACCGGGGTTGTTCATGAAAACGACACAGCTGACCGCTGACCGCGGCGTACAGAGCCGCGCTCGTAAGCAAGCGGGCCGTTGTAAGAGCGCATAGGCCGCAAGTCCGACACGACCCCATCCGATCCCTGGCGGCCGCGGCTCTGAACAATATTGCACTCCTCGCTCCAGATCTTCATAAATAACGCGGGATAAGTCGCTAACACAGAAAGTTTGGTCTCTGCGGCGCACTGGTTCAAACCTTTCGAATGGCAATCTCGATGGATCCGCCGCCCAGCTTGACGACATGCGCTCCCTGGATCGGTCCTTGTTGCCTGTGGATTTCCAGCGCCAGCGTCTCGCCGGCCAGATAGTCGGAGTGCGCCGAGACCGCTGCCGCCAATTCCTCTCCAGCGGCAAAGGCGATCCGGATGCGGTCGGCCACATCCAATCCCTTTTCCTTCCGCAGATTCTGGATATGCCTCACCAGATCCCGCACCAAGCCTTCCCGAATCAGGCCGGCATCGAGCTGAGTCGAGATGGCTACGACAAAGCCGTTGCCTTCCGCAAGCTCCCAGCCTTCGCGAGCGGTCTTCTCGACGATAACTTCTTCCGGCTGCACATCGATGGTTTCCCCATTTGCCTTGAGGCTCAGCCCTTGACCCTGCCGGATCTGCGCCGCAACCTGAGCAGCCGGGAGCGATCCCAAAGCCGATTCGAGAGGGTCGAAGAGCTTTCCGTACTTGGGCTTGCCGGTCTTGGCGTCCAGGCGCACCGAGAGAGTGTACAAATCGGCGGCCGAATCGACAAAGGCCGCTTTCTTGATATTCAGCTCGTCGAGCACCAGCGGCAGGAAGGGTCGAATCTGATCCGGCAGGCCCTTTTCCACGGCTTCGAAGCGCGCCTCGGCCAGCGGCTGGCGCACTTTCAAGCCGGCCTTGTTGCGCGCCGCGTGACCCTGCTCGACCAGCGCCAGCACGGAATCCATCGCGTGCAGCAACCGCTGGTCGTTGACGGCCGGTGCGTCGCACGGCTGGGGAAAATCGCACAGGTGCACGCTGACCGGAGCGGCGTCGTCATAGTAGCGGACGAGCTCCTGATAGATTTTCTCGGTGGCAAACGGCGTGACCGGCGCCAGGATCTTCGCTGTCGTCACCAGGCATTCCCACAGCGTCTGGTATGCGGCAAGCTTGTCGTCGTCGTTCTTGCTCTTCCAGAACCGGCGCCGGCTGCGCCGCAGATACCAGCGCGACAGCTCGTCGATGAATGCATTCACCTCGCGCATCAAAACGTGGACGCTGTAGGCCGAGTAGTTGCGGTGGGCAGCCTGGACGAGCAGTTGCAGGTGGCACAAGATCCAACGGTCCAGATCCGGACGATCCTCGTACGGCACCGCCGGGCCGGCCGGATCAAACTTGTCGATGCGCGCATAAGTGAGGAAAAACTCGTAGACGTTCCAGAGCGTCAGAAACTGCCGGCGCGCCTCGCGGATCTTGTGGTACCCGAACCACAGGTCGTATTCCGGGTTGTGCGAGGCAAAGAGCCAGCGCATGGCGTCGGCGCCTTCAACCTCCGCAGCGTCGTTGAACTCGATGGCGTTGCCCTTGCTCTTGTGCATCTCCTGGCCTTTTTCGTCCTTCATCAGCCGATACCCGAACATCAACCGGAAGGGGGGCCGCCTCTCCATCACCGTGCTCATGGCCAGGATGGCGTAAAACCAGTTGCGGAACTGACCCGGAAAGCTCTCCGAGATCCAGTCGGCAGGAAACCATCGCTCCCAGTAGCTGCGGTCCGTGTTGTAGCGCATCGTCGAATAGGGCACGATGCCCGCATCCAGCCAGGGATTGCCGACGTCGGGGATGCGGCTTGTCGGCGTCTGGCACGCGCCGCAGGCGATCTTGACGGCGTCGACCCAGGGCCTGTGCGGCGAGTGACCCTCAAACTGGTCCCAGCCCTCGACAGCCCGCTGCCGGAGTTCCTCGCGACCCCCGATGACCTCAAATGTCCCGCAAGCCTGGCACTTGAAGATGGGCAGCGCCAAGCCCCAGTAACGCTTCTTTGAGATCATCCAGTCACGCATGTTGGTCAGCCACTCGATCTCGAGTTGCTGCCCGACCTCCGGGATCCAGCGCGTCTGCTTTGTCACCTCGATGATCTCGTGCCGCAGTTCGTCCATGCGGATGTACCACTCGTCGACAAGCCGGAAGAGCAACTGCGTCTTGCAGCGCCAGCAGATGGGATAGGCATGCTTGTATTCCTCGGTGCGGTATAGCAGATGCTTTTCCTTCAGCGCGCGGATGATCGGACGGGCAACGGCCCCAGCTTGATGGCCTGTGAACGAACCAAAGCCCTCGATGATGACGCCGAACTCGTCAATCGGCGCAATCGACGGCAGATCGAACTCCTTGCCCAGGTCGAAGTCTTCCTTCCCGCATCCGGGCGCGATGTGCACGATGCCGGTCCCCTCGAGCGTGCTGACCTCCTTCCACGGAATGACCCGGTGGCGCACACCTTGTTGCGCAGGAAGTTCATCGAACGGCCCCTGGTATTCCCACCCCACCATCTGCTGGCCGGACAATTCCCCCAACACCTCGAAAGGTCCGACAGGCGACATGCAGGCCTCGACCTGCTCCTGGATCACGTAATAGACGGCCCCTCCCTGCCGCACTCTCTGGTAGGTCAGCTCCGGGTGGACGGCACAGGCCACGTTCGATGTCAACGTCCAGGGCGTGGTCGTCCACACGAGCAGGTACTCGTTTGCGCGTCCGTGTATCGGAAAACGCAGCGTCGGCGAGGTGTGCGTGATCTCGGGGCGCTCCTCGTTGGAAATCTCGTGCTGCGAAATGCCCGTCCCGCAGCGCGGGCACCAGGGCATCGAGTCCCAGCCGTGATAAAGGAAACCGCGCGCGTGGCATTTC
>Ga0315282_10003577_pt1 | contig 27852 bp, 21 predicted proteins | sample YL17G07_20_MG_FD_203693 | JGI IMG/M metagenome (GOLD analysis project Ga0315282, IMG submission 203693) | Sediment microbial communities from Yellowstone Lake, YNP, Wyoming, USA - YL17G07_20 | ecosystem: Environmental > Aquatic > Freshwater > Lake > Sediment | place: USA: Wyoming | collected...
TGAGCCTGCCGAAAGTCCAGAAGATCCTGAGCGAAAAAGGCTGGGAAATACGCAAAAAAATCAAAGAAACATAAAAATGAAAACGCTCAGAATACTGGAAAAAACCCACAGAACACTCACGGCAACAGTTGGAACACATGCCTCAAACAGGCAAACTAAAGCATACGATGGTTTGTTGAAAGAGAAAGAAGCGCATGATAAAGAACTGCGAAGAAAAAGGTGAAGTTAGATGAGTGGCAAGTTGGTTGAAGAAATTCTGAGTAAACCTGTCAAGCTTTAGCTTGGTCAAAAGGAAGTTGTATTATCTCGCTTAAGGCATGGAGATTCTGGTTTATCATGTATCTAGACCATGTGTCTGCTCGTAAATCACAGAAACTCGCTTCTAGCAACTCAGAGTGCTGAAAATTTATATTCACTCAGCTATCCAAGGGTCACTATGGCCTCAGTTGTAGTGGTCAACTTTGAGTGTTACATTGTCAATTAGAGATATGGTAAAGGCTTTAGAAAGCATTCCGGGAAGAGACATCAAGCTAACGGACTGCCAAATAGAAGTCATCGAACATGAAGAAGGCCCCCTTTGGATTATTGCTGGACCGGGATCCGGAAAGACGGAAGCACTAGTTCTTCGTTGCTTAAGATTACTTCTTGTTGATCACATTGATCCACATTCAATTATGATTACGACGTTTACGGAGAAAGCAGGGAGAAACCTTCAAGATCGCTTGATTCTTTACAAAGATCATATAGCAACGAAATTTCCGTCGGTCAAAGATGTAGACCTTACTCAGCTAAGAGTCGGAACACTACACAGTCTATGCAATGACATTCTATTAGAATATCGTTTCCCTGGATATCGAAACTTTCGACCAATGGATGATATGGAGCAACTTCTATTCATCTACTTTCATTCAGGTCTTGCTAACACAACTGGGGGGCCTACTTCTGAGCAACAGAAGTTGTTTGAGCATTTTCAGTATATGTTTGATCCTATTACACAAAACGTGATGAACTCGGGGCGCATCCCAAACAGATGGGCTCGCGCTAGGGTCACCCAGTCTTTGTTTAACAGGATTGTGGACTATAGACTTGATACGAAGTCCATGATGTCGAAGGGAGGAGTGTGGGGCACTCTGGCATTCGAGTCTATTCAATATGAAAAAGCCCTCAACGACTACTACCGAGTTGATTTCGCTCACATGCAATCTAAATTATTGGATTTTCTGGCAACTCCTCGCGGAGATCTTTTCATCCAAGGAGGCGCTAAACCAAACGATCCAGGTCTTAAACACGTACTTGTTGATGAATATCAAGACACAAATCCTATCCAAGCAGAGATATATTTCCAACTTGCCTCTAGAAAACCTCACAATTTAGTTGTGGTTGGAGATGACGACCAGGCCCTTTATCGGTTTCGAGGCGGCACCGTAGAATCAATGATAGCTTTTGACCAAATGTGCCGAGACTACTTCAGAACAAAACCTAAGAGAGTGCCTTTAGTCGAAAACCACCGATCTCATCCAGGAATAGTAAATTGGTGCAATGACTACATAACTTCTTTCAAAACAATGAGAGAGGGAGGAGCACGCGTCGCAGATAAAGAGAAACTGGTTTGGAAATCACAAATAAATGGGAATTGGCCTGCTGTGTCATTAATCGTGTCTTCTTCCGCCACGAGACTGGCTGAGGCATTCGCAGATGCTATTGAAAATTTCTACAGCAAGAAAATCATTCAGGATTACTCTGATTGCGTGCTGCTTGTTCACAGCACAAGGGAGACGCGAAAATGGGCAGGACCATATGCTGTCGCTTTGAGAAACCGAAATATTCCAATTTATAATCCGAGGGCTAGGCAGTTTTTAGAGCAGGAAGAGGTGAGACTTGCTTTAGGCGCTTTGTTGATAATAATCGACCGAAATGAAAAATACTCAATGACACCCGATTGGATCGCTCAGGAATACAAAAAGTGGAGAGAATTCTATTCGAATGAGGTCAATCATTACAAAGAGTTGGGTATATATGTCGAAAAAGCCACTGAGGCTATTGCAAACGCTGAATCTGGAATTCATTTTCGCTCCACTATCCAAGATGTTTTTTATCATATAATCAATCATGAACCTTTTGTCACGTGGTGTAGGAACATGGAGAGAGCAGTTAGACTGGGTTTTCTGACTTCAGTAATAGAAGCGTACACTTCAACGCCAATCCCTCGTTATCCAGGCATTAATCGTGGCACGCTTCAAGCGAGTACGTCTGGTGAGGGAGAGATTAGTTGGAGATGGAGATTACAGTTCTACAATGCCTTGGTTACGTTAATGGTGCAACAGGGAATGAACGACCCTGAGGACGAAGAAGTGGCATATCCAAAGGGTAAAGTGCCTTTTATGACGGTTCATCAGGCCAAAGGACTTGAATTTCCTATAGTTTTCGTTGCGAAGGTAGATGAAGAGGCAAAACCAGATGCCCAACACATTATTGAAGATGAAACAAGTCAATTCCGTAAACCAATTATTCCTAAGTCTAGCGCAGAAAAGAGAGCGCGAGAGGATTTGATTCGTTTCTACTATGTCGCCTACTCTCGTGCACGATACGCTTTGTTCCTCCTTTTGAAATCTGATGAAATAAACCCGGGCGAAGGCTCTGGTCGATTGATCGGTCTTGGGGGAGGCGACTTTAGCTGGTTGAATAGTAGAGTTAACATAATGAAGGTTTGAATGTGTGGGCAGAATTTTCCAGAATGAACGTTGTGTCCAAACCAGAAGTTCAAACGCTGCGTCGCCTAAGTTTGACTGCAGACATTGTTGGGTATCGTAGATGTCCGAGACAGTATTGTTTTTTTGTTCACAAGAATTTCGTTCCTGCGCACACTGTTCAGATATTCTATGGAACGATAATTCACGAGGTACTGGATAGGACTCACCATCATTACCAAGGATTTGACGACCCAAAAACTAAAGGTAAAATCCCGACTGACCGAGATATTGAACGGTACTTTGATGAGGTTGAAAGTTCTCTTAGAGCTCGAGGAATTCGAGCTATCAACAGCGATTTGAGAGACAATGCTCTCGAGATATTGAAACGTTTTAATAGAATTGAAGGCCGACATCTGTATCCCTTAGTTGTTGACACAGAACATCGCGTAAGAGGTACCAGAGGAGATTACATAATGGAAGGAGTCGTTGATGTATTGGTAGGACCCGACGCCGATCCTAGCAATCCTCCAACAGATCCTTCTGAATGGGAAATCTGGGATTACAAGGGCCAAAAGCGATCAAAATCCAAGTCTGATCTGCAATCATACATCTATCAAATGCAAGTGTATTGTGCCTTATTCAAGATAAGAAACAGGTGTTTGCCAAAAGCAGCAAAACTCTATTTCCTAAACGAGTTACTAAACGCAACGACATCCCGACCAATATCAGCTGTTATGTCGATTCCGATTTCTGAAGCTGCAATTGATATCGCACTTAAGGAATTTGATAAGACAGCTAAGATGATTAAAAGAGATATCGAAAATGGATCATGGGAAGCTCCCACCCCAGACCGCGCTAAAGAAATAGAAGACACGTGTAGAATCTGTGATTTGAGGTGGAGTTGCCCAGCATGGGAGTCAAAACCATTCCTAATTAAAGATCTTCCCTAAAAGCTTGCACGCCTATGCAAATGCTGTGTTGGAGTGTGATTGCTCTGCTATGAAACGCGATGGAGATGTCCTGATGAAACTTAAAAGAAGTGAATTGAACGGTTAATCAAAGAAGAAAATGGGAAAAGGAGCAACATTGGTTTCGGGAACGAAGTGTACAGAACAAGATTGCTTATGTTAAAGAAGTACAAAAGGATAATATTCAAGTTTGCATGTTGCTGTAGAAAAGCATTAAATACGCATTAATACGTATCAATACGCATGCGTTCCCTAAAGACTAAAGAAAAATTGAATGTGACCATAGACAGAGAAATAAAACGAAAAGCACTGAAGGAAGCAGAAAGAAAAAACATACCTATATCCAGGCTTATAGAGAATTTTCTGGGGTTCTTTGCTAATCCGAGAGTTTATTGTTACAAATGTGGTGAGGAATTCTGCTCATCAAATTCTAAAGTCTGTCCTAAGTGCGGATGGATGGTGTGCCCAAGATGTGGCAGTTGCGGATGCGGTTTGAAGGAAGAAACTTCAGTGGCTGTTTTTCAGATGAGAAGGGTTTACGAAGATCTACTGTCAGGAAGAGTGAAGGAAAGTTGAAAACGAATTCTGTTCACACAAAAGCTCTAAGGACTTCAAAAGTCGGAGTATTCGCTGCACTTTATGTTGCCACAAGCTTGGTTCCAGTAAGCATGTTCATTGGTGCGCCAAGCTTCCTTGCTTTGAACCTGATTATAACGCCGGTAATAGCAATTCTACTATTGCCTTCAGAAGCATTGTTTGCATCTCTGTTTGGGGGTATTGTCAGTTTCTATGTCGCACCAATGCAGGCCATGTTTGGACCTTACACAATCTTGCTTCCAGTTGCTGGAGCAACTTTTGGAAGTCTGAATTATCATAAAGGCAAAGTTGGCGCCTTACTAAGTGCTCTTTTCCTTTCAACTGCTATTGCGGCATATATGGTACGGAATTATTCTTTTCCTTACTTTGTTGTGCCCCATTCGATAGCCGTGGTCATCGCATTATTAAGCTCATTTAAAAGAATGACTCCTATGGGGCTGAAAATACCATTGTATGCTTATGTTTCAACTCTGGCGGAACAAGGAATGATGATGATCTTCGCTGTACACTTGCTGGGTCTTCCTTGGCAAGTTTTCGAAGGGATCTTACCGCTAATGATTTACGAGAGAATGATCGGGACTTTCGGCGGTGCGCTCATAATTTTTGCTCTATTCAAGGCGATGCCAAAAAATTTCGCCGGCAAGTCCGTCTAGTTCTTCAAATCCCTTCGTAGACAGCCATGTAGTAGTAGATTTTCCGGCCGACCAAGAGTCCTTCTCGTTCCCGCTGCAGTTCGTTTTTTGGGGCAAGAACAGCGATTTTTCCGTCTCTTTTGATTTTCTTCTCGCTTAGTGGACTCTTCTTAGCACGCGTTATGATCGGAGCCCCGCTCAACTCCATTCTCCCTACGTTTTCCAGATACGTGTTATGCAGCGTTTCATCGAAAGTTTTGCGTGCAATCTTCAACCGTTCACAGAGGTCTTCCCTCATAATCGGTATTTCCACGAAAATTCCTTTTCTTCCTTGAGTCTTGGACAATTCTTGATAGAGTTTAACAAGTGCGTTCCTGAAAATCTCTGTTTCAACTTTATCTTCTACTGGATATATTCGTCGAGTGTAGAGGTGTCTTTGAATTGCCCCGAGTCTGTCGCTCCAGTCAGACAAAACATCTACAGCGGTTTGATTCAAACTGAGTTGTCTGGTCTTGCCTTCGTCCATGATCTCATCCGCTGTCAAACCTTTCAGGTCGGCAGCATGCGATTTCAGTATGGAGAAGAAATCACCGTAGAATTGGTAGTTTTTCAAGAAATACTCATGGATTTTTCTCCACTGGTCATTTCGGAAGTACTCCAGAAACTCTGCGGTTCTAGCATTCCGGACATAGGTCGAGCCGAGATGTGACACCAGTCTCATTCTTTCCAGCTCGAGAATGATCTCTTCTGCTCTAGACTCACTGACACCGATTTCTTTAGAAACATTGGAAGCGTCAATCGCTTCGCTTCTGCTTGCGAAAATGCAGGCTTCAATTACTCTTCTAAGCGTGACGGGTCGAATAGTTTTTCTCGTGGGCATTTACATTGCACCTGAAAAACGAAAGCGTATTCTTTGCTTTGCGTATTCGAAAGCCTTCTTTGCCCATTTTGCTCTTCTGAACCGCTGTGTCAGATGCTCATCTATTCGTCTTTCCCTGATAGCCATTTTTGTCTGGTCTATCTCGCTCCATAATGTCCACAAGTTATGCAGCGTAAGCAACTCTCGATTTCTTCTTAATTCTGACAGTGAGTGTTTCTGACATACTGGGCATTGGCAAGGTGCAGGATCATTTTCATGCAGGTCTCTGAATTCTTTTCGTCCATAACCTGGGACCGTATAGTTCCGTTTTCCAGAGGCCACGACAAAATATGAAGAGTCGAATGAGTCCACTCCCAAGTACATAAGCAGATGGGTGACAAGGGGGGAACCTAATCCATACACATGAACTGGAGTTTCACCTGCTTCCAACTTCGCTGCTAAGATGAAGTCGACGAGAAGTCTATAGTTGCTGTATCTTGGCATTAAGCTGCCCACAGCAAAACCATCGAAATCACCGTGCTTCTTCAAATTCTTGATTACGTTTCTGAGTATGATAGGATCATAACCGTTAACGCTGGCAAAGAGCAGCATTTCAGGATCTTTCCTCAACGAAAGTGCCTGCTTTGCATTTTTTACCGTTCGAGTTATATTGACATTTTCGGACAACGCCTTACATTGAATTGGGAAATCAAGAGTTGAAGCTATGTCTGCTCCCATTTTCTCCTGTATTTCTAAGATCCTTTCAGGTTTGAGCGTCAACCTGTATTTCTTGTAGATGAAGCCGCCGCTATCTGCAAATGATATCCCGAAAAACCTGATGAATCGTTGAACGCCTATCTGCAATATTGTTCCAAGATGCCCCCCTTTATTCATTGAGAGAATCGAAGCATTGAACATTGCAGTATTGATATGGGGATATTTCTCCCAATATCTCGGAGTGTTCCAACCGCCATCACTGCCAAGGTCATGCACAGGAAAAAGAACAGGCGTGTCCAGCATTCCATGCCTTGTCGCCAGTTTTCCCGTTCTTGCCAGATTATCTGAAGCAGTAACCTGAAACGCAGACAAACCAATTCTCCTCATTTTGTGTCGGTGATCTCAAAAAGGTCAGGCAACATTTCTTTCAGTTTCCTTCCAGTCAATATTGGAAAGCCTGCATCAGCTCCTGAATCTATAGCTTGATTGCATATCATTAGCATCCGACGGATGTTTCCTTCAGCTGCCTTCTGGATTTCATCAATAGCATCTTCGGTGAATGGGAAGATACCATCAGGTGGGTCTGTTTCTGTTCGGAAGTGTTGCAGATACGACAAGACAAAATTGCGAAGATCTTCTTTTCCAAGTGCCCGCAACGTGACTTGCCGGAATATTCTCTCAGAAAAGGCGTGATATTCTTTGATTATGTCAACCCAAACATCCGGAGCGCATCCCACAATTAGACAAAGACCCTGAGGATTGAGATCTATCAGGTGTCGAACGCTGTTGAGAATTTTCTGTTTCAGAAGGATATTGAGATATTCGATCGATTCAAACTCGTCTATCAGAATGCATATCAACCTGTTTCCCAACAGCGAGAGAATTCTCTTCAGACTCATGAAAGCCCTTAACGCTTTATCATCATTGTCTATTCCCATCACCACGTCCAGTTCTCGGCGGTGTTCAAAAAGAATCGGTTCTCCGCACAGATATTTCCAAGCAATAAATTTGGATTCTTCCATTGTCAGCTTCAGAAAGGCTGTCGCAAAATCGGTATATTTGATTTCATTCTGCAATCTTCTTTTGCCCGTCTCAAGGATCTCGGGCAGCAGTACTTCACCTTCATTCACCTTTTTCCTCAGATTTTCCTCGCCACTGACAAACTCTAGAAACTTCCACACGAGGTTTTCCAAGCGCTCGAATCCGAATTCAAACATGAAATTTGAGTACAGTGACAGCATCCGGTCGCCAGGAGTTGCGACATATATCGCGAACGTATTCTGTACTTGGCTTTCAAGTTGTTTCTTAATGTACTTCATAGTGTGCGTTTTGCCGTTCCCGTAACTGCCAATCAAAACTATATGTGAGGACATCCCACTCAAAGAGGCTTTTATAACCTCTTCAATGGTCTTGAGTTCCCTTTTTCGGTCAGTATACAGAGACAAGGCTTCATCAGGAACGCCAACATATGGGAAAGGGTTAGATTTCAACCCGTATTTATCGTATTTCTTGGCAAGTGATCTAAAATCTAGCAGAGTTTTCTCATTGCTCATTCTATAATCCTTCTTTTTTCAGGTTTGATATGCTTCTCTGGAAGTCTAAAGAATTACCCATTAATAAATATTGTTACATCTATAGAACGCTAAAGAGGCAAAAATCCATGGCTAAAAAATTCACCATGTCAATTCCTGATTCGATGAATAAAGCGATAGAAAAAGAACGAGAAAAACGGAAGTTAGGAACAGTCCAAGAGACAATCAGATTTATTCTAGCTGAATATTTAAAAGAAAGAAACAGTTGAGTAAACCAAATCTGAAGTCGGAGCAGCGTCTCTTGCATGTCAAAACGTTAAAAGTACATCCATCTAAGTAAATTGTGGTATGTGCATGAGGAAAAACCTGTGAAGTATTTCATCCCTGAATGGAACGATCGCGTCGATCCCAATTACGATTTTGTCAAAGATGTCCATTCAGCGGAGCACAAGCAAGACCCGATGAGCAATGACATGTACATGTGGCAAATTTTTGGGATTGATAATGCTCCTACCGATGGCGTGCTGGTCTCTAGAATAACGATTGAAAATGATAAGAGAAAGTATAAGCAAACGTTAAGCGAGGGAATCCACAGAGTATTGCGACTTCCTAAAAGTTTCGAAATACTTGGTGACTGCGGGGCTTTCGGTTATGTAAAAGAAAAAACACCGCCATTTAACCCAATAGAGATTTTGGATTACTATAGCAAATTAGACTTCAATTATGGCGTGTCTGTTGACCATCTAGTTGTTCCCCAGTTCAAGGGTGACAAGGAAGAAAGAATGAAGATTACCTATGAAAACGGTGTCAAGGCATACGAAGAATGGTCCAGAAAATTCAGAGAGGATTTTCAACTTCTTCTAGCAATTCAAGGCTGGGATATTCCTGATTATCTCAAAATGTACAAAAACTACATCAAGATAGGGGCTACTCATCTTGCGTTAGGGGGATTAGCAAGGTCTGTTACCCCTTTCATAACAAGGCTAATTGATGAGTTAAATGCTGAAATAAAGTGGTCAAAGAAAAGTCCAGCACATCTTCACTTTTTCGGTTTGGCAAGATCTGCCCTTTTTCCAAAGTTCCAAGAATTGGAAGACAGAGGCGTTGAAGTCAGTTTTGACTCAGCTTCTTATCTTCGAAAGGCTTGGCTATCCGCACCTGCCTCACAACTTAACTATTTGACCATGGATGGAAAAGGCTACACCGCTATAAGAGTCCCTTTTACTGGCAAAAAAAGGCGACAAAAGGTAAAAGAAAGTCTCATGCCATCTGCAGAGGACGCCGGTTTAAAGGAACTAGAACAAAAATGTTTGAGTGCGCTAAGGATTTACGAGGAAGGCGAAACCGATATTGAAAACGTTCTGTCTATCCTGTCGCAATTTAACAAGGCTATTGGTGGAAGTTCTGAACTTATTAAGTATTACAGGAGAACCCTAGAAGACAAGCCTTGGAAATCATGCAGCTGCCCAATATGCAAAAACATAGGAATGGACGTTATTCTTTTTCGGGGAAATAACCGTAATCGACGTCGCGGCTTCCATAATATACATATCTTCTATAACATCCTCAAAAATCCAAAAAAATGGCATGCATTCATCAACATAAATAAGGAGAAACAAGAATCCGAGCTATCTTCTTTGAAGAAAGGCGACAAAGTCTTGGTAATAACAGAATGCACCAAGGAAAAGCTTGGTTATGACAGTTCCACGAAAACGCCCGCCAAAAAGATGTATCTGGGTAGACTCTTCAAAACTGTCAAAGAATACTCAGAAGGCATGGGATTTGACTATGTGATAATCTCCGCAAAATACGGACTGATATTCCCAGATGATATCATTGAGGGATACGAGAAAGCTCTTCAAACAAAAGAAGACGTTAAGAATATTCAATCTCTGGTTGAGGAAAAGATAAGATCGCTCCTTAGAAACTATGACAAAATAGTCGTCATTGCAGGCGAAAAATATCGCGATGTTCTGCGAAATCTTTGGGACGAACGATTTGTGACGATCAGAAGTAAAGGATATGGCGATTTATGCAGTATCATCGAAAAAGCTACACCAAAATCAAACTCACTTATAGAATACATGATGCCACGTCCAGAAGATGCATCTTGAACAACACCGTTGAGAGATGGATGAAAGAAAATGCTTACTTGAACAGTTATCTGAAATAACAGTGGGGAAAGAAAGGTCCCTTAGGGATACGATCGAGTCTTGAAAGGTCAACTGCATCATGTTCGCTCAAATCCCAAACGAAGTCAAAAAAAGCCTTTGCCGACTCAATAAACGTCGGATCTTCAGTGTAAAGACCACATTCAGGGTTCCAATTGTAACTGTTCTCTAACAAGTTTGCAGATCCGAGGAGCACAGCGCCCTTATCAGCATCACCGATTATGAACAGTTTGGCATGCACTCCAAACTCTTTTCGCTGAAGTTCGTCAAGTTTAGTCAGCTTCGATGCCGGCAAAAACTCCTTAAAACGAGTGTATGTTCTAATCTTCACTGATGCGGACTTATCACCTAACCCTTTTAGCAAACTGTCTTTTAGAACGTTCCATGGTCTTGGGTCCGAGGCCAATCGACACAAAATGTAAAGTTTATAGCCTTTCTCGATGAGACGACGTAGCATGGAAACGTATTTTTGTAATTCATAATCAGTGTACGGGGTCATTATCCTCATCTCTTTAATCGGAAGTTCAAATTCCAAGCCTTTGGAAAATAGTTTGTCAGTCATGTCAATATAGCTAAATGAAGAATCTGTTCTTATAAGAGGCCATTCAGTTGATAGTCTCGTGACTTCTCTTTGGATATTCTCGTTGTCTCCGACATACTTACGGATGATTTCCTTTCCGAGATTGTTTGGGTTAAGAAGGGTATACACGAAATAGAACGGGCGTAAACGCTTGGAGAGAACATTATGGACAAGACTATTTTTTACCATACGGACGTTTGACTGGATTATGTCTGTGAACTCTGCACAATTTGTCACAAGGTAGTTCTGAGCACTTTTCAGTTTTCGAATTTTTCCTTCATTTTTGGAGTATTCATGAAGGATAAACTGCCAATACTCGCCTGGGTTTTCGTCTTTGTGGGCATCAAGGCGAAGCCTCTTCAGAAAATAAACAAAAGACTCATCTATCCTGACATTATCTTCAAACATTTTAGCTAGGATGAGCATAAGCGTGGTTTTCTTAACACTCAAGGAGTTTTCAACGTATGGAAGGTAAACGCGAGATGTCCGACTTTGCAGAGAAAGAAATTGACTGATAAATTTTCTCAATTTTTCAGGTTTAACACCGTATTCGCGTGCAACAAATTCAAGCTTCTCTTCGTTAATTCGAACTGTTGACGTTGCCGATGTTCTTGAATCTTGAACATGAGATCTAATGTTTTCGTTTGCTTCAGAGAACTTGTCATGAACTTTTTTTAAAGTAGCGATTAGAGTTTCCGAGTTTGTTATTATAGTGTCGGAAAGTTCTGGAACGACATTCCCAATATGTTTGAGTGCCTCAACTATGGTAAGATGGCGAGTGTCTTCCTCAAATGGAACACCTAAAATACCGAGTAATTCTGCTGCCAACTCAGAAACTAAAGTTTCGTCCTCGCTACCTACTAGTGCCTCCCAAAAACTTTTTGCACATAACCAGTTTTCGACATCTCGTGAGAACTTTAGGACTTTGGCGGTTCTTCTGACAGTGGGGATGTTGAGCACTATTGTTTTCCTCTTGAAAATTAGAAAGTTGAAAGATGCCAGAAGTTTGAGATAGACATTTGCTTCGCCTGGAAAGTAATTCTCAAGTTCTGAGAATTCAACGCGGTGGATACGTTTGGTTATCACGTCTGTGAGAAAACTATGTATACGATAATCTCTGTTGAAAATGCATGCTTGGATGATAGGAAGAGGGTCTTTTTCCACAAGAAGTATTTTGCCTAATGGCGACAAACCGTCATTTCTAAGGAACCCTAGATAATCACAAAGCCACTTCAGTCCACGTTTATAGAGCGCTTCATCCTTGAATGCATTGTTTCTGATAACCTCCAAATTGATGGCATCCGCAAGTTCATTTGTCCCTCTTTCAATATCCGATATGTAAAGAAAAACAGTTTCTGGGCTGACGCCCCAAATGTTTGTTGATGTTTCAAGATGAGCTAAGTGTTCTTTCAACGAGGATTACCCCCTTATCCATCCATTTTTTCGTTTTTTTACGAGAAAGCTTTCTTGGATCGTTACGTTCAGCGCATCCATATTGGTATATGCAATGGGGGCATCCATCAGCGCATCTGCATGACGAAAGGTGGTCATAAACCAACTTAATAACATGCTCGAAGTTTCTATATTTCCCTTCTTCAAGGGCAGTTAAGAGAATAGTTACACCAGAACCTCCAGGCTCTGAATCGTAAACATATGAGCATTCATCTTCAACCACTTCGCCAATATTTCTTATATGGACGCCTGCTATACTCTGAAGACCCATTCTGATCCCATGGGCTAGTGTATGGGCGATGACTCCCTCTTTTTCTGTCGTAGTCACCCTAATTCCGTAGGTCTTGAACAGATGAGCAAGTCGAACATACTTCTTTAAACTTGGGTCATGACCCTCATTAATCGAACAGATGTGACTTCCTTGTTGAGAAACAACTGCGTTGCACCCTTCAACCCCGCACAATTCAAAGCGCCTTTGAATCGGATCCATGAAGCCTTCTTCAAACAGGCTGTGGTAAGAATCTATGAGTGTTGCTAAAGTCATTTCACCATATTCCAATACACCAATTTTGTTCCCTGAACCATCCTCAAGGTCACATGAAAAACTTGGCTTGAAATCTGTCACCTTAGTTTCCATGTTTGGAATTGTAGCTTTAACCGTGCGTCCATGTTCAGCTAGCGGATGGATATCAAGGGGTTTGAGATAGCCTCTTCCCGTCTCCACATTTGGTCGCAATGGATAGTCATCAGAGTATACTTCAATCTTCCTCGGCACTTGCGTTTCAAAGATTTTGAGGTCCCCGCCACAATCACAACGTTGCTTCGTTAGGTCTGGATATACTCTGAAACATGAAGTGCAGATCAGCTGATCAGGGAAGACATGCCTGATCTCCTCTCTTTTCCAATCGTCAAAATACATTCGACATGCAACTCTCTTGTGCCTAGCAAATGTGGTTACAGCATATGGGTGATACTCTTTAAGCGCCATCCCGATCTCTCTATTTTCAATTACGTGAGTACACCGTCCCAACTTCTGATCCTCTTTGGAGTAATCAATGTCAACTCCTTCTTCAACGCTCCTTATCTGAAAGGCATACTTGTTTTCTCTTGATTTTTTGTGAAATTCCGAGTAAGACATTTGTTCTGTGTCTTGCCGTAATTGTTGCAGTCCATTTAATCTTTCTTGTTTTTCTTTTAGGAGTAGGCGTAGTCGTTGAACTTCTCCTTCATTTTTCGGATCCGTAGCGTCTATTTTGTCTTCTAACCCGAACTTTTCTAATGCAAGTTTCCTTTCCTGTATCCGCATCTGTCTGAGAAAGTCGCTCGCTAGTGAGATAAAATGTAGACTGAAGGAATTCAGAGCGTCATCAATAAGACTTGAAAATTTTTCTTTCGCTTGCACAACCTTTTCTGAACAACCAGTCGATTGACAAGCCCCTACATATACGGAAGGATAATGTCTACCACATCTGGGACAAAAACTGTAATTCAAGAGTCCTTCGAGCCACGCTTTGGCTTCAGGTCTGTTCGTTTTGACTAGTTTGTCCAAGATAAGCAGTCTATCACCATTGTCTAGTTCGATGTTTTTGCTATTGTAGACTGCAGTCAAGTGTTGAATATCATCGGGTTTATCATTAGCCGTTTCTTTTCTCACGACTTCTTCGCCATCAGTTATGTGAACTCCATCCGGTCGGGTTTCTTTCCGCCATGGAACCCAGAACTTAGTGGCAATAAAGTCGAATAATGCCCACGCTAAAGATATCTTTAGCACCTCTGGGTTATGTTCATTGAGTGGAACAGGTTGCGGCGAGGACTGTATGAGCTCCAGTGGGTTCCTGTAATAGTAGAAATCTATTGGGTTCCTCTTACTCACTGAAAATACAAGTGATTTCTTTGTTTCCCGGCCTGCGCGTCCAATTCGCTGGAGATAGGAGTTGATGTTAGGAGGTGTTCCAAATAGACACAACATGTCTAAATCGCCAATATCTATGCCCAGTTCCATAGCGGGACCTGAGGAAAGAAAGTTTGGATAACAACCATTCTTGAATTGATATTCAAGTTCCCGTCTTAATGTCTTCTCCGTGGTTCCCTTATACGACTCGCTAAGCATCATTATTGGACAGGAGTAACTTACCCTATAAGCAGTCTTGCTGAAAGAGGGTTCAAACAGATTTGTGCGTTCTTTGTATCCTCTACTGAATGGAATACAAGCGGATAGATCCTCGCCTACTTGCTCAAGCAAACGAGGATAAAAAGTATCATTGTTTGGATCCCATGCTATTGGGTGATCTTCTGAGACGAGAGTGCAAATGACACTTTCGGGCGAAATCCTTATTCTTCCCTTTTCTTCTGTGACCAACTTTTTCGATTCAAGTTGACCTAAGACTTCGTCAAAAGAGGTGCTCAGTTTACGCGACAAGTCCTCAGAAAGTTTGCCAACGTCTTGATTGTTGTATTTGTACAATGATTTGAGAAGGGTCTTCTCATCGTCAGTTAGCTGAGTGTTTTCTCCGAGGACAAGTCTAACATCAACTATTCCGGGGGTCACTAGCCGAGGCATTTCCCACCGCCCGTAAAAATGTCCTCCAAATATTCGCCTATCTACTTCTGAACTCAGCAGTTCGTCTTTGTCAAGTCTTCTCTGCTGTGGTTTAATCCTTAAGCGGTCCGAAAGATCGACTGACTTAGGATATATAGCCTGTCTTATTTCGAATTCCTCACGAACGCTAGAATAAAGGTTTAGAAGTGTATCTTCACTTTGTTCAAGAATATTGATTATTAACTGGTCAATAAACCACTCTTGCTCTGGTTCTTGAAAGTCCCGATTTAGTCTCTCCATATCGCCGTGAGAATCTGCAAAAGAAAGCATCTTCGCCTTTTTAACGCATGATTGCATGTCTTCTAATTTAGCATTGCCAATGATTTTCCTTAGAGCATACTGCGCTGACGTAACAGCAACGTTCTCGGGAGAACGAGCTAAGGGGGAGTATCTATTCGTAGTGTACCGCGCATGGGGATGATAGCAAGGTGCAGCACGCCTTGATTCAGTAGGTCTCTGAATCCTAAAGTCTCGATCAATAAGTCGGTACTCCGCAAAATCTACCATCTGTTCTTCAAGTTTGTGATCCGGATTGCCGCAAGAACGTTTAGCAAAGTACGCGTCACATTCCTTGCAGTAATATACGTGCGAGAAGCTAAACAGTCCAGCTAGGAAAAACTTCTTTGATCCGCACTTGCAGACTGCCGGAGGTATTTCTGCGTTTATTACTTCTTGACAGTTCTCGTTATCACAAACCCATGGTAAATAAAGTACAGGATGCATTGTTGCACCACATTTGCAGACAATGCCATCTCCGAAAGATGCTTTTCGGCCACAAGCAGGACATTGAAGACTTTCTCCAGCCAAAAGTTCCAATTCAGATTGACAGTAGGGGCAACGTTTAGCAGGTTTGGGAACTTGATACTCATCACATGAGAGATTAGTGCACGTAAGTTTGTCTCCAGATTCATTGAGCATCATTCTGGAACCGCATTTGCTGCATCTCTCTATGAAGTCATACCTTGTTACTTTACCACATTTTGTACAGAGGTAATAAGGTCTCCAGATGGTTCTGATGCAGGTAGTCTCTTCTCCACTACAATTGCACTTCAGTGGTTCAAAGTATGTTGGTTTTCCTTCAACATTAGATTCCAATGTGTAGAGTTTCAAACAGTTCGGGCAGAACCATGACTCAATTGCTTCCTCGTCACAATATCTGCATACCACAATGCGGGAAATAAAGTGCTGATGACATCTTTCACATTCGCCTTGTGGGCTTTCGTAAATCTTACCGCAGTTAACACAGGAATAGTATCCGTCAAGAGGCCAACTGAAAAGGTGAACACGGTTCTCTAGGATTCCTGACAACTCACCTACAGCAAGGAAATTAAGGATCAAGTGCCGCAGGGAATCCTTTTCAAACCTTTTATAATGATTGGCCAAGAAATCTAGGAGTTCATCGGGCGTCATCGCTTTATTTGAAAGGTCTGAGTGAAGCGCTCTGAAGATATCCAGTTCCGGCGTTTCTTGGATTGATGTAGTTAAGATTTCAAAGAACTTCTCCTTTATACGAACCTCTAGCTCCCAATCACTCTCAACATGGCTTAGGTCATCACGATCTAATTTAAACACTTTAAATAGTGAATCGAAAGGTTGATTCAGTGAACCTCCGCGTTGGTAATTCCGAGCTTGGGCCATAATGTCTTCTTTTGTGAATGAGGTCTTATGAAGGAAATCCGAAATGTTCGAAGGCAGATTCCTCTTAATCTGCTCGTGTTCTTCTTCGATTATTACAAGGTCAGTTTGAAACGGAATGATTTTTGCAAAGATGGTTTCTTTATTTGCGATTGTAGCGCTTCCCGCTATTACTCTAAGATCATCGCTTTGTCCCTGAAGCATACTCTTTCTTACGGACATAAATCGTTTCATCAGAACGGAGACAAATGAACCGAAAAGCCCCGTTAGTGTATGTATTTCGTCCAAGACAACGTATTTTGGTTCTTTAATGAATGCATCTCGTTCTTGATCTGCGTTAATATTTACCAGTCTGAAATTAATCGTGTCAGGGTTTGTGAGCAGGATATCAACCTTGGCATCCCTTATATCATCTCTGGTCAAATGAATAAAATCTAACGGAACTTTTTCACGGCACTGAGGCATGGGAACAGATAGTTTTGGTTTTTCGTCCTCGTCTTTCCGAACAATCAATGAATGGTCATTCTTTATATCACAAGAACGGCAAAGAACTTCTGCACTGTTAAACAAAGGGCATTTGAAATACTTGAAAGCATTAGCAAGATATGCTATGTGACCAGGATCAGAAAGAGACGGAGTATCACCATCATAAACCCCAACGGTTATGCGTTCATTTTCCGGCAAACTCTTATTCAGGCCAAATAAGTAACTTATCAATCGCTTGAGTTGATCCTGAGTCAGAGCCTTAGTCGGGTAGACAAGGATAGCTTTAACAGAGTCAGATGGGTGCAAAGGGAATTTTCCACGTTTTGCTAAGATAATGAACTGTAGAATAGGAATGAGCCAACTTTCTGTCTTTCCTCTACCTGTACCAGCCACCACTAGGGTGTTTTTGTCCTCTAGAATTGCTTTTATTGCCCTTTCTTGGTAGGCATAAAGCTTTTTGAAGCCAATACTAGTGAACAGATCGACTATGCACTTATCTAGGCCTTCAGCAGCGTAGATTGACTTCACGGACTTTGCAAATTGAGTCCAAGTAGAATCACTCCACTTAGGAATTGCTAACGCTTGTATGTAGGGCCCCTTCATCTTAATGAAACTTGCAAGTTTCTTTCCAAGAGGAATTGCGGGATCACCGTAACGACTGAGGAGGTTGCTAAATGCTACATTCCGTTCTCCAATGAAATCGGTTGCATAAGCACGCTGTATTTCTTGCGCTATATCTATGGGGTCAAACTCCATTTTTATTCTTCTCCGGAGGTTTAAATTTGACGGAAACCGCTCCGCAAAAATCCTTGAATTTGTACAGATCTTCCAAAACCTTTGGGCTGATTGAACTCAAAGGAAGTTCATTTCCTTCCAGCAGTACTCTGATGACTGGCATTGTCTCTTCAGAAAAACCGTACATCCGTTTAATTCCTTCATAAGACTCTATATATTTATACTGGTCAAATCTTGCTTTTATCTCACTCCAATTATTCTTTAGCGTAGCCATGTTTTCCACGTCTTGAACGTTTTTGCACTTTTCAAAGAAGGTTTTGATCTCTTCCATACAACATAAGAGCCCATTAAGGTCCTTTAGCTCTTTCGCAAGATCAGGTATTAAAATAACATGTTTAACAAATTCAATTCTGTCAAGCCAGGCTTTCTCGTACTCATTTACCTCTGCGGTGAGGCGCTGGTTCATTCCTTGTAGAACTTCATTTATGTGACCTATCTCTTGATTCATCCTCGTATACGTTGCCGTGTTTATTTCATGAGTTCTTGAAGGATCCTTGATTCTACCCGACAAGAAATTGGATATGCTCTGGGAAACTGCTTTGAGGTTCTCTTTGCTTCTTTGTTCAAAAGCAAAAGTCAGTAATTTGTGGTTCCAAATGACAGAAGAGTAGTTCAGAAGAGTATGCTCAAGCATAACTGCGATTCCAGCAACTATCTCTGCTCTCTCGTTTGACTGACTAGCTACTTTTTTCAGTCTGCTGTATCTCTGGGTGGAATCGAGTACTCCATCAATGAGTTCAACGATTTCCTTACTTGAACTCTTCTGCAAGTTTTGAGAGTTGGGCATAGGCTTTTTTCACCCTCTCGGTATCAGGTAGAGGTGAAGCTGTTTCTTTCAGCGATTCGATCAGAGTATTAGCTTTTCGTTGAAGAACCAGAACAATCTGGCCTAAAATGTAGACGATTTTATACTCTCGCTTGCTTTGGGCGTTGAGGAATTTATGATTAAATGCTATGAAATGATAGACATCAGTACACTTGGAGAAATCGGAGAGAATCGTATCAATTTCTTCTTGCAATGCTTTCAGGTTTATGTCTGGGTTGGATAATTCTTGAAAAGCCTGAAGCCATGATTGCTCCAAAGGTATTTCCAGTACTCCGCAAGCTTCTTTAACCTTGTCTATCCTGTTCTGTACATCTTTCAAAGTGGCGCGCTTTGGAATCAGAGTCTGAATTGTGATTAATTCGCTTTTCATGCGAGAGAATACTTCCGCATAAGAAAAGCTACTTAGGGTTGATGCATAATTCCTAATCGCCATGATCAGTTCTCGGAATGTCGTGTTATCTTTTTTATTTCCTACTTTGTACGCGTCTCTTATCTTTCTCGCATCTATTTTTGAGACAACATTGAGAGTTTTGGAAAGATCAATTTCAGAACAAACTCTTTGAAAGAGTAGATAATCAAAAAAAGTGTTCGTGAGCATGAAGAAAGATGAGAATAGACCTTGGATATCTGATCTTTTTTGCACCAAAGCTTGAGTTTTCTCGTCGAGGTATTCATCTTGAAAAGACGGAATTGATGACCGTTCTTGCCCCAAGTCTTTTTTCAACTCATTAGCATCTAGATTTACACAACCACTTATCAGATTCGTGAGCAGAAATTTTGAAATGAGAACAAATCCTTCGATAGAAATACCCATTGCTTCGCTTAAGTTATCTTTCAATTTCTTGTTGTATTGCAACGCATTTTCGTTTGCCCATTCGAGAGTCGCGACCAAAGTTTGTTCTGAAAGATTTCCACCTCTGCCAAACAAATATAACTGTTCAAGGACCTCGGGTGGAGACTTTCGAGACACATGAACTTTGTAATCAATGTCCGATGTGTCGTCACCACTATCTTCGATAAACGTTGGTATGGCATCGGTTCCCCTTTGGTAGAACAAAGATACTGTTCTTGGGACTGTGGAATTTAAATTTCTGATCTCGCATGGATCCCCAAGAATCTGTAATGCCTTTATTACACCATTTCTCAGTGAGTCTCGATCAAGAAACTTGCCGCCTGTGGCAACCCATTGTTCGAAATTTACTAGGTCACTCTCAGAGAGCTGTATTTGCGGCATCTCCTGCTTGGTGCCAACTGAGACCTTTCTCATGAATAGCGCAATCCTTGATTTGGGGATAATATACGGTTGTCCACCGGGCGCAGAGGGAGCACTCACGTCGAACCATTTCACAACTGCCGTGTCAATTTCTACATTTTCTTCTAGATCCTTTCCATACCATCTGACTAAATCAACGAAGTCTTTGAATTCTTGAAAGGTTTGTCCAATCAGAGACGGCGCGGGTTTAAGGTGAGGGATTTGGGAAAACGTTTTCCAAGGAGGTTCTGAGGATTGAAGAACTCTCCTAAGTATGAACTCGAGAAATATCCGAGGTGTCTGCTTTGGATTGCCTTCTTCCTGCATGTTATCATAAACTCTGTCAAGGCACGATGAATTGAAAGGATACAAACTTTCCTTGTCCGTTTGACAAATCTCGCATCTATCACACTTTATTGCTGAGAGGTATTTTCTTGCCAGATCCTTGTATGAATCTTTCATGAAAAATGTAGAACGATTTTGGTCGGTTAGGACTAATCTAGCTCTGATTCTCTCTTTCATGTAAGTAAGAGCATCTGGAGCTTTGAAAATATAGTCACGATAACCCGTTTCAAATCCAGTAGTCCAGCCTATAACAACATCAAAGTGTCCCTTCGCTAGATCGAAAAGGTAGTCGATTAAATCTTCGGCTAAGAAACTGAAAGATGTTAGGTCTTCCAACAACAGGACAGGTCTTTTTCCTAGCTTTACGTAGTATTCAGATATCAGGCGTAGCTTTTCGCTGACGTCACTAACTTTCAGGTATTCCTTTAATGTATTGGTTATTACCTTATTAACGAAACGGTATGTTTCCTCTGCATCAGAAAGGTTTTTTACGCTTGGGAAAAAATCGAAAGCTTTCTTTGACAAGATTAGAAGGCGGCGTTCTTTACCCGTTGTCGATACGGCTTGTTGGTATTCAGCTACATCGCTGGCTAATTTTCCCTTGAAGACTTCATGATTGAAGAGTTTTTCAAGGATTTTTTTATCTAGATCCTTAATAGTCTTATCCCGAGCGAGTTCAATTCTTAGCTTTGCCACCAAGAAGTCAGCAATAAGACCAGCTGGGATATTGACCAGTTCGCTGGAACCTATGGGCTCCTGAAGTTCCTCAGGCAAGTGTGAGTTCAAGATTCTGGCTATGTCTTCCATCTTAGTATCGCTTCTCGAAATATGAACAGGAACGTGTAATCCATCATTGATGTTGTATTCTAACCACTGACAAAGTTCTGACTTGCCACAACCAGTCTCGCCTACTATGAGGAAGATTCTGTTGTAATCTTCAAGGGAAGATGAAATTACAAGTTTCTTCAACTCTTCTTCATTTATAAAAGTCGTTCCTTGTGGGAGGTCTCGTGAGAAGTCCACATAGACTTTTTTGATTGGAAGATGGGTTCTTTCAAAAGCCTCCTTATTCTTTTCTCTACTTTCTGTTGTGAAATAGAGTTTCACGTCATTTTCGGACCAACACTTTTTGTACTGCATATCCTAACCTCCCTTTAAAGAAACAAACCCAATGCGTTTACCATCTACAAAAGTCGGGTTTGGATCATCACTAGCCGCAGGAACAAGAGATATTCTTCCTTTTCTTTGTAACACAAGCAGGCTTTGTTGCAACCCTTTAAATAACAGACCTTCTCTTGTTAAGCACTCAAAAAACTCTGTAGAAAGATAATTCACAAATTCTCCCAAGTTTACACGCTCACCACTCTTACGTTTAGATACTGTAACTGTAAGAAGATTCTTAAGGAGTTCCGAAGATGGAAAGCACACGAAGATCTGCGAGTATGCGTATTTTTTTCCCAGACCCAAGTAATCAGCTAGGTTCATCCAAAAGCCAAGTTTCTGTTCGTTCCAAGTGAATCCCAATTCCAGTGAACTTTCAACTGTCCTCTTGAGCGCGCCCATGTCTACGGACAGAACGTCGTTTGAAACAAGGTGTTTATGCACCAAGTAAAATGAATTTTCAGCAGACAACTTTAGCCTATTGAGAAGAATAAGCGGAAAAGCTACATCAGGCAGATTTGGTTCAAGAACAAACTCCTCGCCTTTAGTTGATTTGTTCGCTTTTATAATGCCTACGGTTTCAAGAAAATTCAAACATTCACGCAGTTGATGTACTTGAACGCCCGATCCTCCTGCTTCCGGCATGGCGAAGAGATTCGCTAAAAAGTCAAAACTTGCAGATTTCCTGTCTTTAACAACCTGATGGATTGACTCCAAGTCAGGACCACGAACAGTAATATGGCTCAAAAGGATTCTTTCTGATTTGCTCATACTCAAGTTTTCTCCTTTTTTTCGCGGTCTGCTCTCAACTTTTCTACTTTTCTTGGATCAAATTGACATCTCTGGAGAGTTTCTAACATTTGTTCAGCAATTCGTGTTATATCTTTCTCGACCCAAGACCTGAGGCATTGATGGATGTATGGATGAAACTCCATCTGCGCTGTTTTATTCGCAAAAGATTTCAAGATTTCCCAAGCATAGCTTTGAGAAGGGATGACTTCATACTCAAATAATTCTGCTAATCTTCTGGGCCTTCTGCCAAGAGTATCAGAGTGTAATTTAGCCATGCGATGGAATACCATGTTTCTGGTTTCAGTCAAAGGAATAGGCGGGTCATCAATTCCAACCAGTTTAAGATACTTTGGGAAAAGCTTCTCATATTCAAAGGTGAGGGCTGTCAAATCCCAGTCTTCAATCATAGGTTTCTCATCTTGATTATCTTTGAGGCAAAATTTTGCAGAATCCAAAACTAGTACAAGCATAGATCCTTTGGTGCCGAGTGTTTTATTTAGCAAATGTTTTGTTATCTCAAAATCACTATGAAACTCCACATCCTGCGAAATGAACTGACACAACGAGTTTGCACCAACATCAACCGACTCGGTACCAAATTTCCAATATTCAAAGTCGACGAGTTTGTATCGGAACCATGTGTCGACAAAAGTGAATTTTCTTATTCCCAGTTCGAGAATCATTGGAAGAGCTCTAAGTTGAGCACGCTCAGGTCGATTATCCGGTGCTCCCACCACTTCGTCAACGATCACGAACACTCCTTCAGGTTTAACTCCGAAGAGACCTTGCCACACATCTTCCAAGTCGAGCGCCACAATTTTGTACTAAAGTTGATAAATAAATCTGTTGCTACATGATACGAGACCATGAGAAAGTGAGAATCAAATCATGTACTTGACACATGCTATAAGACTCCTCTGAAATCATGAGTCTTACTCGAGCCCAGAACCTACCTAGCCGTCTCTGCTTCGGCACTTAAATACTGCTCCACAGTTTCTCTTTTAGAAAATCAGAGGCAAACATGAGATGTTTGTTATAATTACTCGGAAAGTTTAGGCCATTTTTGGATTTCTTTAATCTGAGATTCTATTGAAGAATTAGCGCTAACATTCACCGTCTTCGTAGTCCAGTTCGTCTATTTCTATTTCGTAGCATTCCTCGCACATGCCACTGTAGGTTTCATAGTCTTCCTTTGTGATTTTTCTGCCACACCTCACACACTCGAAAACCTTTTCCTCGCCCATTCTACATCAAATCTCCAAACATGTCATCAGACTCCTCAGTCAGCTGGTCATCCCAGCACTCCCAACACATACCATCATAACTTTCATAGTCTTCCTCGCTAATCTCTCGCCCACAAACAGAACAATAAAACTTAACTTGATCTTTATCCGGAGCATTATTTTCCTCTTTCTTGTGCTTCTTCAAATGTGTCACCAAGAACTTTCGCTTCACTCTCACCCACAAACCATCAGTAGATTTAACTCAAACACTTGGATTCTAAACATTTATGAAATCAACATTCATATTTTAACTCAAAAAGGAATCATGTTGAATAATTGCCTATTCTCCAACATAGCATCAGCTGCGAACTTTCTCCGTTACTAAACTCAGTCTTTCTGCATACTGCAAAAACGCCATGCGTATGGTATCGCTTTCGCTCTGTCCCAGCTTCACGCAGACTTTCAAGCAATTCCTTGTGTTGAGGGCTCAAACAACTTTTATAATATGGTTTCTTGGAAGCATGCATGCGCTTGCGACTATCCCGATCTTTAAGTCTTCCAGCCAGAATATTTATCAGACTTGGCATCTAGAAAGGCATTCTAAACTCTTGCCAGATGGTCTTTCATGGAAGTTGGCTACTCGGTTGGAGCTTTTCTAGCGAGGGCTTCTTTGGGACTATAGCATATTGGACACTTTTTCCAATAGTGGGGGATGTAGAAGACTCCTTCTTCAGTGTGATTTGGGCATTTGCAGTCTTTCAGTTCACCGCCCAAGTTGACAAAACTGACTCCAGCATTTTCACTTCTCAAGGAGAGCTTCCAATAGCATCCAACCATGAGAGAGAGGTGCCATGCGACTTGTCTCTGTATAGAAATCCTAAATTCAGATAGTTGAGGAGGCGCTGCCCATAATGTAGATGCCCGTCCAGTTGTAGGACGACCTTCGGCATGATCTTTCTATAGTGATGTTGCAGGAAGATTGCGTTTCTCGGCATTTTGTCAGGAGAAGAAGTCAAGGTACATTTTTCAGGCTTAACCGGTTCTTCCTTTCTTATGTAGTGACCGTAATTCAGTGAGGAAAGGAAATGTTGGTTCTGTGAAGTCTCCGTTTGGTAGGCTTTGTTGTGAAAATTCGTTTGGCAAGTTATTGAGGGTTCTGTAAACTCTGGTTAGTCGTTCTTCTTGTAAACTTTCGTTTGGTCCGCATTCTTTTTTGATCATGCGTAAGGCAGTGTTCATTTTTCTAACAGAAATACAAACACAGTTTTGTTTTCTTCTTTTGTTATAGCGAATTGTTTTATAGTCCAACCAGCGTTCAGATAGCTTGAGAGTTTTGTTTTTGCTCCAGCTTCAGCCCCTACCAGTCGATTATTTAGATCAGTCAAATCCTCAGGTTCCCAATCTACCTTCTGTAGTTTGATTTTACCGTAACTTAGAGCTACAAACTTGTATTCCATGACCTGCGTTTAATTCTCTTTTTCTTTTATATTTTTTGATACTTGGTTCTGTTAACTTCTCATAGGATGGGCATACGTGTTAACTGTCGTGGGATTGGAATGGGTGAAAAAAACGGATGAAGACTGCCGCCACGTCCAGTTCGCCCTGAGCCTGCCGAAAGTCCAGGAGATCCTGAGCGAAAAAGGCTGGGAAATACGCAAAAAAATCAAAGAAATATAAAAGTGAAAACACCTTAGATACTGAACAAAACCAAGAGAAAACTCCTGGTAACTGTTGGAACGCTTATGGCGCAGACTGGCAAGATGCAGACATACCAAGACGCCATAGAAGCCATGCTAAAAGACTCGGTCATGCTGCCGTCGGAGCTGCAGGCCCAGACTGAAAGCTTCGTGGAAGAAAACAGTTAGGCTATGCAACCAGGGAGGGGCTCATACGTGGCGCGATATGGTTCAGGCTGACTTGGCTGAAGGGAGAGAATGAATGTGTGGAAGTCCCCCAAAGAGCAATTTGACAAGCTTAATGATGTCGTGAAAGAGATGAGTACACCATTTCACGGTGCAGAGGACTTCATCAACAGTCAGATAAAGGAAGCCGTCGAGAAATATGAAGAATGGAAACGTGCACATAAGCAACGATGAGCTGTCTCCCGCCATATCGATAAGATTGATTACTAATGCTCTAGCCTGCATTATTAATGGTCAGAAGGTGAAAGTATGAGTCCAGAAAGTGGTGGTCCTCTAATTCGCCAAATGAGAAAGCAGAGAAAAAAACTTAAACAAAGACTTCAGACAGAGTTAGATCCAGCACAACGACTAATCTTGACTAGGAGTATTGACAGACTATCGAGAACAATTAAGAAAAAGGAAGCAATTTCATCCAGACGGAAAAGGGTCTTGAGCCTGAAGTACCCAAACTTGGACAGATAGGCCTAGTGCGTTTATTCGCATATTATCTTTTGCTGTTACCGCGCTGCGTTGTCCCTTTATTAGGTGTTGAAGTATGTTGGTGAGACTGCTTTGTCTGGTCTTCTGATGTTTTCTGCTGCTTCTCAGTTCAGAACCAAGCACAACAGGCTGTAGAGCGTCTCATTTTCTATCCCTTAGCGCCAGCAATGATGTATGAAGGAGAATTCACGCTTCTCAGGACTGTTTGAGTTTTTCTATTTCTTTCTTGATATTGCCCATATCTTTTTTTAGCTTATCAATTCCGTAGAGTTTCTCCAAATCTTCAATGCATCGAAGGCACAAGTGTCTCCATATTTTGCTTTCTCGACACTTGTGTCGGGTGTCAAGTCCGAAGTCTATCTTGTCGGGGAACAGTTCAAAGACCTTGTTTCTTTCAAGTCTTTTAAATGATGCACCTTTCGGAGAGAGTGAAAATTCTTCTTCGTATTCTCCTTCTCCTTCCCAACTAAGGAAATAGCATCCACAAAGAGTGCATCTAAGGATGTGTAGTTTAGCTAGGAATTCTAACATTTCCGCTTCTTCAGAAGGAACGATTGACTTAGGTTTATAAATGACCTCTAAGTCTTCGATTTTCACTTGATTAGGTTTTTTCTTGTAGAAATCTAAAGGTATTTTCAGTAGACCTATATTACGATTTTTTGCGTCCTTCTCTCTTTCCTTTGAGATTTCAACGTTTTCAGTTGTTGCCAGATAGCAAACATGGGCATAATCTTGATAGCCTCTCGTCTGTTCTAATTCTTTTAGAGTTATCGGTCTTTGTCTATCGGAATGTTTCACTTCGATTATTGCTATTTCAATATCATCAAAATAGGATTTGCCTACATTCTTAACTCCAGCAACATCGACCTGTGCCTTTTTCACACCTTTTCTAATTAACAGTTCACGTGTTCTGTAGACTTTGGGTTTGATGCGTCCAATGTAGTATCCGTTCTTTTCAAGCCAAATCGCAACATTTCTATAATATCGCGATTCATCCATTTTTGAACCTCTAATTCGTCTTCTGTTCTTGTGCAGATAAGATTTCTCCCGTGCAATTCTTTGGGTCTCACGAGTTTTCTGTACGGCATGGGAAAGGCCTGAAAACAAGTTTTAATACCGAGTTGAATACCATATTATTTTGGGAAAAAGGTGAGTCAACCACCGCCACCAATGGCACATAAAGGGTTTTCCAAGACCGCAAAAATCATAATTGCCATACTTGTCGTTGCAAGTGTGGCTTTAGCTTCGACTACCGCCGTCTTGCTGTCAAGACCCTTACAGACTGGTAATAATATACAGAACAATAATCCACAAAACAACAATAACCCCGGAGGCAACACCACACCACTTAGAGTCGTCCTCAAGGTCGATGGTGGCGTAACCAACGGCTATTGGACAAGAGATGTAACAACTGACCTTCCAGATTATGAGAGCACTGTTAGCTATTCCGTGTCAGATGTTGGAAATCGTGATGCATCAAGCGTGAATATAAGTATAAGCATCGATGGCAATCCGTACTCAAGCAATGTCATTCCATCGATAACAACATCTAACAGTTACAGTTCCTCTTTCTCATATTCAACTCCTTATGACCAAACAAACATCGTCCTTATTCGGGCGAACTGTCAAGACTCTTCTGACTCTTACACTTTATCAATAGGTTCCACATTTCCGAGCAGTCCTTATGCTTCTAGTGGTTTTTCACCAACCATAGCGGAATTTTTTGTTACCCCTAACGAACAAAACTTGGTAGCGACGAAAAATAGCATCTTGAACAGCAAGTTCTTCCTCGACCCTGATTGGACAGCCTTGTGGGAGTGGGTAGGCAGCCACATCAAATACGAAACTGAGGATAGTGCAAGTTACCACTGGCAATTTCCGAAGGATACCCTGCAGTCGAAGTACGGTATGTGTGCGGACTATTCAACTCTTTTAGTCTCATTATATCGAGACGGTGTTTTCGGACCTAACGACACATATGTCGTTTTGGGCACTAACCAAGATGGGAAAGGTCACGCTTGGGTCATAGTTAGATTACCCGTTGTTGGTTGGTATACTTTGGACCCCCAAGAAAATGGCGGCTTCCTGCTTAACCTAGTGGGCAATCCGTTCTTCGTTTCTGGGTATACGGCACAATA
>Ga0315282_10003578_pt1 | contig 27850 bp, 27 predicted proteins | sample YL17G07_20_MG_FD_203693 | JGI IMG/M metagenome (GOLD analysis project Ga0315282, IMG submission 203693) | Sediment microbial communities from Yellowstone Lake, YNP, Wyoming, USA - YL17G07_20 | ecosystem: Environmental > Aquatic > Freshwater > Lake > Sediment | place: USA: Wyoming | collected...
GGCTAATTCGCCCGGGTCGGCTCCTGTGTCCTTCAGTCCTTGTAAGAATGTACCGATGACTTTGCTGGCGGCTGAAATTAATTGGTCTAGCTCTTGCTCTGTTGGTATGAAAGGGAAACTTTCAGCTTGCGCATATTTCGGTCGCGTCCAATCAATCTTTTCCATTTTAAGGAAGCTTTCGTAGGCATACATTAGAAGCATCTTATAGCTACTGCTCCACTTTTGCTGCCTACCCATGATTTCCTTAACAGTCTCAGGATCCCAGAGGTTAGCGCCCAATTTGACGAAGCCTCTTAGCCATACTGTCCATGCTTTTATTGTCTGTTCCGCATAACCCTGTTTTTGCATCCATAAGGCAAATTGCAGTAGTTTTCCTTTGATTGTTGCTTGATCTGGCACTGTGGCCCCCGCAGGCCCAGTTTTTGGCGGTTCGACTGTGGCCAAGCTTTTCACCAGCCTTAGCTGACCGGTGGATGCTCGCCCTGCTAGCTCATCGCTCACTCGGCAATAACTCAGTATGGCAGTTTCGCTTTTTAATCGCTTCGTATGAATTGTTTCAACGTGTTCTGACATGCCTGAACCATTGAAAAATCTCTGAAGTTGTTTAGAGTTGGGGTCGGAGAAGCGGTAGGCGCAGTTGCGGCACAAGTAGCGCTGAACAGGGCCAAAGGCTGTTTCGCGTATTCCGTCTTTCCATACTTTGGCTGAGCCGCATTCTGGGCATGGGGGGCTGGTGCCGGTGGACCCTTGGCCTTGGTCCAACTTCCCGTTTTTTATGGAACCGGCTTTGCCGAGTGCAGGCAATGAATCTGTAGCGGACGTTTCTTTGTGGAAGCCAGCCACTCCCCATCACTTCAGAGGTTCGCATCGCATGTTATTTGAAGAAGAATTCGTCTCTGACGGTTTCGCTTACTTTGATGAATTTTCGAAACTTGCAGAAGGATAGGATGCGGTTAAGCAACGTGTCTCCTTTATTGTTGAATTCCTTCTTGAAGCCAAGTCTGCCAATGGCTACGCGAATTTCCACAGTTTCAGCACCGTCTTCTATGATCTGATAGAAACCTTGCTTGTCCCCAGCGTAATCCTCTAGAATTTCCCATTCTTCAACCAAATTGACCAAACGGTCTCACCTCTAAACTATGTTGCTTCAAAAGTATAAGTCATTTCTGGCGTCAGCAAAGTACCCAGTACTTTGGAGGGGTTTGCAAAGTATCTAGTCTCAAAACGGACATATTTCAAAAAAGACACAAGAATATCGTAAACGGGAGTTCAAACCTATCTCGGGCTACGAATAAACCCTAGTCAGGGCTGGGTTCAAATTTTCGGTTTTCCACGGTGCATGTTCGAAGTTAGGTTGTCGTGTGTGACATCAAGGCTGCTAGCGTTGCGATGATAGTGTCTTCGTCTGCTGTTTGGATGAAGCTGTCTAGGTTTATTTTGTTGAGCAAAAGTGCCAAATATGTTTTGGAGGAAAGCTTGTAAAGCACCCTCTCATAACCAGGCAGGGTTTTTCTTGTGCCGGCTTTCTCCAGATAGCCTGATTCTTCAAGGGCTCTTATCCTGCGAAGAACGTTTGTGGATTTTGTGTGTTTCAAACCTTTTTGGGCTTTAACCTCTTTGTGTATGTCGTAGATTATTAGCGGGCCTTTGAGGGAAAGAATTTGGAAAATGGCATGGTTAAGCCTAGCCTCACGACCTTTAAACACTGAAAGTCTTGTGTTCTTGGGTTTTGGCACTTCATTCGCTAGCCAGCAAGGTCAGTAAAATCAGAACTATGTGCAGAACAGCCTTTTCACGTTAATTTACACATTTTTGTGTCTAAAAACCTCGGCAAAACGTTTCGGCTGGCAGAAAAGCAGCTAGCAGTAGAATGTTTCGGCGTGCCGATATTTAAACAAAATTTGAGCTTCAACGTTGGAATCAAGTGTCCAGGCTGGTTTCTCTTACTGTTTTTGGCGGGTGTTTGCGGCGTGCCGAAACGTTTTTGCGAGGATTCTAACGGGCGAAAGAGTAATACTTCTAGGGTTCAGATAAGTGCACGCATGAAGAAGTTGCAGACAAAGGGCACTTTCATTCTCAAGAATAAAGGCCGTTTCTTCAAGGTGATTACTGTAAGACCTGTTGGAGATAACAGGTATGTCTTTGGTTGTCGAGAACTTGACTCCAAGAAGAGTGAGGTTTTGACTTTCAGGATGTTAGGGTTGCTTGAGGCAATGGATGCTGCAGCCCGAGTGATGAGAGACCCAAAAGACATCTTGCTGGTGGATTTGGACGATCAAGGCAGATGGAAAATACTGACTAAAGATCAAGTAGACAAGGCTACAAAGCGTCATTAACTATCGAGGTTTTATTAGGAGCTTCGCTTGTTTCTATCCCTTAGCACTGTCCCTTTTCAGCCGACCCTTAAGCTTAATACAGCAGTTACGCAGAATTAACATTGTCACAATTTGGAATGAGGAATTGGGTTGACTTCGGAGAAGCTTAAGGGTATTTGGCCTTTATACGGTGGAAAGAAGAACTACGTTCTTACTCTGAAGAAAGTCCTAGAAAAGGTTCGCGAAGAAAATCCAACGAAGGACCAATTGGCCTCTTGGTTCAAGAGCGAATACGGAGGCTCCAGCGACACAGTTACTTATGCCGAGCTTAGAGTAATTAGCAAATGCTTGGGTTTCACACAGGAAATCGGTGGTCGTGTTACCCTCACATCTCAGGGTGACGAGTTTCTGAGGACAGGCGAAAACCGTTTAGTCCTCGAAGCTTTGCAGAAAAGAGTTCTAGGTTTTGAAGAGATCCTATCGATGTTGGCTGAGAGTCGGGAGCTTAGCATGGCAGAGATTCACAAAAGGCTTGTGGAGAAATTCAACCTTGACTGGCGAACAACTACTCAGACAATGTTTCGGCTGTATTGGTTATTAAGTTTGGGATTTGTTGTTGAAGAACATGGAAAGTATCGTCTGACTGGCAAGAGTTTGGTGAGTGAAAAACCAGAGAAGGGAGAACAGCCTCCGCTGCCTCCTCCTACAGCTTTGGACAATTTCATTAAACATGCGACCGCATTAATTGAAAAGCACCCTGCAATGAGCGAGTCGAATACGATTTCTACGTTGGTAGAACCACTGCTAGAAGTTTTGGGGTGGAATATACGCGACCCCGATGAGGTTCAGAGAGGGTATCAAGTTCGTATAGGCGACAAGACCGAGTATGTTGATATTGCTCTCAAAATCAACAATAGACCAATCATTTTCATAGAGGCCAAAGCCGTGGATATAAGTCTTCAAGACCATCTTGCAGAACAACCGATAAAATATGCTAATGCAGAAGGTGTAAGCTGGTGCGTGCTCACGAACGGACGTGAATTAGGAATCTATAATGCTTTCTGGAAGATTAAAGGAATTGAGCAAAAGACACTTTTCAAACTGTCAATAAAAGACTTTAAAGAAAAGCTTGACAAGCTACTGCTACTTTCGAGAGAAAAGGTGGTTTCTGGCAAACTAGATGAAGAAGGAGAGTTTGAACATGCTAGAAGAATGATTTTTGAATGGCTAAGGCAAGAGGAGAACAGCATAGTGAAGGATATCATGCGGTTGGATCCCAGCCTTAAGGAAGACTACGTAAGGCGGATACTTAGAAAGATATCGTGACCTTCGCGCGCGCTAAGAAGCTAGAACAAGTCAGGTTTCGGGACGAGCTTCTAAAGCGGTCTTGTAAGACGGACTTTCTGCGTGTTGAACTGTTTTCTGCGGTGTGAGAGTGATGACGATAATGTCTTTCTCTGCAGCTACACTTACGTCAAAATCCTGATTGAGGAACGGCTTAATCAACTCGTGATATTTTCTGGGAATGTGCAGAGACAGGCGTTCATATTCGTAAGTGCGTTTGCTGTGTAAGTACCGCTTCCTAGAGACTCTACGCTGAATCCTAACCAACTTACCTGGAGAATCCCCCTACTCAACATTTCCGTTGAAACTCGACTGTGGATACTCTCACTGTGAAGGATTTATTCGGACTGTTAAAAAGCCAGCGATCCAACGACATCCCCAGACAGTACAGAGAGAAGAGTTAAAGTGACGCACACTACGATAGATCAGGTTCGTTCAAAAGTAACCAAGCGTGCACGAAACAGTCAGGTATTTAAACCAATTCCGATATTCTAGCAAGCGGGGATTCAATCTGTGAAATATTGGCTTTGTGTAGTAAATGAAGAAAACTGGAATGCAGTGAAGAAACAAAAGATTTGGGGTGTGCCAGAAAAACGAGGTAGACAACAAATTGAGGCCGTGAAGCCTGGTGACTATCTCACTTTTTATGTGACGCCTAAAAGGGTCGGAGGAATATTCAAGGCAGTGTCAGAACCGTTTAAGAGCAATGAGAAGATCTTCAGTTGGTCTGACTTTGGAAAAGAAGAACTATTCCCCCGGCGAGTGAAGATTGAGCCGAGTGTTGTCCCTAAAACCCCAATTCCAATCGACAAACTATTGCAAAGACTGAGTTTCTCTAAAGGGTGGAAACGCTGGTCAATATATCTGCGCAGGGCGATGCTGGAAATCACCAAAGCTGACTTTGAACTGTTCTCTTCTCTGTTGTCAGGATAGCAAGGGCTGCTTGGAATGAGCTGCATGCTGGCACGTGCTCGTGAGAAACTGACTGTTGCTCTTTCAAAAATCAAAAGAGATTATGAAGATGCCATAAAGTCAGGCGGAACTAAGGCTGCTCACTCGCTTATTAGATCAAAGAAACTTATAGGACATCTTCACGAATATATTAAAAACGAATTGATTCTCAACGGGGTAGATTCAACAAAAATATATCCACCGCTGGGTCAGTCCAGACCTGAGCTGAAAATGGTGGGATTCCTGAAAAGCAAGGACCAAGACATATGCGTTCTACCTTCACCTCCTAGGAGGGAGGTCGTTAAGGAGGGGGTGTTAATAGGTGAAGAAGACCGGGTGGGTAGAGCAATAATGAATGAAAGCATTTCAATAAACATACGCAGCCAACTAAGTAGCCTGGGAAAGAATTTTGACACGCTCTATGAAAGAACCTTTGCAGAAGCATTGAATCTTCATATGAGAGCCCCGAAACTGGTTATGGGCGAGATGTACATGGTTCCGTTTTTGGCGTATGATGCAGATGCTATTAATAGAAGAGAAGTCGACTGGACGGAACCTTTGCCGCTAAAGTACATTCCAGCCTTTAGAGAATTAAACTTTAGGGAAAGGGATGATGTTGATGCACATAAATACGAAAGAGTGTGTCTATTAATCGTTGATTTCAGCAAGGACCAGCCAGAGGTTATAGACTCTTCTGAAGCGTTCGCCAGTTATGAAACTCTAGACGAGGAAACCGTAAAGAAGGCTACTTTATCAGGACTAACAATTTCGGACTTCTTTTCAGACTTACTGAAGATATATGACAAGCGGAATAGTATTTTGAGTTCCAACCGCTCGATGAAGATTTATTCCAAGCCTCAACATCAATCAACTCTAAATGAATGATTATCGCGACTCTGTCTCATCATCATGTTCTGCGCGCGCGTTTTAACTCAAAGCTCAATGCCATACTTAAGAATCAGAAATTGATTTGTTTTCGTTTGATCGTTCTCCCTCAGAAGTTCGGAAGCCTCATCCTCCGAGAGCTCTGGCAGCGAGAAACTTTCTGTGAATTGTTTTTGATAACAGTAGAACCCCCCTTCTATGACATAGCTTGTCTTTCTCATATAATAGTCCATCACACTGGAATTAAGGATCTTCCAGATTACTCTAAGACGCCTGTCATATTGTTCATAAGAATCAGCGTCTATTCTTCTTTGTAGGGTGTTTCGTAGGGTCATTCCATAACCATTGCAAAACAGCGCATCTTTCTTTTTACAAAGCAAGAACCTTGGTTTATCAGAGAAGGTGGGGTTGAGTATCTTTTCTCCAATATTGTTAAGTCCTTGGGTGCGGCCATAGGCATACCACGCAGCATATGATTTTTTGCCCTTGTCACGAGATCTCAACTCGTCTTTTATGGCTCGAAGATATTCATATGCTTTCGGAAACTCTTCTACCAATTCCTGTTCATTTATTACTAGAGGTTGTTCCCCCACTTCGTATGGAAAAATAATTCTTCGAGTATTCTCTTCTAGCTCATTTTGGGTCTTGAAATCGCTTACTTTTATTATTTCTCTTGTTAGTCTTTCCTCAACATAGAATTTCTTGCCTTTGTAGGACTTAACGTAATAATCGCCTTCCCTTGTCGTAGAATCGATAAAATAGAGCGCATCCTTCAGTGTGGCTATTCCAGTGCTTATATCCATCAAAATGCCCAATTTAGGACCTGCTGATTCAATCTTCATGATATTCCGTTGATCTATTTGTGAAAGCAATCGCCACTTCTTTGGTTTAAGTGTATCATAATACACTCTAGCAGTCTTAAGGTTTGATAGATTCTTTGGATTTTCCAAATATGCATATTCTAAATAATCCTTTTGCTTCTTGTTGATGAATGTAAGGCAAGTGTAGGTTTGTCTTTCATCAAAGACCTGCACATCTCCAAAGTCTATTACCTTGCTAACAAGCCTTCTGCTTTGCAGGTATTGCCGCAATTTCTCAGAAGCTATTGACTTAAAATACATTGATGAAACAATGTATCCTAAGATCCCATTATTGTTAATCAGCTCAGCTCCGAGCTGGATGAATGGGATGTAAAGATTATGACTACCACCTCCAACGGTCGACCATTTCCTGGGAATAATCTCCTTAGACTTTTCACCCATGTCCTGTATCTTCACATATGGCGGGTTGCCGATAACTGCATCGAAACCGCCGCGGGCAAAAACCTCTGGAAAGCACTCCTTCCAATCTATGACCAGACTGTCAGCGCATATCAAATTGAATCTTATTTTGTTTCTGTCGCAGCCTTCTGTTGCAGCAAGTAAAGACAGCATGAGCTTTGCACGTTGTATCGCCAATGGCGAAATATCGCATCCATAAATGCTTGATTCTATTACGTCGATGACTGGTCTCCCTGTAATCCTCGAAATCCTCCGGGCAGCTTCTATCAAGAACCCCCCGCTTCCACAAGAAGGATCACAGACATTCCCATCGTGTTGCACGGCGGATTTCACTATGTATTCTATAATGTAATCGGGAGTATACTGAATTCCACCTTCTCTTTTCTCTTTTTCGCCAAACAAGTGTTCAAAAAAATATTCTACTGTTTTCAAGTCGAGTGAATGCAAGACCTCTCCGAGATCTAAACGTATTGTTCTAACTACTTCATCTCGGGCTCGCTTTTGTGCCTCCAAAAGAAGTTCATTCCATGTGGAAGAGATAAGATTGCTTTCTTGTAGGAAAATCTTGACAATTGCGTCTTGAATCTCATTAGGTTCATGCTTTTCTAGTAGTTTTTCAAACAGTATTCGTTTCAGCATAGTTTACCCGCCTCGCCTCATCGATAGCTGTTGCCTACTTGTAGGAGTATTTGTAGTCCTATATAACTTTTCCCTAGATTGTAGGACAACAGATTTATCTACACGTTGACGAATTTTACCAGATAGGATGAACAAGATGGTACTGAAGACAAAACTGAGAACGACCAGAAAGGGCAGTGCTTCTCTCAGGACGACGGTGCCAGAGGCCATAGTTGTAACGCTAAATCTACGAGATGGCGACGATGTTGAGTGGAAAATTGAGATCAAAGGTAACCAACCATACGCAATTCTAACGAAAGCAAAACCAAATATTTAAATCATTGCAACGATCAAAAATCAAGATTCTTCAGAGCCTAAGGTTAAAGTTTTCATTCCCACGTATTTGCCTTTGCAGGCTTCTAAATGTGAGAAATGTGGCGAAGTCATCGCTCAGCCAAAAGAACTTATAAAGATTGTGAAGAGTGCGGAAATTTAGGCTTTTAATCAAGGTGTGTGGTTTTCTGTTGCAGACTAAACTTTACCTATTGTAACAAAAGTCAGAGGAACCTAACTGATTTTCCCACCAAGATTTACGGATTGTTTTCAGAATTACAACATAACCTAATTCGCTCAGCTTCCAATTAAGTATTTTAACTTTGTTAAGCTCTGGCTCAGGCAGGTAATTTTGTTTAGAATCATATCCAAGCCAAATCGTGCATGGATTTAGCATTTTAGCCCGCGCGCGGATTTTAGGAGAACGAACCAATGGCGATAGAAATTCAACTCATCGTCCTGAACCCAGCGATAGACTCTTGAAGAGGCGTAAGCTTACTCAGGTTTGAGGAATAATTCTCTAACGCGTGTACAAGCTTCTCCGGAAAACCTCGGTCAGCATGCAAATTCTTCCAGAGTAACGAACTCTCATATTGATAGAAACCAGCTTCGGTCTCCAGGAATAGCTTACTGCCTCTGTACTCTTTTTTCAAGTCTTCCGCTTTCACAGCGGATGCAACTTCAATCCCCAGATGCGGAACTGTCAAAACCAATCCCAACAGCTTAGGATAAGAAGCCAACGTAACTTCGACATCGTCCATAGGTTGGTTGAATAACTTTGAAACGAATTGTCTGTCTATCATCTGCGTGTAAAGAAAAAGTATCCCAAGTTCATTGTAGTGTCGTAGTTGTTTGTTTTTCTCTTCAATCTTTCTATTGATTTGCTCTTCTATGGACTTGCGGGGAGGTTGATTAAAGTGAAAAGTGCGTCTGCAATCCACAGGCATCTGATCTACCATATCATGTGGAGCGAGATAAACAGTCGCCACTCCCTCGTAATTGAACTTCTTGACTTTGCGTGAATCTTTAACCTCGTCAATGGCCCGATTCACTTGTTTTAGTACGTCTTCAAGTATTTTGGGCGATGGAACCCTGCTTACAAAACCACCTGTTGCAACTTCTTTCATGAAACCTAAGGTGTTAACTTGGTTGACCAATGTCTGAACACGCATTTCCTCATCAGGCGGATTCAGAGAAGTTACCTCAATTCTAATCACTTCGCTGCCTAAATTCACAATCAGGTCACACGTAGGCTGAGAGGTCACTCTGGAAAAAGAAACATCCAGTCCTTCTAAGTACATCTTTAGAGCAACCTCAGTCTCAGCATTTGCAGCCAAGTATTCCCGAGGATCTGCAAATCTTCTTGCTATTTCCTCGAACCCTGACAGTTGACTGGCGGTGAGCAGTTTTCGTGCATATTGTACTAGCCATGAGTAATTCGGAGCCATGCCTATGCTCAGTCTATTGTGAAGCGGATGGTTTCGTGATAGTTCCCAGATGCCGATTCGCTCAAAAAAGGATCGAATGAAACAAACAGCCCTGTAGCCCTCCTCACCATTAGGGAAATCTCTGGACATTCCTTCGTGAGATCGTGCTACCCAGTCCCAGTACTTCATGCCGCTTCAGGGTCATTTTCAGATTTGTCATTTATATCCTTTTATTACTTATTACCAAATCAAATTAATGGCCTAGTGGGTTAAACCTCAACTTAATACGCAGTAGCCCGGGATAGGTTCAAATCCCATTCGAAACCCCGGAATAAGCGCGCGTTGGATGTGAGTAAGATTATTTTCATCATAATTATATAGGTTGTATCTATAAATCCAAATGTTTAGGGTATGAAAGATCTAGCAATACCTTGAACATATTCTCTGGTACTTTTTATAATTCTCTAACTGCCACTGACTAGTCACTCTAGCTTGAGGTTGAGGTATTATAGTAAAAGGAATGCGGAGTTTCTGTAACTTGGGGTTAAGAATATTGCCTACTCTCTTGCCAATGACTATGATATGCCTTGGATTAGATTCCAGAATTGTGTTTGCGATATGATTCTTCCAACAGATTTCCAATATCGTTTCAATGAAATTTTGATTCTTCTTGCCACTTCCATAAAGACCCACGATGCTGGCATCTGACAACCATATACCTTTCTCTTTCATCTCTTGCAAAACTTTAATTTTGTTGCGAAGTCTCTGAATTAAAGATGGAGTTTTCGTTTTAAGAATTGCGTGAAAACCTAAATCATTCTCATTCTCAGCAACGCAAGAGCTGAATATTTTCCAGTATTGAGGTGTCCCTGTGTTCTTTCTATCTGTTCTCCTTTTGGTTAGCAGTTCGTCTTCTCCGTAACCCAAACAATAAACGAATCTGACAAAATGCAATGGATAGTCTGGTATAATTTCGTGTAGGATAGAACTGTCACAACTAATTTCATAGTCTTGTTTATCAGTAAAAACATGGGATTCAGCCAACAAGATAATATTAATCTCATCAGACCTCCAGAATTGTCGATATTCTTCCACTTGCCTTACAACTTCAAAAGAATCGATTTGTATATTATGCGGAACATTTTCTTTAATTAATCTATATGTTCTATCGATGCTTGCCTCGATATTCTTATCCATATCCGCCTCATCCGAAACTAGCCAAATGAACTAGAATGTTAGATGATTAAAATACTTTTCAGAGCTCAGAAAGATTTTTAATAACATTTGAAAAACGGGATTGTTTTCCGACAGCCATTTTGTGCAAGGTTTATTAGAATTTGTAAGCCTATTATAAATTAGTTCGGAAGACGCTACGTAAGGAAGACTGGATAGAGGAATGAAGACGCTTAGAATATCGGACGACGTCCACAGAAAACTGACGGCAACTGTTGGAACGCTTATGGCGCAAACTGGCAAGATGCAAACATACCAAGACGCCATAGAGGCGCTTTTAAAAGAAAGCGTGATTTTGCCTGCTGAGCTTTTGATGCAAATTCAAAACTTTATAGAAGAAAATAGGCATTTGGGGTATACTACAAAGGAAGAGTTCATACGTGATGCGATATGTCTTAGGTTAACACGGCGCAGCGGCAAATATGAGCGCGTGCGCCTTGAATAGAGAGGCTCATTTATATAGAGAAACGTTTAATTGGGAACTTTTTGTACTATTTGAATGGGAACTTCGTTCCACGGAGTATTCTTCATGTTGCTAAGAGTGTGGTTTAAGAGCTCAACCAAGTATATCTGTGTCTATTCAAATTGTTGCTTTGAGGGTGACATCTGTGAGTTTTCTTGACTTAGAACTCAAGCCTGACTATGACTCTGAAAGCGATGACATCTTGCACCAATTCTATATTCCCGTTCTTTCAAGAGCAAAGAAATACAATAGGTTAGCAGGTTTCTTTTCTTCTAGCGCGCTTGCAGTGGCAGCTAGAGGCATATCTGCTTTTATTAAAAACGAAGGTCATATGAGACTTATCGTTGGCGCAAGATTGCAAAAGCCTGACATAGAGGCGATAAGAGAGGGCAAGGAGGACCCACAGGAAGTCATAGCGCAAATGATGCTTCAAGATTTAAAGGACATTGAAGACGCGGTTATTCGGGACCACGTTAGGGCTCTTGCATGGCTTGTTGCCAAAGGGAATCTTGACGTTAAGGTTGCAATAGTGGTCGACAATTTCGGACAGCCGATAGATTACGACACTGCCATGAGAAAAGCCATATTTCACCAGAAGGTAGGCATATTTGAGGATGAAGATGGTAACTTTATTTCGTTCAGCGGTTCAGTGAACGAGTCAGCCACAGCCTGGGAAGATAATATCGAGGAATTCAAAGTATTTCGCAGTTGGGTCGATGGTGAGCCTGAACATCTTGCCTCTGATAACAAGAAATTTGAAAAATATTGGTATGGTCAAACTAACCGCTTAAGAATCTATGATGTGCCAACCGCCGTTCGAGAGAAACTTCTAGAATTGGCTCCAGACGACATACGAAGTCTCAAAATAGAACATGTGGATGAAAGACCTTCATTGAGAGATTATCAAAAAGAAGCGATTTCTCGATGGTTGGAAAACTCTGGTAAGGGAATATTCGAAATGGCGACAGCGACTGGTAAAACCTTCACCGCTTTAGGTTGCTTGGTTGATTTATTGAAAAAAGAGCCTAGGCTTGTTGTCGTCATAACATGTCCTTTCACGCATCTAATTAGGCAATGGAAAGATAATCTAAACATCTTTGGCTTCTCTTGCCTCGAAGCATTTGCGGGTTCCGCAACATGGGAAGACAGACTGGCGAATGCGATATTCGATTTCAACAATAGATCACTAAACGTCTTGGTTGTTGCTACAACACATGATACTTTTTCGAGTGAAAAATTCATGCATGCATTGAATTCCGTTTCTGGTAAAATCTTTCTCATTGCAGATGAAGTCCATGGATTAGGTTCTCCTGAGAGGCAAAAAGGTCTTCTAGAGATTTACAATTTTAGGTTGGGATTAAGTGCAACTCCAACGCGATGGTTTGATGAAGAAGGAACAGCAGTCATTTCGAATTTCTTTGATAAAACAGTTTTCGAATTTCCCTTAGATAAGGCGATTGAAAGTGGTTTCTTATGCAGGTATGAGTATCATCCATATATTGTAGAGCTTACGCCAGATGAATTGGAAGAATACAAAAAGTTAACCAAGAAAATAGCCTTGGAATATGCAAAAACTAAAGATGATTTACGGAGAAGCGAACTTCTTAATCTTTATTGCATAATACGGCAAAGGGTCATCGTCAATGCCTCTGAAAAGTACATTGCTTTTAATCAAATATTGGATGTTTTAGGAGAACCTAGGCATTGTTTAGCATATTGCTCTCCACAGCAAATCGAGAGTGTTCAAGAAATTCTTAATAAAAGAGGAATAGTCCAGCACAAATTCACTGCGCAAGAAGACGCCAAGGAAAGAAAGAGATTGCTTGACTCGTTTGCTAAGGGATATTCCAAAGTTTTAGTTGCAATGAGATGTTTAGATGAAGGTGTGGATGTGCCTTCAACAAGGATTGCGATAATAATGGCTAGTTCAACCAATCCACGAGAATTTATTCAACGAAGGGGAAGAATATTGAGGTTATTTGAAGGAAAGAAGAAGGCAATTATTTATGATATTATGGTGGTGCCTACTATTTCAGGAAGCATAGATGCTGAGTTTTACGAGCTAGAGGCAAAGATAATGAGAGGCGAACTGAGAAGATATATGGAGTTCGCAAGGTCTGCTATTAACTCTGGTTTGGCATACGCCAGAATAGCCGAACTTGCGTCTAAATACCACATGATTCTGGAAGGATGAAAATGACCCTCGTTGCCTCAATTAGTAAGAGAATTCTAAAAGAGATAGATTCTCAAGCAAAGGATCCTGTGGTAAAGGATCTTGCAAGGGCTATTCTAGAGTTCGAAATGGAAAACTGGAGAATGGAGAAAGCCCACTTTAAAGAGCATTTTGACAAGTTAATCTCAATTCAATCGAAACGGAGGTTATCACCCGAGTGAAAATACAATCAATAGAGCTTGAGAATTATCGCCAATACCGAAACAAAGTCATTGTGGAACTGTGTTGTGATCCAGAAAGGAATATCAATGTAATCCAAGGCGTCAATGGCGCTGGCAAAACAAATATGTTAAACGCAATTATTTGGTGCCTGTACGGCGAGGAAGAGCATCTGGAGAAATATTCTGGGAAGAAGCAACCTATCATAAACGACGCAGAGCTAAACGAGTTAGAAAATGGACAAAGAATTTATGCTAAAGTAAGGCTAAAGATGATAAGCTCGGATGGACGTTTGCACGTTTTCGAACGTCAGATAAGTGCCCAGAAAGATGATGAGGGAAAGGTGCATTTTGATCAGGCATCTGATTTTCACGCTTTTATGCAAATCGGGCGAGATATGCATGAAATTCCTGAAAAAGAATTCTTGGTGAATCGTATATTGCCACATGGAGTCAAAAGCTTCTTTTTCTTTGATGGCGAGAAACTTGATGAGTTCTTTAAAGAAGAAAAGTCCGCCAAAGTCCGCGATGCGATCTTTGACGTATCACAATTATCCCTTCTGGAGAAGGCAATAGAGCATCTTGAAAAGTCAATTTCATCAATACGCAGTGAACTTAAAGGTGAAAGTCCACAGATAGACCAAATCAGTGAAGCTATCAAAGAGGTTGAAAAAGGGCGAGACTCGTGTCGAGAGGAAAAGAACGAGAAAGAAGATGAACTTAAGAAAATAAGAAGCGAACTCGCAAAGATCTCGGAGAAACTGAAAAGCTGCACTGAACCTTTAGCGAAAGAATTACAGAAACAACGTGATAGACTTAAAGCACAATTAGAGCGGTTAGATATAGCCTTGCAAGAAGCTAAAGTTCAAGCATTTGAAAAAGTGATTATGACAGGTCCTTCAATTTACGCGTTAAGTGCTATTCGTGACTCCCTGGAGCAGATCGCACAGAAGGCAAAGAAAGGAGAAATCCCGCCGAAGATGAAGGAAACCTTTGTTAGGGAGCTTTTAGAAAAAGGTCAATGTATTTGCGGTACTGATATCTCAAGAGAAAGTTCAGCGAGACAAAAGGTAGCCAATCTTTTGAAGGAAGTTCGGATTTCTGAGATATACGAAGAGTTGACAAGTTTAAAATATGATCTGAATCCGGCGCTAAGGGAAGCCACAGAATTCATCAAACCTCAAGACATTCTAAGAAAGAAAATAGCGGAATTAGAACAACAATTTCAAGATGCACGAATCGAATTAAGAGAAGTGAGTTCTAGGTTGGAAGGTATAAATGTTGAAGAGATTGCCAACCTCGAAATCGCTCGTGTCAGATTAGAACACGATGAGGAGAAGCTCGTCGGTGAAATTCGGCTGCTAGAAGAGAAAATTAAGAATGCACGCTTGAAGATAGAAGAACTTCAGAGAGACTTATCCAAAGAACTTGAAAAATCGAAGAAGTTCCAAATTACACATGAAAAATTGAAACTTGCCAATGACACTCTGGAAGTTTTTAGTCGGGTTAGGCAGAAATTGATTGATGATATACGGAATACCATTCAAGAGAAAACTAAAAACTATTTTTTGAGTCTTATCTGGAAAAAGGAAACATATGTTGGTGTAAAAATTGATGAGGACTATAATATCTCGGTCATTAACAACATTGGCTCAGAATGCTTGGGAACCCTATCTGCAGGTGAACGACAAGTTCTCGCTCTTTCTTTCTTGGCTGCCCTTCGAGAAGTATCTGGGTTTGACGCCCCAGTGGTGATTGACACTCCCTTAGGAAGAATATCCAAAGAACCTAAGGAAAACATTGCTGAGTTGTTACCTGAATTTTTGAAAGAGGCACAAGTGACTATGTTTATGACTGATGAAGAATACACGTCCAAGGTAAGGCAAAAACTTGCAAGAAAAGTTGGCAAAGAGTACGAACTTGATTACAATGAAGAAAAATCCCAAACGAAGGTGAAGCCGTATGGCGCAAAGTAAATGGCTCCCCAGAGACTTGGCTCTTGAAGTTGGAGAAAGACATAAGAGAGTTGTAGAATTAGTCGAGAACAAGCTCTCACCTTTCTACAAGAAGAGCATGAAAGAAGTGTTCATGTATGCGATGGGTATTGGTTTTAAAAATGGAAAAAGGGTGCCTCTAAAGAAGAGAACTGGAGTAATACCCTTACGAACTTTTAGCGATGCAGAGATTTCATTAATCAAGGCAATCGCGATAACTGAGAAGAAAAGTGTCGATGTATTGTTCGGTGAGAATGTCAAAGAGGCGTTTGAGATTGCTGAAGAGTACGCAAATGGGGGCATCGACATGTTGTATTATCAGGTATTTGGAGATGAGCCAGGGGATCCTGACAAGAAAATGGAGCAACATCTACGTGATATTCTTAGCGAAAGCCAACAACAGGTAACTAGTCATAAAGCAAATTCTAAATCGAACAGTGAGCTCCTTAAAGATTTTGAGAGTGAATTAAGGTTTTTTATACAAAATAACTTAAAAGAAACAGTTGGCAAAGATTGGTGGAAGCGGGCAGTACCAGCAGATGTTCAAGAAAAATGCAGAGATAGGAAGGAAAACAAAGAACAACTTCCGTGGATGGATAATGAGGATTATCCTCTAATCTGCTATGCAGACTTTGCTGATTATTTTAAAATCATAATACGCAGAGACAACTGGAGAAGAATATTCGCAAAATACTTTGTCGACGAAGCATGGATTAAAACCAAGCTAGTCCTAGAGTTGACCCCTATCAGAAACAATATTGCCCACAACAGAGAATTAAGCTCTGAAAGCGTCCAAAAGCTCATTATGGCAACTCAGGAAATATTGCGATGTATTCGCAAAGGAAGTAGAATCTAAGACACTTGCAGCAAAACCAATAGTTGGTAAATCGTATGGCAACCCGCATTGAAAAGAAAACACTTCGAACTAACTGCGGGAAATGCGGTTCTTCAATAAAAATAGACGCTACCTTTTTTGAGCCAAATGCGGCTATCACAAGCAACTATCAGTGCAAGAATGGTCATGAATACACAATTTCCGTAAGAGGCGCGAGAATTATTTGGATGTCTCCCTCTCCAATCATAGAGAGTGATATCGATGACTTCGTTGATGTTCCTGATCACATAAAAAAATTGGTGAAGGAAGCGTACAAGTCTTCTGCTTATGATATTCCTATAGCTGGTGCTTGTGTAGTTAGGCGTTTGCTTGATGAATTGCTTTATGGATTGGGTTGTAGGAAGAAATATGTGGGAAGTAAAGTGACAGAATTTGAGACTAAGTGCAATAATGATCCCGTTTTTAAACAGAATTATCTCACACTATTCAATCGTCTTTCGACATTCAGAACGATAGCTAGCCTTGGAGGATATCATGCACACGCCCATGGAAGTCCTATCGTAAATGTCATCAAAAGCGAGTTTGACCTTTATTTGCATGCAGTCGAGGCTTCGGTAAAGGAAAAGTGGCCCAATAGGAGGAGTCCATGATGCAACCAGAAACGAAGGAGGTTTTCATAAAACAGATTGATATGATGGTCGCTGCGAAGATAATACAATTAGTGGCCTCAGGAATCTATCGAACACCTGCGAATGCATTGAAAGAATTGATCAGTAATGCTTTTGACGCTGATGCTACACGAGTAGACATCTCACTTGATGTTGATGAAGAACATGAGAAGGTCAATGCAATTGTGGTTAAAGATAATGGATTAGGTATCAATTCGAGCGATTTTGCTTTCTCGATGACTCATATTGGAGTAAGCTTGAAGAAAATGGAAGGCACTACAACCAAGATGGGAAGGCCCATAATCGGAAGAATTGGAATTGGTTTGCTTTCGGTGGGCCAAGCTACAAACAAATTTGAATTTTTATCTGCAACAAGCGATGGAATAGGAATGAGAGCAGAAGTTGACCTAAGTCCATATTATGATGCAATAACGATGACGGAGTCATTGGATACGTTAAAAATCGGAAACATAAGATTATTTCAATCCGAAAACCCATCGAAAGACCATTATACAAAGATAACTTTGGGAGAGTTGAAAGAACCATTCGTCCGAGGTCTCGTTGGGAAAAGTGGATACAGGAAGAATTTTGACTTTGCGAGAAATCCATCTTATGAAGCATTTGTGAAATGGCTAGATGAAAACGAAATAAAGCGATTAGACGAGATTTCACCATTTAATAGGTTCATGTTTGAACTTGGGCTTTTGACACCGGTCAGATATCTTCCATATGGACCAGTTAGAGGCGCAACAACCCCAGTCTTGACTAAGATCAAAAAGCGATTAGAAAGCTACGATTTCCACTTATATGTGAACGGTGTCGAAATTTTCAAGCCTATACTGTTTCCACATGTTTCGGATATGTCACTTCTAGGAAAAGAACCATATAAGGTCTATGAAAAAGAACTCGATATAACATTTGATAACCGAAGAATAATTGCCAACTGTTACTATTACCATCAGGATGTGAGAATAATTCCTTATGAATTACGAGGATTATTACTAAGAGTGAAGAATGTAGGAATAGGGACGTACGAAAATAATTTTTCTAAAATAGCTAGTGAAAGTCCAGTGGTTTTGCATCAACTCACAGGAGAGCTATACGTTGACGAAGGATTGGATACAGCGTTGAACATCGATAGAAACAGCTTCTTCGAATCTGACGAAGCATATCAAAGATTGTGGTTAGAAGTTCTTGCATGGGTAAATCCAGAGCAACTTCCAGAAGAGGCGTTGAAATATGTAGGACCCGCAGAACACCCTGTTAGCCGTGACATTCGTCGAAGGTTAGATTTTATTAGAAAGGAGAAGAAAAAAGAAAGGGGTGCAAGAGCAAGACAATTTCTAATCAAAAAACTGGCAAGAATAATCTCGAGAGTAGGGTATCCAATCGACCATCCACCAGAGTTGAAAATAGTGATAGATCCTAAGTCAAAACTACAAGCAAATATATCGATTGAAAAACAAAGGCCACTTGTAACAGTAACCTTAGATAGAAAGTATGCTGAAATTGTTCAAAATGTCCTAGTGCTTTTACTAACTGCTCAGAAGATAGCCATTACTGTCTCCAAAGGCTCTACTCAAGAATTCGAGAATGTTTTTTCTACAATTCTAAAAGAGATAGATATTGATTAGGTCTTGTTTTTTTAGAGCCGTCGAAAGGAAATTATAATCTTTCCACAATCTCATTTATCTCATAAAATTCGATTTGCTGCCAATTCACATATCCGCGTTTCAAGTTTCTCTCTTTCATTTGTCTCATGCGATCTCGAACCTCAATTGTCGAGAAAACTAGAACTTTTACGGGGGCGCTACTCCTAAATAGTAATTTAGAAATATCAGTCATGATTTTACCCATTTGACCTGAACCAATCATTTCATGTTTCATTATGGTTTCTTCTGCGATGCCCAAAACTTCGATGGCGATTATTTCTCTCTTTTTGCCAAGAATTTCTTTCAATCCGACGATGTCTATACCTGAAGGCTCATTTGGAGGATACTCTTTTACAAACTCAACGTCATGAACCTTCTCTTTCAGTATATCGTATAAGCCGTTCTTTAGATATTCATGATATTCAAGTTTGGTTGAAAAATCTTTGTGGGTCTTCATGAAGTATTTCATATAATTGGCCCCGCATTGAGCGATATTTTACGATTAGAGATATTAAACAATAATGTCGATCTTATCTCTGTGGCGGTATAAGTTCGTAAATGTCTCCTAGATCTTTAACTTTATCGAATAGAGCAACTGCTCCTCTGTTTAAATGGGCTCTGAATTGTGGAAGTAAGTCTTTGTCAATATCTAGCGCGCGCGAGCAGAAATTGACACAAAACAAGCGATTTAGCAACAGGCTAGCGCGCTTTGGGCGAAAAGCCTCTTCAAACCGACTTCGTAAATGCTTACCTTTCTGAAAATTCGTCATTCCAACGCTTGCAGATTATCCACATCAGCCTTGGCAGGTTTAAACCGTCTGGCGGTCGTTTCGGAATGGGTTGCCGGACAGTAACATACTTTTCGATAATATCTCTGTATCGTCGGTGGCGTTCAGGAGCCAAATCCAGCTCTGGGCTTGCCTGATGCTAAGGAGTTTGTCGCGGAAGTTTTGAAGGCTATGCAAAAGCGAAAATCAAGCTTGAAGCTCTAGTGTGCGTTGTGAAGGGAAGAAATTGACCGTACAATTGAGTCGAGTTACAGGTAGCAAGAGAAACAAATAATTAGTCATCTTTAAAAATATATTACAAGGGGTAAAATGCCTCAAGATAAATTTCGCAATGAAGTCGGGCAAGTTTTAAGAGATTTTGGATTTGAAGCTTATTGGCCAAATGATCCTATTCCTATATCGAAGTTTAAAACATCCATCCAAGAGCCAATACAAGCTGAAATTGATGTTATTACAAAGATAGGGGCCACCGGATTTTTGATAGAAGTAACCACCCAAAAGGAAAACAATGAATGTAAGATAAAAAACTTTATTTTGAAGTACAGGGCTGTAAAAGCAAGCACTCTTTCTTTGCCTAAGCTTATAACTCTATTTTCAGGTGTGCCCGTAAAAAAGAGAGCAGACTTTCGTGAAGTTAAGGATTGGAAGGCCATCTATTTAGGAACTTCACGTGAACTCATTGACAAAAAGATGGAACCAGAAAAATTCTCTGATAGTCAAGGATTGACAATCATTAATGCTGATGACTGGGACTACATTAATGCATTGAAAAACGTTGTAGGAAGGTGGGCTGGCTTTGAATTTATATCGTTCTTAGGGTTAAGCCCTAACGAAATCGAAGGTATTGAAGATATTGATAAATATTTTGAATTCTATAAATTGGAAGGACGGAAGATAACTGGAGGGGCTATGAAAGCCGATATATTTCAGTTTACAGCGTCACCTGATTTCTTACTAAGAACTTGCAAAGTCTTTCGTTTTTATGGATTGCTGGGTTTTAAACCAAAGGTTTACTTTCAAAGAATGTTGATCAAAAAGAAGGTAGAAGAAATAAGGAAGTTTCTAGGAAAAGAAATTGAGCGTTGTTTTCCAACCCCAATTACTGTTGTTCTTCCTCCTACAACAAGTATACGAGAACGGGAAGGAACAAACAAATTGGCTATTCCCTTCAAGTATGGTTCTATTAGCATAATTGACGGTCAACACAGATTGTATGCGTACGCATCTTTAAAAGAGCACGCTAAAGAAATGCTCAAAAAATCAAGGATTCTTGTAAATGGGATAAAATTCAATACAGAAAATGAGGATGATATTTTGAAGTTTTCTGCTCGTGCCTTTATAGACATAAACAGAGAACAGATGAAAGTGAAGACTTCATTAATCTACTTAACTGCTTATGATGTTATGGGCGATGAGTCAAGCAAATCTTTGGCTGGAAAAATTATTTCGGATTGTAATCTAAACACAAATTCCATATTGTACGATTTGTTTGTCGGCCGTGCGCTTCGTAGAAAATCAAGACTTGGGCTGCGCAGAACGGATATAGTAGAGCCCACTAACGGTTTAGCCAAGATTATAGAGGAGATTAGAGACTCAACTAATCCTCAGGCAACGAATGTAGCAACAATGTTGGGCAAGAGCTATTCCTCTTGGTCGATAAGTGAATTGATAGTTATCGGTAAAAAATTGTTGAATAAAAATTTTGGTAGACTTAAGAAAGTTCTGCCTGGAGATTGGATGTCAGACACAAAATCAATCATATTTAAATCTAAGTATATTGCCGCATTCATTCTCTTGCTCCAGGACTCTATTAATAAGGGTCACAATTTCGACCAGATAGAACAACGTTTGAGAAAAATTTCAAAGAATGTAAAGTCGACTGCTGAGTGGAGAAATTCAGCAGCAGAAATACCTTCGGGAGAAAGAAACCAAGTATTTCACATAAAAAGAGCAGCAATCCCAAACGTTAAATTTGCAACGGGAAAGATACTGAAAGGGTTGTTATGGTATGAGAAAAACTCAACTATTTGGCCAGAATTGTTGCCTTCAAAACTTGAGGAGAAATAGGATGAGCTTCAAGAATTTAGAAATAACCCCCGCACGCGCCTGAAAATAACTGAATTGGTGAAGAAAAAATGACCAACCTGTTTTATTTTAGTCTTAAAGATGAAAAAATAGCGTGGAATAATCCGAATAAAACTGAAAAGGAAAAGGAGTTATTACGTTTCAGGGGCCATTTGCTTAATACAAGAATGAAATATCCTCTTAATTATAAAATAATGTTAGCACAAAGACGTATCAAAGCCGCCATAATGACTTGGGGAGAAGATGATTGTTATGTAAGTTTTTCTGGCGGGAAGGACAGCACGGTCCTTAGTCATTTGGTCTTATCGATGGGGTATAAATTGGAACATGTATTCTCCAATACAAGATTGGAATATCCTGATTGCATTAAATTTGCTCAGGACTGGTGCCAAAAAAATGGCATAAAGCTCACATGGGTAACGCCAGATCTGATGCCTTATGAAATTTGGAAAAAATACGGGTATCCCATGTTCTCAAAAGAAGTTGCAACGATACTCGAAAGAGTGAGAACTCACAACATTGTGAGTCCAAAGAAACTCAAAAAAGTTAAGAGATTTCTAAAATACAAAGATCTGAAGATAAGTGCCAGATGTTGTCATTATTTAAAGAGAAAGCCGATGTTGGAGTGGCAGAAACGCAGTGGTAAGAAGGTCGCAATAATGGGTACAAGAGCAGAAGAAAGCCAGATAAGAAGAGTTGTTTGGGTACGCAAAGGTTGTATTTATGAGACAAAGAATCAAGTCGTTGTAACACCACTGATATTCTTTACAGAGAAAGACATTTGGGACTACATAAAGATATTCAAAATAAGATTAGCTGATATTTATTATAAAGGATTTAAGAGGAATGGATGTTATTGTTGTGGTTTTGGCTGTCATCTTACTGAAGATAATAACTTTGTAAAACTCAAAAAAATGAATCCTGCCTTATGGGCAAATGTAATGAATCATTGGGGTTTCAGAGAGTTATGTAAACAATGTGGAGTTAAAATGGAATGATTTCTAGCACATTGAATTTGCCCTTGCGCAGTCAGATGTTCAGGACGTTGTAAGAAAGAGCTCACCAAACCCAAGAAATCATGGACTTACGGATTATTCAAAGTACACGCCTATTCATACGACTGCGGCACAGACTTCAGAGATTATACCATAGCCGGAAGACACAGCTTCACTCTTAAAATCAAGAAAGGCAAAGGATTCGTCAAAGCCTAGAGCAACAAGAGCCTAATCTTTTTCTTTTGTAGTAGTTTAGTCCTGCTGTGGCGCCTGTTGTTATGGCGAACCATATGATTGCTGCTCGCTAACCGTGTCTGTTCAGCAAGTTTTCCGTTGATAAAAGAGTCTGAGACCTAGAGCGCTAGTCTTTGACGATTTGGATTTGAAGCTTTTTCTTTTTAACTAATTGAACTACAATTCTCTCGGTGCAGTCCCAGAATGATTTGGTAAATGTCTCGGTTTCCTTCGGGCTCCATCCTTTACCCCATAGATTGAGGTGGACAAGGCCCCAAGTCCTTCCTCTCTCATCGTCTTTAACAACTGCAACATAACAGCCCTTCCGTGAGTCCTTTGTTCCCTTTCTTGCCCACAGATGGCTGTACTCTTTTGTCACAAGAAATTTTTGTTTTTTCAGCCATTCCCAGATTTTCGTACGAAGTTCATCTAGTTTAGGCTGAGGACCCCAGGACCCTAGGCTGGCGAGACCCTTATAAGACCTTGTTATCTCCTTCACGACTTCTGCCGGAATGCGGCCATTAATTATGTCGATTTCCTCTTCATGTTTAAGTTTGAACCTTTGCCATTTGCCTCGAATTGACCAAAGTTTGCGGTTAAGCTCTTTTTCTAAAGCATCTGGAATAACCGCCTCGAAAACTCCTAATTCAATAGTCTTGTCGAGGAGATTCTCCACAGACTCTTGTATCTTTTGTTCTAGAGCAATAGCATTGAACTCATTGGCTTGGTCCCCCTCAAACTTCCTCGGATATTCATGCGCATATTCAAGGTTCCTTAAGTTTTGGCTTATTTCACGACTAAAAGACTCAAGACGTTTAGGGATATATGGCGCTAGAATATTTCGATATTCTTGAACAGACACTAATTTTCGAATAGCTTCAGCAGCGTAATCTCTAACGTCAACATTTTCAAGGAGGTTCTTCAAGTGTTCTACTGCTCTTTTGTCTCCATATTTGCCAAGCGATTCGACTGCGTCTATTTGGATTTCGCTGTCTGGATGCGAGAGCATATCAACGAGAGCCTTAAACGATTTTTCAGCCTTAATTCCAGCAAGTATTCTTAGGGCTTGGTATATACCTATGTCGTCCTCTTCGTCTCTTTTTTTCTCGAGAAAGATTAATGTTGATCCCAATGCCGGTGGGCCGATTCGTTGTAATGCTAACACTGGTTCTTCATAATCAGTTAGTTCAGCGAATGCTTCCACGAAGGCTTCGCTGGAAAACGCATCAATTATGGGCTGAACTGCAGCAGAATCGCCTATTTCTCCTAAAACTTTGGTTGCGTAAATACACGAATACCTTGATGTGTTCTTCAAAAGTTCAAGGAGAGGCTTAACGGCAGGTCGCCCGATCTTAACTAGCTCGTCTATGGCTTCTCTAGGTTCTTTCGGTCGGCGTTCATACTCTGAAGCCTCTTTCTCATCATTCACCTTTAGCTCGTCAATTAATTCATTGATTCTCTTCGCTGTCTCATGCTCCATTTTAACCAACCACAATTTGTGATAAGCACGAAGCAAATAAATGCTTTAAGACATGAAGCGCCTCCTTGGCTAACTATGTAGGCTAAGCCCACTGAAACTCCGTCGATAACGGCTAGCACGGCAGACGGTTTTGGCTTAAACTTAAATCTAAATTTCAAGAAGTTTAGGATTATTTTGTATAGTGTTCTCTTACGATTACTTCTAGTAGGGATGAACCGCTAACAAAAAGCGGAAAAGGCCTGATTTAAAGAATTCTTGCAATAGAAAAGCACAATTGAAAATGCATTAAAGAAACATGTGTTTTTCGGCTGGAACTGGAGTCAAGGTAAGGTTGAGTTTCTCTCCCTATCTTCATAGGAAGGGAACCAAGTAAATTGTCATTTCCATATAGGAAAGCGAAAATCAAATAAATATACAGTCTCGAATAATCGAGTAGTGCTAACTTATGAGCACAACATTAGGGGATTTCAAGCCTGACACGAAAACGGTTAGAGGGATTTTTGACGGAACCAACTACTACAGAATACCTGATTATCAAAGACCATATGATTGGGGAGACGAAGAAATTGAGCAATTATGGGATGACATCTACTCAGCCTTTGAGAGCGGTGATGAATACTACTTCTTGGGTCCGGTGATCTTGGCTCAAACCGAAGATGGCGAATTGGAAGTAGTCGATGGACAACAAAGGCTCACGACCTTGACCATTCTGTTTTGTATTTTGAGAGATTTTCACCTAAGGAACTTGAAAGGAAAAGACGATGAGAAGTTGAAGAATCAAATCATGAATGCTATAGAAAGTATGGTAGATAAGAAATACAGATTACGATTAATAACTCAGGCACATTACCAGAATCAGTTTGAACAGGAAATATTGGAAAAAGTTGTTCTTCCTAAGGAGCGACTTACCAAGAAAGAGAAAGAAAAGCCCAAATACAAATTTATGAACGCGGCTTCCCTCTTAAAGAAAAAATTGGATGTGCTAAATAGCAAACACGGAATCAATCAGACTAAGAGCGTTACCCGCTATGTTTTCGAACACGTCGTAATGATTACTATCACTTGCTCAAGCAGAGTTTCTGCAATCAAACTATTTCAAACCTTGAATACAAGAGGACTGGAACTAAGCCTTGCCGACCTAACTAAGAGTAGCTTGTTGAGCAGACTGACTGACAATAAAAAACGTGCTCAATTTTTGACATCTTGGTATGAAATGGAAAAATTTGCGGAGAACAACGATGAGTCCATGACAGATTTGCTCACCTATTATGGATATTACCTGCTTGCCAGCAAACCTAAGAGATCTCTGTATGAAGAATTCGAAAGAAGATTCAAAGCGAAGGATTCGAATAAGGTTGTTTACGAGTTGAAGAAGCTTGCAGAGCACTTTGATGAAATATTGAATATGAAATCAAAGGTTGTTTATTCCTTGCGATATTTGCCTGATAAGGTTTTCTGGAAGACGGTGCTTATCACGGCTAAGTACGAAGGATATTCAAAGTTTGAAGCGCTTTGCGAGGAATTGAGAAGGTTGTACTATTGCTATTGGATAGCAAACTATACGACAGCAAAAACTCGAGATTTTTCTTTCAGGCTCATAAGATTGATTAAAAAAGGAGCACCTCTGAGTGAAATCAAGGACGAAATCAATGAGAAAATGAAAGAGGACAATGTGCTAAAATGGATAAAGGAAGACTTGGAGTACGATGTTTATGGGACTACTTGGCTCAAGCCCTTGCTAATCTTGATAGAATGCGGGCAAACGGATGAATCCGTCTTCATAGAGTACGGTAGGAACCTCCACATTGACCATATCCTACCAGAAGAATGGTACAAAAAGAGCTATTGGCAAAGAAGATGGCCCAAAGAAAAGGCGAATTATTGGCTACACAAACTTGGAAATCTTACGTTACTATCTGGCAGGAAGAACATTAGAGCAAGCAATGAGGAATTTCCTAAGAAAAAGAAAATCTACAAAGGCAAGGGTTTAGATGGGACAACTTCTTTTGAAATAACCAGAAGAATCATAAAAAACTCTAATTGGACAGAAAAAGAAGTCAGAAAAAGGCAGAAATGGCTTATTAAAGAAACAAAGAGATTACTACGAATAGAATTTTAACATAATTACCGTGTGCTTCGAAAACCTATAGATGTAGTTCAGCGATGTCAACAGTTTTCCAACTAGACTGTTAGGACTGTATCATATGAAGATTGTTGAGTTTGCCGATTTGCCAGGCAGCCTACGTGTCTGCGTCTTCCCTCCCGCAAGGATCAGCTCAATGTGCTTTCTCTTGAAAAGCATAATCCAACGTCACCTGCCTCGGCGGTTTTTCCTTTTTGCGTAGGTTTAAACTCGGATTTTTAGCCAGTTCATCGTAGGGACATTTTTGCTGGATTGTTCTTCGGCAACCGCCACCATCAGCATGATACAAACATCTTTGCAAACGTTTTTGAGTTTAACCATGCATCGTTTCCTTCTCTTCAACGCTTGCCAAGCCTTTCTTTTCACGCCAGAGGTTCCGCAAAATAATGAGTTTGGCTGTGTAGAAGTAGCCGCCTTCTCGTAGCTCTTTTCGGGTTGCGGTTATGCCTTTGAAATCGTCGCTCATTGTTTTGGCTTGTTCTTCTTGGAAGAGTTGTTGGGCTTTTTGCCAGATCATGGCTCTGACTGTGGGCCAGAATTTACCTGGTTTTCGTTGTTTTGGCATATACGTAACGCTCTATTGTTTCTGTTTCAGAAAAATAGGGGCAGGCGTCTGATGTTAGCTGGTTTTGTTTGGCGAAGGTTCGGAGCATTTGACAAATCTTGTGTGTGTTTAATGGTTCCTTTTGTCGGGTGTAGCAGGCTCGTGCAGCCATGATTATTGGCAGAAAAGAAATGAGGGGGCAGTTTGGGCAGATTTTAGGTTCTGATTTCGGCAATTTCTTCATACCTCAAGGTTTCTATGGCGTTTTCGATTTTGCGTTGTGGAATGGGAAGGTTTACGATGTAATCTGCGATTTTTCTGGCTTCTTCTGTGGTTTCTGTTTCAACGATGAGGATTAATTCCACCAAATACTTGGGCATTGTTTTCACCTTTTGAAGTGTTTTAGGGCGAAGCGGTTTGCCTTTGTCTGTTTTCTGTGCATGTTGAGTCCTCGTAGGTAGTCTAATAGATGGCTGAACTCGTGGAGGAAAATGAAGCGGACGAGCTCGTTTGGGTTGTCGAAAGTGACTGTTTCCATGACATATTCGTAGCCTTGGAACGGGTGGAAAATCTGCTTTGTTCCAACTGCAAATTTCTGTGTGAATGGGTAAGTGATGTTTTTGTTTATGGCTATTGTGATTAGCCTTTGGCTGGGCTGGCATCTTCCGTGGAACGGGTGTTTGCCGTTATGCCAGTGGACTTCGACTTTCCAGTCGTCTAATGGCTGCGTAAGTTTTATTGGCAGGTTGAGGCTTCCATACTCGACTTCCCAGCTCTGCTTGCTTAGTAAGTCGTCAAGCTGTAAAGAAAGGGTCGTTTTATTTTCCACTTTCATCTTTTCAGCTTCCCGGAACGTTCATATGTAAGGTCTTGCAGATGTCACGGTCACTCAATTGGTATTTTTTCCTCATTTCCTTCAAGAAGCTTTCAAACTCTTTATCTAAATCAAACAAATTTTTAATTTCTTTTTCGCTTGGCATTTTACTCTACCTCGCCATAAACTTTGGCTGATTTTCTAAAAATGGGTTAGAGTCGCTTCCAAGCTGAAATTAAAGCTTAGAAAACGGCTGTTTTCACGTTTCCGTGCAGAACAGTGGATTTTTCATGTGAACTTTTAGAACTTTCGAGTTTGCTTTTCACTTTTCAGCCTGAATGAGGCATGAATGAGAATGGTAATCTTTTGTCTGTAGGC